>Ga0137375_10000261_pt1 | contig 54099 bp, 47 predicted proteins | sample SagtaG_24_FD_104936 | JGI IMG/M metagenome (GOLD analysis project Ga0137375, IMG submission 104936) | Vadose zone soil microbial communities from Sagehorn Ranch, Mendocino, California, USA - Sage1_R_113_16 metaG | ecosystem: Environmental > Terrestrial > Soil > Vadose zone | place: USA... | reverse complement strand
GTGCTGGGCACCCGCGAGGAGCTGCTGGTGACCGGCGCGCAGGTCCTCCGCCCCGGCCACCAGCGCCTCCTCCCGGCGGCCAACGACATCCGGGTGGTGGCGGTCGGACACGGCGACCGCGTCCTCGCCGCCGTGGCGCGCACGCTCGGCCGGCTGCCGGCCGGCAGCGAGAAGCGGGCGGGGCGGACGGTGCCGACGACCGTGCCCGGATCGCTGCTGCGGCTCGAACGGCGCAAGGGGGAGATGGCGCGGATGCTCCTCGCGCTGGCGGCCCCGCCGGGCGATCACCCCGACCATCCGGCCCTGCGGCTGTTGACCACGCTCCTCGCGGGCGGCCGGACGAGCCGCCTGCACTGCGCCCTGGTCGACGAAGGGCAGCTCTGCTCCTGGGTGGCGGCCGATCTGTCGGAGGGGCTGGACGCCAGCCAGACGACGATCTCGGCGGAGGTGGTGCCGGACGTCGAGCCGGCGCGGGTCGAGGCCGAGATGTTCCGTCTCCTCGCGGACCTCTTTCGCGATCCGCCGGGCGAGGAGGAGATCGAGCGCGCCAAACAGATCGTCACCGCCGACTGGGTCTTCGGGCACGAGCGGGTGCACCAGCAGGCGATCTCGCTGGGGCTCGCCGTGGCTCTGTTCGACGCCGGACACCTGGACCGCCACCTGCGCGGGCTCTTGGAGACCGGGCCCGAGCGCCTGCTCGAGGTGGCCGACCGTTACCTCCGTCCCGAGCGCGGCGCCGTGCTCGGCTGGTCGCTGCCGCGCGAGTGAGCCCACGGGTGGAGATCTCCGACGAACAGATCCGCCGCTGGCGCAAGGACACGCCCGGCTGCACCGGCGGATTCCCCCCTTTCCGTCATATCCATTTCAACAACGCCGGCGCCTCCCTGATGCCGCAGCCGGTGCTCGACGCCATCGTCAACCATCTCGGCGCGGAGGCGGAGTACGGCGGCTACGAGGCGGAGGACCTCGCAGCCGGCCCGATCCGCGAAACCTACGTCCACCTCGCCCGCCTGCTCGGCGCCGGCCGGCCGGAAAACATCGCGGTCGTCGAGAACGCCACCGTGGCGGTCTCCCAGGCGCTGTCGGCGTTCGAGTTCCAGCCGGGCGACGTGCTGGTGACCACGCACAGCGACTACACCTCGAACCAGATCATGTACCTGTCGCTGGCCCGGCGCCGCGGGTTGCAGGTGCTCTACGCGGACGATCTGCCGGAGGGAGGCGTCGATCCCGAGTCGGTCAAGAAGCTCGCCGCGCACCCGCGCTGCCGGTTGGTGTCGCTGACCTGGATCCCCACCAACTCCGGCCTCGTGCAGGCGGCGGAGGAGGTGGGGGAGATCTGCGAGGCGGCGGGGGTGCCGTACGTGCTGGACGCCTGCCAGGCCGTCGGGCAGCTGCCGGTCGACGTGGCGCGGCTCCACTGCGACTTCCTGGCCGGCACGGCGCGCAAGTTCCTGCGCGGTCCGCGCGGCATCGGCTTCCTCTATGTGTCGGACCGGGCGCTGGAGCGCGGGATGGCGCCGCTCTTCCCCGACATGCGCGGCGCCGGCCTGCCCGGCGAAGACCGCTTCGAGCTGGCGCCGGATGCGAGCCGCTTCGAGAACTGGGAGTTTCCCGTCGCGCTGGTGCTCGGCCTGGGGGCGGCGGCGCGCTATGCCCTGAACAACGGGATAGAGAAGGGGAGCCCGCGCTCGATCGCGTTGGCGGCGGATCTCCGCGAGCGGCTGCGCGCCCTGCCGGGAGTCGAGGTGGCGGACGTCGGGTCGCGGCTGTGCGCCATCGTGACGATCGAGGCGCGCGGCTGGGACGCCCGCGAGCTGGTGCGCGGTTTGCGCCAGGCCGGGGTGAACACCAGTGCTGCGAACCGCGGCGGCGGTCCGCTCTCGCGGCTCGGCGAGGAGAGGCGTCCGCTGCTGCGGATCTCGCCTCACTACTACAACACGCAGGAAGAGATCGACGAGCTCCTGGGCGCACTGGAGGAGCTGCTGCGCCGGGGTCCGGAGGCTGTGCATGTCTGAGCGGTTGACGTGGAAGGTCCGGCGGGTGGAGGGAGCGCCGGTGGTGGCGATCCGTCTTTGGGTTCGAAGTGGCGCGCGGGCGGAGGCGATCCCCGGCCAGGCGCTGGTCACCGGCCGCATGCTCACCGAGGGGACGCGCCGCCGCGACTGGAAGCGGATCGCCGACGAGTCCGAGAGCACCGGGATGATCCTGTCGAGCTACGGCACGTTCGAGTGTCACGGCGTGTCGGTGGACGCCCTGGCGCGGGACTGGGAGCAGGCGCTCGAGTGGGCGGCGGAGCTGCTCTTGGAGCCGTCCTTCCCGGAGGACCGCTGCTCCTGGGTGGCGAAGCAGGCCGCGGCGGAGCTGGAGAGCCTGACCGATCAACCGGACGTGAAGACGGCCTGGGGGTTCCTGGAGCAGCTCTACGCGCCGCATCCGCGCGCCCGCCCGCTGCATGGCTCGGTGGACAGCCTCTTGGGGCTCGGGCCGGAGGACTGCGCCGCCTTTCACGCCGCGGCCCTGGCCGGGGGCGTGAAGGTCGCGGTGGCCGGGGTGATCGACGAGGAGCCGGTGCGCCGGCGGCTGGAGTCGCTCCTGGGGAATGCTCCACGGCGGGGAGAGCCCCTGCCGGAGCCGCCGGCGCCGGACGGCGGGGTGGAGCGGGCGACGGTGGAGACGGACGCCGAGGACCAGGCCCACCTCTTCGTCGGTCATCTGACCGTGCCGCGCCATCATCCCGACTACACGGCGCTGGAGATGGTGGCGGTGACCCTCGGCTCGGGAGCCGGGCTGACCGGGCGGATCCCGGCCCGCATCCGCGAGGCGGAGGGGCTCGCCTACAGCGCGCACGCCCAGACGGTGGCCGGCTCGGGGGAGGACGCCGGCCGTCTGGTCGCCTACGTGGGGACCTCGCCGGCCACCGTGGCGCGCGCCGAGGCGGGGGTGATCGAGGAGATCGAGCGCCTGGTCACGGACGGCATCGAGCCCGCCGAGCTCGAAGAGGCGCGAGCCTACCTGCTCGGCCGCGAGCCCTTCCGCCGCGAGACCGCCCGCCAATGGGCCGATCTCCTCACCGAGGCCGTGCAGTATGACCTCCCCCTGGACGACCCCGACCTGCGCGAGCGGGAGCTCAGAGCGCTGGATCTCGAAGCGGTCGAGGAAGCCGCGAGGAGGCACATCCAGCCGGGGGTGCTGCGGGTGACGGTGGGGCTGCCGGTGTAGGGCCCTCACCCCCGGCCCCTCTCCCGCGAGCGGGAGAGGGGAGAAGGTTAGCCAAAAAACGCTCTTCAGGAGATTTCTTCTAACCCACACCCCTCTCCCGCTTGCGGGAGAGGGGCCGGGGGTGAGGGTTTCTTCCCCACCACCAGCACATTCGCGTACGGCGTCCCCTGGGCCATGGGCTCGGCCGCGGTCGCGAGGCCGTTTTTCTCCAGGAGGGCGATCCACTCGGCCTGGCTGCGGTAGTGGAAGCTTTGGCGCCAGTGGCGGCGGGCGAGGGCGCTGGCGCGCTCCTGGAGGCGGGTGGCGGTGAAGCGCCAGCCGGCGGCGGCGTCGGCGTCGCGGAGGAGGAGGAGGCCTCCGGGCTCCAGGGCGGCGGCGATCTGGGCGAGGAGGGTTTCCTGGGCGGCGGCGGGGAGGTAGTGGAGGACGTCGAGGAGGAGGACCACGCGGGCCGGTGGCAGCTCCGGCAGGTCGCGCAGGTCGGCGGCTTCGACGGGCGCGTCGGCTCCCAGGGCGCGGCGGGCGATGTCGACGAGCTTGTGGCTCGTTTCGATTCCTTGCAGATCGAGGCGCGGCGGTGGCGGCCAGTCCGTGGGGTACTCGCCTTTCTCCACCTGCTCTCGGGCGGTGAGGAGGAGGGCGAGGAGGAGGCCCCTTCCGCAGCCGAGGTCGAGGAGCCGGCCCTCGGGGGGGAGAGCTCCCGTGCGGAGCAGGGAGAAGTAGACGGGATCGTAGCGGAGCTTGCCGCGGACGAACTCCCACTGGAACATGCCTGTCGCGAGATAGCGGTAGGCCGTGCGCTCGAGGAGCGCGTGGACCTCGGGGGCCTTGCGCCGTCGGCAGGCGATCCAATAGGTCGGCACGGAGAGGGACACGGCGAAGACCACGCCGACCACGGCGCTGCCCAGGAGCAGATCGGCCGCGAACTGCCAGGGGTTGGTGTGGCGGAGGTCGGCCAGGTGGATCGAGAGGAGCGGCGCGCCGCGCAAGATGCGCCCCAGCTGCAGCTCGCCGAGCACCAGGAGCGGCCAGAGCCCCGGCAGGCTGATGTGGGCGGCCAGATAGGTGAGGAACTGGTTGAGGCGGAAGATGCGGGCGAAGAGGATGCAGAGCGCCAGGTGGAAGCCGTAGAAAGGGGAGCAGCCGATCAGCGTTCCCACGGCCACCGCGGCCGCCATCCGGCCCGGGGTGTCCCCCTCGGTGCGGAGCCGGTAGAGCAGCTCGCGGAACGCCTGAGTCGACTTCACGGCGCTCTGGTACCAGCGCCGAGCGGCACAGAGCGCAGCCCGCGCCGGGAGAGACCGTCGAGCACCCGGGGCAGGGCCTCCAGGACCACCCGGTTGCCGCCGTCGGAGAGCGCCGAGCCGTCGTGGAGGAGGAGGACGTCCCCGGGCTCAAGGCCGTCGAGGAGGCGCGCCGCGACCTTGGCCGGATCGCGCTCCAGCGTGTCGTAACCGCGCCGCGTCCAGGCGGCCAGCTCGAGGCCGGCGGCCCACAGCTCGCGGTCGAGGAAGAAGTTGCGGAAGCCGGCCGGGGAGCGGAAGAAGGCCGGCCGGCGGCCGGAGGCTTCCGCGATCGCCTCCTGGCCGCGCTCCACCTCGCGCCGCTGCGCCGCGGGCAGGTAGCAGGTGAAGAGGTGCGGGTGCGACCAGGTGTGGTTCTCCACCCGGTGGCCGCGGCGGGCGATCTCCCGCACGATGTCGGGATGCGCCGCCACCCGCCGGCCGATGCAGAAGAAGGAGGCGCGCGCGCCAGCCCGCTCGAGCAGGTCGAGCACCCGCGGCGTCACCGCGGGGTCCGGCCCGTCGTCGAAGGTGAGGGCCACCTCGCCGCGCCGGGCGGCGTCCTCCGGCAGGCGGGAGAGCGTCGGTCCGAGCCACCGGCTCTGCGGCCAGAGGCCGTTCGCAGCGAGGACGACGTGGTCGGCGAACAGGCAGCCGCAGATGGCCGGCCAGGCCTGAGGGGCGAGAGCGAGCGCCGCGGCCCCGGCCGCGTGGAGCGCTGCGGAGCCCGCGACCAGGGCTGTCGGGCGCCAGCGCGGGGGCTTTTCAGCCATTCGGCCTCAGTGCCGCCAGGGCAGGACGGTCGAGCTTGCCGCGGGCGGTGCGCGGCAGCTCGGGGACGAGGATCACGCTGCGCGGCACCTTGTGCGGGGCGAGGCGCTCGCGGCTCCAGGCCAGGACCTGGTCCACGCTCAGCTGGCCGGGCGCGCAGGCGATCACCGCGCGCAGGCGCTCGCCCGAGCGGCCGGGGACCGGCACGCCCAGGACCACCGCCTCGGCCACGCCGGGCAGCGCAGAGAGGACCTCCTCCACCTCGCGCGGATTGACCTTCTTCCCCTTGATGTTGATCAGGTCGTCGAGCCGCGCGCGGAGCACCAGCTCGCCGCCTTCCCAGGCCGCCAGGTCGCCCCCCATGAAACGGCCGCCGGTGAGGCGCGGATCCGGGTCCGGCAGGTAGCCGTCCGAGACCGCCGCGGAGCGTACGGTGACAACGCCCTCCTCCAGCACGACCTCGACCCCTTCAACGGGCGTGCCGACCGTGCCTCGCTCGCCGGCGTCCCCTTCGCGGTCGTAGCAGATGCCTCCGCACTCGCTGGCGCCGTAGAAGACGTGGACCGGCAGGCCGAAGGCGTCGCGGAAGCGGCGGGCGATGGCCGGGGCGAGGGGCGCTCCGGCGGTCAGCACCAGGCGCAGGGTGGGCGGGCGGCGCGGCGGCTCGGAGAGGCGGAGCAGCGCGTCGAGGTAGGCCGGGACCGTGGGAAAGACCGTCGCACCGGTCCGCTCGATGGCGACCAGCGGGTCGAACAGCGTCCCGGCCTCGGGGAGCACCAGCGGCGTGCCGCGCAAGAGCGCCGGCATCGCCAGGCTCGACAGCCCATAGGAGTGGGACAGCGGGATCGTGGTGAGCAGCCGGTCGTCCGGCCGGATCCCCATGGTCGCCGTCAGATTGGCGTCGTCGGCGAGGAGGGCCTCGGCGGGCGTGGCGATGCCGCGCGGCTGCCCGGTCGAGCCCGAGGTGAGCTTGACGACCGCCAGCTCCGGGCGGGCGGGGAGCGGCGCCTCGGGCTCGAGGAGCTCGAGCGTCCAGTCGTCCGGCCCCTGCGGCCAGCCGCAGCGGCAGCGCAGCAGCGCCGCGGCCCCCAGGGCGGAGAGGATGCGCACGGCCTCGGCGTCCGGGGTCTGGCCGTCGAGGAGCACGGCGGTCAGGCCGGCGCGGCGCAGAGCGAGCAGCGAAGCCAGGAACCCGGGGCCGTTCGCCGCCACCAGGCCGGCCGCGGTCCCCGGCGGTTGTCTTGAAATTAGGTCCGCGCCTGTGCCCTCCAGCGAGCGGCCCGCTGCGCGGGCCAGGGCGTCCACCTCCTCGACCGTCGCGCGGCGCTCCGGCGACACCACCAGCGGAGCGAGAGGATCGCGGCGGACCGTGCGGTCGAAAGAGAGGACGATCGGGTCGACGGGCATGCGGGATCGAGGCTTCGGCTGCTCCAGAGAGGGTGATGATAGCAGCCATTTGCCAGCGGACCTTTGCCCACGCTAGCATTGCCGGCTGGTAGATGGCGCGAAAGCAGAGGTTTTCTGGATATGTCGCAAATTCTTGCAACCCCGGACCGGATCAAGCGCCTGATCGTCGACAGCCTGCATCTCGAAGGCATCGGGCCCGAGATGATCGAGGACGAGGCGCCGCTGTTCGGGGAGGGGCTCGGTCTCGACTCCGTGGACGCCCTGGAGCTCGTGGTGGCGCTCGAAAAGGAGTTCGGGATCAAGATCAAGAGCCAGGAGATGGGCCGCGAGGTCTTCTCCTCGGTCTCCAGCCTGTCGCAGTTCATCGAGGCACGCACCTGACCAGGAACGTCTCGGACCGGCATCCCCGCGAGGTCATTGCGGTCAGCGGCCTCGGGGCCGTGAGCGGCCTCGGCTGGGGTGTCGCGCCGCTCTGGGAAGGCCTGCGCACCGGCCGCTCCGCGATCGGCCCGTTCCACCGTTTCGACCACCGGCTCCATCGCACCCACGTGGCCGCCGAGGCCGGGGACGCGCCGGAGGATCTGGCCCGCACCCCGGGCTGGGACCGGCTGAGCGTGGCCGACCGCTTCGCCGTGGCTGCGGCGGTCGAGGCCGTGCGGCAGGCCGGCCTGCCGCTGCCGTTCGATGAAGATCTCGCCGCCGAGGTGGGCGTCTTTTTCGGCAGCAGCACCGGCGGGATGTGGGAGGCGGAGGGGTTCTTCCGCGATTTTCTGATCCAGCGCCGCCGCGCGCGCCTGCGCCGCCTCGCCTCGCACCAGGTCAACGCGCCGGGGGACGCCCTGGCGCGGCACCTGGGAGTGACGGGCCCGGTGTCGACCGTCTCCTCGGCGTGCGCCTCCGGCGCCCTGGCTCTCGGGGCGGCTCTCGAAGCGCTGCGCTCCGGCGCGGTGGAGGTGGCCCTGGCCGGCGGCGCCGATTCGCTCTGCCAGCTCACCTATGCCGGCTTCAATGCGCTCCGCTCGGTCGACGAGAGCCCCTGCCGCCCGTTCCGCGCCGGCCGCGCCGGCCTGTCGATCGGCGAGGGCTCGGCGGTGCTCGTTCTGGAGCCGCTGCAGCGCCTGCTCGATCGCGGCGCGGCGCCTCTCGCCCTGCTCGCCGGAGCGGGAGCCTCCTGCGACGCGCATCACATGACCGCGCCCGATCCGAGCGGGACCGGAGCCGCCGCCGCCCTGGAAGCGGCGTTGCGCGACGCCGGCCTCGATCCGGCGGAGATCGACTTCGTCAACGCCCACGGCACGGGAACCCCCTTGAACGACGCCGCCGAGTGGAGCGCGCTGCAGCGGGTGTTCGGCGCGCGGGCCGCGGGGCTGCCGGTGACGGCCACCAAGGCTCTCGTCGGCCATCTCCTGGGCTCCGCGGGCGCCATCGAAGCCGTGGCCACCGTCCTCTGCCTGCGCCACGGCGAGCTCCACCCGGTCCCCTCCGGCGAGCCGGCGGAGACGGAGACAGAAACCCTCCCCGTGGCGCTGGTGCTCGACCGTCCCCTGCCGCTTCCCATGGCGCGGGCGGCGGTCTCCACGAGCCTGGCGTTCGGTGGCTCCAACGCCGCGCTCGTCTTCTCGCGCTGGCCCGCTCCTTGAGCCGCCCCATCCTCGTCACCGGTCTGGGAACGGTCGGCGCCTATGGCTGCGGTGCCGAGAGCCTGCGCCGGGCTCTGGCCGCGGCCGATCCTCTCAGCCATCTTTCGGAGGTCGACCGCTCGGCCGGCTACCACCGGGCGCACGGCGCGCGGCGGGCGTTCCTCCTCGGGAGCGCGGGCCTCGGCGAGTGGCTGGCGCCGGGAGAAGCGCGGCGGATGAGCCCGCCGTCCAAGCTCGCGGTGGCGGCGGCGCGCATGGCCCTGCGCTGCGCCGGGCTCGCCGGCGGCGACGGCGAGGGCGAAGCGATGGCGCCGACGGCGGTCACCCTGGCCACGGCGTTCGGTCCCTCATCGTTCTCCGAGGCTCTGCTCAGGCAGCTTCTCTGCGAGGGGCCGGAGTCGACCTCCCCCTTCTACTTCACCGAGAGCGTCGCCAATGCCCCGGCGGCGCAGATCGCCCTCCTCTGCCGCGCGCGGGGACCCAACGTGACCGTCTGCCAGCGTGAGGCCGGGCAGCTCATCGCCCTCGGCCAGGCCGCCGCCGGCGTGGCCGCCGGCAAGGTGCCGCGCGCCCTGGCCGGCGCCGTCGAGGAGATGACGCCGCTCCTCCACGCCCTGCTCGACCGCTTCGGCGCTCTGGCGGCCCCCTCGCCCGCAGGCGCCGAGATGGCGCGGCCGTTCGACCGGCGGCGCGACGGGTTCGTGGCGGCCGAAGGGTCGACCCTGGTCGTCCTGGAGCCGGAGGAGATCGCTCTCGCGCGGGGCGCCCGGCCGCTCGCCCGCGTCCTCGTCTGGGGGAGCGCCTTCGACCCCACCGCGCCGCGCACCGGCTGGGGAAGCGGCGGCGGCCGGCTCGCCCGCGCGCTCCTGCGCAGCCTCGAACGGGCCGGCCTCGCGATCGGCGCCGTCGACCGCATCGTCTCCGGCGCGTCGGGGGCGGTGGAGGGCGACCGTCTCGAAGCCGGCTTCCTGCGCGCCGCCTGGGGCGCCCGGCCGCTCCCCCCGGTGCTGGTCCCCAAGGCCACGGTCGGGGAGTACGGCGGCGGCTTTCTCGGGGCCGCGGTGCTCGCCGCGGCCGGCGCGCCGTTCGGCCCGACCCCCGGCTTCACCGAGCCCGATCCCGGGCTCGGGATCGTTCCTCACGACGGCGCGGTGTTGCCGCCCCCGTCAACCGTCCTCGTCACCAGCCTGGCCGCGGGAGGCGCCGCCGCCTGGCTGGTCCTGGGAGCGCCCCGGCCATGAGCCTGCGCGTCGCGGCCGTGATCCCGGCCTACAAGGCCGCTCCTTCGGTGGGCGCCGTGGCGCGCGGCGTCCTCGCGGTGCTCCCCGACCTCCTGGTGCTCGACGACGGCTCGACCGATGCCACGGCCGAGGAGGCGCGCCGGGCCGGGGCGCGGGTGATCTCGTTTCCGGAGAACCGCGGCAAGGGAGCGGCGCTGCGCGCCGCGTTCGCGGACCTCTTCGGCCGCGGCTTCGACGGCGTCATCACCTTGGACGCCGACGGCCAGCACCTGCCCGGGGAGATCCCCAAGCTGCTCGCCGCTGTGCCCGAGGCCGATCTGGTCCTCGGCGTGCGCGACCACCTCTTTGCCGAGATGAGCAAGCTGCGCCGCGCCAGCAACCGGCTTTCCTCGAAGGCCATCTCCTTCGCGGCCGGACAGGCGCTCGCCGACATCCAGACCGGATTCCGCTTCTATTCGAAGGCGCTGATCGAGACGGTCGGCTTCCCCGAGCCGCGCTTCGAGGCCGAGAGCGCGGTCGTGGTGCGGGCGGCGCGCCGCGGCTTCCGGATCGTCTCGGTGCCGGTGCGGCTCGGCTTCGCCGACGGGCGGACCACCAGCCACTACCGGCCGCTCCTCGACAGCCTGCGGATCGCCGGCGCGGTCACCCGCGCGAGGCTGGAGATGCGCAGGTGAGCGCGGTCCTGGTCACCGGCGGCTCGCGCGGGATCGGCCGCGCGATCGTCGAGACCCTGGTCGCCGAAGGCCGGCCGGTGGCCTTCACCTGGAACACCGCCGAGGCGGCGGCCCGCGCCGTCGAAGAGGCTTCCGGCGGGGTGGCGCGCGCCTTCCGGCTCGATCTGCTCGACCGCGGCCGGCCGGACGACCTGGTGGCCGAGGCCGAAACGGCGCTCGGGCCGATCGCCGGGCTGGTCAACAACGCGGGCATCCGCCGCGAGTCGCTCCTCGCCCTGATGCCGGACGCGGATTGGGATGCCGTCCTCGACACCAACCTCGGCGGGCTCTTCCGCTGCTGCCGGGCGGTGCTGCGCGGGATGATGGTGCGGCGGCGCGGGTCGATCGTCAACGTGGCCTCCCTCTCGGCCCTGCACGGCGTGGCGGGACAGGCGGCCTACGCCGCCTCCAAGGCCGGCCTCCTCGGGCTCACCCGCTCGCTGGCGCGCGAGGTGGGCAAGCGCGGGGTGCGGGTCAACGCGGTCGTCCCCGGCTTCGTGGCGACCGACCTGACGGCGGACGTGCCACAGGCGGCGATCGACGCCCTGCGCGCCGGCGAGTGCCTGCCGGGAGGGGTGCAGGTGGAATCGGTGGCCGCGGCGGTGGCCTTCCTCCTCTCCGACCGCGCCGCCTCGATCACCGGCCAGGCGATCGTGGTCGACGCGGGTGTCTCGGCGTGAGGTTCCTCCTCCGCCACCCCCGCTGGGTCCTGGCGATCTCGGTGGCTCTGACGCTCGCGGCGTTCGTCCCCGCGCTGCGCTTCCGCCTCGACACCGACCTCGCCGACCTGCTGCCCGACCGCTCTCCCGGAGCGGACGACTACCGTCTCTTCCTGCGCACCTTCGGCGGCTTCGAGAAGGTCTTCGTCATCGTGCGCTCGCCGGGCCGGCGGTTGGAGGACTCCGGCCCGCTGGTGGACGCGGCGGAGCGGCTGGCCGAGGCGCTCTCCGGCAGCCCCGAGGTGGCGGAGGCGCGCTCGGGCATCACCGCCGAGGACGAGGCCTTCTTCCTCCGCTGGGTGGCACCGCGCCTGCCGCTCCTGCTCCCGGGAGACAGGAACGGGTCCATCCGGGCCGAGCTGGCGCCGCGGCTCACGCCGGAGGCCGTCCACCGCCGGGTCGCCACCATGCGGCAGGCCCTGCGGAGCCCGCTCGGCGCGGCGGCGGCGCCGTTCTTCACCGCCGATCCCCTGGGGCTCTCCGAAGGGCTCCTGGAGGACGCCTCCGCGGCCCTGCCGGTCGATCCGCTCACCGGGGCCTTCGTGTCGCGGCAGGGCAATGCTGAGGATGCCGCGCTGGTCATCCTCACCCCGTCGCGGGCCGAGATCGATCCGGAGGGAGGGCGGGCCTTCCTCGCGGCGCTCGACAAGGCCTACGCCCGGGTCCGCCGGGAGTCCCCGATCCCCCTCGACTTCCAGGCCGTGGGCGGCCCGCTCTACGCGGCCCAGGACGAGGCGATCCTGCGCCAGGACCTCATCCGCACGGCCGGCGCCTCGGCGGCGGGCGTGGTGATCCTCCTCCTCCTCGGCTTCGGCGGCGCCTTCATCCCCGTGGTGATCCTGATCGCGGTGGCGGCCGGCCTGGTGTGGACCGTCGCGGCGACCGCGCTCTGGCTGGGCCGCATCTCGGTCGTCGGCGTCGGCTTCGCGGCCGCCCTGGTGGGGATGGGCGTCGAGTACGGCATCCATGCGGGAGCGCGCTACCGCCAGCTCCGTTCCCAGGGGCAGAGCGCGGGCGAGGCGCTGGCCGGCACCTTCCGGGATCCCGGGCCGGGGATCGTCTCGTCGGCCCTGACCACTGCCGCCGGGCTGGGCGCTCTCGTCCTGGCGCACTTCCGGCCGCTGCGCGAGCTCGGGCAGGTGCTGACCGTGGGGACCCTGCTGACCCTGGTGACCACGGCCACCCTGGGCGCCGCGCTCCTCATGGTCTTCCCGGAGCGCCCGCGGACCTTCGGACCGCCGCGCCTCTGGTCGCGCTTCGGCCAGCCGCTCCTCGCCGGAGCGGTCGGCCTCTCCGCCCGGCGCCCGGTCCTCGTCCTCTCTGTCCTCGCGCTGCTGACGGCGGTCTCGGGCTGGGGGCTCGGCCGGCTGAGCCTCTCGACCGACCTGCGGTCGCTGCGGCCGAAGGACCATCCATCGCTTCTCGCCGAGCGCCTGCTCGTCGAGAAGTTCGCGGTGGGGCTCGACACGCTGACGGTGGTGACCCGCGGCCGCTCGCTCGGCGAGGCGCTCGACGCCGCGGCGCGGGTGCGGCCGGTCCTCACGGCGAAGCTCGGAGCGGACGCCCAGATCACCACCCCGGCCGATTGGCTCGTCCTCGGCAAGAGACGCGAGCGTCGCCTGCGCGAGCTTCATCAGCTCCCGGTCGAGCGGGCGGCGGCGGATTTCGAGCGCGAGCTCGTGGCCGCCGGTTTCCGCCTCGAGCCGTTCGCCCCGGCCCTCCGCACCTTGCACGCCCTCGGGCGCGGCCAGGACTCCGGCGGCCCGGCGCCCTCCGAGTGGCCGCGCTGGATGTCCGAGCTGGTGCGGATCGGTCCCCAGGGGGCGGCGGTGGCCGTCCATGTGCGGGTGCCGCTCGGCGAGAAAGCTCCGCCCGCCGAGCTGGCGCGGGCCCTGGACGCGGCGTCGCCCGGCGTGGCCCTCGCCTCGGTGCCGCGGGTCGGCGCCGAGCTGCGCGGCCTCGCCCTGGAGGACCTGCGGCGGTCGAGCGGCCTCGCCCTGCTCCTCGTCACCCTCGTCGTCCTCGTCTCCGTGCGATGGCGCATCGGCGACTCCGTCCTCTCCTTCATCCCCCTGATCCTCGGCTGCATCTGGTCCTTCGGCCTCTGGGGAGCGTGCGGCGGGCGGGTCGACCTCTTGGCGATCTCGACGCTCCCGGTGCTCTTCGGCACGGGGATCGACCTGGGAGTGCACGCGGTGCACGGCGGCCGCCTGCGGCCGGACGAGGGGATCCGCGGCACCGTCGAGACCTCGGGCCTCGCCATGCTCCTGATCACCCTGACCACCGGAGTGGGCTTCGGCAGCCTCGGCGGGTCGCGGGTACCGGGATTGCAAAACGCTGGAACGCTGGTTGCGCTGGGGGTCACCGCCTGCCTGGCGGCGACGTTCCTGGTGCTCCCCGCGCTGGAGGCATTGTTCCGGAGGCACGGTGTGAGGGAAAATAGGACAGTCTCCGGTGAGCCGCCAGTCGAGCCGTAGGAGTCGAGGCCCTGATGGAAGCCCTCTGATGGAAGCCATTGCCCCAGCGCGCGAGAGCGCGCCCCACGTGCCCGAGACGGCGCCCCAGGCGCCCGAGGCCGGCCGGATCCGCCGCCTGCTCGGGCCGTTCTACGTCACCGGGATCTTCTGGTACCGCATCCACGGCATCGGGGTGAGAATCCTTCCCGCCTGGGTGCTGAGCCTCCTCATGCCCCTGTTCACCACCTTCTTCTTCGTCGCTCTGCGCAGGATCCGGGCGGCCCTCGCGGCGAACCTGGTGCCGGTGCTCGGTCCCTGTGGCTGGCTCCGCCGGCAGATCCGCATCTTTCGCACCATGTGGAGCTTCGCCTGGTGCCTGTCGGAGCGCTACGAGCGCCTGGGCACCCGGCGGAAGTTCCGGGTGGGGGCCGACGGGATCGAGCACTGGCGGATGCTCGACGCCTCGGGCCGGGGTTTCATCCTGGTGACCGCGCACATCGGCAACTGGGAGGTGGGCTCCATGCTCCCGGCCACCGAGGAGAAGCGCACGGTCCACGTCGTGCGCGAGGCCGAGGGAGACCCCCGCGCCCAGCGCTTCATCGCCGACCTGATCCGCCGCGCCGCCTGCGGCAACTACATCACCCACTTCGCCGAGGACCCCCGGCTCGGCATGACCCTGCTCGACGCCCTGCGCCAGGGCGAGATCGTGGCGCTCCAGGCGGACCGGCCGCGCGCCGGTGGCAGGACCGTGGAGGCGAGCGTCTTCGGCGAGAGCTTCCCCCTGCCGGTGGGACCCGCGGCCCTGGCGCGCGCGGCCGAGGTGCCGATCCTGCCGGTGTTCGTCTTCCGCGAAGGGCGCCTGCGCTACCGCTGCGCTATCCGGACACCCATCCAGGTGGCGCGGACGGCCGACCGCCAGGCCGATGTGGAGGACGCCGTCCAGAAGCTCGCCGCCGAGCTGGAGTGGGCCATCGCCCACCGTCCGCACCAGTGGTTCTGCTTCCGCAAGCTGTGGGCAGACCGATCGCCCGCCGAGTCAGCTCTCGGGGGGGATGAATGTGCTGATCGTGCCGCGTAGGAGCTCGGCGCCCCCCGTCCCTTCGATGACGACTTCATAGATCGACAGCGGCGGAGCGCTGCCGGTGAGCCGGACCACGAATCGGAACGGCCGCTCGACCGGCAGGGCAGCCACCCGGCAGCGCGCCCCCCGCAGCGCCACCAGGTAGCCGATCCGCGGCCCGGAGGAGCCGGTCCGCAGCAGGCTCTCCAGCATCGCCGCCCCCTGGGCCGCCGCCTCGAAGCCGACGAACGCCGGAGCCCGGCCCGCCGACGCGAACGGGCTCGATCCCGGAATCTTCGCCACGCCGGTCATCCCCTCGGGAGAGACCTCCAGCACATTCTGGAGGAGGCGCGCGGGAGGGGCATGCGGGAGGAGGCTCCCGACCGGTGGAGAGGCGCCGGGCGCTTCCGGGATCTCCGGAAGATCGGGCGCGTCGCCGTCCGGGCCGGCGCGGAGCGTGCCGCCGCTCACCACCTCGTTCCCCCGCCGCAACGTGAAGCGCACGGTCCCGTCGTCCGCCGGACCGTCGATCTCCACCGCCAGGACGTCGCCCGGCCGCACCGGGCTGCGCAGGCGCAGCGACGGGATCTCCGCGATCGGGATTCCGCCGAGCGCCTGGGACACCAGCGCGAGATGGGCGATGCCGGGGAGGATGGGCCGGCCGGGGAAGTGCCCGGCGAAGTACGGGCTGCCGGCCGGGATGGTGAGGGGGCTCACCACCGGAACACCTCCTCCAGCGAGCGCGCCATCACCAGGCGCTCTCCCCAATCGAGGAGCCTCTCGTGCGGCGCCAACTCGATGCGCAACCGGTCGTGGTCTCTCAAGGGGCCGAACTTGCGCTCCGCCTGCCGGAGCAGGAGCTCGGCTCCCCCTCTGCGGCGTCCGGTCTCCTGCCAATGCCGGGTCCAGTCGAGCACCGTGTCACCGGTCCGTTCTCTCGTGTCGCTTTTCCGATCCATGGGGCAGTTCCTCCTTTTGCCCCATTACCAGTGGGAAATCGAGGGCCGATTCTTTCACTCGATCGCTACTTTCGCCTCACTTGCCCTCTGCGGGAGAGCCTGGAGCGCCAGCGCCAGGGCCTGCATCGGCTCGAGCGAGGGGTGCTGCCGGATCGCATGGACGATCTGGCGGACCCCGGCCCGCAGGTCGCGCCCCTCGCTCTCATAGACCCGGTCGAGCTCGTCGAGGCCGGTGTTGTAGGTCCGGTGGGCGATCAGCCAGGCGTTGTTCAGCGGACGCCGGCTGAGGCGCCCGCCGTCGTAGACCTCCAGGGTGCGGCCGAGGGGGCCGGCCATCGTCGCGCGCGCCCGCTCGAAGACCTCCTGCCGGCGCTCCTCCAGGGCCGGGCCGGAGAGGCTGGAGGAGTAGATCCGCCGCAGCTCGGCTTCGAGCGCCGTGTAGAAGGCCGCCAGCCGCTTCTCGTCGCGCCAGGTGGCGGCGCAGCGTGCGGCCGTGGCGCGGTCCCCGCGGCTGGCGAAGAAGGCTTCCGCCCCGCGGTAACCCACGAAGTTGGCGTAGCTCTCGTTGAAGCGGGCGTCGCCCGGCACCCACAGGGTGTTGTGGGCGATCTCGTGGATCACCGTGGCGACCAGCTCGCCCCGGTCGCCGTCGAGAGCCGTGGAGAGCAGCGGATCGGGGAACCAGCCGAGGGTGGAGAAGGCGCCGGCGGGCCGGACATAGGTGTCGTAGCCGCGCCGCGCCAGGCGCCGCTCCTCGGTCCGTGCCGACGCCTCGTCGAAGAACCCCTTGTAGGGGACCGATCCGACGACGGGGTAGCTCCAGCGGTATTCCTCCAGGCGGTCCCGCGGGCTGGCCGAGACGACGTGGAGGAGGGTCGTCCCCCGTCCCACGTCGGAGAAGGTCGTGTACGTGTCGCCGGCCGCGAGGCCCAGCCGCTCTGCGGCGAAGCGGCGGGCCGCGACGACCAGCTGGAGCTGCCCGCGCAGCTCGGGGCTCGTCGTGCCGTCGGCGACGAGCGCGGCGATCGGACGCCTGGCGAGGAGGATGCGCGCCTCCTCGCCGCCGGCGCGCACCAGGAAACGGGCCTCGGAGCTGAGCGCGAGGGCCGCGGTGAAGGCGACGGGGACGAGGGTCAGGAAGAGAGAGGGCCTGAGACGTCTAGTAAAGAGCAACGGTGGTTCCATCCGTCAGGCGGCGAGCCGGTTGGGTGTTTCGTCGCCGCAGACCGAAGATGCGCATCTCCTCCACCCCGAAGAACGGCAGCCGGACCGCTGTGCGGGCCTCCGACGGCGGCCGGTGGAGCGACCATTGCGCGAGGATGAGATCCCAAGAGCTTCGTCTCCAGCGTCTTCTTACGTGGATGGGATCGATCCCGTACCAGGAAGCTTGCGGCTCGATCGTTCGCGCCTCGTGCTCCCGGGCCAGGCGGCGGAGGTCCTGGTCCAGCTTGCGCGCCCGTTCGAGCAGCGTCCGCCGGGAGGTCCTCCTGCCCGGAAACAAGATTGATCGTGCAGCATAATAGCGGAAAGCCGAGAGTTTCTCAAGGCTGACGAGCGGCATCAGCATGCAGACCGTGGAGGCGCCCTGCGCGGCGAGGCGGACGAAGCAGGTCTCGACCCAGCCGGCGACGGTCTCCGGGAGCTCTCCATACCCCAGATCGTTGCCCACATCCATCACCAGGGCCACGGTGGGGAGAGGGGGGAGGCGCTCCAGGGCGGACCACAGCCCGCACTCCGTGATCCCCGGCAGCTGGCGGATCAGGAGAAGCCCGTTCCAGGTGCCGTACGAGCGGCCATGGCCGCAGGCGGCGAGCACCTCGACAGGGCCGCCCGCGGCGCGCCGCAGGTCGTCGACCAGCCCGGAAAGGGCGAATTGCAAATTGCTGGCGCCGAGCAGCACCGCCCGCAGGACGGGGGCTGCTACCGCCGCCACCGGACCGAGAACCCCCAGACCTGCTCGTCCCCGGAGTAGCTCCCCCGCACCGCCGGGTGCTCCGGCTCCTGGCCGCGGGCGCCGCGGTCGTCGTGCTGGTGGTACGAATAGCCCACATCGAACGAGATCGCCGGGAAGCTGTAGCTGAACCCCGTGGCGTAGACCATGGCGTCCCCCTTGGGGATTCCGGGCTCGACCGTCCGGTCCGGTACCGGCGAAGGCTCCTGGGACACACCGCCGTAGAGCATGAAGTTGTCCGTGACGTTCCCCTCGAGACCGAGGCGCAGGGAGATCGTGTCGTCCCAGCGGCGCGGGGTCTCGATCGTCGGGCCGTCGCCCACCGGATCGGGCGAGTAGGTGATCGCCGTGCTCTCCAGGCTCGACCAGCTCTGCCAGGCGGCGTCGACCTCGATCCGCAGCTCGGGATAGGGAGCGAACCAGATGCCGCCGCGCAGCTCGCTCGGGATCTCGAAGGCCTGGTGGGCACGGCCGTCGGAGAAGCGCTGGCGGACCGGCGCTTCGAGACCGGGCACGATGAGATCGCGAGGCGTGTAGTGCACATCGCCGCTCCCCTTGAGCTCGGCCTTGCTGCGGTAGACCGCGCCCCACCCCCAGGACGGCGCGGCGTAATGGAGGCCCAAGTCCCAGGTGAGGTCGTCCACCTCCGCGGAGGCGTTCCGCTCCAGCTCGACCGGCAGGACCTGGCCCTGGAACGGCACGGAGACCAGGACGTTGTCGTTCTGCTTCAGATCGCCGGCCACATAGCGGAGGCCGCCGCCGAAGCTCCATCCGTCGCCCAGGTCGTAGGCGAGGACCGGATGGAGCTCCAGGAGGGTCAGCTCGAACTCGCGCTGCAGGAAGCGCCCGGGGAACAGCCGCGGCTCCCACTGGTTCTTGTACCAGAACGGCGCGTCGAGCCCGAGACCGAAGGCGAACGGTCCGTGGCCCGGCTTCCAGGTGAGATAGGCGGCCGGCGGGAAGTCGATGATGTGGTGGGCGCTGAAGCTGCCCGTCGGGCTGTCGTACTGGATCTCGACCTGCCGGAAATCGAGACCGGCCTGGAATTGCAAACCCTCCAGGCGGGTGATGGCCGCCGGATTGTAGGTCAGGGCTGAAGGCTCGGAAGCGCGGGCCGTGAAGGCTCCGGCCTGGCCCATCGCGCGCCCGCCGTGCTGGAACAGGCCGAAGCTGGTCGCGGCGGCGGATTGGGCCGCCAGGAGCCCGGCGAGCAGACACGGCACAACGAAACGTCGGTTCCGCATGATCCCTCCCTCGAAAAGCTGTCGGACGTCTGTGCTCGGCCCCTGCCGCGCTCACTCCACCGCCCGGATCTCCGGCACGATGCGGCCGTCGGCCACGGTGAGGATAGCGAGCGTCAGGGGGAGATGGAAGCGCCGGGTGCCGCAGGCGCCGGGATTCAAGAGCATGCATCGCCCCTGCCACTCCATCTCCGGCCGGTGCGAGTGGCCGAAGACGACCAGCCGCAGACGGGACGGCCAGTCGCGGGGAACGTCCTCGCGCCGGTGGACCATCCCGAAGGGGAGCCCGGCGAGATCGTCGGTGAGCTCCTCCGGCAGCTCGGCGGCCGTGCGGCCGGTGTCGGTATTGCCGCGCACCACGGCCACGGGCGCGATCTGCTCGAGCCGGCGCAGGATCTCCGGCTCTCCCACGTCGCCAGCGTGCAGGATGCGGTCGCATCCCGCGAGGAGCGCGAGCACCCGCGGTCGCAGCAGATTGTGAGTATCCGAGAGCACGCCGACCCGCACTGTTGGTCTCCTCGGGGCCTGCACGGAACTTGCACCGGCTCCCCAGGGAAGCGCGGGGGTGAAGCACCATGAGCATGCTATCAACATCGGTGATCAGAGGGCTCGACGAGATCGGCCCCTACCAGATTCTGGAAGACCTGGGGCCGGCTCCGTCCGGCATCGCCTACCTGGCGATGGACAACCGGACGGACCAGCGGGCCCTCCTCAAAGTGATCCATCCCGGTCTGCTGCAGCAGGAGACGCCGCTCGACGTCCTGCTCCAGGAGACCCGTGCGCTGCTGCCCATCTACCACCGCGGAATCCCGAACGTCTTCGAGATCGCGGAGCACGACGGGATGCTGGTGGTGGCCTTCGCCTCGGTCGTGGGCTCGACGTTGCACGACCTGATGGTCCAGGGGAAACGGCCGAATCGCGGCCTCCTGGTGGACTGGGGGTGCCAGGTCCTGGAGATCCTGGCGGAGGCGCACGCCGCGGGCGTCGTGCACCGGCACGTCGGCGAGGACCAGATCGTTGTCACCCCCGACGGCCGGCTGGTCCTGACGGGTTTCGGCCTGACGCAGATCCATTTCGACTCGCTGTCCGTCGTCCCGCCCGAGCTCTCGACGGGGGCGCCGCTGACTCCGCAGAGCGATCTCTACGCGGTCGGGATGTTGCTCCGCCGGCTGGCTTTCGCGAGCGCGCTGCGCGGGGGGAGGGGGGCCGGGGAGCCGCGGCGGGATCCGCTGCTCAAGGTGCTGGCGCGAGCCACCTTCCCCAACCCGGTGGCGCGCTTCCGCGACGCGCGGGAGATGGCGGATGCGCTCCGCCAGGCAGGACGCGCCGGGGCTCCGGCGCTCGCCGCACCCCGGCCCGTCCGTTCCGCACCGCGCGGCAATCCGGCGCCGCCCCAGCCGATCCTCGCCAAGCTCCCGGCCCGCCCCGAGCCCGCCCGGCAGACAGCGGAAAGCAAGGAGGACGACCGCAAGCTGGCGTTGCTGCTGGTGGTGGCCGCCGTGGTCCTCATGCTGATGGTGATCGCCGCGGGCTGGCTGCTGATCGGGCGCGACGGGGCCGCCGAGCCGATGCTGCCCGCCGGTGCCGCGACGTCATCGAAAATGGCGCCGTGTGAGCCCTCACCCCCGGCCCCTCTCCCACGAGTGGGAGAGGGGTGAACAGCAAAAAATGCCTTCGTTTTGCTCCCCTCTCCCGCTTGCGGGAGAGGGGCCGGGGGTGAGGGTCTGCAGGCCGCCGACTTTGACGAGACCCTGGTTCATTCTCGCCCCCTGGATCTCTCCACCAGCCTCCGGATAGGATGCGGCTCCTGTTCAACGGAGGATTCCGCCATGAAGCTCCGCATCTTCGCGCTGGCCTGTCTTGCGCTCCCCGCGCTGCTGGCGGCCCAGGAAGGGCCCGCGACACCGTCCGAGGTCGTGGTCCTCAAGGCCGCGCGCCTGTTCACCGGCAAGGGGGACACGACCGTGCGCAACGGCATGGTGATCGTCGAAGGGGGGAAGATCCGCGCCGCGGGCTCGGGGCTCTCCGTGCCTGACGGCGCGCGGGTCATCGACCTGGGCGACGCCACGCTCCTCCCCGGCCTGATCGATGCCCACACCCACATCGCCGACGAGTCCTCGGACGACTGGCTCCAGGACACGGTGTCCGGCCTGCGCCGGACCACGGCCGAGAGCGCCATCCGCGCCTCCGCCTATGCCGCGCGCACCCTGCAGGCCGGCTTCACCACCATCCGTGTCGTCGGCGCCGAGGAGTTCATCGACGTGGGGCTGCGCAACGCCATCCGCGACGGCTTCGCCGACGGGCCGCGGATGCTGGTGGCCGTCCATGCCCTCGGCTCCCGCGGCGGGCACTGCGACGAGACCGGGTTCCCGTTCGGCCGCTTCGGCAGGGAGAGCGGCATCGAGGACGGGATCGCCAGCGGCGCCGACCAGTTCCGCGATGCCGTGCGGTTCCAGGTCAAGTACGGGGCCGATGTCATCAAGGTCTGCGCCACGGGCGGCGTCCTGTCGCTGGCCGACGAGGTGGACACGGCGCAGCTCACCCAGGAGGAGATGGACGCCATCGTCGACGAGGCGCACCGCCTGCGCAAGAAGGTGGCCGTTCACGCCCATGGCGCCGAAGGGGCCAAGGTGGCCATCCGCGCCGGCGTCGACTCGATCGAGCACGGCTCCTTCCTCGACGAGGAGGCCTTCCGGATGATGAAGCAGCGTGGGACGTACCTCGTCCCCACCCTCATGGCTGCCGCCTACACCTCCGCCGCCGAGCGGCACTACCCGCCGGAGATCGCCGCCAAGGCGCGCGCCGCGGCGGCCGCCCATGCGGTCGCCTTCCGCAAGGCCCTGGAGATCGGCGTCAAGATCGCTTTCGGCACCGACTCGGGAGTCAGCCCCCATGGCCTCAACGCCCAGGAGTTCGGGCTCATGGTCGACCGCGGCATGGCCCCCGCTGCCGCCCTGCGCGCCGCCACCTCGTCCGCGGCCGACCTCCTCGGCCTGTCGCGGCAGATCGGCACCCTCGAGCCCGGCAAGGAGGCGGACGTCGTCGCCGTGCCCGGCGATCCCCTGGCCGACATCCACGTCATGGAGAAAGTGGAATTCGTGATGAAGGGCGGCCGGATCTATCGCAACGACGGTGCGGCCGGGCCGCGGCAATGAGGATCCACAAGGTCTATACCCGGACCGGCGACCGCGGAGAGACCGGCCTGGTCGGCGGCTCCCGCGTCCCCAAGGACTCTCCGCGCATCGAGAGCTATGGCACCGTCGACGAGCTGCAGGCGTTCCTCGGGATGCTGCGCGCCGCTCTCGCCGAGTCGGACCTCCACCCTGAGACCTGCCGCGAATGCGTCGCGGCCATCCACCGGGTGCAACAGGACCTGTTCGATCTCGGGAGCACCCTCGCGACGCCGCCGGAGCACCTCGACCGGGTGAAGAATCCGCTCACCGCCGAGCGGATCGCCTGGCTCGAAGAGGCGATGGACGCCTGGAACGAGACCCTGCCGCCGCTGCGCTCCTTCGTCCTTTCAGGGGGCGGCCGTTTTTCAGCCCTGAGCCATGTGGCGCGGACGGTCAGCCGGCGCTGCGAGCGGGTGGCCCTGCGCCTCTCCCGGGCCGAGGAGGTCCCGGCCGAGGTCCTGCGCTACCTCAACCGGCTGTCGGATTTCCTCTTCGTCCTCGGGCGCCACCTGGCCCAGGTGTTCGGAGAGGAGGAGCCCCTCTGGGAGACCCCCCTGCAACCGTAGCTCACGCAGCGATTGCGGAGGCGGAGTTTCTGAAAGTCGTCTCGTACACGGCGCTGCAGATGCCCCTGAGCGTCCGTGCGATATCCGTGTGGAAGGGGCCGTCGAAGCCTTCGGCGCCGAGAGCCCGCGATTCGAGGATCAGGTCGTCCAGCGACAGGATGCCGAGCAGCTTCTGCTCGTCGTCCACCACGGGCAGGCGGCGGAAGCCGAAGATCCGCATCGTCTCCAGCGCCTCCGCGATGTGGTCGTCCGCACCGCAGGTGAAGAGCTCGCCAGTGATCACCTCCCGGACCTGCACCTCGGACGCCTTGCGGTCCAGCTTCGCCAGGGCGAGACAGATGTCGCGGTCGGTGATCATTCCGACCACCCGGTTCATCGCGAGGACCGGAAGGCAGCCACATCCGGCTTCAGCCATCAGCCGGCCGGCCGTGCCGGCGTCGGTGTCGAGACCGCAGAGCCGGACCTCCCCTTTCATGATGTCGCGTACTCTCATCTGAAAACCTCCCCCGGTTTCTTGTCAGCGTAAGCGCGCCCGGCGGCGGAATCGCCCGCCGGAGGGATGGTCGGGGCAGCGTAACGGGGTGGGGGGCCGGACCGCCCGGAAAGGGGGCGCCCTATGTCACAATGCTGTGGCAAGCTCTGGGGCGTGTCCCCCCGACGGGGAGATGCGCGGGGTGGAAAAGTACAAAGAGGCGCAGGAAAACATGCAAACCGGCAGATTCCACGGGTTGTTCTTGCCAGCGGCGGATTGTGGAGGGTGATGGACGAGCAGGTCCATTGGCTGGTGCAACTGCTGGAATCGTCTCTCCAGAGCTCGGGCCTCTCGGAACGGGAGGTCGAGGAGCGTCTCGGCTGGGAGCCCGGGATGCTCGGCCGGATTTTCGCCGGCAGTGAGGAGTGCGAACCGCTTCAGCTCGTCGCGATCCTTGCAGAGCTCGGTACCGGGCACGGTGGAGCCTCGCATCCTCCGCGGCGGGAGCGCGGTGCCGAGATGGCCCAGGATCTGATCGACCGGTTCCGCCGCCTCGGCTACGAGACGCCCGGAGCCGCGGCCGCTCTGCCGCCACCGGCGGACCAGATCGAAAAGACGGTGGAGGAGGTCCTCCGCCGCACGTTCGGTGATCTCGGGAAGGGGAGCCGCGGCGGCGGATGAGGCCGCCGCGTGGTCAATGCGTCGATAGAGCCTGCCGTGCGCCCTTGAGATAGCGGGAAACCGCCCGCAGAAGCTCCAGCGGCTCGGAGCGGTCGAGGTCGAACGACTTCTTGAGGAGAAGGAGAGCGGCCAGGGCCTCGCGAGCGATGCGGCGGGCCTGGAACGTGGCCACGAGCTCCTCGACCAGCGCGCGGGTCTCGGCCGTCTTGCCCTGGCTCAGCCAGACCGCGGCGAGATCCAGGGAGACCAGCGCGACGTGGAAGTGGAGACCGGCTGCCGCGAGCTCACGGCGCGCCCGCAGGAGGGACTGCTCGGCGCGACGCAGACGGCCCAGCCCGGCGGCGATCTTCCCTTCCAGCCAGTGCAGCTTGATCAGGTTCAGGCGGTCGCCCTCGGGATAGTAGGGACGCGCGCCCTTGAGGAGGCGCTGGGCCTCGCGGAAACGCGCGCTATCCGCCAGGAAGGTGATCAGGTTGTGCACCGCCGAGATGACGAGCTTCGGATCGGACGCCGGATGGATCAGGGTCAATCCGGTGCTCAACAGGCGGACCGCAGTCTCCGGATCGTTGTTGTAGCCCGTATAGAGGCCCTTGCTGATCAGCGTCCGGCCGGCGTTGTGGCGGTCGCCATGGCTCTCGTAGATCCGGTACACCGCATCCAGCAGCTCGAGAGCCTCTCCGAACCGGCGCTGCGCGCCACGCAAGGAAGCCGTCAGGTCCATGATGCGCGCGAGGAGGAGAGGGTCCTGCGTCCCCCGGGCACTCTCCTCGGTGGCGCTGCGCAGGGCGCGCTCGGCCGCCTCCAGGTCGTCGGCCACGCGGTGGGCATTGCCGAGCTCGGCGAGGCAGCGGGCCCGCAGGTCCGCAGTCAGCTCGGGGCCGTACGCAAAAGGATCGAGATCCACGGCGATCGCGGCGGCGCGCTCGGCCAGGAGAACCATCTGCTCCGGATCGTGGTGCCGGCAGGCCTGGCTCCTCGCGAGAAGCGAATCGCAGAGGCCCCACTTCTGAACGCCTCCCCGGTTCCAGGGAATCAGTCCGTCCAGTTCCTGCCGGAGGTCCACTTCCGGTTCCGGCGAGAAGTCCCAGAAGAGCTCATTGGATCGTGCAGTGAAGTAGCTCAAACGCGTCCCACTCCTTCGCCAATTCTTTCTGCAATAAACGTGCCGATAAAGTTATGCCGGAAGGAGATCAGCCTCCGCACTGTCCGTTCGGATCGATGCCGCAGCCGGCGTCGGAGGTCGTCGTCGGAGGGGGAGTGATGCCCTCTGTGGCGGTGGCGCTCTGGAGGCCCGTCAGATCTCCCCAGACCTCGCCCAACCACTCCCAAGCCTGACTCCAGAGAGATGCCTCGGTCCCGTCGCCAGCCGTGAAAAGGGGACCGGCCTCGGCGGTGCCGGCGAGCGTCAGCGCGGCGGCGAAGGCAATGGCGGTCAGTTTGGGGGAGATCTTCTTGCTCATCTTCGTTCTCCTGCGCCGCGGCGAGCGGCAGTGGAGAGCGGGGGGTCCTGTCCGCTCTTGCGGACACGCCCTTTGCAAGAGGCTTGCCTGGCTCCGGAGAGCGAGAATGAGAGCCGATCAGGCCACGTGCCGGGCCAGCCGGCGCTCGAACTGGCGGGCGAAAACGGTCGCCATGGCCTTGAGCTTGAGGGACTGCCAGCGGTAGCGGTTGGGGCTCAGATACCGGCACTCTTCCGGGAGCATCACGAGGCTCACATGGATGTTCGGAGCCACACCGGCGGGCAGGCCGCGCTCCATGACCGCTTCGTAGAGGCGCCGGAACACGGGGACCATGTCCTCCGTCTTCGGAGGCTCACGGTGCTGCAGGTCCGTGCCGCTCAGGGGCCGGAAGACGCACACCGTGGGCACGGCGCCCACCGAGGTGATCCAGTCGATTGCCCGGATCGACGATTCCGCAGGCTCCAGGCCGGCGATGATCTCGCCGTTGGTGACCCAGGGCTCCTGGCGGGGGCCCTTGTGCGCCAGGGCGGCGCAGTAGCGGATCGCCTCGAGGTAGTGGTCGAGCCCGTACTCGGCGTGCTTGCCCGGACAGATCTCCTGGAACAAGCGGCGGTCGAAGATCTCGAAACAGAAGGAGACGCGGTTCACCCCGATCTCGCGCAGGTGGTTGTAGCGGCGCAGGTCGCGGTGCGGCGGCGTCTGCACCCCGACGAGCAGCCCGAGCTCCCGCTTGATGCGGACGATGAACGGCTCGAGGATGTCGAGATAGGTGTCCCCGTCGTAGTGCCCGGTGTTGAAATCCACGTAGGTGATGCCCGACTCGTCGCGGGCCGCCCGGACGACCTCCATCACCTCGTCGAGCGACTTGTCGTTCGCGTCGTCCACCCCGAGATTCAAACCCACGGAGCAGAATTTGCAGTTGACCCTTTGCGGTTTTTCTGTCCAGTACTCGCAGACCTTGGCCTGGTAGATGCCCAGATAGGTCCCCTGGAGGGTGCCGATCCGGGTCATCGGCTTGCCGGTGGTGGTCTCGCGATCGTACCAGTCCGGCCGCGGGGCGAGCTCCACCGGAGTGACGTCGAGACGCTGCCAGCGCAGCATGTAGCGGCCGTTCTCCCGGTGCAGGCTGTAGGGAGACTGGGAGGCGAAGCTCTCGCTCACCGGCACGTTCGTCCACAGGTTCCCCGGGAGGATGAGCTCCAGCCCGCTGCCGAGGCCGGCGCGGGTGCGCAGGATCTTGCGTCCGCCGTCCTCTTCGACGAGACAGTTTTCGTCGAGACGGATGCCCTTGCAATAGAGGTCCAGCTTGAGGAGGGCTGGGTTTGTGCGAAGCTCCTGGAGCATGCCGCGTCCCCCTTTCGAAACAGAGGACACAGTAGCCGGAGAGGCGACCGGCGTCGCCACCCGCTGGCCCGGGGCGCCGCCACCCGGCCGGGTAGCTCGCGGAGCGGCTACACCGGGGGATCGGAGGGAGAGATGGGGCGTCGCGCCGCGGCGCGCCGGGCGAGGAAGGCGCGGGCGCGGGCGACGTGGACGAGGAGCGTACCGAAGAAGGGCGGCTCGCCGCGGACCTCGGTGACGTCCGGGTGGGACTCGCCGAGGAGCACCTCGCGAGCGCGCAGCCGGCCGATCTCCACGATGCCGGACAGGATGGACCACCGGCGCTCGGCGAAGGCCACGGGGAGCCGGTGCCGGGGCCGGATCACCAGCGTTCTTTCGCGCCAGGGGGAGGGGATCTCGTGCAGGGGCTCGGCCGGGTTGCGGAAGAGGCCCCCCTCGCTCTCTCCCTTGTTGGCCACCAGCACGACGGCGTCGCACCCCTCTGCGAAGGCCTTCTCGTAGGGGATGTTGTTGGTCAGCCCGCCGTCGCCGTACCGCTCGCCCTGGATCAGCGGCGTGCGGGTGTAGTAGGGGGGCAGAAAGTTCGAGGCGAGAAGGAGAAGGAACGGGTCCTCGACCGTCCGGGCGTCGAAGCACACGCTGGCCCCGTCGCGCAGGCGGGTGAGCCCGATGAACAGGGGGAGGGCGTCGGGCGCGTGCAGCCGCTGAGCGCCCACATAGCGCGAGAAGGTGCGCCGGTGGATCTCCGCGAAGCGGAAGGGAGTCTGCTCGCGCAGGAGGTTGCTCAGGTCCCAAGGGGGCATCCGAACGAAAGCACGCCAGTAGTGCCGGAGGCGATGCCCGGTGCCGGCCGCCACGGCGGCGGCGTTCCAGGCGCCGACCGAGAGGCCGACGCAGAGAGCCGGCCGGATGCCGAGCTCCGCGAGCGTCTCGATCACGCCGACCTGGAAGGCGCACCGGGAGCTGCCACCGGAGAACACGAAACCGATCCGGCGCGCGGAGCGGAGGAAGGAGGGGTCCAGTTCGTCGGTTTTCATCAGATTGATTCTAGCGAAAGCTTCTATCAGTCTCTTCACCCCGCGGGGGTGGAGGAATCTCACGAGTGGCTGGGGCTCCCCCGCCCGACCTCACCCCCCCGGCCCCCCTCTCCCATCGCCCCCCCTTCCACCGGGAGAGGGGGGAGCTGGAGAAAAACTGTTCTTGCACGGGCGGGCGGGGGCGCCCCACCCCTCCACCCCGCGGGGTGGCACCCCGTCGGGTGGTGTGCTGAAACATCCTGTTCCGTACCATGCCTCGAGGACGGGGACTCGTTTCCAGGACCCGCAGTCATTCTCAGGGGGAGGACATCATGGGCAGCCGGCGCAAGATCACAGTGGACGGCAACGAGGCTGCGGCCTCGGTCGCCTATCGGACCAACGAGGTGATCGCCATCTATCCGATCACCCCTTCGTCGGCCATGGGGGAGCTGTCGGATGCCTGGGCGGTCGAGAAGCGACCCAATGCCTGGGGCACCGTCCCCCAGGTCATCGAGATGCAGTCGGAGGGCGGTGCCGCCGGCGCCATCCACGGCGCCCTCCAGGGCGGGGCGCTCGCGACCACCTTCACCTCCTCGCAGGGTCTCCTCTTGATGATCCCCAACATGTACAAGATCGCCGGCGAGCTGACCCCGTTCGTCATGCACGTGGCCGCCCGCACCCTGGCCACCCATGCCCTGTCGATCTTCGGCGATCACTCGGATGTCATGGCCTGCCGGCAGACCGGCTTCGCCCTGCTCGCCTCCGGCTCGGTGCAGGAGGTCCACGACTTCGCCCTCATCGCCCAGGCGGCGTCGCTGCGCTCGCACATCCCCTTCCTCCACTTCTTCGACGGCTTCCGCACCTCGCACGAGCTGGCCAAGATCGAGGAGCTGGAGGATGTGGACCTGCGCGCCTTCCTCGACGAGACGCTGATCCGCGCGCATCGCGAGCGGGCCTTGACCCCCGACCGGCCGGTCATCCGCGGCACCGCCCAGAACCCCGACGCCTTCTTTCAGGCGCGCGAGGCCGCGAACCCGTTCTATCTGCAATGCCCGGGGATCGTGGCCGAGACCATGGACCGCTTCGCCCAGCTCGCCGGCCGCCGTTACCACCTCTTCGACTACACCGGCCACCCGGAAGCCGAGCGCGTGATCGTCCTCATGGGCTCCGGCGCCGAGACCGTCGAAGAGACGGTGGACTGGCTGATCGGGAAGGGCGAGAAGGTCGGCCTGCTCCGCGTGCGGCTGTACCGCCCGTTCTCGATTCCGGACTTCATGGCGGCCCTGCCGCCGACCGTGCGCAGCCTCGCCGTGCTCGACCGCACCAAGGAGCCGGGCGCGATCGGCGATCCCCTCTATCTCGACGTGGTCGCCGCCCTGCGCGAAGCCCGCGAGGAGGGCCTGCTCGCAGTATTCGAACATCAGGAACCCGATCACCCGGATCCGCGGGTCGTCGCCGGCCGCTACGGCCTGTCGTCCAAGGAATTCAACCCGGCGATGGTCAAGGCGGTCTTCGACAACCTGCGCGAGGAGCGGCCGGTCAACCATTTCACCATCGGCATCGTGGACGACGTGACCCACAAGTCGCTGCCCTGGGATGCGGAGCTCGACATCGAGCCGGACAATACGGTGCGCGCCGTCTTCTACGGCCTGGGCTCCGACGGCACGGTCAGCGCCAACAAGAGCTCGATCAAGATCATCGGCGAGGAGACCGGTCTCTTCGCTCAAGGCTACTTCGTCTATGACTCCAAGAAGGCCGGCGCGATCACGGTCTCCCATCTGCGCTTCGGCCCGCGGCCGATCCGCTCGACCTATCTGATCCGGCGCGCCGGCTTCGTGGCCTGCCACCAGATCGACTTCCTGGAGAAGCTGGACGTCCTCGAGGCGGCCATGCCCGGCTCGACCTTCCTGCTCAATTCGCCGTACGGCCCCGAGACGGTCTGGGACCACCTCCCGCGCGAGGTCCAGGAGGAGATGGTCGCGAAGCGGCTCCGCTTCTTCGTGATCGACGCCTACAAGGTGGCCCGCGACGCCGGCCTCGGCGGGCGCATCAACACCATCATGCAGACCTGCTTCTTCGCCATCTCCGGCGTGCTGCCGCGCGACGAGGCGATCACCAAGATCAAGGAGTCGATCGAGAAGTCCTACGGCAAGCGCGGTGCCGAGGTGGTGCAGCGCAACTTCCAGGTGGTCGACGCCGCGCTGGCCCACCTCCACGAGGTGCCGGTGCCGGCGACCGTCACGGCCGAGCGGCGCCGGCCGCCGCTCATCGCGGACGAGGCCCCGGATTTCGTGCGCCGGGTCACGGCCCTGATGCTCGCCGGCAAGGGGGACCTCCTGCCGGTCAGCGCCTTCCCGGTGGACGGCACCTGGCCCACCGGCACGGCGCGCTGGGAGAAGCGCAACCTGGCGGCCGACATCCCGGTGTGGGACACCTCGGTCTGCATCCAGTGCAACCAGTGCACGCTGGCCTGCCCGCACGCCGCCATCCGCGCCAAGGTCTATGAGCCGGCGGAGCTGGCCGGCGCTCCCGAGAGCTTCCTGTCGACCGATTACAAGGCCGCCGACCTGCGCGGCCTCAAGTACACCCTCCAAGTGGCTCCCGAGGACTGCACCGGCTGCAACCTCTGTGTGGAGGTCTGCCCGGCGAAGGACAAGGCCAACCCGCGCCACAAGGCGATCAACATGGAGCCGCAGCGGCCGCTGCGCGAGAAGGAGCGGGCCAACTTCCGCTTCTTCCTCGGCTTGCCCGAGGTCGACCGCGCGCGCATCCAGCGGATCGACGCCAAAGGCTCGCAGTTCTTCGAGCCCCTCTTCGAGTTCTCCGGCGCCTGCTCGGGTTGCGGCGAGACGCCGTACGTCAAGCTCCTCACCCAGCTCTTCGGCGACCGCCTGCTGGTCGGCAACGCCACCGGCTGCTCCTCGATCTACGGCGGCAACCTCCCCACCACCCCGTACACCACGAACCGCGACGGCCGCGGCCCGGCCTGGTCGAACTCCCTGTTCGAGGACAACGCCGAGTTCGGCCTGGGGCTGCGGATCGCCGCGGACAAGCACCGCGAGCAGGCCGAGGAGCTCCTGCAGCGTTTCGGCGGCGGGATCGGCGAGGTCCTGGTGAGCGGTCTGCTCCACCCCGAGGCGGGGGAGGCCGGCCTGCGCGCCCAGCGCGAGCGGGTCGTTGCTCTGCGCGACCACCTGCGGACGGTCCCCGGCAGCGACGCCCGGCGGCTGGAGGACCTGGCCGACTACCTGGTGCCGAAGAGCGTCTGGCTGATGGGCGGGGACGGCTGGGCCTATGACATCGGCTTCGGCGGGCTCGACCACGTGATCTCGCTGAACCGCAACGTCAACATCCTGGTGCTCGACACCGAGGTCTACTCGAATACGGGCGGCCAGCAGTCCAAGGCGACGCCGCTCGGGGCCGCCGCCAAGTTCGCGGTGGCCGGCAAGGAGATCCCGAAGAAGGACCTGGGCCTCTACGCGATGAGCTACGGCCACGTCTACGTGGCCCGCATCGCCTTCGGCGCCAAGATCAACCAGACGGTCCAGGCGCTCCTCGAAGCCGAGGCCTACCCGGGTCCCTCGCTGGTCATCGCCTACAGCCACTGCATCGCCCACGGCTATGACCTCGTGCACGGCGCGGACCAGCAGCGCCTGGCGGTCGAGTCGGGCATCTGGCCGCTCTACCGTTTCGACCCCCGGCGGTTCGAGGCGGGCGAGGCACCGCTCCACCTCGATTCGGCGCCGCCCAAGGTGGCGGTCGGCGACTACATGAAGAACGAGCAGCGCTTCCGCATGGTGGAGAAGCAGGACCCGGAGCGCTTCCGCCACCTGCTCGCCGCGGCCGGCAAGGTGGCCGCCCAGCGCTTCGCGGTCTACCAGCAGCTCGCCGGGATCAAGGTGCCGCGGGTCGTCGGCGAGGGAGAGGCGGAAGCCAAGCCCAACGGCCGCGAGAAGGAGGGAGCGCCCACCCTGGCGATGCCGGTCCCGGTGCCGCCTCCCGCTGTGGCCGTAGAGAAGGAAGCGCTGCCGGGCTGAATGGAACGGAGCTTCGAGGAGAAGAAAGAGGAGACCGCCATGGACCTGTCCACCACCTATCTCGGATTTGCCCTCCCGCATCCGTTCCTGCCCGGGGCCTCGCCCCTGGTGGACGACCTCGACATGGTGCGCAGGCTGGAGGACGCCGGCGCCGCCGCCATCGTCATGCATTCGCTGTTCGAGGAGCAGATCACCCGCGAGCAGCTCGCCACGCACGGCCGGCTGGAGTCGATGGGAGGAGGATATGCCGAAGCGCTCTCCTACCTCCCCGAGCCGCCGGACTTCGCCCTGGGGCCTAATGAGTACCTGGAGCAGATCCGCAAGATCAAAGCCGCCGTCAGCATTCCGGTGATCGCCTCGCTCAACGGCACGACCGACGGCGGCTGGCTGACCTACGCGCGGCTCATGGAGCAGGCCGGGGCGGACGCCCTGGAGCTCAACGTCTACGCTCTCGCCACCGACTTCGACGAGAGCAGCGAGCTCCTGGAGAAACGGGTGCTCCACATGCTGTGGTCGGTGAAGAGCGCCGTCCACCTTCCGGTGGCGGTGAAGCTCTCCCCGTTCTACACGGGGCTGGCCCACTTCGCCCGGCGTCTCGACGACCTCGGAGCGGACGGCCTCGTCCTCTTCAACCGCTTCTATCAGCCGGACTTCGATCTGGAAGCTCTGGAGGTCAAGCCGGCCCTGCGCCTGTCGGACTCCTCGGAGCTCCTGCTGCGCCTGCGCTGGCTGGCGATCCTCTCGGGCCGCCTCAACGCCTCGCTCGCGGTGACCGGCGGCGTCCACACCGCGGAAGACGCGCTCAAGGCGGTGATGGCCGGAGCGGACGTCGTCCAGGTGGTCTCTGCGCTCCTGAAGGGCGGACCCGAGCGGCTGCGCAAGCTGCGCCAGGAGACGGCGCTCTGGCTGGAAGAGCACGAATACGAGTCGCTCGCCCAGGCCAAAGGGAGCCTGAGCCTGCTGCGCTGCCCCGACCCCGGCGCCCACGAGCGCGCCAACTACATGCAGATCCTGCAGAGCTGGAAAGGGGTGGCGGAAAGAGTGTGAGGCGCAGGGTGGCCCTCCTGAGACAGCGGCTCCCCCTGGGAGGAACTGGGGGATACAATGGAGCCTTGAGAGCTTCAGGAGGTCCCCATGGTGCAGACGGTCAACATCGTTTACTGGGAAGAGGATGGCGGCTGGCTCGGATATCTTCAGGAGTATCCGGATTACTGGACCCAGGGCGAGACCTTGGAGGATCTCCAAGAGCACCTCAAGGACTTATATAAGGATCTCACCAGCGGCGAGATCCCGGGGGTGCGCAGGGTCGGGGAGTTGATGGTCTCGTGAAGAGGACGGATCTGATCAAGACGATCAAAGGAATGGGTTGTGTCTTGATCCGTCACGGGGGGAAGCACGATTGGTATCAAAACCCAGCCACTGGCATCTCCCAGCCGGTGCCACGACATCGAGAGATCAAGGATCACTTGGCTCGCCATATCATCAACGTGCTCAAGAAATAGCGGTGCTTGGCACTTGGTAAGCCTCCTGCGGGACGGACGGCTTTTTGCGGGGTTCCGGCTCCTGCTTCGCGCCGCAGTCGCGTTGCCCATGATCGGCTCCGGGATCGTCCGGCTGATCCCCGTGCAGATGCCACCCCTCCGGCCGCTCGACCTGGGGCAACGGCTCGGCGAGCTGACGCAGGGGGAGCTGCTCCGCACGCTCGTCGGTGCCTCGCCGGTCTTCCAGTCGTTCACCGGTCTGGCAGCCCTGCTCGGCGGCGTGCTGCTGCTCGTTCCCCGGACGACTCTCCTGGGCTCCCTGATCTGCGCCGCGAACCTGGCGATGGCGGTCACGCTGGCCCTGGGATACGACCTGCCCTCCAAGCTCTCCGTCTCCTGCCTGTTCTTCCTGTCCCTCCTCCTCGTCGCTCCCGGCCTGCGCCGGTTGGTGGATCTGTTCCTTCTCGACCGTGCGGTGGAGCCTGCCGAGGAGCCGCCCTCCCTGGGCAGGTGGCCCGACCGGCTCCTGCTGCTCCTCGGTCTGGGCGTCATCGCGTGGGGAGCCGCCGGGGCGATCCCGCGGCTCGTCCAGCGGCATCCGCCGAAGCCGCCGTTCTATGGAGCCTGGGCGGTGGAGGAGCTCACCGTGGACGGAGAGAAGTCAGCCGATCCGCAACAGTGGCGCCGGGCCGTGTTTCAGGACCCGGGAGCGCTCGACGTGGAGCTCCGGATCGGATCGCGGAGACGGTATGCGCTCGATCAGGACATGGAAAGGAAGAGCCTGACGCTCGACCGGCGGTCGCATTTCACCTTCGCGCAGCCGGAGGAAGGGGTGCTCGTCCTGGACGGACAGCTGGACGGCCGGCGCACGCACGCGAAGCTCCGCCGCGTGCTGTTGAGCTCCCCGTGGTTTCATTGGATCACCGACTTCTCGCGCTATGAGTGAGCGGCGCGAGCCCCCGCGCTGGAGCCTGGCGACGAGGATCGCCTTCCGGTTCCTCTTCTCGTATCTCACTCTCTACTTCCTTCTTCCTGCGCTGGCCTCCAGCAACGGTTTCCTGCTCGAACGGTACATCGACTTCTGGGATGCGGTCGTCGTCTGGGCCGACGAAGCGGTGGTCCATCTCCCCTACGAGCTGGCGTTCGACGAGCGCGGCATCAGCAGCTCTCCCTATGGCTGGGTCCAGTTTCTCTGCGCGGTGGCCTTGGCCTGCGCGGCCACCGCGGTCTGGTCGGTGCTCGATCGCAGAAGGCTCCACTATGCGCGCCTCTACCCGTGGCTCCGGCTCGCGCTGCGCTACATGCTGGCCGGCGCCATGATCCGGTATGGAGCCATCAAGGTGATCCCTTCGCAGATGATCGCACCGCCGCCGCTGGGTGCGCTTGCGCGGCGGATCGGCGACCTCTTCCCGAATCATCTGCTCTGGTGGACCGTCGGCGCGTCGCCGCCTTTCGAGAGAGCGACCGGCCTGGCCGAGATGCTGGGCGGCGCGCTGCTGCTCCTACCCCGGACGACGCTCCTGGGAGCCGTGATCAGCACGGCCAACCTGCTCCTCGTCTTCCTTCTGAACATGTGCTACGACGTTCCGGTCAAGCTGCCGTCCCTCCACCTGCTGGTCATGGCCGCCCTCCTGGCTGCGCCGGACCTGCCGCGGCTCGCCGATGTATTCCTCTTCAACCGCAGGGCGCAGCCCTCCCGGGTGCAGCCTCTCTTCCAGCGCAAGTGGTTCGACCGGATCCCGCACATCCTCCTCTTCCTGTTCGGTCTCTACGCGATCAAGGCCGACCTCGAGCTGTCCGTCGAAAGGCACAAGAAGCTTTATCCGCCGCGTTCGCCGCTCTACGGGCTCTGGTCGGTCGAGGTTTTCTCCCGGGACGGCAAGGACGTCCCGCTCTTCACCGAACCGGACCGGTGGCGGCTGGTCCTGCTTCAGGCGCCCGGCTCGCTCCAGGTCGAGCAGATGGCCGGATCGCGGAAGGGCTACGAGCTCCACCTCGACATGAGAACCAAGAGGATGACGCTCGGGCCGGCGCAGGGAACCTTCTCCTTCCACCAGCCGGAGAAGGACCTCCTCGTCCTGGACGGCCTCCTGGAAGGGCACCCAATCCGGGCGAAGCTGCGCAAGGCCCCGCTCATCCGCAGGACGACATGACCCGGGGCGAGCCAGGAGGTTTCGAGCGGTCCCCTCAGCTCCAGGGGAACTTGACGGTCACCTGGGCTTCACACAGCTCTCGGTTCTCGTCTCGGGCCGGCTTCCAGGGAGTCGCTTCCACGATCCTCTTGGCTTGGGCGATCAGGAGTGAAGGGATCTCCGGGCTCGGCTCGCAGTCGGCTGTCGCCTTCCCCTCCTTGGTCACATTGACATGACAGAGGATTTCCTTGCCGCTCAGGCCGGATTTCATGTCCTTCCTGGGGAGCGGGGGGAGGTGGAGCTCGCTCACGGGCTCGGCACCATGGCATGTGGCCGTCACGTTGATGACCTCACCCACCGAGACTTGATCGGGGAGAGATCCCCCTCCAGGTGGATCGACCGGGGGAGATCCGGTGATCTTGATCGGCAGCGACGGGCTTCCCTGCCCGGTCTCGATGGAAAACGGCTTGTCCCCGGAAGGCAGCTTGGGAGGTCCGGAGTGCTGCTCGCCGTCTTTGCCGCTCCCGCCTTTCATCCCAGGATCACCCGCCGGGGGCGACGCGGCAGGATCCTGCGGAGGAGTGGCTGGGCTCGTCGTTGTGCCTCCCGGGGGATCTGAAGGAGGGTTCGCCGGAGGCTGCACTGGAGGCGTTGACGGAGGGGTTTGCGATCCTGGTCCCGCGATCACGGGAGGAGACGCAGACGCCGTCCCATTCGAGGCGGAAGAAGACTTTACGTCCTGTTGCAAGTTCTGGTAGGCGATCCAAAGGCCTAGAGGAGCTGTAAACGCGCAGAAAATCGCGGCGACCTCGGACCAGAATCGGAGCTTGGTCTTGAGAACTTTGCCGGCGTCTGGCTCCTCTGGAGGCAGTGGCGGCGATTGTGATGGCGGTGGTGGCCAGCTCATGTGTCGTCGGGCAGAGAGTGCCCCCTCCCCTTCTATAGACACCAGACGAAGAACCTTGGGTGGGATTCAAGGGTATGGGCGTTACCTTATCCCTACCACGACAGGCCCCTCCCCCCACTGTAGAGACGCCCCGTGGGGCGTCTCCGATCGAGGCAATGCTCCTGACCCCTATGACCCCGGCCTCCACGACGTGCAGGCCTTCACCGAGGTCCGCCGGCAGTATCTTGCCTCTCCTGCGCACCGTGTCATTGCACAGGAGAAACGCCTCGTTACTCCCGCGCATCGTGTCATTGGACAGGAGAAGTGCCTCGTTTCTCCTGAGCACCGAGCCATTGGACAGGAGCAAAGCCTCGTTTCTCCTGTGCATCGGGCCATTGGACAGGAGAAGTGCCTCGTTTCTCCTGAGCGTCGGGCCATTGGACAGGAGAAGTGCCTCATTTCTCCTGAGCACCGAGCCATTGGACAGGAGCAAAGCCTCGTTTCTCCTGTGCATCGGGCCATTGGACAGGAGAAGTGCCTCATTTCTCCTGAGCACCGAGCCATTGGACAGGAGCAAAGCCTCGTTTCTCCTGTGCATCGAGCCATTGGACAGGAGAAGTGCCTCATTTCTCCTGAGCACCGAGCCATTGGACAGGAGCAAAGCCTCGTTTCTCCTGTGCATCGGGCCACTGCACAGGAGAAGAGACTCGTTTCTCCTGAGCGTCGAGCCATTGCACGGTGCCCCTGCCGTGGTGAAGGGAAGCGGCGAGGCTCAGGGCATGGTGGGCGCGCCGCCGCGCGCACGGATGATCGACGCGGCGACTTCCCGCGCGAGATCGGCGGTGACCGTCTCGCGGCGGGCGGCTTCCTGGAAGAGGAGGAGGGCGGCCAGGGGCTCGCGGGCGACGTGATGGCGGATTTCTTCGTGGCCAGGCGCTCGGCCACCTGGTCTTGAGCGAGACCGGCCTTTTCGCGAGCCTGGCGGAGAAGGGCGCCGACTTTGAAGTCGGTGTAGCCCGTTTCGAGACCGTCCGCGAACTCGGGATCGCTTCCGCCCGGCGGGGGCGTCGGTCAGCGTGCTTACTCCACCGCGATCCCTTCCAGCGCGCCGCGATCGAGCACGACGAAACCTTCCTTCTCGGTGCGCACGATGCCTTCCTTGCCCCAGCGGCTCATGATCCGGATGCAGGTCTCGATCGTGGTACCGGAGAGATCGGCCAGCTCCTGGCGGGAGAGGGGGAGGGGGATCAGGACGCCGTCGGCCAGCGGCTGCCCCATCTGGTCCGCGAGCTTCAGGAAAAGCCGGGCGAAGCGGGGCTCGACGCGTCCTCCGGTCAGCTCGGCCAGACGGTTGGTCAGCTCCACGAGGCGCCGGGTCATCCCCAGGAGGAGGCTGCGCACGAGCGACGGGTGGGCTTCGAGGAGGGCGTAGAAGTCGTGCTTGCGGATGAGCAGGCAGAGCGTGTCCTCCAGAGCCACGGCCGAGGCGGGGTAGGGGCGGTCCTCGTAGACCGCGAGAGCGCCGAGCGGATCGCCGGAGCCGAAGATCTCCAGGATGACGTCCTTGCCGGCGGGCGTCATCTTGAAGACCTTCACCCGCCCCTCGGCGATGGTGATGAAGGCGTCGGCCGCGTCTCCCTCGGAGAAGATCGTCTCCCCCTTCACATAGCGCTTCACGACCGTGGCCGCGGCCAGCCGCCGGCGGTCGTCCGCGGGGACGCGGCGATAGAGAGGGGCGGACTGGAGGAGCTCTTCGGCGGCCGGCGTCACGAAGGGGGATGCTAGCAGCCTGACTCGGGAATCGGGACAGGATCGGAGCTCCACCCCGCAGGTGACGTGGTACAAAGTCGTACTGGAGGATGGGAGAGCCCCCGGTAGAGGCGCAAGCGCGTCGCATTCCTGTATCATCCTTGAGAAGGGGGTCTCGCATGCCGCAAGCTACAGTCTCGATTCCGTTGCCGGAGGACCTCGCCCGGCAGTTGCCGGACGAGCCGAAGGAGAGGCAAGCCGTTCTCGAGCTCGGCCTTCGGGAGTGGCGAATCCGGCGCGCCCTGGAGGACTATCGCCAGGGAACGGGCTCGCTGGCCTTTGCCGCCCGCCAGGCAGGCATTCCCCTCCGTGAAATGATCCCTCTCGCCTACGCTCACGGCTTGGAACCCAGGGTGGATCCAGCTGACCTCGAAGCCACTGGCGAACAGCTCTCGGATCTGTGATCGTCGTCTCCGATGCCGGCCCCCTGATGGCCCTCGCCAAGACGGCCGGTCTCGGAGCTCTCTTCCGTCTTTTCCCTTCGATCCTTACGCCCCCGGCAGTTTACGAGGAAGTCGTTACCGCAGGGCTTCGCCTCGACGCACCGGACGCTTCGCTCCTCCGGGAGAGCTACCGGTCCGGAAATCTGAAGGTGCAAGGTCCCTCCGGCTCCTCACTCCCTCTGCAGTCTTTTCTGGGCCGTGGTGAGGAGGAAAGCATTCTGCTCGCCATCGAAAGCCGTGCCATTTGGTTGTTGGCGGATGACCTTGATGCGCGCCACGCGGCAGTGGTCAATTTCGAGGCTGCCGGTGTGGAGACCCGGGTGAAGGGGTCCCTCGGAATCATCTTGTCTGCGCGTCAAGAAGGAAGAGTATCCCGCGAGGAGGCGATCGGCATCGTCACCGCGATGAGTAGGCGGCCCGATATTTGGATCAGCTCTCGCCTTTGTGCCCGTGTCTTGGAGGAATTGGAGTCAGTCTGACCCTTCAGTGCGCCCGTGCCATTTCCAGCCCGGTCTCGCCTCCCGCGTCGTGGCGGTGCTTCCCGGCCCAGGCGTCCAGGAAGGCCAGGATCTTCGCTTCGTCGAAGGTGTCGAGCCGCTCGCTTTGGCCCCAGGCGGTGAGGACGAGGCCGGGCTTCATCAGGGGATAGGGAGCGACCAGGACGAGGTCGCGGGTGCGGGCGATCTCCTCGAGCTTCGCCTCCAGGTCGGGACAGCTCTCGGGGCAGTTGTACTGGAGGGCCACGCCTCCGTGCTCCAGGTTGTGGACCTGCAGCTCCGGCGGCACCGGGAGGCGGTGGATCCCCCAGTCGGCCAGCCAAGGGAGGCCCTCGCCCGACGTGGGCGGATCGAGCGGCGCCGGGCGCGGGAAGATCCCGCCGAGCCGGGCCAGGTCGAACATCGCGTCCGGCAGCTGCCGGTTCGCCGCGACTCCCTCGATCCGCACGTCCTGGATCACCCGGCCGCCCACCACCCGTTCGAGGCGGGCTGGCATCGAGACGCCGGGCGCCACGTCCCGCATGTCATAGAGCTTGGTCTCCAGCAGGCCGTCGAACTCCGCAGCCTGGTGGCCGCGGACCTGGAAGATGGGGAACTGCTCCACCACGTCCGTGACGCGCCCGGTCTCGGCATCCACCCAGAGCTGCGATACCCGCTCGCCCGAGCGCGAGGCGCCGATGAGGACCGAGCGCGCTCCGCCCTTGTCTCGTACCTCGGTGACCAGATCGACCGCCAGACCGCCGCGCAGCCAGGGGCTCCCCGGGACGTCGCCGGCGAGGAGACGGACCGCCTCCTCCACCGGCACAGCGGAGAGACCCCAGAGCAGAGAGAGCAGCTCCTGACGCGGCGCCACGCGAAAACGGCCGTCCGGCTCCACCGAGACGGCGTCGCCTCCGGCGCTCAGCCGCAGCCCACCCTGCTCGTCTTCCACCCGCAGGCGGTCGGGCGGCTGGAAGGCCACCCGCTGGCGGCGGGGTGCGGGACCAGCTTCGCGCGGGGTGATGGTCTCGATCCAGGAGAGGTCGGTCACGGGCGCTCCCTGCCCGCGCATCCGGGTGAGGAGGTCTTTCAGCGTGCGCCGTGCCCGGCTTTCGCCGGCGACCCGGTCCCGGCTCCGTTGCGGGACCTCCACAATCGCCAGGTCCACCGGCACGTCCCCAACCGGGATCTTGCGTCGCAGCTCCAGCGTCTCGGGGTCGGCTTCGAGGAGGAGCCCGCCTGCGCGGTCGACCACGAAGAGCCGGTCTCCTCGCGGCGAAAAGGCTCCGGCCACCAGGGCGCCGTCCATCGTGGCCGTGCCGGTCTGGGTGACGGTGGGCCAGGGACGGGTCGAGAAGTCGGTGTGGTAGAGGACGAGCTGGCTCTGCCGCGCGCCGTCCCCCCGCCAGCAGACCACGGCCATCCGGGTCTCGTCCGGCGCGAGGAACACCGCCTGCGGAGCCGGGCAGGTGGGGACCGCCCGGCCGTCGCCCAGCTTGTTGAGGAGGGTGAGGCCGTTGGTCTCGCGGTCCGCGGTGATCAGGAACGGCCCGGTGTGCAGCACTTGGACCGCGGCCGGGCTGAGGCCGGTGCGCAGCGAGACCGGCCTGGCGCGGGCCGCATCCTCCTCGCGCCAGGGGTAGGAGACCAGGTAGGCGTAGCGCTCGCGCGGACCGCGCGCCATGGGATCGTACTGGACCAGATGCAGGGTCGCGCCGTCCGGGTCCGGCGCCAGATCGTAGACCTTGGAGACTTCGGTCACACTCTCGCGGACGGTTGCGAAGCTCTCCGCGTCCACCACGGCCAGCGCCGATCCGGGCCAGTCGAAGGTGAGGAGCTGCTCCCCGTCGGCGCTGAACCGGCCCGGCCCACGGAACGGGAGGACGTGGACGATCTCGTGATCCTCGAGGTCGACCACCGCGGTCGTCCCGGAGAACCAGTGCTGGACCCAGAGCCGCTTCGTGTCCGGGGAGACGAGGAGGCGCCAGGGCGTGGCTCCGGAGTAGATCTTGCGCAGTGTCTCGCCGGTGGCGAGATCGATTACCCGCACGTGGTTGTTGCCGGCCACCGCGACATACGCCAGGGTCGCGGTCCGGCGCGGCATGAGGGCCGCCCAGAGGGTGGCCGCGGTCGCGGTGAGAATGCCCACCGCGACCGCCATCTTGCGCATACTGCCACCCATCTCAGTTCGCCGTCTTGAACGAGCTGTTGAACGCCGCCTGCAGGGCCTGGCCCGCCAGATCCCGCACCCCCGTGGTCACCCGCACGCAGTAGAGCGTCCGCGTGTTGAGCGTCGGGCTCGGATCGAACGTCCAGACGCTGCCGGTGCCGTTCGCCGTGATGGTGCCGGCGATGGAGGCTCCCAGGGTGTTGCAGTTCTTGCCGGTGCCGCCCGCCTGGTTGAGCAGGAAGGTGGTGGCGTTGACGTTCGTGACCGGCTCGGAGAAGGTGACCACCACGTTCGCGCTGGTGAGGACGTTGGTCGCTCCATTGGCCGGATTGACCGCCGTGACGGTCGGCGCCGGATCGCCGCCTCCGCCGCCATTGGCCGGGAAGCCGAGCGGGACCGAGGTGTTGCCGGTGCCGGCGCCCGCCGTGCGCGTGATCGTGAAGCTCCAGGAGATGGGCTGCGTCAGGCAGTTGTTGTTGGTGTCGCAGATCGGCGCCGCCAGGTGGGCCGTGTAGACCGCCCGGGTGTTGAGGAAGATGCTGTGCGGGAACAGGGCCCAGGTACGGTCGCCGATCTGGTCGACGAACGCCGGCACGGTCAGGCCGTTGCTGTCGGTCAGGGTAAAGGTCGTGGTGTCGATCCCGGTGACCGGCTCGGAGAAGTGGGCCTTGACGACCACGTCCTGATAAACGTCGGTCGCGGCGTTGGCCGGATAGGTGGTGATGGCCGGGGGCGTGGTGTCGGTCGTGCCGGTGATGTCGATCACCCAGTTGCGGACCTCCATGGGGACCGGCGGTGCGCCTTCGACCACGGCGGGCTCCACGGTGGGTGTGCGGCCGTCACAGGAGCTCTTGAGGACGCACGGCTCCAGCGTGCGGTCGCTGTCGGTGTCCCCCAGGTTGCCGAGGAACTTCCTCGCCACGATGGCCTCGAACGACTGGTAGTAGACCTCCGCCGTCACCGCCACCGGTCCTGCCGTCCCGGCGGGGATCACCACGGAATAGCGGTTCAGGCTGAGCGTGGCCCCGGGGTGCGGCAGGGGGCGAAGCCGGCTGTCGACCAGGAAGCTGTCGTCGTACAGGTCGCCGTCGCCGTCCAGGTCCGTGAAGCGGGGGAGGCCGAGCGGATTGTTGCGGTCGATCACCGTGCCGCCGGCATCGGTCGGCTGCCCCTGGGCATTCACGACCAGGTTGAGCGGTGTGGCATAGGGGAGGTCGAGGCTCGGGCAGCCGTTGCCGAGCGAGGCCACGGCCTTGAGCTGCGCCGAGTAGGGATCGGCCGAGCCCGCCGGGATGGTCCAGTTGCAGCCCGGATAGTTGGGATCGACCTGGCTGGCGCTGGTCAGGTAGCCGACGCCGGTGGCGGTGCGGTTCCAGAACGAGTCCTGGATCTGCAGCTCGGTGCCGGTGGCCAGATCGAAGGCGCGGACCGCCACCCAGGCGTTGCGCCCCTCGGGGAAGCCGGTGGGGAAGTCATGGCCGCTGCCGGTGTTGGTGAGCGAGACGCTGACCGGCTGTGTGGTCCCCGCGGACGCGCTCACCGGGCCGGAGAGCTGGAGATCGAGCACGTTGCGCAGGCGGTCCCAGGCGAGACGGTAGTGCTGGGAGGCCGGGCCGCGGTTGGTGACGTTCTCCCACACCGCGTTGTGATAGGGGCTGTTCTCGTCCGCCGAGGAATAGCTGAAGGTCGACAGCTCGGGATAGGGCTGCACGTTTCCCGAGCCGTCCACGTCCGCCCCGACGAGGCGCGTCACATAGGCGTTGCCGCCGACGAAGTGGTGCGAGAAGAAGACCGGCCGCACCGGACCGTTGGAGCACACCGAGTCGCTCAGCGGAGCCACCGGGATGCCTCCCGGGGACAGCGTCTGGGCCGTGCCTGGTTGGCCGTAATCCTGCTGCATGTGGCAGGTCTGGCAGTCGCGCTTGTAGTTCGGATCGAAGTTGGAGTTGCCCGGCCGGTCGGCGTAGCGGCTGGTGCGCCACTCCGTATAGGTCCGTTCGATCGGGAAGCCGCCCACCCACCGCCCCTGCGTGTTCTTGATGGTCAGCGGATTGGTCACGTCGTGGCAGGCGCTGCAGTATTCGGAGCGCTCGAACATCACCTGCCGGTAGCCGTCGTGCTTGCCCGAGAACTGCCCCTGCTGGTAGTTGATGTTGGTGTTGAACACATCGCTGACGTAGGGATCGAGCGTGGCCGAGTAGTTGTCCCAGCTGAGCGGGCCGAAACGCTCGGGGGTGCCGATGGCGTGCGGGGACACCCGGAACGAGCCGGCGCCCACCCCATATCCCAGGTTCGGGCTGGTGGCGCTGGCCACGTTCATGATGTCCGGCGGGGACACCAGGCCGTCGCGTCCTCCCGTGCCCAGGGCGGGAGTGTATTCGGTCCCGGTCCGCTGGTAGTTGTGGTACGGCGTATACCGGGTCTGGGTGTAGGTGTGGCAGCTCTCGCAGAAGACCCCGCGCTGGCCGGGGGGCGTGTTGCGGTGCTGCGCGGAGAGGGTGGTGAAAGCGAGAGTGGTGCCGTTCGCCGACGTGGGATCGAAATTCGGATCGACCGCGCCGTTCTCGAGCCCGGACGGCGGATCGTTGGTCACGTTCGCCAGCGGAACGTTGTCGATGTAGTTGGCCGGCATGTGGCAGCGGGCGCAGAAGTCGTCGAGGAGCGAGCCCGAGCCGGACGTGGTGTGGGTGGTCGTGCCGATGTTGAAGGTCGAGGTGCAGTCGGTATTGGCGAAGGGGTTGATCTGGGACTTCGCCGTGCCGTCCGGCGGGTTGGGGATGTCGCAGTTGCCGTCCGTGGCGGTGAGCCGGGAGATGAGGAGGAAGGCCCCTCGCCACCCTGGATCGCGCCAGGCGTTGGACATCATCGAGCCGTTCCACTCGTTGAAGATCCGCCCATGGCAGCTGTCGCAGACGCCGGGATTGTTGGCCCCTTCCCAGGCTCCCTCGAAGGGGGGCGGGTAGAACTGGGCCTCGGCGACGTCGTAGGGCGCCGGCTCGGGGATTCGGTTCGGGAGTGTTCCGTGGTTTGCCTGGGCCCGCCAGGCGAGAGCGACACCGGTCACAGCGAGAGCCGTGACCGCCAGCTTCGGCCAGCTCTTCGTCCGCATGACTCTCCTCCTTCCCCCTCGCAAGTTTTCAGATCGGCCGTGCACCACAAGAAAGACAAGCCTCTATAAGAAAGGGTGCGCAGCTTCAAAGAAGCGTGACAGAGTCGGTCGCTTCCAGCGCAGGCACCACCGTGGTAGCAGGCTGGTATGATCTGGGAACGAACACCGTGCCCGAAAGGAGCTCCCATGAAGCGAGCCCTGCTGTCGACTCTCATCTTGGCCTGCCTGGCGGCTCCGTCCGCCTGGGGTGAAACGCGCGGCCACCGGGAAGCCGCCGCAGCGCTCCTCGACGTGATGAAGGAAGCGCAGGACCTGGCGGGCGTCGTGGGCCCCTTGGTCGAGGCCCAGATCCGCGCGAACCCGCAGATCGAGCCCTTCCGGGACATCCTGCTCGACTGGACCGCGAGGTACTTCAACTGGGATGCGATCGGGCCCCAGATGATCGATCTCTACATGCGGACCTTCACCGAATCCGAGCTCCGCGACCTCGTCGCCTTCTACCGGACCCCGACCGGGCGGAAGGCCCTGGAGAAGATGCCGGCCCTGATGCAGGAGGGGGTGAAGATCGGCGAGTCGATCGCCCAGCAGCACAGCGGCGAGCTCGAAAACATGATCAAGGCCCGGACGCGTGAGCTCGAGCGGGCGCAGCCGAATGGGGGGAGGGGAGTGAGCGCGGCCGACGAGGTGGCCCAGGGCTGGCTCGCCCGCGCCGGCCAGTTCTACGACCAGGGCAAGTGGGAAGACGCCAAGAACGCCTATCTCCGCTACCTCGAAGAGAGCCCGGACGACGTGGGCGCCGTTGCGGAGCTCGGCGTCTGCTACAAGGAGCTCGGGGACTACGACCGCGCGCTCCGCAACTTCGATCGCGCCCTGGTGCTGGACCCCGGGCACTGGCAGGCGCTCTACAACAAGATCATCGTCCTGGGCTTCAACGTCGGCAAGAAAGCCGAGGCCAAGAAGCTGATGCGCGAGCTGCGCAGGCAGCAGCCGACCAACCCCGAGGTCGCACGGCTCGCCCAGCAGGTCGCGCAGCTGTAGCCGTATGACGGCGGTCTCTTGCCGCCACCTCAAAAGGTGGGATCAGGGCGCGCTCGCGGATGCCCCGCAGGGTGAAGAATTCGTCCGCCAGGAAGAGGAACGCGAGTGGAGCCGCCGGTCCCTTGACCGGCGTTTCGGGGAGGCTCACCACCAGGCGTCCCTCCTCGAAGCGCTGCAAGGCCGCGCGCAGCGCGAGCGCTCCCCGGAGTGTGTAGGGCTCGTGGACCGTCTCGCGCCAGTGCTCGCCGGCCTCCGCGGCGGTCTTGTCGGAGTTGGTCCGGGCGCCGCTCGCGATGACGAGCAGGTCGTAGCGCAGGGGACAGTTGCCGCCCACGATCGCCCGCTTGTGCTCGGGCTCGATCGCGCGGACCTCCTCTTGGATCCAGTTGACGCGGGGGGAGAGGGTATCCGCCCTGGGACGCTCGAGCTCGCTCGCCGGGCGATAGCCGAAGGGGAGGGAGGCGAGACCGGGTTGATAGAGATGCCGCGGCGCCGGGTCGACCACCGAGACGGACCAGTCGGCCTGAACCCTCCGGCTCACGCGGTTGGCGACCATGGTACCCGCGGTGCCTGCTCCCAGGATGACGAGGTGTTTCATGGTGGACCTCCACCCCCAGTGCTGGTCTGTGCCATCCGAGATTTTCCGCTCTCGGCCCAAGGCCGGCGCCCGCTCGGGAGATAGCTGGCGGGTACATGAAGAGGTAGTCGAGGGATAGGGAAAAGCTCAACGGTCGGGCCGGGCTCCCTCTCCCTCGGAGCGGGAGGCGGCGCCTACTCGTCCTGGGCGTGACCCCGGCAGGCCGCCAGCGTGTCTCCCGTTCCTTTGAACGTGTACAGGGCACCGGACCGGGGGGTGCCGACGGTCTCGGAGGGCGCGCCGGCCGCGAGGTCGGCGATGCCGTCGCCGGTGAAGTCTCCCGCCGCCAGGGCCGATCCGAAGAGGTCGTTGCCTTCGTTGGTGTCGAGGCCTGTCTGATCAATGACCTTCCAGCCGACGAGGCCGCCGGCCGAGCCCTTGAAGGCGAACACGGCCCCGGTTTTCGCAGCCGTTCCCAGGGTCTCTCCCGGAGCGCCGACCGCGAGGTCCGAGCGGCCGTCGCCGCTGAAGTCACCAACGGCGAGAGACTGGCCGAACTGGTCGTCGGCCTCGTTGGCCTCCAGCCCCGCCTGGCTGAGCCCCTGCCAGGGCAACAGGCCGGCTGCCGAGCCTCGATAGGTGAAGACATAACCCGACTTCGGGTCGGTTCCCGGAGCTTCTTTGGGTGCTCCGACGGCGAGGTCGGCCCGGTTGTCGCCATCGAAGTCGCCGGCGGCGAGGGAGCGGCCGAGCTGGTCGCCGGTTTCGGGGGTCTCCATGGCGGTCTGCCCGAGCTTCTGCCAGGGAGAGAGCAGGGTTGGCGTCCCCCCGCGGAACGTGTAGACGAGGCCTGCCCGGGGCCCCGCCCCGACCGCTTCCGCGGGTGCCCCCACCGCGAGGTCGGCCTTGCCGTCGCCGTCGAAGTCCCCGGCGGCGAGGGAACGCCCGAAGTCGTCGAGCGCCTCGTCGGTGTCGAGCCCCGCCTGTCCGAAGCCCTGAGCCGGCGCCAGGCCCTGAGGCGAGCCTCTGAACGTATACACCCAGCCCGACTGCGGACCCGTTCCGGGCGACTCGGTCGGCGCTCCTACCGCCAGGTCCATCCGGCCGTCGCCGTCGAAGTCCCCGGCGGCGAGGGACGATCCGAAGCGGTCTCCCTTCTCGTCGGTGTCGAGCGGCGCCTGGCCGAGGCTCTGCCAGGGCGTCAGCCCGGCCGCCGAGCCGCGGAAGGTGTAGACCCGGCCCGCGTCGTCGAGGCCCGGGCCCGGATCCTCGAGGGGGGTTCCCACGGCGAGGTCCGCCAGGCCGTCGCCGTTGAAATCCCCGGCCGCCAGGGACGCTCCGAACCGGTCGTTGAGCTCGTTGGGGTCGAGGGGCCGCTGGTCGAGCCGCTGCCAGAGCTGGAGGCCGTTGGGCGTGCCGCGAAAGACGAAGACGCTCCCCGAGCGGGGACCGGTCCCGGGGGCCTCGGTGGGAGCACCCACCGCCAGGTCGAGGATGTGGTCGCCGTTGAAATCTCCGGCGGCGAGCGCCTGGCCGAACCCGTCTCCATCCTCGTTGGTGTCGAGGCCGCGGAGGCTCGCGGGGATGGTCAGCCTCCACATCCCCCGGCCTTGCGTGCCGAGGTAGACACGGATCCGGTCCGCGGTGTCGTGGTCGAAGTGCGCGTACCTCGCCCGCGGGACGTGGAGGCTGCAGGCGGTCTGGAAGCCGGGAGGATCGGTGAGCCGCGTCCAGGAGGCGCCGCCGTCGACGCTGACGAACACACCGGAGTCGGCGCCCGCGGCCACCAGGACGTTGCCATGCAGCGACGGGTCGGGGTCGATGGCCACGAGCGTGGGCTGCGGGTAGCCGTTGAAGTTGGTGAACCCCGTCGGCCCCAGGGTGTTGCGGTAGCGGAAGGCTCCACCGCCGGTCATCAGGGCGTCGAGCGCGGGCAGGGTCTGCCAGGTCGCGCCGCCGTCCCGGGTGAGGACCATCTGGGGACCTGCCGTTCCTCCCAGGTCAGATGCGAAGATCCGGTTCGGATCGTTCCGGTCCACCGCGTAGACGCCGAGCTGCCCGGCGCCCGGGCGGACCACCTGCTGCCAGGTCCCCCCGGTCCCGGTGCCGGTGTAGCGCCACAGGGTCCCTCCCTGGTCGCCGTTGCACCCGCCGCTCTTGAGGAAGAAGGTCGGCACCGTCCCCTGCAGGGCGGCTTGAACCCCGCAGCGGTTGGGCGGCGTGCTGGCGGCGCCGAGCTGCGTCCAGACCACGGTCCTCGCGGCGATGTTGGTGGTGACGTAGACGCCCGTGCTGGTCGCCACCACGTAGCTGTTGGGCGCGAAGTTGGCGATCGAGCCCAGCTGCTGGAACCCGAGAAGGTTTCCCGGCGGATAGTTGATGATCTCGGTGCCGCCGGCCAGACCCGGACCCGTGATGTAGAGATGGGTCTCGTGGGGACCGCCGAAGCAGCAGATGGTGGAGAGCACGCGGTTGGCCTCGGCCGCCATGTCGAAGCCGTCGCAGCAGTCCCGGCTGGTCCAGTCGACGCGGCCCATCCCGCCCGCGGTGCGCGAGCCGAAGTTGCCATTGTCCTGAGCTCCGAGGTACAGGTCCTCCGCCTCGGCTCCCGGCTGGCGGACTCCCGCCAGAGTCCAGCTCCAGAGCGCATGTGGAGTCACCGCCGGCTGCTCCCAGGCGGGAGAGTGGCAGGCCGGGCTCGTGCTCAGGGTATTGACGAAGATCCCGCCGTCGCAGGCGAAGAGGCGAGGGCACGCATCGGTCTGCGCCTGGCTGTCGAAGGCGAGATCGCCGGCATCGTCGTGGGCTCCCGCGCTCCGGGTGAACGGCTCCGACCAGGGGGTGCCGGGTCCGCAGCGGCGGCCCCCGCCGGGTGCGGGATTCGGGGGTGTCGTACAGCTTCGCCGGTAGAGCTCGATGTCTCCGAACCAGAGGTCGTACCCCGGGCCCGACCGGTCGTTGGTGGCCATGAACGGGATCCGGCCCTGCGGCCTGGAGTAGGGATAGGCCCGGTTCCAATTCGCGCCGCCGTCGTCGGTTTCGAAGATCGTCCGGCCGGCGACGGCGAAGACCACCCAGGGCTCGTCCGGCGAGGCGGCGAGCGAGCAGCGACCGCTGGGCAGCGGCAGGGTTCCCGTGGCGGTCGTCCAGGTCAGGCCGCCGTCCGTGGAACGGAGGTGCCCGTCGAGACCGCAGACGTCGACGATGCCGCGGTGGTGGACGATGACGTCCCAGACCGTGCTGGCCGGGCTCGCCGGAGTGGGGTCCAGGAACGTCCAGGTCACGCCGCTGTCGCGGCTGACGGCGAGGCCGCAGTTGGTGGCGACGAAGACGTTGCTCGGGGCGTTGGCGTCGATCGCGATGCCAAAGGCCGACGGCTCATCTCGCGCCGCGGGATTGAGACAGAAGCCCGCGGGCGGCTGCGCGCTGGGCGGGTGGACCCAGGTCGCTCCGCCGTCGAGGCTGACGTTGACGCCTGCGTGGCTGGCGACGCGGCCGTCATAGAAGGACGTGGCATAGACCCGCAGGGGGTTGGAAGGGTCCACCTCCACGTCCCAGGTGGCCGTGGGGAGGTGGCCGTCGAGGTGGAACCAGGTGTTCCCGCCGTCGCGCGACTTGAAGATCCCACCCCACTCGCTCGCCGCGTAGAAGGTCCGGTTGTCGCCGGCCACCACGGCGAGACCGTTGATCCGGCCGCCAGAGGCGCTGTCCGGGTCCACCGGATCGAGAGACGACCGGCTGGGCGCGATGTCTTCCGGCGTGACGGCGTGCGCCGGACGCAGAGCCGCGCAGACGGCGGCCAGCAGCCAGAGCGTACCGAGAACCTTCGCGAGGCGCACGGCTCAGTCCTCCTCGGCCCGGTCGACCGGGCAGACGGGAGCCATGCACGTCACCGTCTCGCTCACCGGCGAGCCCGGTCCGGATGGCACGGCGAGCCGCCACGAGTAGCTCAGCCCCGGCTCGAGGCCCTCGACGACGACCTCGTTCGCCGGCTCCGGCGCGGCCGGCTGGCCTGGAGCGCCGGGAGCCGCCTCGGGCCTGGCGCCGCGCTCCACGCTCACGATCCGCAGGTCGAAGGCGGGCAGGTCCGGCACCGCCCGTTGCGCCTCCGCAACCTCCTGCATCTCCTCCCCCGGGCCGAGGAGCGGGAACGACGCGTACAGCCCGCGCTCGAACCCGCCGTTGAAGACCGTCGTCTCCAGCCGCTCCTGCCCGGGCGCCGGTGCCGCTTCGGCGCCCCCTGCAGCGCCCGAGCTGCGCCAGGTGATCCGCGCATTCACCGTCCCCCGCCGTTCCTGGCTGCAGTAGGTCTCGCACTTCAGCCGGACGCCAGGGGAGGCGGGGGCGGCGACCTCCGAGGCCGCGGGAACGGCGGCCGTTGCGGGGGATGGAGGCTGGCCGCCGGTGGTCCCGCAGCCTGCAGCCGCGAGGCCGGCGATGAGAAGACACACCATGCCCGATCCGTCGAGTCTCATGCCTTCTCTCCGTAGAATGGTCGATTCTCTGCCGTATAAGCAAAAGCCTAAGTGGTTATGTCCAGACCAGTCAAGGAAATCGAAGGCGGCGTATATGAGGCCCTGGACAACGCGGAGCACGACCCATGCTGTGGGTGGGCGCCCACCGTTTCGGGACCTGCTCGACTCCCTTGGTGGAGCCTCCGGCCTCGCCGCCGCCCAACGCCGCAGTGCAGCGGACTCGCTTCGCCCGCCGCTGAACGAGCCATGGCGACTGCCGGATGGTCGTGCACAGTGGTCGGGGAGGCGTGTGATCTTCAGGCGATAGCGGAACTGAGCTCGATGGCCACCACTGGTGTCGTGCTGGCACCGGTTCCTTGCGCGAGCGACAGCAACGCGGCGGCCCCAACCGGCCGCTCCATCTGCCAGGCGACGATCGCGGCCTGCCGCGCCAGGGAAGTGAGGACTTCGGCGATGTAGGCTCGCTCGTGTTCGCCGCGGGCCGCCAGGGCCGCGTCTGCCGTCGTGGTGGCGGCGAAGCTCTGGTTGACGACCCAGGCGAACGGCTCGATCCCTGCGCGGCGGAGGTCGCTCTGGAGCGCGGCTGCCTCGTGGACGGGCGTGGCCTCCGGCAGGGTGACGAGGATGACCTTCGTGAATTCAGGGTCGCGCAGGCGGGGCAGGAGCTCGCGGACGTCGGCCGGCACGTTGCCATGGGTTCGCTCGACCTCGCGGTGGTAGGCCTGCGCCGCGTCGAGCAGGAGCAGCGTGTGGCCTGTCGGTGCGGTATCGATCACCACGAAGCCGCGGCTGGCTTCGCCGACGGCGCGGGCGAAGGCGCGGAAGACGGCGATCTCCTCGGTACAAGGTGATCGGAGATCCTCGGCGAGCAGCTCGCGCCCCGCCTCATCCAACCCGGCCCCGGAGGTGGCCATCACCTCGGCGCTGTAAGCTCTGGTTTCGGCGACCGGATCGATGCGCGTTACTCGGAGGCCGGATGCCGAGTGGTCGAGGGTGGCGAGCAGGTGTGCGGCCGGGTCGGTCGTTGTGAGGTGCACGGCATGCCCGCGGCGGCCGAGCTCGACCGCGATGGCGGCGGCCATCGTCGTCTTGCCGACTCCACCTTTCCCCATGGTCATGATGACGCCCCGGCCGGCCGACTCGCAGGTGTCGATGAGCTCGCTCAAGGGGGCGGTAGGCAGGGGGGCGGCGGCCACACAGGCGGCGCTTGCGCTCGGTGGCGAGGGGGCGAAGAGTGCGCGCAGGCGGTCGATGCCGAGCGGAGCCCAGGGCCGCAACGTCACGTCGTGCCGCGGCAGGCGGGCCAACTCATCCGGCAGCTTGTCGAGCGCCTCGGCGTTGCGGCGCTCCAGGGCCATGGCGACCGGATCCTGGCGGTTCGTCGCGGTGAATGCGCCATTGACGATCAGCCGCTGATTCGAGATGCCGATGGCGGCCAGCTCCGCCCGGGTGCGCTCGGCCTCTGCCAGCGCTGAAGGATCGGGCCGGGTGACGAGGGCAACCGTGGTCGTGGCACTGTCAGCCAGAGCCGAGAGGCTCGCCTGGTAGATCGAGCGTTGCGCCTGGAGACCGGAGAGCGGCCCCAGGCAGGATGTGCCGGTGGTGTTGGTCGCCAGGAAACCTTCCCAGGCGGCAGGCAGCTTGAGGAGCCGGAGCGTGTGGCCGGTCGGAGCGGTGTCGAAGATCACGTGATCGAAAGATGCGGTGGTCGTGGGGTCGCCGAGCAGCCGGGTGAACTTGTCGAACGCGGCGATCTCGGTCGTGCAGGCGCCGGACAGTTGTTCCTCGATGGAGGTGAGGACCGCGGGGGGCATGACTCCTCGGAGCGGACCGACGATTCGTTCCCGGTAGGCGTGGGCGGCGGCTTCGGCATTGATGTTCAGGCCGAAAAGGCCGGGCGCTGCCGGGATCGGCACGGGTGTGCTGGCCAGCGCCACGCCCAGCACCTCGTCCAGATTGGACGCGGGATCGGTCGAGACCAGGAGCACACGGCGGCCGGAGTCGGCGAGCGCGACGGCCGTCGCACAGGCCAGGGACGTCTTCCCGACGCCGCCCTTGCCGGTGAAGAAGACGATGCGCGGCGGTGCGAAGGGGAGAGGCATCAGCAGCACCCCGAGCCCGGCTCGCACTTGCTCCGGATCACTCGCAGCCCGGTGTGGACGGGGGCCTTGGGGACGGCCTCTGTCAAGCCGGTCGCGGTGGCGAGCGTCTCGCGCGACGGGTAGCTTCCGGATGTGAGGACCTTGCCATCGCAGAGCACGAGAGGCAGCGCTGCGACCCCGCTCCGGCTCAACAGAGAGGCGACCTGTGAATTCGCGGCGAAGGCCTGTGGCTGTTGCGCCAGGTTGAATCGATCGAAGCCGACGCCTTGCTTGGAGAGCCAGACGAGGTCCGCGCCGAACCTCACGAGATCGGGATCGACGCTCGGGCCGCAAACGCCTGTCGGACAGCAGAGTGGAGGATCGAAGACTTCAACGCGCATGGAGCTCTCTCCTTGAGGTTTGTCAGCTTGCGTGGAGCGGTACTTTCTCGATGGATTGCCGCACGCCGACAGCCGCGAGATCGAGGTCGGCGGCGCAGAGCGCCGCAACCGGAACCTGGCGCAGGCGGGCGATCACTGTGCGATCGGCTCTGGAGTCCGGAACCGCGGCGAGAAGACTCAGGAGCGGTGGCAGGAGAGCGCCGGCGGGCCCATCTTCCCGCAGGCGGTAGAAGACGAGCTTTCCTTCCTTGCGCTCGGCGACAAGGCCGCCGTGCGCCAGGACGGAGAGATGCTTGGAGACTGTCGAGGGAGCGAGCCCGAGCACGGCAATCATCTGGCAAACGCAGAGCTCGCCGCTGGTCAGCATGCCGAGGAGGCGCAGGCGAGCCGGGTGTGCCAGCCCCTTCGCGGCCTCCACGAGATCGCCCAGGGCGGGTCCGGTATCGATTCGTCGCTTCGTCATACCACGAAATGTAGATCCGGCCGCCGCGCGGGCAACCGCCCGAAAGGATGGCTCTGGAGACGTGGGGAGGTAGGGGTAGAGGGTGGCGCCACTCGGCGTTGAAGATGAAGGAGCGGAAGTCGAAGCGCACGTCGATCCCCCGCCGCGCCGCCTGGCCCAGGATGCGCACCCCGGCCCAGCCCGGCGCGGAGTAGGCATTGGTGATCCAGACCGACCGCCGCGCCGCACCCACCAGCCCGGGGCTCGCAGGCCACGATCTTTTCTCGAAGGGGCCAGCGCGCAAGGCCCCAAGGCCGGCCGACACTCGCGAGTGACGGTGAGCTCGGGCTTCAGCGCCGGCGGAGCAGTTCGCTGTAAGCCCTGGGTTGGCCGTCGAGCCAATTCTCCCTACGCTGGCGGAAGTAGTCGTCGTACGCGGGATCGTAGACCGTCGCGCCGTGAAGGCCCCTGGTTGGAGGCCAGCCGCCAAGATTCGGGCGGGACGCGACGGGTTTGAGTCGGCTGCGGGCGAGAGCGCGGAACTCGGGCCGCCTGGGTCGCCTGCCCAGACTTGACTCATGTCGGATCTGGCATATATGCTGCCCCCGATGGGAGAGGGGGACAAGCCGCTCGTGTGGCTGCATGGCGAGATCAAGACCCCACCCATGTCGGTGTCCGTACGCCTGGAAGCTGGTCATCTCTTGAGACGCCTGCAACGGGGCGAGCTTCTCTCGATGCCGGAGTCGCGCCCCATGCCCTCGATCGGCCCCCGCTGCCACGAACTGAGAGTCGGTGACGCTGACGTGACTTGGAGGATCTTCTACAGAATCGACCCGGATGCCATCGTGATCTTGGAGGTTCTCAAGAAGAAGACCCCGAAGACTCCCAAAGCCGTGCTCGAGGCTTGCCGACGCCGCTTGGCCGAGTACGACAGGATTGGTTAGGAGCCGCAGCTATGGACAGGGAAAAGAAAGCTCGTCTTGAGGCTCATGGATGGAAAGTCGGATCGACTGAAGAATTCCTCGGCCTGACGCCTGAGGAGGTTGCCTATATCGAGCTCAGGCTCAAGCTCAGCGATGCGGTCCGCGAATATCGAAAGAAGAAGCGACTGACCCAAGTTCAGCTTGCCGAGTTGCTCCAGTCGAGCCAGAGCCGCATAGCAAAGGCAGAAGC
>Ga0137375_10000243_pt1 | contig 55449 bp, 59 predicted proteins | sample SagtaG_24_FD_104936 | JGI IMG/M metagenome (GOLD analysis project Ga0137375, IMG submission 104936) | Vadose zone soil microbial communities from Sagehorn Ranch, Mendocino, California, USA - Sage1_R_113_16 metaG | ecosystem: Environmental > Terrestrial > Soil > Vadose zone | place: USA... | reverse complement strand
GGCCCAGTGGAACTCCTCAGGAGGCGCTGGACTGCGCCTGCGGACTTTACCTTGCCGACCCGACCGCTTGGTCCTGAACACCGATTCTGACCACGCACGAACTTACAAAACGGACCACTAAGCCTCTAGCAAGCGCGTGGGTCAGGTGTCGAGGAAGCGCATGAGGTGGTCGGCGACCTCGGTGGGGCGTTCCTCGGGCAGGAAGTGGCCGCACTCGGCGATCTCCTGGCCGCGAACGTCGGTGGCGTAGTCGCGCCAGATGTCCAGCACCGGGAGGCGGCTCGGCAGGCCGGCCGCTCCCCAGAGGACCAGCAGCGGCATGCGGAGGCGCTCGCCAGCGGCGGCGCTGGCCTCGTCGGCGTCCAGGTCGTCGGGGAAGGTCGCGCGGTAGTCGTCGAACCCGGCCCGCAGCGCCCCTGGCGCAGAGAACGCGCGCACGTACTCGGGCACCGCCTCCTCAACAGCCGGCCGGTTGACCGTCCAGCGCTCCAGGAACCAGCGCAGGTAGGCCTCGACGTTCCCGCCGACCAGCAGCTCGGGCAGGTCGGGCTGCAGGTGGAACAACCAGTGCCAGTAGCCGCGGGCGATGGTCGCGTCGGCCCGCCGGAAGGTCTCCCGGGTCGGCACGATGTCGAGCAGCGCGATCCGCTCGACCTCGCCGGGATGGTCGAGGGCGTAGCGGTGGGCCACCCTGGCGCCGCGGTCGTGGCCGGCCAGCAGGGCCAGGCGCTGGTGGCCAAGGTGCCTGGCCAGGGCACGTACGTCCGCGGCCATGGTGCGCTTGTCGTAGCCGGCCGGCGGCTTGTCGCTCAGCCCGTAGCCGCGCAGGTCCGGGGCGACCACCGTATGGCGCCTGGCCAGCGCCGGGATGAGCTTGCGCCAGCAGTACCAGGTCTGGGGCCAGCCGTGCAGCAGCACCACGAGCGGCCCCTCGCCCTCGCTGACGAAGTGGAGCCGCACCCCGTTCACGTCCGCCGTGGCGGCGCGGCCCGTCACGTGCCCACCGGCAGCGCGGTGTCCATAGCGGCCAGGGTGAGCAGAAAGGCCAAGCACGCCAGTTGCGGAACGGCCGCCCGCGGGCGACGCCAATGAGGTTCGAAACGGACAGCCTGGGGAATCACGCCGCCAACAGTAGGACGGGACCGGGCGGTACGCACAGGGGGTCCCGGGCCGCGGGCTGCCTAATCAGGCTGCAATTCCGCTATGCTTGCAACGGAGACCCGTTTTGCTGGCTGCCTGCTTGTGGCGGTGTTCACCGCCTGCCTACCGTAAGCCCAAGGGAGCTGGAGGATGCGCCCCCGAACAGGTGCCCTTGAAGCTCACCCACCGTAGTGGGACGGGTGTGCTTCAGTAGCCGCCGGACTGAAGTCGGGAGGTTGCCTGGATGACGGTGGGGCGGGGAAGACGCAGCGTGGTCGTACGGGCCCGGGCCCTCGGGCCGGTCGAGCCGTGGGCCAGCGGCCTCTCCCACCAAGAGCGCACCCACTCCCTGCTGTCCGGCTGCGGTGACGGCGACGCCCGCTGCGCGCCTGCCTTCACCGGGGCACAGGACCGGCTGCCAGCCGCGCCGCAGGCAGCCCGCCCCCCGTCGGCCTCGACGCGAGCACCGCAGAGATCGAGGCGGAGAAAGGAACTGGCATGGCGCAAGTACTAACGCCCACGGCCGACGAGCGGGTCACGAGCGAGCGTCCCGGCAGGGGGCCGATCGACTGGCTTGGCGGCTGGCGCACGTGCCTCATCGGTTGCACGGTCTTCCTGCTGCTGGCCATCGCGATCCGGATCTTCCAGCAGTTCACCGCCTGGTCGATCGGGATCGACTCCGCCAGCCGCGACTTCTCCCTGTACTACCGCAGCCTGTTCGTGGCCGAGGTGGTAGGGGTCACGCTCGCCACCCTCATGTGGTGGGGCAGCCTGGTCAGGCGGGGCCGTGTCGCGGTCAACAAGGAGATCACCCACAGCGAGGAGGTCCGCCGGATCGCGGTCTTCTGGGGGCTGGTCGGCACCACCTGCGTGATCCTGTACATCATGGCCAGCTTCTGGCCCAACCAGGACGGCTCCTGGCACCAGACGGCCGTCCGGGACACCGCGCTGACCCCCGCCCACATCCCGATGTTCTTCCTGTTCTTCCCGCTCGGGATCACCTTCACGATCGGGACCTACCTGTACGGGCGGTACTGGCTGCCGAAGGTGTACGGGGCCGAAAAGGGCTTCCCCTGGTCGTTCTTCCTCCTGATCGCCGCGTCGGTCACCGAGATGGCCCAGGTCGCCATGAACGAGTGGGGCCACAGCCTGTGGATCACCGAGGAGATCTTCGCGGTGCCGTTCCACTGGCCGTTCGTGTTCTACGGCTGGCTGGCGGCCGGCATCTTCGCCCTTTGGGCCGAGACGCTCGTGCGCCTGCTCCAGATCGAGGGCGAGATCGAGCAGGAAGCGGCCGTGCCTGAAGAAGAAGTCGCATGACACGCTGAGGGGAGGGCTCCGGCCCTCCCCTCAGGGACCACCCGGGAGCACCACGTCCCGCCGCAGGAACGGAAGCTGCGACGGCAACCGTGAGGCAGTTCACGGTCTGCCTCGGCCAAGTGCGGCTTCGAGGCCGGGTTCGAGAGTGGGAGGCAACAGGTGGCGACAGACGCAAGAACACTCGAGCTCCGCGAGCTCGTGAACAAGAAGTACAAGTACATCGACAGGAAATGGGACGCAGTCTTCTGGATCACCGCCGCGTTCGTGGTGGGAGCGGCCGCGGACATCACCAAGCAGCTCTTCGCTGGTGACTGGGATTTTTGGACAGACTGGAAGGACCGGCAGTGGTGGCCGATCATCACGCCGTTCGCGATCATCATCATCGGGTCGGCCCTGCAGTACATCCAATGGCTCGCATGGCGCTTCCCGACCGGGATGACCTATACCGCGGTCGCCATGTTCTTGTGCACGCTGATCGGCAGATGGATCCAGTGGGGCGCATTCGTCTACTACCCGATGAACTTCGTCTGGCCGGCGACGATGGTGGCGGCGGCGATCTTCGCCGACTGGGTCTTGTTGAAAACAAAAAGCTTCGTCCTGACGTCGATCATCGGCTCGATGTTGTTCGCGTTCACCTGGTGGGTGTCGAATTACGTCCCACTTGCGCCCTACCTACAACCGGCGCAATGGATGGACCGGGTGATCACGGTCGCCGACATCCAGGGGATCGAGTACGTCAGGAGCCAGACGCCTGAGTACCTGCGGATCATCGAGCACGGCTCCCTGCGCACCTTCCTGGGTGAGACCCAGTACGTCTCGCTCATCTTCGGGGCGACCGTCGCCGTCGCCGGCTACTGGGTCGGGCAGTTCATCGGCAGGGCATTGGCCATCTGGCCAATCGGCCGCTTCATGAAGAAGTGGTGACCCCGACGGTACTGGAAGGAGGTCGTATCACGATGCTTCGCAGATACCGCCGGTACCTCTGGGCCGCCCTCGTCGCAGGCGCCCTCGTGGTGTCGTCCGCGCTGCCCGCCCAGGCCCACGGTGAGCGGGCCCAGGAGGCGTTCCTGCGGATGCGCACCGTCGGGTGGGTGGACGTCACGTTCTCCAAGGACACCGTCAGGCAGGGCGAGACGTTCACCATCACCGGCACGGCCAAGATCCTGGACGCGTGGCCGACCAACCTCGCCAAGGGCAACCCCAACACCGGCTACATCGGGGTGATCGCGCCCGGGCCCGTGGTGATGCTCAAGGAGCGGACCATCAACGGCGTGTCCGCGCCCAGCCGGATCGACCTCCAGAAGGGCAGGATCTACGAGTTCAGCCTGACCGTCGCCGGGCGGCGCACCGGCCGCTGGCACGTGCACCCGTCGTTCTCGGTCAAGGGCGCCGGGACCCTGCTCGGGCCCGGCCAGTGGATCACCGTCCAGGAGAACCCCGACGGCTTCAGCAACGACGTGAAGCTCGTGGGTGGCGGCACCATCAACCTCGAGAACTACCAGCTCACGTTCACGTGGATCTGGCTGATCATCACCTTCCTCATCGGCCTGGCCTGGATGATCTACTGGACGGTGCCGAAGCGGACGGTCACCAACCTGGCCGTCACCAGCCAGATCCCGCTCAACACCGACGGGATGGCGTACGGGCTGATCACCAAGAAGGACCACCGCAACATGAACTGGTTCGCCCTCGGCACCGCCCTGCTGCTGGTGGCCGGGTGGCTGTACCAGGCGAACGCATTCCCGACGAAGATGCCGCTGCAGGTGATCCAGTTCGCGCCGCCGCAGCCGGCCATCGCCGAGGAGGCGGTGTTCGCCAAGGAGTCGGGCGCCACGGCGCAGTACGACTCGGCCACCAAGACGATGACCATGCAGCTGGACGTCACCAACACCGGCACGGCGCCCATGGAGCTGAAGCAGTTCAGCGCGGCGTACCTGTCGTTCAAGGCCGGTACGACGGCCGGGCCGGGCGTCCTGGTCGTGGCGCCTCAGGCGACCGTCGACCCGGGTGCGACCACGAAGCTCACGCTGACCATGAAGGACCCGGTCTGGGAAGGGGAGCTCCTGGTCCCCATCGGCGAGTCGCAGCTGCTGGTCACCGGCATCCTGGTGTTCGAGAATACCGAGGGGAAGCGCAACCTCACGGAGGTGGAAGCCAACCTGCAACCCCGGTTCGAGTAGCAGTGCCGGGGAGACATATCGGTCACGACGGCGAGAAGGACGCCGGGAGCCTGGAGTAGTCATGAGCGGCATCGTCGCGCACAGCGGGATGATGGCTGGCAGCCACACCCTGCTCGTGTTCCTTCCCTTCCTACTGGCCGGGGCCGGCCTTGGGTTCATCATCAGGGCGGTCAGCGACAAGGTCGACGCCCCGCCAGACGACGGGTCGGTGCGCCTGCCGACCCTGAAGGAGCGGCCGCTGTACCACCTTCACATGCAGATCAGGTCGGGCGGCAAGGAGGACAAGCCCGCCAGCGAGTCGGGGCCCGCCGTCGTGAGGCTGCCGAGCCGACGGTAGTGACACCACGGCGCCCGCCCGGCGCGCGTTTCACCCGCGGCCCGTGGGGGCCGCGGGTGAAACGCGCGGCAAGGAAGGAAATTGCTTGGCCTTTTCCGGAGGAGTATCTCGAGATCCTCCGGAACGGCCGGCGGTCTAGGGCTCCGTGGCCCAAATGACGACGCCCACGCAGGCGATCGTCGCCAGCGCAATCACGACCGCAAAGATGACTCCAGCCATGCCTCGCTCCTGTCGTCAGCCTGGCTTCCCGGCTCGGCGATAATATCACCTCGCCAAGACCATGGTCACCTGCTGATGGAGGGCTGATGCAAGAAAACCGCGACGTGCAGGGCCCCCCTCTCATCGAGCGGGTCATCGAGGCCGGCATCCTGGCCGGAATGGTGGCGGCGGTGGCGATGGGGATCTTCGCGGCGATCGCCTCCGCGAGCTACCTGCAGATGGGTTTCTACACGCCCATGTACCGCATCGCGGCCGTCCTTGACCCCACGTCCATGCTGGTTTCGCTCCAGGAGGCCGAGACAGGCTCACCGTCATTCTATTTCGACCTGCAGCCGCTGGTCGCCGGCACCGCCATGCACCTTGCGATCGCCGGGTTCTTCGGCGTGGTCTTCGCCATGCTCGCCCGCGGCCTGCGGGTGCGTGGCCCGGCAGCGCTCCCGGCCGGGATCCTGTACGGGCTGGCGGTGATGGCGCTCATGGGCCTCGTGGTGCTGCCCCTGGCCGCCGACCTGCTCGGGGGTGGCCCGCCGGTCGCGGACGCCGCCAGCATCGTGGGCTGGCCCACCTTCGCCGCCGAGCACGTGCTCTACGGGCTCACCCTCGGCGGGTGGACGGTGATCCGGCCATTGCCGTAGCAGTGGTGGCGCCCGGCGCCGCCTTCTGCAATGCCTAGGCAGCGTGAGACGGGCCGGGTAGACTGCGGGCACGGATCCGCAGGAGGGGGCCGAGGTGCCGGAAGGGAAGAGTCCCTCGTCGAGCGCAGCCGCCTCAGGGCGGGTACTGAGCACGGCCCAGCATGCCCTCCAAGCCCTGGAGATCATCGCCCAGCATCCCAAGGGCATCCCGATCAAGGCGCTGGCCAGACGCCTGAACATCAGCCTGTCGTCCGGGTACTACCTGATCAGCTCCATGCGGGAGCAGGGCTTCGCCGAGGTCTCGCCGGCCGGGCCGGGCCTGTACACCCTCGGACCGAAGTTCGCGGAGCTGTACGAGGGGTACGTCGCGGCCAGCCTGCAGCCGGAGCGGCTGACCCCGGTGCTCGAGGAGCTGCGCGACAAGGCGTCGGCCCGCGCCTACTCGGCGATGTGGAGCAACGGCGACCTCGAGGTGGTGGAGATCCGGGGCCGGCGCGGCGCGCGGGAGCTGCAGGACGTCACCAAGGGCTTCCGGGGCGCCGCCCACGGCCTCGCGCTCGGCAAGGTCTACCTCGCCCACCTGCCAGAGGACGCCTGGCCCGCGAGCCTGAGCGGCCCCAGCTACAAGCGCTACACCCCGGCCACGATCACCAGCCCGGTCGCGTTGCGGCGCCACCTGCTCTCGGTGCGCGAGAACGACCTCGCGTTCGACCTCCAGGAGTTCTCGCCGGGCGCCTGCTGCGTCGCGGCGCCAGTCCGCGACGGCAGGAACGGGCTGGTGGCGACCTTGGGCATCTCGGTGCCGGCTCGACGGTTCGAGGCCGAGCAGAAGAACTTGGTCCGGGTGATCCGGGAGCTGGCTTCCGCGGCGTCCGGGGAGCTTGCGGCGGCGACCGTGGCGACCGCCCTGGGCGCGGCGGAGTCGAGCCCGCTGGGCCAGAGCAGACCGGCCGGAAGCGCGTAGCAGCAGCCCCGCAGCCCGCCACGACGGTGGACCACGTCCGAGGCGGTGAGCGGGCGGCCCGACGTCGAGGAACCGGAGTGGCGATGACCGCGGACGACCAGGTGACCGACCGGCTTGTCAAGATCGTTGTCATTGTCTTTTTCGTCAAGGCGGCCGGCTTCGTGCTGCTGTACCTGGCGGCGCCTGTCCGCTCGTTCCAGACCCGCAGCCTGGTGGCTGCGCTGCTCCTGGCCGCCGCCCTGGCCGGGACCGCGGTCGGCCTGCTGAACCGCAAGCGCTGGGCGTGGCCGCTCGCCCTGGCCGTGCTGCTCTTCGATGCCATGCTGGTGGAGAGCGTCCTGCGCTGGCTGATCGACCTGGGGCTCGCGCTCGTGCTCATCCAGCCGCGGGTCCGGGCCGGGTTCGGCATGCGCTGACGCAGGCGCGCCTCCCGGGCGCCGGCGCCCCCGGGGCGACGGCCTGCTGGCCGCTACCCGGGCCCGCCGCGGAGCCGTGCCCTGGTCGCCTCCACGTCCATGCCGTGCAGGCGGAGCAGGTTCTCCCCCAGGATCTTGCGCTTGGCCTGCTCGGTGAGCTGCGGGTAGCCGTACCCCTCGACCAGGTCCTGGGGGAGCTGGAAGTCCCAGAACGCGTCAAGCGCCCACTGCGGGTGGAAGATGGGCGCCTCACTGCCGTAGACGATCTTGTCCTCGCCGCACCAGAACAGCAGCTTGCCCAGGACCTCGGCGAACTGCCTTGGCGCGCGGACCAGGAAGTTGATCGTGGCCGCGATCGACGCGTGCAGGTTGGGGTAACGAATGAGCTGCCAGCAGGTCTCGTCGATGAACGGCAGCCCGACGTGGAAGATCACGAAGTTGATGTCGGGGAAGTTGGCCGCAGCGCCGTCCATGTCCCAGGTCTGGGTGGCCTCGATCGGCTGGGGGCCGAGCGGCACCCCCTTGTGCACGCCGATCAGGTTCACGCCGAGCTCCTGGGCCTTCTCGAAGACCGGGAAGGCGACCCGCGGGTCGTCCATCCGCCACGGGAAGGGCCTGCCGAAGTCGTAGCGGACGTTGTAGAACTTGAACGCCTTGGCGCCGTACTCACCCACCTGCCGCTCCATCAGGTCCAGGGCACGCCGGCCCTCGAGCGGGTTCACCGAGCCCCAGAACACCGTCCGGTCCGGGTCCCGTCTGGCCAGCTCGGCGCACTCCTCCCAGGGCGACAGCCCGTCCTTGAACAGGTCGGTGAGCGGCAGCGGCATCGCCACCAGCATGTCGGTGCGCGACTCCTGGTAGACCATGTCGTGGATCTCGTCGATCGTCCACTGGCGCAGGAACTCCTCGGGCGGCAGGACCCGCTGCCCCTCGGGGGTCAGGGCGGCGTGGAAGGCGTAGAGATGCTGGTCGAACATCTCCCCCGCCTTGCCGAGGGCGTTCTTCTTCTCGAAGTTGAACACATGGGCCACACCGTCGAAGACGATCGCGTCACGAGCAATCATCGCCGTCTCCCTTCTGGCTCAGCTCGTTCGGGTGGGGCAGGAAGCGGAGCTTGCGGCGGGCGCCGTCGGACAGCCGGTCGGTCGTCCACGCCTCGTCCCAGACGATCTCGACGCTCGCGCCGCCGACCTCAGGCAGCGCGGCGACCCGCTCGGAGATCGTCGTGACCAGGTTGGCGGCGAACGGGCACCAGCCGGTGGTCAGGATCAGCTCGACCCTGGCGTCGGCGCCGTCCAGCTCGACCGCGCGGACCAGCCCCATGTCCACCACGGAGATGCCCTTGTCCTCGCAGCAGGGGTCGTAGACGGTTCGCAGCGCCTCGACCACGGCCCGGGCGACGTCGGCCATGCTCACCTCCGGGGTGCGCGCCAGCTGGTTACCCAGAGCCCAGGATCGGGCGGCCGGCCGCCCCCGGGAAGGGCCGGGATTTCAGATGGTGAGCGCGAACGCCCGGGCCACCCGCCGGGCGGTGAGCGCCAGCCAGGGGGCCGCGCCGCGTTCCAGCTCGGGCAGGCGCTCGACCCGGGCCGAGACACCGACCGCGCCAACGCCAGACCCGTCGGCGACCGGCATGGCGGCGCAGACGGTGCCGAGGGCGTACTCCTCGCGGTCGAAGGCGGGCCCCGCCGGCCCGTCGGCCTCCAGCTCGTGGAGGAGCAGGTCCCGGTCGGTGATGGTGCGTGGGGTGAGGTCGGCGAGCGGGTGACGCGCCAGGTAGTCCCGGCGGGCCGGCGGGTCGAGCGACGCGAGCACCGACTTGCCGATCGCGGTTGCGTGCCCGGCCTCCTGGAAGCCGACCCAGATGTCGACCCGCGGGGTCTTGGGACCGTCCACGATCTCCACCACGGTGATCTCACCGTCGCCGTAGCGGGCCAGGTAGGCGGCTGCCGCGGTGGCGTCCCGCAGGGCCATGAGGGCTGGCCGGGCTCGGGCCAGCGCGGTCTGGAAGCGGCCCTCGGCGAGCAGGCCGTCGACCCGGTCGCCGAGCACGAAGGCGCCGTCGTCGAGGCGGCGCAGGTAGCCCTCGTAGGTGAGCGTGCGCAGCAGGTGGTAGGCGGTCCCGAGCGGCAGGCCGGCGTCCCTGGCCAGGACCTTGGCCGGCGCGCCGGTTGCGTGCAGGCTGGTCGCCTCGAGCAGCCGGAGGGCGCGCTGGACCGACACGATCAGGGTCGATGGCCGCCTGCTCTCCATCGGGACCTCCTCGCCCGTGCCCCATGTGCTCTCGTGATCGTATGCCAGCCATCCGCGTCGAGGAACCGCTGGCCGGCGAGAAGGGCGCGGCGAGCACCCCCCACGGGGGTAGCTCCCCTCCTGCCGTTCGGGGCAGCTGTCGTGCCGCCGCCGAGACGCCTACGCTATGGGCGTCATGGGCGTCGCAGGATCGACCAACGGGAGGGCCGGTGGCCGGCGAACCCTCGATGCGGCCGGCGAGGCCGGCCGACCTCGACCCGGTGCGGGCGCTCGCCGGCGCCTACGGGAGCCTGCGGCACTGGCCCGACCGGCCGGACCGCCTCGACCACGCCCTGGCCACCGGGCGGGTGCTGCTCGCCGAGGACGGCGCCGGGCTCGCCGGCTTTGCTTCGGCGCTCGAACGGGACGGGGTCACCCACCTTGCCGACCTGTTCGTCCGCACGGACCGGCTCGGCCAGGGCGTCGGCCGGGCATTGCTCACAGGGATCCTGCCCACCCGGGGCGAGCGGGTGACGTTCGCGTCCGCCGACCCGCGGGCGCTGCCGCTGTCCGTGCGGGCCGGCATGCGCCCGGTCACCCCCCTGCTCCACCTCGGCGGCGGCCGGGCAGCGGCCGCGCGCCTGCCCGACCCCGGCACGGTGATCGCGGTCGCCGGAGCGGACGCGGTCGCCGACCTCGACCGGCGCGCCGCCGGACGGCACCGCCCGACCGACCATGCCTTCCTCGCCGAGGTGGGCGGCTCGGCGCTGCTCGTGGGCGACGGCGACCGCACCCTCGGCTACGGCTGGGTGCGCGTCCCCGCCGGGTCCGGCCCAGGCCTCGAGGCGTTCCTCGGGCCGCTCGGCGCCGGCTCCGAGGACGACGCGCGGCGGGTGGCGGTCGCCGCCGTCCGGTACGCGGCCGCCCGCGCCGAGACCGTGCACGTGGCGCTGCTCGGCCCCCATCCCGCGCTCGCCCCGCTGCTGGCGGCCGGGTTCCGGGTCGAAGGCAGCGACACGTTCATGGCCTCCCGGGTCAACCTGCTCGACCCGCGGCGCTACGCACCCTCGCCCGACCTCGGGTGAGTGGGCGGCGACCCCGGCCCCCCGCGGAGCCCGGCGAGCCCGGCCTGTCCGGCGCGGGCCGCGCCCACGGGCACCTCGGTACGGCCGAGCAGGCCCCGCAGGGCCAGGCGGGCCGCCGCCCGCCTGGCCTGCCTGGCCTCCCGGACCTGCCGGTCCTTGGCCGCCTGCTGATGGAGCTCGGCGATGCGCTGGTCGGCGAGCTCCTGGCTGAAGATGAGCTGCATCTCCTGCTCCCTTCGTCGGATCAGCGACGTGCGCTTGCACGCAGCCTGGGCGGGGACCAGTCGGCCCCGTCACGGGAATCGACACCGAAACGGCTGGCGATGGCGGCAAAGGCCACCAGGGCGAGGACCACCAGCAGTGCGGTAATGCTCTCGTACATCTCGGCCTCCTGCTGCCGTTGTGGGCTATAACCGCAGCATGCGGCTAAGGTGCCGTCGCCCACATCGGCTGGCGACCATATCCGCGACCCGGTGCACGCCGTAGTTCCGCCGGCGGGGTCCTTAGGCGCCACGGTCGGTAGGGCCAGCCAGCGGCCTCGCGCCTAAGGTGGCTGGCGCGCGGGTGCTGGTGGGCGGCTGTATCGAGTTTGGCGAGGGGGCGCTGCCCTACGCCCCGGTCGTCGAGGCGTTGCGGCCGCTCGTCCGCACGCTGGACCAGGCCGCCCTGCGGGAGCTGGCCGGGGCCACGTAGGCGGAGGGGGCGTACTGGGTCTGCAGTCCGGCGACCTGCTCGAGCACGCGCGGCAGCGGCAGCGGTGACCGCTCGAGGAGGAGCTGGCGGGCGAGCAGCGCGCGGTTGAGCTCGCGGGTCGACAGGACGCGTCCGGTCACCGTCAGAACAGCCTCAGCGCGTCGGGCTCGATGCCTCTGAGCAGGTCGTAGTCCAGCTCGACACACTCGATGCCGCGCTCGGCCGCGAGCACCCTCGCCTGCGGCTTGAACTCCTGCGCGGCGAGCACGCCCTGCACCGGGCCGAGCATGCGCTCCAGCCGCTGCAGGTAGCGCTTGAGCTGCTCGACGCCGTCGATCTCGCCGCGGCGCTTGACCTCCACGGCCACGTAGGCGCCGTCGGCGTCCCGGCAGAGCAGGTCCACCGGACCGATGTCGGTCGGGTACTCGCGCCGCACCAGGCGAAGACCAGGGCGGACGACGTGGCAGCGTTCGGCGAGCAGCGCCTGGAGCTGCTTCTCGACGCCGTCCTTGACCAGCCCGGGGTCGAGGCCGAGCCGGTGCGCGGAGTCGTGCAGGACCGCCTCCATAGTGATCGTCATGGCCTCCCCGCTGCGGTTGGCGACCCGCCAGACGCCGGGCTCCTCGGCCAGGGTGCAGGGGGCGGACATCCAGTTGAGCGGCTTGTAGCCGCCGCCGTCGGCGTGGACGAGCACCGAGCCATCGGCCTTGACCATGAGCAGCCGCACCGCGCTGGGCAGGTGGGTGGAGAGCCGGCCGGCGTAGTCGACGCTGCATCGGGCGATCACCAGGCGCATGGCGGTCGATGGTATCCGGCCCCGTGCCCGGGGTTCCAGTCAGGCGTGCCGCGCTGCCTCGGGCGGCCGGCGTCGAGCAGGGCGCGCAGGCCCACGACACGGGAGACTCTACTGACCATGACCGTCTGATCGGTGGAGCCGGTGTCCCGAAGGACCCGATGCAAGTCTTACCAGCCGTCGGGGTCGACGTTGCCGAGCAGCAGGCGCTGGAGGATGAAGCCGGGCACCAGGCCGAACAGCACGGCGCCGACGTGCTCGGGTCGGCGTCGGGCGGGAACCGGCTGGGGCCGCGCCGGTGTAGAGGGGCACCGCCGACCTCACGGCGCTCCACACCGACCAGCCGCCCCGGGACGAGGCCATGCACGACCGCGGCCTGGAGATCGACACCTTCCCGACGGCCACGTTCCGGCTGACCAGGCCGGCTCCCCTCGGCGACGCCCGCGGCGGCCAGGTCGTCCGCGTCCAGCTCCCCGGCGACCTCACCCTGCACGGCGTCACCCGGCCGGTCGTCGTCCCGCTCGAGGCGCGCTGGGACGGCCCGACCATCCAGGTTGCCGGCAGCCTCGAGATCCGCCGTCGCGACTTCGGGCTGGAGGTGCCGAGCCTGCTGGGCTTCCGGATCGAGGACCGGGGCGTGATCGAGCTGGAGCTGACCCTGGCCCGCAGGGGCGCCCGTCCGAACGCCCCGCCGAGCACGCTGCAGCGCCACCCCGAGGTGCCGGCGTCCGGCGCCGACCCGTTCGAGCCGCAGGCCCCGCCGTGCCGGGGCGGCGGACGGCTCCCGCCGGGCGGCGGGCGGCTGCTGTTCGAGGCGGACACGACGCTCTGGGTCGTCGGCGCGGACGGCAGGGGGCTGCGCCGGGTCGGCGGCGACACCGCCGAGCAGAGCCAGCCGGCCTGGTCGCCCGATGGCAGGCGGATCGCCTACACCCGGGCCCTGCCCGGTGACACCCAGCAGCCCCCGATCCTGAACGTGATCGGCGCGGACGGCAAGGGCCGCAGGGAGGTCGCGCCCGGGACGCTGGCCTTCGAGCCGGACTGGTCCCCGGACGGCCGCCGCATCGCGGTCGTCACCGGCGAGGAGAACAGCAGCGAGCTCGCGGTCTTGAACGCCGACGGGTCGGGCTTCCGGCAGCTCACCACCACCTCGGGCGCGGAGAGCAGCCCCGTCTGGTCCCCGGACGGCCGCCGCATCGCGCTCGCGACCTACGGCGGCGGCAGCAGCAACGAGGACGTCGCGGTCGTCGACGCCGACGGGTCCGGGCTTCGCCGCCTGACCACCGCCCCCGGGTACGAGTACGCGCCCGCCTGGTCGCCCGACGGCCGCCGCCTCGCCTACGTCAAGGACGGCGCGATCCACGTCATGACGGCCGCCGGGACCGGCGGTCGCCGGCTCACCAAGGGCCCCCGGGACGGCGCCCCGACCTGGTCGCCCGACGGCCGCCGCCTCGCCTTCGTGCGCGACGGGAGCATCTACGTCGCCCGGGCGGACGGCTCCGCGGCGGCCTGCCTGCGGACCGGCAAGACCGTCGTCTCCCGCCCGGTTTGGCAGCCGGCCAGTGCCTCCTCAAGGTAGGTCCGCCCGGGAGGGCGCCGGCGTGGAGCTGGGGCGCGCTGGCTGATGGCCCGGGTGCCGGTTGACACTATAGCCTCTTGCTGTATATTCACTCGATGGCTATTACTAGGACGGAGGTGGCGCGTGGGCCTACGGGAGGTCCTTGCTGGTCTGCTGCTGGAAGGGCCCGCGCACGGCTACCGGCTGCACGCCACCCTCGAGGCCGAGCTGGGGCCGCTGTGGCAGACCCGTGCCAGCCAGGTCTACCTCACCCTCGGGCGGATGGAGCGGGACGGGCTCGCGTCGAGCCGCCGCGTCCGCCAGGCGACCCGCCCCGACCGGCAGCTCCTCGAGCTGACCGAGCGGGGCCGGGCGCTCGCCGAGCGCTGGCTCTCCGGGCCGGGCGCGCCCGACGAGGCCGTGGTCCGGCTCGCGGTCGGGCGGCTGGTCGCCCCCGGCCGCTTCCGCGCGCTCGCCACCGGGATCCTCGACGAGCGGTCCGCCGCCCTGCGGGCACTGCGGGCGCTGCGGGCCGCGGCCGGACCGGGCTTCCCCCGGGAGGCGATCGACGCCGAGATCCTCCGCGCCCAGGCGGACGTGCGCTGGCTCGCGGCCCTGCGCGACCGGGCCGCCGAGGTCGCGGTCGCGCCGAGAGGCCACCGCAAGGGGGACGGCCAGGTTGCCAGGCCCGCCTGACCGGGACCACGCGGTCCGGCTCGACGGCGCCGCCCGCGCCTACACGAGCGGCGCCGGCACGGTGTGGGCGCTGCGCGGGATCGACCTCGCCGTCGCCGCGGGCGAGGCGGTGGCGGTCACCGGCCCCTCAGGGTCGGGCAAGAGCACGCTGCTCAACCTCGTTGCCGGGCTCGACCGGCCGACGGAGGGGCGCGTCGCCGTGCTCGGCCAGGACCTCGGCGCCCTGCGCGAGCGGGAGCTGACCGCGTTCCGGGCGCGGTCCGTCGGTGTGGTGTTCCAGGACCCCCACCTGCTGCCGGGGCTCACCGCGCTCGAGAACGTGGTGGTCGCGCGGCTGCCCTGGCGGCCCCGCCGCGAGCTGGAGCGGGAGGCGCGCGAGCTGCTCGCCGCGGTCGGCCTCGACGGCCGCCTCGACCACCCGCCCGCGCGCCTGTCCGGAGGGGAGCGCCAGCGGGTCGGGCTCGCCCGCGCCCTGCTCGGCCGGCCGCCGCTGCTGCTCGCCGACGAGCCCACCGGCAACCTGGACGCGGCCACCACCGAGGCGTTGCTCGGCCTGCTCGACCGGGTCCGCGCCGACCTCGGCCTCACGCTGCTCGTCGGCACCCACGACCCGGCCGTGGCCGCCACCGCCGACCGGGTCGTGCGCCTCGCCGGCGGGCGGGTGGAGTCCGAGGCCGGGCTCGGCGTGGACGCGCCGCTCGGCGTCCGCACGCTGGAGTGAGCCGTGGTCCGCCTCGCCCTGCGCCAGCTCGCCGGCCGCCGCACGTCCACCGCGCTCGCCGCGCTCGGCCTGCTGGTCGCCACCCTGGGGTTCGTCACGCTGGTCAGCACCTCGCAGACGACCCGGGCGGTGCTCGGCGGCGACATCGCCCGCTCCTGGCAGACGCCCTACGACCTGCTCGTCCGCCCGCCCGGCTCGGTGACCGCGCTCGAAGCCGGGCAGGGCCTGGTGCGCCCCAACTACGTGAGCGGGCTCGCCGGCGGCGGCGTCACCCTCGACCAGCTCGCCGCGATCCGGCGCGTGCCCGGCGTGCGGGTCGCCGCCCCGGTCGCCGTCGTCGGCGCGGTCAACTGGCAGACCGAGGGGTTCGGCGTCGAGCTCGGCCGCGAGCCCCCGGGGCGACCGCTCGCGGTGTACCGGCTGGCCGTCACCTCCACTACCGACGCCGGGCTGTCCACCTACCCGGTGGAGACCCACTACGTGGTGGTCGCCTCCCGCGGCGAGGTGCGCTACCTGCCCTACTCGCGCGACGCCATCCTCACCGTCGACGGGCGCAGGGTCGGCTGCTCGTACCCGGTGACCTGCTTCGCGCCCCGGGTGTGCGACAGCGGCCGCTGCGGGCCGCCTCAGGACCCGCCCGGCTACGGCGTCGAGCTGCTGCAGCCCATCGTGATCGCGGGCGTCGACCCGGCCGCCGAGGCGGCGCTCGCCGGGCTCGACCGCTGCGTCACCACTGGCCGCTACCTGCAGGCTGGCGACCGGGTGGCGCCCGCGGCCGACCGCGACCCGCCAGGCACGCGCATCCCCGTGCTGGTCAGCGCGCGCTCGTTCGTGGACGAGACGCTCGCGGGACGGCTGGCGCGCGCAACCGACCCGGGCGCCGTGCTGCGCGGCCGCCCGCCGGCCCGCCTCGCCGGGTGGCGGCCGCTGCGGGAGAGCCGGATCACCGTCGCGCAGCTCTACCGCGCCTTCCTGCCGCGCGTCGGCGACGAGGTCGACGAGTGGCCGGTCTGGTCGGTCGGGGACGTCACCTACCGGGAGGAGCCCGGCGGCCGGCTCGTCGCCGCCGACCGGCGGCCCGACCTCTCGATCTACCAGCGGGAGAACTTCCACCTGGTGGGCGAGCAGGAGCGGCTCGCGATGCCGCCCGCCGCCCGCGACCGCTGGTTCCGGCCGGTCGTCCAGCACGGCTACGAGGGCCTGGCCGGCAACCGCTACTGGGAGAAGGTCGGCACCTACGACCCCGACTGCCTGCCCGGCTTCGACCCGCTGGCCGGTGCCGGCCTGGAGACCTACTCGACCCCGGCGGTGCGGCTGGACGACGGGCGGCGGCTCGGTCCCAGCCGCTCGCTCGGCGCCTACGTGACCAGCCCGCCGCTGGTGCTCACCACCCTGGACGGGGCCGCCTGGCTGTCCGACCCGGCCCGCTTCCAGGGGCGGCCCGGTCGGGCGTTCGTCAGTGTGGTCCGCGTCCGGCTGGACGGCGTGGCCCAGCCCGGTCGCGTCGCGGAGCGGCGCCTCGCGCAGGTGGCGACCGACATCCGCGACGCGACCGGGCTCGAGGTCGACGTGGTCAAGGGCACCTCGCCGAAGGAGGTCCGGGTGGACCTGCCCGCCGGCCGCTTCGGCCGGCCCGCCCTGGCCCTGCGCGAGCCCTGGTCGGTCAAGGGCGTGGCGCTGCGCTTCACCCGGGCGGTCAGCGCGCAGAACCTCGCCCTGTTCGCGCTCGCCCTGGTCGGGGCGACGATCCTGGTCGGCGAGACCGCGTACATCTCGGTTCGCCGCCGGCGCGCCGAGTTTGCGGTGCTGCGCGCCCTCGGCTGGCCGACCAGGCGGATCGCCGCGCTGGTGGAACTGGAGACCGTCGCCCTCGGCCTCGGCGTGGGCCTGGTCGCGGTGGCGGTGGGCGTGCCCCTCACCACCTGGCTCGGCGTGCGCGCCATCGCCTGGGTGGCGGTCGCCACCGCGCCGCTCGCCATGACCGTCGCCGCCCTGGCGGCGCTGGTCCCCGCGCTCGCCGCCGCCCGCGGCACGACCGCAAGGGTGCTCGCTGGCCGCGGGCGCGTGCGCCGCAGCCGCCCGCCCCGCTCCTCCGCCACGCTCGGGCTGCGCGAGCTGGCCGGGCCGTGGCGGACCGAGGCGCTGCTGGGAGCGACCGCGGTGGCGCTCGGCGCGGCCATGCTCGGCGGGGTCGTGCTGGTCGCAGCCGCGTTCCGAGGCCGGCTCGACGCCACCGTCCTTGGCGTCTACCTGGCCGGCCGGGTGCGGCCCTTCCACCTGGCCGTGGCCGCGCTGACGCTCACGCTCGGCGTGCTCGCCGCCGGCCAGGTCGTCACCCTCGGCTACCTGGAGCGCCAGGCGAGCCTGGCCGCGCTGCGGGCGCTGGGCTGGCCGCGGTCGCGGGTGCTCGTCCTGCTCGCCGCCCAGGGGCTCGCGCTGGGACTGGCCGGCGGCGGCGCCGGCGCCCTGGCCGTGTGGGCGGCGGGCGCCCTGGCCGGCGCTACGCCCAGCGCCACCGGGCTGGCCGCCGGCGTGGGCCTGCTCGTGGCGGTCGCCGCCAGCGGCCTCGCGGCCGCCGGCCCGCTCTGGCAGGCGTACCGCTCCGACCCCGCCGAGGCCCTCCGCGGCGAGTGAGGGCAGCTACCGCGCCCTACCGGGCAGGGGCCGCTCGTCGTCCGGCGGGACCCCGGCGGTCACGCTCGGGCGCTTCGGCCGGGTGCCAGCCAGCGGCCGAACCAGTCCCGCGCCAGCCCGGCCACCCGCTCGAGCGCGCCCGGCTCCTCGAACAGGTGGGTGGCGCCGGGCACGACCTCGAGCTCGGCCACCCCGGCCAGACGCTCGCGCGCGGCCCGGTTGAGCGCAAGCACCTGCTCGTCGCGACCGCCGACCACGAGCAGCGTGGGCGCCCGGACCCGCTCCAGGGCAGGGCCTGCCAGGTCGGGCCGGCCACCCCGGGAGACGACCGCGGCGACCTCGCCGGGCCGGGCCGCAGCGGCGAGCAGGGCGGCGGCCGCGCCGGTGCTCGCCCCGAACAGCCCGAGCGGGAGCGCGCGGGTGCGCGGCTCGCCGCCGAGCCAGTCCATGGCGGCCTGGAGCCGCCCGGCCAGCAGCCCGACGTCGAAGCGGAGCCGGCCGCCGGCCCGGTCGGCCGCCTCCTCCTCCACGCTGAGCAGGTCGAGCAGGAGGGTCGCCAGCCCGGCCTGGCCGAGCGTGGCGGCCACGAGCTGGTTGCGCGGGCTGTGCCGGCCGCTGCCGCTGCCGTGGGCGAACAGTACGACCCCGGTGGCGCCAGCCGCAGGGACATCGAGGCTCCCCTCGAGGAGCCGGCCCCCGCCAGCGGGCACGCCAACGGTCTCCATGCCGCTACCTGGGCTCGTCCTCGTCGTCGAGGGGGACGGGAATCGACTGCTCGAGCGCGTCCGCCTCGGGGATCTCGTCGCCGATCACCGGCGCCTCGGGAGCGTCCGGGCCCAGCACGGGTCGCTGCTGCTCCTGCAGGTCGGCTTCGGGCACTGCGTCATGCGTCATCGGCATCAGCTCCTGTGCGGACGGGGGCGCGTCGAGCGCCTGCCAGTTCTACCTGAGTGCAGTCCTCTGTCCATGTGGGGGGAGCGAACTCCCCCCACGGCCCCCCAAGAGCGCCTGTGCCAGCTATCTGGGGGAGCCGCGGGGCCCACCAGTACACGCTCCCCCACGGCCCCCCAAGAGCGCCTGTGCCATCTTCCTGGGGGAGCCGCGCGCCCACCAGTACACGCTCCCCCAACAGTGCGTGTGCCATGGTCAGGGGCATCGGCAGCCAACGGAGGCCCTCAGCCCTTGACGGCGCCCATGGTAAACCCCGAGACCAGCCGGTCCAGGAACAGGTTGAACACGAAGGCGATGGGCACCGCCACGACGATGGCCGCGGCCTGCAGGGACTGCCAGAAGAAGACGTCGCCGCGGATCAGCTCGGTCGGCACGCCCGTGCTCACGACCTTCTCGGTGGTGGGAGAGACGAACGCGAGCGCATAGATGAACTCGCTCGCGGTGAGGGTGAAGGCGAAGACCACGACCGCGACGACCCCGGGGACGGTGAGCGGCAGCACGGCCCGCACGAAGGCGCCGAGCCGGCTGTAGCCGTCGACCATGGCCTGCTCCTCGACGTCCTTCGGGATCGCCTTGAGGAACCCGATGAGCAGCCAGACCGACACGGGGATGGTGATGGTCGGGTAGACGAGCACGAGCGACCAGGTGGAGTCCTGCAGCCCGACGGTGACCACCAGCCGCGACAGCGACAGGAACAGCAGGGTCGGCGGCACCAGGTAGACGAAGAAGATCGCGATGGCCATGCGGCCCGACCAGCGCCGGTCCAGCCGGGCCAGCGAGTAGGCCGCCGGCAGGCCGAGGACGAGGGTGATGGCCACCACCAGCGTGCCGACCCAGAAGGTGTTCCACACGAAGGTGAGGAACGCGGTGTCGCGGAACAGGTAGAGGACGTGGTCGGGCGTTGCCGCCAGGCTGAAGGAGAACGGGTTGTTCTCCGGGTTGTACAGGTCGCGGTTCTGCTTGAAGGCCGTGACCAGGCTCCACAGGAACGGCGCCGCGCACACCAGGGCGGCCAGGACCGCCGCCAGGTAGAGGCCCACGCGAGCCAGGGCGTGGCGGCGGGCGAAGCGTCGCCGCAGCCGCTCGGCCTCGGCCGGGCTCGACACCTCGACGGTGGCCATCAGAGCACCTCCATGCGGCGGACGGCGCGCAGGATGGCGATGGCGGCGGCGAGCAGCAGCGGGAACAGGAACAGGGCCACGGCAGCGCCCTGGGCCACGTCGCCACCCTCGATGCCGCGGATGAAGGCCCAGCTCGCCAGCACCTGGGTGGAGTTGGTCGGCCCGCCGCGGGTGAGGACGTAGACCACGGTCATGTCGGTGAAGGTCAGGATCGCGCCGAACAGGGCGGCGACCGCGATCACGGGCAGCGTGAGGGGGATCGTCACCTCGAGCATGCGCCGCCAGAACCCGGCGCCGTCGACCCTCGCCGCCTCGTCGATGTCCTTCGGGATGGCGACCAGCCCGGCCATGATGATCACCGCGGACAGCGGGGTCAGCCGCCACACGTGCACGGCGATGACCGAGGCCATGGCCTGGAGGGGGCGGCCCAGCCAGTAGACGTTGCCGTCCAGCAGCCCGAGGTGGCGCAGGGCCCAGTCGATCGGGCTGTAGATCGAGTCGAGCATCCACAGCCAGGCGACCGCCGACAGCGCCACCGGCGTCGTCCACGGCAGCAGCACCAGGAGGCGCACCAGCCACTTGCCGCGGAAGTCGGCCACCAGGATGTTGGCCAGGACCTTGCCGAGCACCACGATCAGGGCCATCGAGACCACGGTGAAGACGAAGGTGTTGCGCAGCGACCGCCAGAACACCGGGTCGTCCAGGGCGCGGCGGAAGGTGCGCAGCCCGGCCCAGTGGAAGGTGGGGTCGCCGGCGGTCACGTCGCTGAAGCTGAAGGCGATGGCGAGCACGAACGGGACCGCGACCAGCGCGACGATGTAGACGACCGCGGGGAGCAGCATCGCCCAGGCGAGGAAGCCCTCGCGGTCGGCCAGGCGGCGCCGGGCCGGGCGCGCGTCCTCCTGCGCGCCGGGGCGCTCGAAGGTCACCTCGGTCACCTCGGCCATCGGCTAGCCCCCGACCGGGACCGGCGCGGCACGCTCCCCGGTGCCCGCGTCGAAGAAGCGGAGCCGGCTTGCGTCCACGGCGAACTCGTGCGTCTCGCCGACCGCGATCGGCGTGGGCACGGTGGCCGGCAGCCGGGCGATGACGCGGGTCTCCTCGCCGATCCGGGAGGCGGTCCCGTACACGTGCCGGTCGCCCGACAGGTACTCGATCCGCTCCACCCGCAGCGGCAGCGTGGCCCGCTCCGGCCCGGGCACGACCTCGACCGGCAGCAGGTGCTCGGGCCGGAACCCGACCAGGCGGCCGTCGCGTGGCACCAGGTTCATGGGCGGGGAGCCGATGAAGGTGGCCACGAAGGTGTCGGCCGGGTCGTCGTAGACCTCCACGGGCGGGCCGAGCTGGCGCACCTGGCCGCGGTCCATGACCGCGATCCGGTCGCCGAGCCCCATGGCCTCGGTCTGGTCGTGGGTGACGTAGATCGTGGTCGTGCCGACGCGCTGCTGGAACCGCTTGAGCTCGTCGCGGGCGCTCGCCCGAAGCTTCGCGTCGAGGTTGGACAGCGGCTCGTCGAGCAGGAAGACGTGCGGCTCGCGGACCAGGGCGCGGGCCAGGGCCACGCGCTGCCGCTCCCCGCCGGAGAGCTGGCGCGGCTTGCGGCCGAGCAGGTGGTCGATGCCGAGCAGGCCCGACGCCCAGAGCGCCTTGCGCTCCTGCTCGGCCTTGTCGAGCCGCTCGGCCCGCAGCGGGAAGACGATGTTCTGCCTGACGCTCTTGTGGGGGTAGAGCGCGTAGCTCTGGAAGACCATGGCGACCTTGCGGGCCCGCGGCGGCAGCTCGTTGACCACGTGCCCGCCGATGCGCACCTCCCCCTCGGTGGGCTGCTCGAGCCCGGCGATGGTGCGCAGCAGGGTGGTCTTGCCGCACCCCGACGGACCGAGGAGGGCGAGGTACTCGCCCTCCTCGGTGGCCAGGTCGACCCCGTCGACGGCGTGGACGCGCCCGCCGTCGAACACCTTGACGAGCTTCCTGACCTCGACGACGACGGTCACCGGACGCCCCTCACGCGCCGCCGACCAGGCCGCGGGAGCGCCACTTCTCGAAGATCGGCTTGATCTGCGCCTCGGCCTGGGCCACCGCCTGCGCGGGGGTGGCCTCCCCACGCGCCGCCCTGGCGAACATGTTGGGGATCACGAACGTCCCGAACACCTCGCCGATCGCGGTGTTGGACGGCCCGGGATGGCCGACGTTGGTGCTCCAGGCGGTGGCGTCCTTCAGGAAGGCGAGCTTGTTGGCGGGCTTGGCCCCGTAGGGGTCGTTGCCCAGCCAGCCCTCGAGCTGGGGCACCAGCGTCGACCAGGCGGGGAAGTCGTAGAGCTTGGAGGCGTAGGTGGCCGCCGCGAAGTTGGCCGTGTAGTGGAGCAGGAACTCCTTGGCCGCGTCGACGTTCCCCGCGTGCTTGGGGACGATCCAGTTGTACATCACGTGCTGGGCGGCACGCGCGTCCTTGGGGCCGCGCAGCGCCGGGACGAAGGAGATGTCGTCGGCGACCTGGGGGTTGGCGCCTTGGGCGGTGCGCCAGGCCGAGATCGAGTTGAGGATGTAGGAGAGCCTGCCTGCGATCAGGCCCTGGTTGTTGGAGGCCGCGTTCCAGGAGAAGACCTCGTCGGTCATGGCCTCCTTGAACAGCTTGGTCATGAACTCGACCGCGGCCACGGCCTCAGGGGAGTTGAGCACCACCCGCTCGTTCTGGTCCTGGACGGAGGCGCCGTACGACCACAGCAGGGCGCGCCCGGCCATGTTGGAGTCGATCTCCTGGGACATGCCGATGCCGAGCTGGGTGCCCTTGGTCTTCTTGATCTCGCTGCCGCCCTGGAGCAGCTCGTCCCAGGTCGAGGGCCCGTTGGGCAGGCCGACCGCCTGCCACAGCGAGGTGCGGTAGTCCCCCGGGTCGGGCACCCAGCCGGGCGCGTACGCGTAGAACTTGTTGGTGGCCGGGTTGAAGCTCGACTGCTTGCAGAGCTCGAGCTGCTGGCCCCAGCGGCTGCTGGCCTCCTCGGTGATGTCCTTCAGGTCGTTGACGCTCGGCTCGAACTGCGACAGCGTCGCGATGTACTGGATGAGGTCGTGGCCCTGCCCGGCCTGGATCTCGGCGGCGATGCGGGTGGGGATCTGCGCGTTGTCGATGTGGTCGACGGTGACGTTGACGCCGGCCTGCTGGCCCCACGCCTTGGCGAAGGGGTCGAACCACTGGTCGTGGCTGGGCACGAAATGGCTCCAGAGCAGGATCTTGAGGTCGCCGGAGAGCTTGCTCCGGGGCTCGGCGAAGATCGTCGTGGGCGCCGACCCGGACGCCGCGGTGCCGCCGCCGGGCCCGCCGCCGCCAGGCTCGCTGGTGCAGGCGGCGAGCGCCGCCCCCAGCCCGGCCAGGCCGACCGTCCGGAGGAACTGGCGTCTGTCGGGTGTCCACAGTGGGCTCGGGGGTGAACCGCTGTCGGCCATGGGCGCGCGCCTCCCTGGGGGTCTCGTCTCGACCCTCCCCACTTACCCGAGATCGCACCGGGCCAACCGCTTTCCAGGTGCTGCGTTGCCGTATCCGGGCCGGCTACCGCAGCGCGGCCAGCGCCTTGCGGTACTCCTCCGGGTCGCGGGGCTCGGCGGGCTGGTGGACGGTCAGGTAGCGGACCACGCCCTGCCTGTCGACGATGAAGGTGCCGCGGTTGGCGAAGCCGCGCTCCTGGTTGAACACCCCGTATGCCATGGCCGTCTCGCCGTGGGGCCAGAAGTCGCTGAGCAGGGTGAGCTCGTACCCGTGGCGGTCGGCGAACGCCCGCAGCACGTAGGGGGAGTCCACCGACACGGCCATGGTGGTCACGTCGTCGCCTTCGAAGCTCGGCGGGTCGTCGCGGAGCTGGCAGAGCTCGGCGGTGCAGATGCCGGAGAAGGCGAGCGGGTAGAAGACGATCACGACGTTCTTGGCGCCACGGAGGTCGGACAGCCGCCGCACGGCGCCGTCCTGGTCTTTGAGAGCGAAGTCGGGGGCCTCCTGGCCGATCTCGACGGGCATGGCAGGGAACGTCCTTTCTGAACCGGCACCGCGGTCCCGGCCAGGCCCGGCCGGGACTCCGAGTCTACGCACGAGCCTGGGACCAAAGGGTGAGGAATCTGGGGATTGACCTGAGCAACACGGTCTAGTTAGAGTCGGCGGTACCGGCACGGAAGCCTGGCTTGTGCTCCCGTGCCAGAGAACGGTAGGTCGGGCGACTTCGCCGGACCAGGCGCCCCGGTCTCCTCCCGGGACTGGGGCGTGATTCGTCGGGACCGGTGGCTGCCGGTCGCGGCGGGCTGGACTCGTTCCCCGGGGGCGGGTCCGGAGGGTGCCGTTCGGGGAACGGAGAGCCCCGAGAGGGTCGAGGGCGCGCAGCACTCGAGGCCTGCTCGGGGCTCTTCAGTGCGGGGCGACCCGCTGCCTCACGATGTCGAGGCTGCCGCCGTCACGGCCCCGGGTCACGGCCAGGACCTCGGCCAGGATCGACAGGGCGATCTCGGGTGGCACCCGTGCGCCGAGGTCGAGCCCGGTGGGGCTGTGCAGCCTGGCCAGGTCCAGCCCGGCCTCGCGGAGGGTGGCCACGAACCCAGGGGTGTGGCGCCGGCTGCCCATCACCCCGACGTAGCCGGCCTGCCCCTGGAGCACCTTGGTGGCCGCTGGCACGAGGTCGGGGTCGTCGTGGTCGACGAACACCACCGCGTCACCCGGCCCGAGCGTGGCGGTCGCCTCGGCGAACGCGGACGAGCCGGGCGGCTCGGCCGCCACGGCAAGGCCCAGGGCCTCGCCGATGGCGGCGAGCGCGCCGGCCACCGGGCCGCCGCCGCCGACCACCAGCCGCGCCTGCCCGGCGAACGTCTCCAGGAAGACCTCGACGACGCCCTCGCCCGGCTCCCCCTCGAAGCTGGTGTAGCGGCGCAGCCCCGACCGCTCCCCCGCCGCGAGCAGGCCGCGGCCGTCAGCTCCGGTCCTGCGGTCGAGCCCGTTGCAGCCGATCGTGCCGGCCAGCAGCTCCCCGGCGGCGCCGAACAGGGCCCTGCTGCCCGGCGCCGAGGGCGGGTCCCCCTCGATGCGGACCGTGGTCCCCATGGCCACCGGCCGCCCCGCCCGCCGGGCCGCTGCCAGGGCCTCGAACACGTCACCACCCATCCGGATCACCCCTCCTCGGCGCCGAGGTCCGGCACGGGCTCGGTGCCCAGGCCGGCCGCCCTCCAGCCTGCCAGCCCGCCGACCAGGACGCCCACCCTCGGGAACCCGGCCTGGCGCAGGCGGGTGCCGAACCCGAAGCTGCCCGCCTCGCCCGGGCAGTCGCAGTAGGCGACCAGGAGGCGGTCACGGTCCAGCGAGGCGAGGTCGGCCGGGCCCGGGTTGGCAGGGAAACGCCGGTCGCCGGGCACATGCTCGCCCGACCGCTCGTAGAGGGCAGCCGAGCGGACGTCGAGCAGCACGACCGTGCCAGCCTCCATGCCCGCCTTCACCTCGACCGGAGGGAGCTCCAGGACGTCCGGGTCGTAATGGTGGGTCACGCCACGTCACCTCTGCTGCCTGAGCTGGTCCACCACCCCGCCGGCCACGACCACCTCGCGCCTGCATCCTGCCCTCCACCGTCCGGTGGCGACGGCGCTCGGATCCTACCCGCCGGCCAGGGCGGCAACCGGCCGTCGCTCGTCGGGCAGCCGGACCAGGTCGTCGCGCACCCGGTCGAGCAGGGCCAGGTAGTCGCCGCGGGGGATCTCGCGGGCGCCGAGACGCGCGAGATGGGCGGTGAGCACCTGCACGTCGATCAGGCAGCCGCCCCCCTCGGCGAGCCGGGCGACCAGGTCGACCAGGGCGACCTTGGAGGCGTCGGTGGCCCGGTGGAACATGGACTCGCCGGTGAACACGCCCCCGACGAGTAGCCCGTAGAGCCCGCCGGCGAGGGTCCCGTGGTCCCAGACCTCCAGGCTGTGGGCCCAGCCGAGCCGGTGCAGGCGCCGGTAGGCGGCGCGCATCCGCCCGGTGATCCAGGTGCCCTCGCCCCGGCGATCCGCGCAGGCGGCGATCACCGCGTCGAACGCCTGGTCCACGGTGGTGTGCCAGCCGCAGCCGCGCAGCCGCTGGCGGAGCGAGCGCGACACCGTGAGGCCGTCCAGGGGGAGCACGCCCCGGGGGTCGGGCGAGAACCAGGGCAGCGGCGCGCCCGGGTGGGGCCAGGGGAAGATCCCGTGCCGGTAGGCGTGGACGAGCGTCTCCGGCTCGAGGTCGGCCCCGAAGCCGACCATGCCGTCGGGCCCGGCCCCGGCCGGGTCGGGAAACTGCCAGCGGGACGCCGCCACCCGGGCCGGTCCCGCCCGGTTGCGCAGCCCCCCGCTCTCTCGATCCAAGCCTCGACTCCCGGCCACCCTCGCCCCGCGGTCGCTCGTGGACGCGCCCCCGCCACTCTAGCGGCCGGCGGCGGCCAGGCGGACGCCGAGGGCGACCGTCACTGAGCCCGGTGACCCGGTCGAGCAGCCGCTCAGCCGTTGTCGTCGCGCCGCAGCATGTACCACTCCCGGAACTCGCGGACGCGGCCCTCGGCGTCGAAGCGGAGCGCGAAGACGTTGTGGTACTCGCGCTCGAGGGCGCCCTCGGCGTCGAAGTAGCGGCTGCGGCCGGCGGCCACGGCCAGGTCGCCGTCGACCGCGAGCGGCTCGTAGCCGCCTTCGTAGGTGCCCGGCTCGTCGCGGTCCTCCAGCCACGACGCCATGATCGCCTCCCGGCCGCGCTCCGGCTCCCCCCACGGCTCGTACGCGTACACGGCGTCCTCGCTGAACAGCTCGCCGATCGCCCGCGGGTCGTAGGTGCGCCACGCCTCGGCGTACGCGTCGAGCCAGGCGGCCACCTGCTGCCTGTCAACGGCCATCGCTCCTCCTGTCCGGCGGCGCCCGGCCGCCCCGAGAACCCTACCGCGCCGCACCGACCTGGGTGGGTGACCAAGGGTGCCTCCGTCGCGGGTTGGCGGCGGGCCGACAGGGTGCGACCTCGTGGGGGCGCACTGTAGCCTGCCAGCGAGCCCCACCGCCGCCTCTGGCGCTGGCGGGAACGGCCCGTCGCCGGTAGGGTCGGGGCTCCGGGGTGGCCTCCGGCACCCTCGACCTGAACGACGACCTCGACCGCACCGCCGGGTGATCGCGTGCTCCTGCACATCCTCTCGTTCGCCCTCCCGCCGAGCAGCGCGTCGGTCAGGGAGGCCTGCGGCGCCGCCGGCCAGGCGGGTGCCATCTGCACCTCGGTGTACGAGCTGACCAGCAACGCCGCCCTGGCTCGCCTGGCCGACCTGCTGCTGGCCCGGCCCGCCCGGATCCTGCTGATCCTGGTGGTCGCCTTCGTGGTCAACCGGCTGGTGCGCCGGGCCATCCGCCGCCTGGTGGCCTCGATGACCAGGGAGAAGGTGCAGCGGGGGCTGAACAGCCTGCGCCCGGCGGTCCTCGACTCCTCCGACGAGCTGCCGACCCTGCGCCGGATGCAGCGCGCCGAGACGATCGGCGGCCTGCTGCAGAACGCCAGCTCGGTGGTGATCTGGGCGATGGCCGTGCTGACCGCGCTCGAGACCATCGGCATCAACCTGGGGCCGCTGGTGGCCGGGGCCGGGATCGTCGGGGTGGCGCTCGGGTTCGGCGCCCAGCACCTGGTGCGCGACCTCATCACGGGCATCTTCATGCTGCTCGAGGACCAGTACGGCATCGGCGACGTGATCGACGTCGGCCCGGCCAGGGGCACGGTCGAGGCGGTCGGGCTGCGCAGCACCCGGGTCAGGGACGTCGACGGGATCCTCTGGCACGTCCCCAACGGGGAGATCCGCTGGGTCGGCAACATGTCCCAGGGCTGGTCGCGAGCCCTGCTCGACATCGAGGTGGCCTGGTCAAGCGACCTCTCGCACGCCACCCGGGTGATCGAGCAGGTGGCCGGCGAGCTCTGGAAGGACGAGCAGTGGTCGGCGCTGCTGCTCGAGCAGCCCGAGGTGTGGGGGGTCGAGGAGCTGGGCGCGAACGGCGTGAAGGTGCGGCTGGTGGCCAAGACCCGCCCGCTCGAGCAGTGGAAGGTCGCACGCGAGCTGCGCGCCCGCATCAAGGCCGCGTTCGAGCGCGAGGGCGTGGCGATCCCGCTGGGGGTGGAGACGGTGTGGCCCGAGCGGCCCGCCGACCCCGACCCCGACCCCGACCAGGACCAGGACCCCGACCAGGACCACCCCGCCACCGGCACCGCCCGCGACGCCGCGGGTGGCCGGGACGGCGGGACGACCGCCGCCGACCGCTCCGACTGAGCCGCCTACTCGATCCGGCGGAACTCGGCGATGGCCACGCCGAGCATGGCCAGCCCGACCACCGCGACGACCGCCAGCTCGACCAGCGGCGGGACGACCCAGCTTCCCCACGTCACCCCGGGGCTGAGCGTGGCGCGCACCGCTGCGGGGATGTCCAGGTGCGCGAACACCGCCCGGCGCATGGGGTCGACCGCGTACGTCATCGGGTCGACCCGGGTGAGCACGTGCAGCCACGTCGGGAGGTTGCCCAGCGGGTACAGCGCGCCGGAGAGGAAGAACATCGGCAAGAGGAACGCCTGCGTCAGCGCCATGAAGGACTGGATCTGCCGGATGCGCGCCGCAGCCATCACGCCCAGCGCCGTCAAGGTGAACGACAGCAGCAGCAGCTCCACGACCAGCGTCAGCAGCAGCCCCGGGGAGTAGGGCACGCCCACGGCACCGGCGAGGCACAGGATCACCACGCCCTGGAAGGTGGCCACCGTCGCGCCGCCGAGGCACTTGCCGATCACGATCGCGCTGCGGCGCACCGGCGCCACCAGCATCTCGCGCAGGAACCCGAACTCCCGGTCCCACACGATCGACGCGGCCGAGAGCATCGCGGTGAACATGGTGGACATCGCCAGCACGCCCGGGAACATGAAGGTGCGCAGGTCCAGGCCGCCGGTCCCGCGAGCGGCGAGGGTCGACAGCCCCGTGCCCAGCACGAACAGGAACAGCACCGGCTGCACCAGCGAGACCACCATCCGGGGACGGTCCTGCAGGAACCGGATCAGGTCGCGCTGCCACACGATCTTCACGGCCCGCAGGTCGTGGCGGACCGAGCGCGCGGGCAGCCGGACCGCGGCGACGGCGCCAGGGTGCGCGACGGTGTCGGTCGCCATGGCAGGACCTCACCTCCTCCTGAACGCGGCCGCCATCGCCCTGAGCGGGTTGGCGGCCTCTGCGTCGCGGATGGTCTTGCCCGTGTAGGACATGAACACGTCGTCGAGCGTGGGCCGCGTCACGCTCACCGACCGGATGGGCACGCCCAGTTCGGCGAACAGGCGCGGCACGAACTGCTCGCCGTCGCCCACGAAGAACGTCACCGCGCCCTCGTGGACGCCCCCCTCCAGGCCGAACCGCTCGCGGAGCGCGCCGATGGCGGCCTCGTCGTCCAGCGTCTGGATCTGCACGCGGTCCTTGCCGACACTGGCCTTGAGGACCTCGGGGGTGTCGAGGACGACGATCTTCCCGTGGTCGATGATGGCGATCCGGTCGCAGTGCTCCGCCTCGTCCATGTAGTGCGTGGTGAGGAAGATGGTGCTGTCCTCCAGGCGCTTCAGCTCCTCGATGTAGCTCCAGATGGAGGCACGGGTCTGCGGGTCCAGACCGACCGTCGGCTCGTCCAGGAACAGCACGCGCGGGGAGTGCAGCAGCCCGCGGGCGATCTCCAGCCGCCGCATCATGCCGCCGGAGAACGTCTGCACCAGGCTCCCGCGCCGGTCCCACAGACCGACCATCTCGAGCACCTGGCGCAGCCGGTCACCCACCACCGAACGCGGAACACCGTAGAGCTCGGCGTGGAAGCGGAGGTTCCGCTCGGCGGTGAGGTAGCCGTCCAGCGTCGTGTCCTGGAACACCAGCCCGATGTTGCGGCGGACGTCGTCGCGCTCGGCCACGACGTCGTGGCCGGCCACACTGGCCGACCCCGCCGTCGGCGTGGCGAGCGTGCACAGCATCTTGATGGTGGTCGACTTGCCGGCCCCGTTGGGGCCGAGGAACCCGAACGTCTCCCCGCGGCGGACGTCGAAGTCGATGCCCGCGACAGCCTCGATCTCTCCGTAGCGCTTGACCAGGCCGTTGACGCGGATGATCGGGTCGTTGCCCGCGGCGGCGGAGCCAGCTGCCGGCTCGAGCGGCCGCTCCTCCGGCGGTGCGCTCCGGGTGGTGTCAGGGGGTTGGCTGTGGTTTATCATGGGGCATCCCCACGATAGGAGTGGTCCCCCCACTTCGCCATCCTCGCCTGTCTCGAGGAGCTCGGCCCAGCGTCGCATGCGGCCGGGGCAGGGTGGTCACCCGGTGGTGCTGCGCTCCAGGGCATGCTCCACGAGGGCGACGAGAGTATCGAGGCTGGACACGGCGTCACGGGCGTCCATCCGCACCAGCGGGCAGGCGGCGGGGAGCACCAGGGCGTGCCGCACGGCCGCATCGGTGAAGACGTCGGTGCCCGGGAACCGGTTGGCGGCCACCACGAACGGGAGCCGGCGATCCTCGAAGTAGTCGATCGCGGCGAAGCAGTCGTCGACGCGGCGCAGGTCGACCAGGACGACCGCGCCGACCGCACCCCGGGCCAGCTCGTCCCACATGAACCAGAAGCGGGCCTGGCCGGGCGTGCCGAACAGGTAGAGGATCATCTGCTCGTCGATCGTGATCCGGCCGAAGTCCATCGCCACCGTGGTGGTCGTCTTGTCGGGCACGGCCGCCACGTCGTCCACGTCGACCGACAGGGCGGTCAGGTCCTCCTCGGTGGTCAGCGGCGGGATCTCCGACAGCGACCGGACGAACGTGGTCTTGCCGACCCCGAACCCTCCGGCCACGAGGACCTTGACCGGGATCAGCTCGCGGCTGGCGTCGCGGGGCTGCCGGTCGGCCTCAGCGGGCGCGTAGTCCATCCAGCAGCCTCCCGAGGATCGCCTGGCCGGGCCCACCGTCACCCTCGCCGCGGTGGGGCAGGTGCAGCTCGAGGTAGCCGTCGTGGGCGAGGTCGCTGACCAGCACACGCGCGACCCGGACGGGCACGCCGAGGATGGCACCGATCTCGGCCACCGACATCGGCTGCCCGCACGCCTTCACGATGGCCCGCCACTCGAACTGCAGCGCCGCGTCGTCCTGATGCCGGACGGCCAGCTCCGTGGCCATGACCAGCGCTTCGAGCGGCAGCTCCCGGCCGGCCGAGCGGGTGCGCCCGCGGGTGAACGCGTACACCGGCACGACCCGGTCGACGTGGTCACCGCCGTGCGGCCCGCCCGAGGTCACAACGCCATCCCACCCGAGCCCGCCCGGGAGGCCGGCGTGAGGGCATGCCCCACCCGCGCCCCGAGCATCGTGATCTGGTAGCCGACCATGCCCATGTCGCAGTCGTGGCCGGTGACCACCGCGAGCGAGGAACCCTGGCTGATCGAGGAGAGGAACAGGTACCCGCCGGCCATCTCGACGATGGTCTGCTCCACCGGGCCCGCGCCCAGCGAGCGCGCCGCGCCCCGGGCGAGGCTGATCAGGCCGGACGTCGCCGCGGCCAGCTGGTCGCCGAGCCTGTTCCCCACCCGGTCCGACGCGGCCAGCCGCAGCCCGTCACCGGAGACCACCAGCGCGTGCGTCACCCCCGGGGTGCCGCGCACGAAGTCGGCGAGCAGCCAGTCCAGCCGCCCGCCGGCCGCGCCCGCCGAGGTCACGGCCAGCTCCCGCCATCCGCCGACCAGTCGCTGGCGGCGGCGCCGTCCTCCACGACCTGCGCCCGGGCCGCCCGCCGGCTGGCCTGGTAGCGCGAGAGCGCCTCCCGTGCCGGGGCGCCGTCGAGTGCCGCTCGCGCCGGCTCGGGCCGGCTGCGCAGCTCGGGGGCGAGGTGCGACTGTGGCACCCGGCGGGTGAGCTGTGGCTCGGGCGCTGCCGGGGCCGCCTCCGTGGCTGCCTGCGGCACGGCGCGCGGCTCCGACCACTCGGCGGCCGCGTCTGCACGCGCCAGCGGCGCGGGCCAGTCGGCGGTCGTGTCGACCGGCACGGCCGCATCCCGGTCGAACTCAGTGAGCGGCTCCCACCAGCCCACCCACGCCGGCTCGTCGTCGCCGAGCCCGAATCCGGCCGCCAGCGGGCGCGGCGGCGCGGCGTGCGGTGCAGGCGCCCCCACCCCCAGCGGGCGCGGCGGCACGGCGTGCGGTGCAGGCGCCCCCACCCCCAGCGGGCGCGGCGGCACGGCGTGCGGTGCAGGCGCCCCCTGCTGGCGCAGCGTGCCACGGTGCCGCGCGGTCGCCGGCTCCACCGGCGCGTCGGCGAACAGCTCCGGCGGCAGCACCACGACCGCGGTGATGCCCGCCCCCGGCGTCGGCGTCAGCGACACCTGGATGGCGTGCCGTTGCGCCAGCCGGGCGACGACGTGCAGCCCGAGCCGCTGCGCCGCAGAGAGGTCGACCTCGGGTGGGCGGGCGAGCAGGTCGTTGGCGGCGGCGAGGTCGTCCGGAGGCATCCCGATCCCCCAGTCCTCGACCGTGAGCATGTACCCGCCGGGCGACCGCGGTGAGGGCTGGCCGCGGATGATCACGTTGGCCTCGGGCGGGGAGAACCGGGCGGCGTTCTCCACCAGCTCTGCCAGCAGGTGGGTGACGTCGGTGACGGTGCGCCCCTGCACCGCCAGCCGCTCGTCCAGGAAGAAGGCGACCCGGTCGAGGTCCTCGGTCTCGGCGATCGCCGCACGCACGACATCGACGAGCAGCACCGGCTCGCTCCAGCTACGGGGGGGCGCCTCCGCCGACAGCACCAGCAGGCTCTCCGCGTTGCGCCGGATGCGGGTGGCCAGGTGGTCGAGGCGGAACAGCCCGCCGAGCGCGTCCGGGTCCCGCTCGTGCTCCTCGAGCTGGTTGATGATCTCGAGTTGCCGGTAGAGCAGGCTCTGGTTGCGCCGGGCCAGGTTGACCAGCATGTCCGAGGTGAACTGGCGGCGGCTGATCTCCGCGTCCGCGAGCTCCTCGGTCAGCCCCAGCGACCGCTGCTGCTCATCCTCGGTGGTCTTCCAGAACACCACCACCCCGGCGCAGGCGGCCAGCACGGCCAGCCCGTGGATGGCCGACCAGACCCACGGGCTCGTCTGGCCGGCCGGGTGGTTGAAGATCAGGTTGACGGTCAGCGCCGACCCGAAGCCGTGGCTGAGCACCGTGAACACGATGTTCCAGAGGAACGGCAGCCAGTCCTGGTAGAGCGCGATGAACCCGATCATGATGAAGAAGTGGAAGTGGGCCTCGATCGAGCCCCTCGACAGCCCCACCAGGACCACCGAGCAGTAGACCAACCCGGCGGTGATGAAGAACGACGCGGTCCGCCGGTGGGTCACGAAGCGGCCCAGCAGCAGACAGCCCAGCGGGACGGTGAGCACGTAGATGACTGTCCCGACGTTGTGGTCGAGCGCCACCCCGAGCAGGAACAACCCTGGAAGGTGCAGCAGCAGCGTCCACTGCAGGAACACGTGCCGCCGTTGCCACGCCGGCTCGTCGAGGGTGTTGCCCCGCGGCAGGTACTCCAGAAGCCGTGTCACGGTGGCAATCCCCTCTACTCGCTGTTGATGGCCGTGCGGACAGGACGTGGATCCAGCGAGCGTGGCGCCGCGCTCTGCCCCCACCGGTGGCCCGGAACGCGCCGGAATTCTCAGACAAGGCTGCCCGGCACCGCAAATTGGTGCATATACGTAGCGATCTGCTACATGTCGACCTTCTGGCCCTTGCCGATGACGACGATGCCGCCCTCGGAGACCACGAAGCGCTCCCGGTCGAGGTCGAGGTCGACGCCGATCTGGGCGCCGTCGGGGACGATCACGTTCTTGTCGATGATGGCGTTGCGGACGACCGCGTGCCTGCCCACCTCCACGTCGTGCATGAGCACCGACCCCTCGACCAGCCCTGCCGAGTGGACCTTGACCCCGGGGGAGACGATCGAGCGGCGCACCGTCCCTCCGGACAGCACCACCCCGGCACAGATCATCGAGTCCAGCGCATGCCCGACCCGCTCGCCGTCCTCGAACACGAACTTGGCCGGTGGCAGCGGCTCGTGCCAGGTCAGGATCGGCCAGCGCCGGTTGTAGAGGTTGAACACCGGGTGCACCGAGATCAGGTCCATGTGCGCGTCGTAGAACGCATCGAGGGTGCCCACGTCCCGCCAGTAGCCTTTGTCGCGCTCGGTCTCGCCTGGCACCTCGTTGTCGGCGAAGTCGTAGACCTCGGCCTCGCCCCGCTCCACCAGCATCGGGATGATGTTGCCGCCCAGGTCGTGCCTGGAGTCCTCGTCGCGGGAGTCGACCGAGACCGCCTCGACCAGGGTGTCGGCCCGGAACATGTAGTTGCCCATGGACGCGAACACCTGGTCGGGGGCGTCGGGCAGGCCGACCGGGTCGCTCGGCTTCTCCCGGAAGGCGCGGATCCTGCGGCCGTCGTCGGCGGTCTCGATGACCCCGAACTGGCTCGCGTCCGAGATCGGCACCCTGATGCCTGCGACCGTCACCCCCGCCCCCGAGGCGACGTGCTGCTCGACCATCTGCCTGGGGTCCATCCGGTAGATGTGGTCGGCGCCGAACACGATCACGTGCTCGGGCCGGTCGTCGTAGATCAGGTTCAGGCTCTGGAAGATCGCGTCCGCGGAGCCGGCGAACCAGCGGGGCCCGCGGCGCATCTGCGCCGGGACCGGGGTGACGTAGTTGCCAAGCAGCGGCGACATCCGCCAGGTGGTGGCGATGTGGCGGTCCAGGCTGTGGCTCTTGTACTGGGTGAGCACCACGATCTTGAGGTAGCCGCCGTTGACCAGGTTGGACAGCACGAAGTCGACCAGCCGGTAGTCCCCGCCGAAGGGCACCGCCGGCTTGGCGCGGTCGGCGGTCAGCGGCGCCAGCCGCTTGCCCTCGCCGCCGGCCAGGACCATCGCGAACACGTGCGGGTGCGCCATGGGCGAAGCGTACCCCGGAGCCGGGTGGGCGTCTGCCCCGGGGTGGGTCACCACGCCGCTACGGCAGCCGCCGAAGTATCGCAACCAGGTCGACCGACACATGGTGGACCTCGCCTGCGTACATATTGGGTGTGGAAGCCGTGTGGGTGCCTGGCTGATAGTGGCAGGTGGTAACGCCCTGCGCGCACTCTGCCAGGACCCTGGTCGGATGGCGCCGCCGGTGGGCATGTCTTCGCCCATTCCAGGAGCAAGCCAGCAACGCCGGATCGCTTCGTTGTCGACCAGCTCCCTGCCCGGATGACAGCGCCCAAGAAAGTGGTTAGAATCCTGACCATGAGCGAGTCCATCCCCTTCACCGAAGTCAAATCCCACCTCTCGGAACTGGTGGACCGTGTCTGGCGTGAGCACGACCGGGTCGTGGTGACCCGCAACGGCCGTCCTGTCGCCGTGCTCATCTCGCCCGACGAGCTGGAGGGGCTCGAAGAGACCATCGAGCTGCTCTCCGACGACGAAGCCCGTGCGTCGCTTCGCCGAGCCAAGGCCGAGGAGGAGGCGGGCCAGGCCGAGATCCTGACCTACGAGCAGGCTCGCGAGCGTTTCGGGTCCCGGTGACGCCGTCCGGCCCCGCCGGGCGGACATATGACCTCGCCCTCACGCCGGAGGCGCAGCGGCAGCTCTCCCGCCTCCCCGAGAAGATCGTGGCTGCCGTGCTGGAGGGGATCTATGGCTCGATCGCCCGAGATCCGTGGCGGGTGAGCAAGCCACTCCAGGACGAGCTGGCCGGCCTCAGGGTTGCGCGCCGGAGCGAGTACCGGGTCGTGTTCCGCATCGACGAGTCCAAGTACCTGATCGTGGTCCACCGCATCGATCACCGTCGCAAGGTCTATCGGCCACGATGACTGCAGAGGTCTCCTGGAGCGAGCCTGACAGAGACCGTCACCGACCATGGTCGGGGCGCAGGCGTTCACCGACCATGGTCGGGGCGCAGGCGTTCACCGCTCGTCGCTGGTGGGGGCCGACGCCACCGCGGCCTGCCCGGCCGCGGTGGCGTCGGCACGCGGGGGGCCGGCCGCGGTGGCGTCGGCACGCGGGGGGACGGGCGCGGTGGTGTCGGCGCGCGGGGGGACGGGCGCGGTGGTGTCGGCGCGCGGGGGGACGGGCGCGGTGGCATGCCGGCGCAGGTCGTCCCAGAGGCCCGGGTCGGCCCGGAGGTCGTCGCGGGCGAGCGCGGTGAGCGCGGACGGCTTGGTCTGTGCCAGGGCCGAGCGGGCGGTGTCCGGCCCGAGGCCGGCGCTGGCGCTGGCAAGGGCCCGCTCGGCGCCGACCACGCGGCCCAGGGAGACGAGCAGCTCGGTGACGTCGACGGCGAGCCGCGGGGCGCCGGCCATCGCCTCGCTGGCGTCGAAGTCGACCAGCCAGGGCTGGTGCCGCTCGTCGACCACCACGCTCGGGCGGCCGAGGTCGTGGTGGGCGATGCGGTGGGCGTGGAGCAGACCGACCTGCCGCCACAGCTCGGCGAGCAGCTCGTCATCGATCTCCTCGGGCGGCAGCTCGGCGAGGGACGCTCCTGGGATCCACTCCATCACCAGCAGGCCGGCGCCGTTGCCGGACGGGCGGGCGAGCACGACCCTGGGAGCGCGGGCCCCGGCCGCGCGGGCCAGCAGGGCCATGTACGCCTCCCGCTCCACCTGCTCGGACGGGGAGCCGAAGCGGCCAGGACCGACCGCGCCCGGCTTGGCCAGCCGCCGCCAGGCCCGGTAGGCAAGGTCGGCGTCCCGGCGCTCGCGCGGGACGAACTTGACGAACAGCCGGGCGCCGCTGGCCGTGGTGGCCAGGAAGCTGGCCGAGCGGGGGGCGTCGGGCTGGCCGAGCGCCTCCACCTCGACCGGCTCGAACCCGCTGGCGAGCAGGGCCCGGCGGATGCGGGCGGCCGACGGGCGGCCGCCAGGGGCGCCGAGGAGCAGGTGCACGGCCGCGCCGACGGCCCAGCCTACGGCGGCGCCGCCGATCACGTCCAGCGGCAGGTGGGCGCCGACGTACAGGCGGGACAGGCAGACCGCGGCGGCGAGCGCCCACGCGACCCGGCGGGCCCGCCGGCCCAGGTACGGGCTGGCCACCGAGGCGAGCGCCACGGCCACCGCCGCGTGGCCGGAGATGTAGCCGAGCCCGCTCGCGGGCGGCCCGTGGAAGTTGACGTCGGGCAGGTACTGCGCCGGCCGTCCCCGCTGGACCAGGTCCTTGACCAGCTTGGCAAGCGCCCAGCAGCCGAACCCGGCCACGGCCAGGTTCACCGCCAGGCGGTAGCGCCGGGTCAGGGCGGCAGCCCCGGCCAGCACCGGCACGACGAGCACGTTGCCGAGCTGCATCACGGCCCATACCAGCGGGTACAGCGCGCCGGGAAGGTCGTTGACGAGCCGGAAGGCGTCGACTTCGAGCACATGGACCCGGTTGCGGTCCACCAGCTCGGCCGACAGCAGCAGGATGGCGGCCGCAGCCGCCAGCCGGACCGCGTCGCCCGCGTGCCTGGGCAGCAACAGCTCGGGCCTGGCCTTGGCCCGCCCGTCCTGCGTCCTCGACATCGCGCTCCCCCGCCGCTGCCACGCCACCACCGGAATGTTACAGTTCGGAAGACCGGGCAGCGCCGCTGGATCGGGGACGTGACATGGCGGATCAGGCTCTCACGACTGAGCGCCGCCGGCCAGCCCGCTGGCGCCAGGTGTTCCAGATCGTGCTCGCCGTCGCCGTGGTGGCGCTGATCTTCTTCCGCTTCCTGCCCAACCTGGCCGACTTCACCGAGGTGTGGGCCACGATCAGGGCGATGACCTGGGGCGAGATCTCGATCCTGGCCATCGCCGCGATCTGGAACATCCTCAGCTACCTGCCCGTGCAGGTCACCTCGCTGCCCGGCCTGAGCTACTGGCAGGCGTTCCTGGTGACCCAGGCCTCCACTGCCATCGCCAACACCGTGCCCGCCGGCGGCGCGGTCGGCGTCGGGGTGCAGTTCGCGATGTACCGGTCGTTCGGCATCTCGACCGCCAAGGTCGGCCTGTCGGTGGCGGTCAGCGGCATCTGGAACAACTTCGTGAAGTTCGGCATGCCGATCGTGGCGCTCGCCCTGCTCGCCATCCAGGGCAAGGCCAACGCCAAGCTGCTCCTCGGCGCCCTGGCCGGGGTGGCCGCGCTGGCCGTTGCCATCGGCCTGTTCGCGCTGGTGCTCGCCCGCGAGGTCGCCGCACGCCGCATCGGCGAGCGGCTCGGCAAGATCTGGTCCTGGCTGCGGGGCCTGGTACGCCGGCCGCCGGTGGCCGGCTGGGGCGGCGGAGCGGTCCGGTTCCGCGCCCAGACCCTGGACCTGCTCGAGGGCCGCTGGCTCCGGCTCACCGTGGCCACCCTGGTCAGCCACGTGTCGCTCTACCTGGTGCTGCTGCTCGCCCTGCGCGACGTGGGCGTGTCCGAGGACGAGGTGAGCTGGATCCAGGTGCTGGTCGCGTTTGCGTTCGCGCGCCTGGTCACCGTCCTGCCGATCACCCCGGGCAGCCTCGGCGTGGTCGAACTGGTGCTGTCCGCCGCGCTCATCCGGGCCGGCGGCGACCGGACCCAGGTGGTCGCTGCGGTGCTGGTCTACCGGGTCCTCACCTACCTGCTGCCGATCCCGCTTGGCGCGGTCTGCTACCTGATCTGGTCCAGGGTGACGATGCGGCGGCACGGGTCAGGCGCCGACCAGGGCGTCGACGAGCCGGTCCCGTCGTGACGATGCCGAGCCCACAGGGCACAGCGTCAGACGATCGGCGCCGGTCGGGTGCGGGCGTGACCTCCCAGTCGGTGGCCAACACGCACGGCGTCAGGCGATCGGCGCCTGCTCGCTGGCCACCAGCTCGGTGGCGAGCTGGTGGCCCGCGAAGATCCAGCCGAACGCCACCCTGGCGCGGGCGGCCCGCCCGGGTCACTCGGAGGCCGGGCCGCGGAACTCGGGGCGGCGCTTCTCGCGGATCGAGGCGACCCCCTCGCGCACGTCCGGGCCGGCGAAGCCCATGAACTCGAGCGCGAGGGAGGCGTCGAAGGCGGGCCCGGCCAGCCGCAGCCAGTTGTTCAGCGCGTACTTGGTCCAGCGGATCGCGCTCTGGGAGCCCCGGGCGAGCTTGCGGGCCACGTCGAGCGCGGTCTCGTGCAGCTCGGCGTCGTCGACGCAGAGCGAGACCAGGCCGATGCGCTCGGCCTCCTCCCCGGACAGGGGCTCGCAGAGCAGCAGGTGGTACTTGCTCTTGGCCATGCCGCAGAGCAGCGGCCACACGATCGCGGCGTGGTCGCCGGCGGCCACCCCGAGCCGGGTGTGCCCGTCGATGATGCGGGCCGACCGGGCCGCGATCGACACGTCCGCGAGCAGCCCGACCACCAGCCCGGCGCCCACGGCCGGGCCGGCCATCGCGCTGACCACCGGCTTGGCGCAGTTGATCAGGTTGTAGACGAGGTCGCGGGCCTCCCTGAGCACGCGGATGCGGACGGCGAAGTCGCCGGCCATGTCGGCCACCAGGTCGAGGTCGCCGCCGGCCGAGAACACGTCCCCCGCGCCGCGCACGATCACGGCCCTGACCTCGGGGTCGCGGTCGATCTCGGTCCAGACCCGGGCCAGGTCCCGGTGCATCTCGTGGCCGGCCGCGTTGAGCCTGCCCGGGGCGCTCATCACGACCCGGAGCACGCCCTCGTCGGGCCGTTCGAACTCGAGGCTCGGAAAGGCGGCGGCATACCGGTCTGTCATCTCGTCCCCTCGTACCGGAGGAGGCCGGCCTCGACGACGGGCCCTTGGCGCAGGGTCATCAGGCGGACCCGGCCGGTGGCGGCCAGGCGGTCGCGGTCGTCGGTGATGTCGACCCGCCAGAGCTGGGTGGTGTCGTCGCGCTCGACCGGGGTGGCCTCCACCCGGAGGGTGCCGGCACGGACCGGGCGGAGGAAGTCGGTGTGGTTGGCCAGGCCGACCGCCAAGCCGGTGCCGGCCAGCCAGAGGGTGGCGCCGAGGCTCGCGGTCGTCTCCACCACGGCCGCGTACACCCCGCCGTGCACGATCCCGGCGACCTGGTGCAGGTCGGGCGTGACCGCGAGGGTCGCGACCACCCGCTCGCCGGACGCCTCCTCGACGCGCAGACCGAGGAACCTGTCCAGCTCGCTCTCGATGCCCTCGGGCAGCACCGTCATCGCTTGCTCCCGGCTGGCGCCGAGGCGACGGGGCCGCCGGCGGCGTGGAGCATGTCCTCCTCCTGACCGGCTCGCGCGAGCGTCGTCCGGGCCATCATTCTACGTCCCGGTGCGAGCGGGCCTTGCGCTCGCGCTACGTTCCGTGTAGCTTCGCAGTACGTAGCAACGGAGGTGGTGGCGTGAGCGCGCTGTCGGGGTACGGGCGGTTCTCGGAGCCGGCGCTGCTGGTCTTGGTCAGCCTGCTGGAGGGCGCCAAGCACGGGCACGCGATCGTCGCCGACGTCGAGCAGTTCGCCGGCCGGCGGCTCGGGCCGGGCACGCTCTACGGGGCGATCGGCCGGCTGGAACGGCTCGGGCTGGTGCAGGCGCTGCCCGGCGACGGCCGGCGCAAGCCCTACCGGCTCACCGACACCGGTCTGGCCGAGGTGCAGCGGGTCCTGGACGAGATGGGCACGCTGGCAGCGCACGGCCAGCTGCGCCTCCGCCGGCTCGGGACGGCACCCGCATGAGCAGGCTGCTGCGCCTGTTCCCGCGGACGTGGCGGGCCAGCTACGGCAGCGAGGTGGCCGACATGCTGGCCTCCAGCGGGCGGCCCTGGCGGGACCGGGCCGACCTCGTCCACGCGGCCGCCGCCGTTCGCGGTCACCAGCTCGTCGACGCACTGTCGGAAAGGACGGATGCGACCATGTGGTACCTGCGCGCCGCCGGGCTCGGCCTCGTCGTGCTCGGCCTGGTCGGAGGCTTCTGGGCGACGCCCCGGCTCGCCGACGGCATCGTCGAGATCCCGCTGCACTGGTGGAGCATGCTCGCCGTGCTGCCGCTCGTGGGCGGGATCGTGCTCCTGGCCGCCGCCTGGTGGCTGGGACGCAGCCGCGGCGGCCCTATCGCCCGCTCCTGACCCCCGCCCCTGCCCCTACCGCCCGCTCCTGCCCCTACCGCCCCGGGACCCGCAGGTCGGTCGGTCCTGCCACGTGACGACCGGCCCGCGCTGGACCGGCCGGGCCCGCTGGCTGGGCGGGCGTGAGCTGCGGGTCTGTGATCGAATCGAGGCCGATCGGGGTCGCGGGCGATGCCGCTCCGCGGCCCGGCCGTGACGACCCGGGGCCATGCTGAGGGCTGGCGCCATGGGCGCCGCCCACCGAGGCAAGGAGAGGTCGCCATGCGACGAGTCCGGACCACCGTCCTGCTGTTCATCGCGGTGCTGTCGCTGGCCGCGTGCAACGGGTCCAACGGATCGAACGGGGCCGGGGCCGGGCCGACCACGACGCCGGCAGCGGGCACGCCCACCTCGACCGGCGAGCCGGGCACGGCCACGAGCGGCACGACCCAGACGACCACGACCACGGTGTGGTCGAGCTCCCCGAAGACGGCGACGCGCTCGGTCACGTCCATCCCGAGGCTGGTGAACGTGCGGGCCGCGCACCACCCGACCTTCGACCGGATCGTGTTCGACTTCAAGGGGGAGCTGCCCGGCTACCGGGTGGAGTACGTCGGCCAGGTCACCGAGGACGGCAGCGGGGAGCCGGTCCCGCTGCAGGGCCAGGCGTTCCTCAGCGTGGTGTTCACGCCCGCGGACATGCATGACGACCAGGGCAACACCACCTACCCGGGACCGAAGACGCTCACCCTCAACTACCCCTCGCTGCGCGAGGCGAAGCTCGCCGGCGACTTCGAGGCGCATGTGAGCTGGGGCCTGGGGTTGGACGACAGGGTCGGCTTCAAGGTGAGCACGCTGAGCGGTCCCTCCCGCATCGTGATCGACGTGGCGGCCTGACGGCGTGGCCGCCTGACGACGGTGTCAGTGGCGTTGCGCGGCGGGCCTCCATGACCCGAGCCCGGGCTGGGGGGCAGGTCGTGGTCGACCAGCTCCTGGTGCACGGGGTGGAGCTGGCCTTCTGCGTGCCCGGCGAGAGCTACCTGGCGGTGCTGGACGCGCTCCACGACGTCGGGGACGGCATGCGGCTGGTGGTCTGCCGGCAGGAGGGCGGTGCGGCCCACATGGCGGCGGCCTACGGGCGGCTGACCGGACGGCCGGGGGTGTGCCTGGTGACGCGGGGACCGGGCGCGACCAACGCGAGCGTCGGGGTGCACAGCGCGTTCCAGGACTCGGCGCCCATGGTGCTGCTGGTCGGCCAGGTGCCGCGGTCATCGGCCGGGCGCGAGGCCTTCCAGGAGCTCGACCTGCGGCCGTTCTTCGGGCAGATGGCCAAGTGGGTCGGGCAGGCCGAGGACCCGGGGCGCCTGCCCGAGCTGCTGGCGCGCGCCTTCTCGGTGGCGGTGTCGGGCCGGCCCGGCCCGGTGGTGCTCGGGCTGCCCGAGGACGTGCTGGCCGAGACCGTCGAGGTGGCTGACGCGGCGCCGTACCGGGTGGTGGAGGCCCACCCTGACCCGACCGACCTGGCGCGGCTGCGGGAGCTGCTCGCCGGGTCGCGGCGGCCGCTGGTGCTGGCCGGCGGGGCCGGGTGGACGGCCGCGCCCGCGGCCGGGCTGCGGGCGTTCGCGGAGGCGAGCGAGCTGCCCGTGGCGGCGTCCTGGCGGTCCCAGGACGTGCTGGACAACCGCTCGCCGAGCTATGTCGGGCACGTCGGGCTCGGCATCGACCCGGGCCTGGCCGAGCGGGTGCGCCGGGCCGACGTGCTGGTGGCGCTCGGGCCCCGCCTGGGCGAGATCACCACCGGCGGGTACACCTTGCTCGAGGTGCCCCGGCCCAGGCAGACGCTGGTGCACGTGCACCCGTCAGCCGCGGAGCTTGGCCGCGTCTACCAGGCGGACCTGGCGGTGCACGCCGGGGTCGGTCCGTTCCTGGCCGCTGCCGCGTCGCTGGAGCCCGTCGCCGACCCGCCCTGGCGGGCGTGGACGCGCGAGGCCAGGCAGGGATGGCTGGACTGGAGCCGACCGCCCGGATCGCCGGGAGCCGCGCTCGACCTGGCTCGGGCCGTGGCGTGGCTGCGGGAGCGGCTGCCCGACGACACGGTGGTGGCCAACGGGGCCGGGAACTTCACCGTCTGGCTGCACCGGTTCTGGCGCTACACGCAGCAGGGGACGCAGCTCGGGCCGCGGGGCGGCGCCATGGGCTACGGGGTGCCGGCGGCGGTGGCGGCCAAGGCGGCCTTCCCGGAGCGGATGGTGCTCGCAGTGACCGGCGACGGGGACTTCCTGATGACCGGCCAGGAGTTGGCCACCGCGGTGCAGGCCGAGCTGCCTGTGGTGCTGCTGCTGGTCAACAACGGCATGTACGGCACGATCCGGATGCACCAGGAGCGCGCCTACCCGGGGCGGGTGGTCGGCACCGACCTGGTCAACCCGGACTTCGCGGCGCTGGCGCGGGCGTTCGGCGCGCACGGCGAGGTGGTGGGACGGACCGAAGAGCTGGCCCCGGCGTTCGAGCGGGCCCTGGCCAGCGGCCGCCCGGCCCTGCTCGAGTTGCGGGTCGGGTTGGAGTCGCTGGTCCCGCCGGCCTGAGCAGCGGCCAGAGGCGCGGGTCGCCAGCCCGGCCGGGTGCCGGTACGGTGGGGGCATGCGCGAGCGGGCAGGCGGCACCCGGGCGGTGAGCTTCTACGAGGCGGTCGGCGGCGAGCCGACCTTCAGGCGCCTGGTCGCCCACTTCTACCAGGGCGTCGCCGCCGACCCGGTGCTCCGGCCCGTGTACCCCGGGGAGGACCTGGCCGACGCCGAGGAGCGGCTCCGCCTGTTCCTGATCCAGTACTGGGGCGGGCCGGCGACCTACAGCGAGCGGCGCGGCCACCCCGCCCTGCGCATGCGGCATGCCCCGTTCGCGATCGGCCCGGCCGAGCGCGACGCCTGGCTGCGCCACATGACCGAGGCGGTCGACGCGCTCGCCCTCCCCCCGGAGCTCGACGCCCCCCTGCGCGAGTACCTCACCCTGGCGGCCCGCGCCCTGGTCAATCGACCCGGCTGAGCGCGTCCGGGCCCCGCTCAAAGGGGCCTGCGGCGCGCGTGCTGCGGGCGCCTTCGCACCCGGCGGGCCGCAAGCGCGCAGCGCGGATTCATCGAGCAACGTTCGGGAGCACCTCCCGGCCGAGCAGGGCGACCATGTCGAGGTCGTCGTGGACCAGGTGGCGGAGCATGACCCGGCCGACCCCGGCCGCCTCCAGCTCGGCGAGGCGGTCGACGGCCTCGTCCACCGTGCCGATGACGCCTTGCCGGTCGACCTTGGCCACGTAGCTGTCCAGGTCGGGCTCGCCCACCCGCTCGGCGGCCTGGCGGGCGCGCTCGGCCAGCTCGGCCCGGTCGGCCCCGACGATGCAGGTCGTCATCAGCGACAGCCGGGCCGACGCCGGGTCCCGGCCGGCCGCCGCGAACGCCGCCTGGAGCCGCTCGTAGCGGGCCCGGCAGTCCTCCGCGGAGGCCCGGATGGTGTTGTACTCGTCGGCCCACCGGGCCGCCAGCGCGAGCGAGCGCCGCCCGCCCTCCCCGCCGACCAGCAGCGGCGGGTGGGGCCGCTGCACCGGCCGGGGCCGGGCGTCCACGCCCGCGAGGCGGTAGTGGGTGCCCTGGTGGTCGAACGGCCCGGTCCAGATCCCGTGCACGACCTCGAGCTGCTCGGCCAGCAGGTCCATGCGCTCGGCCGCCGGCGGCAGCGGGAAGCCGAAGGCCTGGTGCTCCGGTTCGCTCCAGCCGGAGCCGAGCCCGAGCTCCACCCGCCCGCCCGAGACGTGGTCGGCGGTGACGACCAGCTTGGCGAGCACCGAGGGGTGGCGGAAGGTGGCCGGCGACACCAGCGTCCCGAGCCGCAGGCGCTCGGTCCGCGCGGCCAGGGCGGCGATCGTCGCCCAGGCCTCGAGCGCGTCCCGCTCGGGCCGGCCCTGCACCGACAGGTAGTGGTCGGAGCGGAACAGCGCCTCGAACCCGTGCCGCTCGCACGCCCCGGCCAGGGCGAGCCAGTCGTCCCAGGTGACCCCCTCCTGGCCCTCGACCATCAGGCAGACCCGCATGCCGACCCCCTCGCTCGTGCTGACTCAGCTGGTCCTCCCCTACAACAATGCAGGTCAGAGTGTGCGCCTGCCACCAGCTCCTCATGCTGGCTCAGATGGTCCTCCCCTACCCGCCCGCCCGCATCTCACAGCAGAAGCGGGCGACCGTGTCGGCGAGCATGCGCAGGCCGGCTGCGAACCCGGCCACCGGCACCCGCTCGTCGTCGCCGTGGAAGAAGTCGGCGAAGGCGCCGTCGCCGGGCTCGAAGCGGACCGGGGTGAAGCCGTAGCAGGCCGTGCCAAGCCGCGACCAGAACTTCGCGTCGGTGAAGCCTGGGGTGACGCTCCGCACGGCGACCGCGCCCGGGTGGTGCTCGGCCACCACGTGGGCGATGGTCGCGTACAGCTCGCTGTGGGGCGGGGCGACCGTGGGCGGGAAGCTGCGCAGCACCTCCAGGTCCACGTCCGGGCCGGCCAGGCGGCCCAGCTCGGCTAGCAGCTCGGCCTCGCTCGACCCGACCGCGACCCGGCCGTCCAGCTCCGCCTCAGCCTCCCCCGGGATCACGTTGGTCTTGCCGCCGGCGCGCAACACGGTCGGCGTCACCGTGTTGCGCAGCACCGCGTTGAGCGCGCGGGCGGCCGAGCGGTCGCGCACCAGCCGGTCGAGCACCAGTCCCGACCAGCGCGGGCGAAGGAGCAGGGGGAGCACGTCGCGGGCGGGCCGGGGCTGGGCCGCGGCCAGTTCGGTGACGAAGCGGCGGACCTCGGGCGAGGGGTGCAGGGGCAGGCGCGTGCGGCCGGCCCGGGCGAGCAGCTCGGCCAGGCGGACCACGGCGTTGTCGTCGCGCGGGAGACTGCCGTGCCCGGTCGCGCCGCGGGCCCGGGCGCGGACCCAGCACACGCCCTTCTCGGCGACCTGCACCGGGTAGACGGGGCAGCCGCCGACGTGCAGGGTGAAGCCGCCGACCTCGCCGAGGGCGAAGCCGGCTCGCACCTTGTCGGGGTGGTGGTCGACCAGCCAGGCGCTGCCCATGGCGCAGCCGGCCTCCTCGTCGGCCACGGCAGCCAACACCAGGTCACGCCGGAGCGGGACGCCGAGCCGGGCGAGCAGCCGGCACACCGCGGCGCTCATCGCCACCATGTGCTTCATGTCGACCGCGCCGCGGCCCCAGACCGCTCCGTCGTGCACCTCGCCCGCGAACGGCGGGTGGCGCCAGCGGCCGGCCTCGGCCGCGACCACGTCGACGTGGCCGTTCAGCAGCAGCGGCGGCTCGTCGACCAGCCCCTGCAGCCGCACCACCAGGTTGGCCCGCCCGGGCGCCGGCGCCAGCACCTCCGGGTCCAGGCCCGCCTCGGCGAGCCAGTCGGCCAGGTAAGCGACGCACTCGGCCTCGTCCCCGGGCGGGTTGGAGGTGTTGAACCGCAGCAGCGCCCGGAGCAGCTCGACCGCGTCTTCAGCCTCCCGCTCCCAGTCCACCTGCTCCAGCACCGGATGCATGGCCCCTCCCGCCGCCAACCAGTCCTGTGAAACTGCACCCTGACCGCTGCAGGCCAGGGTGAGCTCGACTTCCGCGAGGTGCCCCCCGGTGGTCGTTTCCGTACTTTGACGGCGGTCGTCACCCGCGAGGGTCACTGGTACGTAGCGCGCTGCCTCGAGGTCGAGGCAGTGAGCCAGGGTGAAAGCTTCGAGCAGGCGATGGCAAATCTGGCAGAGGTCGTCGAGGTCTATCTCGATTGAGGAGCCGATGCCCGCACCCTCGACCGGGCCGATGTCCGGGCCGATCGTGGCTGGCTTGGACGTCCGCGTCCCGGCGTGAGCGGCGCCCTCCCCGTCGTCCCGGCGTGAGCGGCGCCCTCCCGTCGTCTCCGGCAAGCGGGCAGTCGCGGCACTGGTTCGGCGCTGAGCCTCGGGTGCGGTAGGCTCCCGCTCCCCGCCCGCCACCCCTCGATCCGCCAGCGGGCCAGGCACGCGGGGCTGCTCCCGCCCGCGACACCAGGGGGTCCCGTGGCCGACGGTCCCAGCCAGACGCAAGCGCCCATCCTCGGCGCCACCGAGCTCCCGGCCGCCGCCGGCGTCGCGGCCGCCACCGAGCTCCCGGCCGCCGCCGGCGTCGCGGCCGCCACCCACCCGGCAGGCGCCGGCGTCGCGGCCGGCACCCACCCGGCAGGCGCCGGCGTCGCGGCCGGCACCCACCCGACAGGCGCACAGCTCCTCGGGGACCGCCGACGGCTGCTGCTGCTCAGCTTCCTGATGCTGTTCGTGGAGCTGGCCCTGATCCGCTGGGCAGGCGCCAACATCCTCCACCTGGCCTACCTGACCAACTTCGTGCTGCTCGCCAGCTTCCTCGGCATCGGGCTCGGGTTCCTGCGGGCCAAGGCCGACCGGGACCTGTTCCCGCTGGCCCCGGTGGCGCTCGCCGTCCTGGTCGCGTTCGTCCTGGCCTTCCCGGTGGAGGCGGCCCGGCTCACCGGCGACCACCAGCTGGTGGGGCGCTTCGGCCTGCGCGCGCTGCCCCAGGCCGTGGTCCTGCCGGTCATCTTCCTGCTGACGGTGGCGATCATGGGCGCGATCGGCGAGGGGGTGGCCCGCGCCTTCTCCCGCTTCCAGCCGCTCGACGCCTACCGGCTCGACGTCCTCGGTAGCATCGCCGGCATCGTGGCCTTCTCGGCCCTGTCGTTCCTGCAGTTCCCGCCGGTCGCCTGGGGGCTGGTGGCCGTCGCCGGGTTCGCGCTGCTGCTCGGCCGTCGCATGGGACGGTGGCAGAAGGTCGCCCTCGCCGGCATCGTCGCGCTGCTCGGCGCCCAGTCGCTGGTGCCGGTCCTCCACTGGTCGCCCTATTACAAGGTGAAGGCCAGGACCCCGCCGAACGAGCAGGGGGCGATGGCGGTCAAGGTCAACAACATCCCCCACCAGACCCTGCACCCGGTGGCGCGCCTGCGCGAGCTGGCCCCGTTCTACTTCTACCCCTACCAGCACCTGGGCGTGACCGTGCCCGGCGAGGTGCTGATCGTCGGCGCCGGCACCGGCAACGACGTGGCCGTGGCCCTCTCCCAGCGGGCCGGGCACGTCGACGCGGTCGAGATCGACCCGATCCTGTACCGGCTCGGCCGGGACCACCACCCCGACCGCCCCTACCAGGACCGGCGGGTGCGCGTGCAGATCAACGACGGCCGTGCCTTCCTGCAGCAGACCGGCAAGCGCTACGACCTCATCCTGTTCGCCCTGCCCGACTCGCTCACCCTGATCAGCGGCCAGTCCTCCCTGCGCCTGGAGAACTACCTGTTCACCGTCGAGGCGATGCGGTCGGCCAGGGCCCACCTCGCGCCCGGCGGCACGTTCGCGATGTACAACTACTACGAGCCGTCCCTGCTCGACCGCTACGCAGGCACCCTGGCCACGGTCTACGGCAGGTCGCCGTGCGTGGAGACCGGCGAGGTGCTGGGGGCGCGCCGGCAGGCGGTGCTCACCATCGGCGACGACGGCACGGCCCGCGACTGCGTGGCCACCTGGCAGCAGCGGTCGGTCGAGCCGGCCACCGACGACCACCCCTTCCCGTACCTGGAGGGGCGCCGCATCCCGTCGTTCTACCTGACCTGGCTGGGGCTCATCCTCGCCGCCTCGCTGCTGCTGGTGCGGCTGGTCGCCGGGCGCTTCCGGCGGATGGCGCCCTACCTGGACCTGTGGTTCATGGGCGCGGCCTTCCTCCTGCTCGAGACCAAGAACGTGGTGCAGTTCGCGCTGCTGTTCGGCACGACCTGGTTCGTCAACGCCACGGTGTTCGCCGGGATCCTGCTGAGCGTGCTCGCGGCGGTGGAGCTGGCCAGGCGGGCCCGCCTGCCCAGCCCGCTGCTGCTGTACGGGGCGCTGCTCCTGGTCCTTGTCGTCGCCTGGACGGTGCCGCAGGCGTCGCTGCTCAGCCTGCCGCCGCCGCTGCGCTTCGCCGCCGCCACCGCGATCGCGTTCACCCCGCTCTTCCTGGCCAACCTGGTCTTCGCCCAGCGGTTCAAGCAGGTCGGGTCCTCGACCGTGGCGTTCGCCGCGAACCTCCTCGGCGCCATGGTCGGCGGGGTGCTCGAGTACCTGGCGCTGCTCAACGGCTACCGGTTCCTGCTGGTCCTGGTCGCGGTGCTGTACGGGCTCGCCTTCCTGTTCGGGCGGGCCCACCTGGCCGCGCCCAGGCTCAGCCGCTCTTGAGCTTGGAGAAGTCGACCGGGTCACCCCTTGACGACGGCCACCTGGCGGAGCTCGGCGACGACCTCGACCAGGTTGCGGGACTGCTCGACCACCTTGCGGACGTCCTTGTAGGCGCCCGGGTGCTCGTCGACCACGCCCAGGTCGGTGCGGGCCTCGATGCCGCGCATGGCGGTGACCAGGTCCTCGCGGGTGAAGCGCCGGCGGGCTGCGTTGCGGCTCATCGCCCGGCCGGCGCCGTGCGGCGCCGACTCGAACGCGTTCGGGTTGCCGAGGCCGCGCACGACGAACGACGGCGTGCCCATCGACCCCGGAACGATGCCGAGCTCCCCCTTGCCGGCCCGGATGGCGCCCTTCCGGGTGAGCAGCACGTCCTCGCCGAAGTGGTGCTCCTCGGCCACGTAGTTGTGGTGGCAGTGGACGGTCAGGGAGACGCCGAGGGGCCGGCCGATCACCGGCTCGACCGCTTCGCGGATGAGGTCAAGCATGACCAGGCGGTTCTGCCTGGCGTACTCCTGCGCCCAGTACAGGTCGCGGCGGTAGTCCTCCATCTCCGGGGTCCCGGCCAGGAACACGGCCAGGTCAGGGTCGGGCAGGTCGGCGTTGTGGGCGAGCTTGCGCGCCCGCGCCATGTGGACCTGGGCGAGCTGGTTGCCGACGCCCCGCGACCCGGAGTGCAGCAGCACCCAGACCGCGCCCTCGGTGTCCAGGCAGACCTCGATGAAATGGTTGCCGCCGCCGAGCGTGCCCATCTGGCAGGCCGACCGCCGGTACTGCTTGGCGCCCTGGACATGCGGGTCGAGCGAGCGGTAGCGGCGCTCCAGACCGGCCCAGCCGTCCCACCGCGGGCTGCCCCTGCGGGGCGGGCCCGGGTGGGCGTCGAAGCCGACCGGGACGGCCGCCTCGATGGCCGCGCGCACCCGCCCCAGGTCGTCGGGCAGGTCCCGGTCAACCAGCCGCGTCCGCGTCGCGGCGACCCCGCAGCCCAGATCGACCCCGACGGCGCTGGGGGCGACCGCGTCGACCATGGCGATGACCGAGCCGACGGTGGCGCCCTTGCCGAGGTGGACGTCGGGCATGGCCGCGACATGGTGGAAGACCCAGGGCAGGGCGGCGATCCGCCCGAGCTGCGCGAGCGCCTCGGCCTCGACCTCGTCGGGCTGGGCCCACAGCCACACCGGCACTGTCCCCCCCGGCACCACGGCCAGCGGGCCCAGCGGTCGGTCTCCCATCCTCGCCCTCCGTCGGCTGCCTGAGATGCGTGCCCAGGATGCCCGCCTGCGGGACGCACGTCGAACCGGTTTGCACCGGTCCGCCGTTAGAGCCCGCCAGCCAACAACTTGGCCGTTTCATCCCTGAGACACCGAGGTGAGCGCACTCGACCTGGCCAGGTTATTCGGCGGCGAGCCCTTATTGACGCAGGGCGGAACATAGTTGCGGTAGCACGTAACTCGCACGCCACCAGGGGCTCGTGCGGCCACGTCCTGGCCGGACCGGGGGCGTGACAGCTCCGGGAGGGACTGGATGCCTCCAGATCGCAACGACCAGAAGAGCGACCTCGACACGCGGTACCAGCGCTACTTCTCCTCACTCGGGACGGGGAGCAGGTCCCGGGCGCTCGAGGCGCAGGGCGTGGTGCGGCGGGTGCGCAGGCAGGCGATGGTCGCGGTGCTCGGCGCCCTGGTGCTCGGGGTGTTCCTCGGGGTGGCGTTCAGGGGCACCCAGGCCGGCGCCCGGACCACCCCGCGGGTGGTGACCCAGACCCAGACCAAGCCCACGCCCGCCTGCCTCAGGGCGGTCGACCGGGCCAACCGGAGCCTCGACTACGCCGTGCAGGTCGAGCAGGCACTGGCCGAGCACACCGAGTACATGAACGAGCTGGCGGATGGCAGGATCACGGGGAGCCAGGCGCTCAAGGAGGGCATGCCCTCGCTCGTCACCGGCGCGAGCGCGTCGGCCCGCTTCGACGCCGCCCTGGCCGACTACCGCCAGGTGGTCAAGAGCTGCCGCCTGGAACCCAGCTGAGGCCGACGGCCGAACTCTGGCCTTCGGCCGACGGCCGAACTTTGGCCGCCGGAATGGATGCCCGCGCCGCAGGCGCTCCAAGCAGTCCCGGGCGAACTCTGGCCGTCGGCCGACGGGCGAACTTTGGCCGCCGGAATGGATGCCCGCGCCGCAGGCGCTCCATGCCGTCCCGGGCGGAGCCCCCTATGGCTTCTGGAACTGGGCCCGCAGGGCCGCGATCACGCCAGGGCCGAGGCGGTCGGCGACCCGGTTGGAGACCTCCTCCCCCACCTTGGTGATGCCCGCCTCGTCCAGGGCGACCGTACCCAGCGGGATGTCCATGAGCTTGGTCGCGGTCGCGTCGGCGATCGCCTGCACCTCCCCCTCGGTCAGGGTGGCCGGTGGCAGGTCGGAGAGCTTGGCGGCGACCGCGCCGGCGATCGCCTGCACCTCGGCCGCGGTCAGGGTGAGGTGCAGGGCGTCCACGGCCTCCTTGGTGGCCTGGGTCACGTGGTCCACCCGGTCGAGCCGGTCGGGCAGGGCATGGGTGGCCACGAAGCCGGCCGCGCTGGTCGCGGCCCAGGACGGCTGGCCCTGACCGGCGCCCTCGTTCAGCACCTTGCGGACCGCGTTCTCGAGATCGGCGATCGTGGCCATGTCGAACTCGTCTCCTCCGTGCACGTCGCCGAGCTTCTGGGCCCAGGCGGTGAACTGGTCGAGGCCGTGGCGCCAGAGCGAGGCGCCCAGGTGCTGGGTGATGCCGGCGGTGGCGGCGGCCACCCAACCGGGGTCGTCGCCCGGCGAGACGGCGACGTGGACGCCCCGGCCCCGGTGGTCGGCGACCACACGCGCCAGCTCGGCCCGCTGGTTGGGGAAGTACACCTGGGGCAGGCCGAGGTCGAAGGCGGCCACGCAGGCGTCCCAGGGGACACCGTGGCTGGACGCATGCGCCCGGGTCGGGTAGCTCGAGAAGCCGAGCTGCGCGCCCGGGACGAGCGCTCGCAGCCGGTTCGCGAACGCGACCACCTCGGTGTCTGGCAGGCTGCCTTGGATGTCGACCACGTAGAGGAGCTGGCCCGGCGCGGCCGCGGCGAGCACCTCGGCCGAGGCGATGCCGTCGCTGCTGGCCGGCGGGCCGAGCCGTGTCCAGGGAAGCGCCCCAGGCCCGAGCACCCGCTTCCACGCCCGGTAGTTGGCTGCGTAGTCGAAGCCGCCCGAGCCCTCGGTCGAGGCGGCGTTGGCCGCTCGGACGAGCATCGCCTCGAGCCCGGCGGGCAGCGGCTCGGGCGGCGTGCGCCAGACCCACCCGAGGCGTCGGGGAATCGTCACTACCTGCCCAACCTCCCGGCGCCGCTGGCCTGGACTGGGGAAGGCCACCCATCGCGTTGCTGGTCGAGCGGAGCCTACCGCGTCCGGTCGCTACGGCGCCGGCCGGACGGCCCGCCCGGCGGCGCGCGCGGCGCGGCCGATCTCGGCGAGCGTCGCGGCCAGGACCGTCGCCAGGACCAGCCCCATCAGCAGGCGCGGGTCGGCCAGCGCGCCGGCCGCTGCGAGCGCGAGGAGCACCCCGGCCGCGGCGAGCCGCACGCCGAGCACGGTGTCCCAGCGCTTGACCGTGACCAGGTGGATCGCTGCGATGGCGGCGAGGTAGGCGGCCAGCCCGCCGCAGAGCGCCACCCGCTCCGGACCGGTCATGTGATGGTGCTCGACCGCCGCGTGCACGGCCAGCTCCACGCCGGACGCTGCCGCCGCGATGCCCGCGAAGATCAGCAGGTGCCCGTAGCCCCAGACGAACGCGGGCAGCAGGTGGTCCCGGCTGAGCGACGACGCCTTCACGAACTCGAAGTACACCCACCAGACGCAGGCGGCCACGACGAAGCCGGCGACCGCGGTCAGGGCCGCGCCGAGCTGCCCGTGGGTGTCGGTCGCGCCGGCGGTGGCGGCCACGATCGACTCGCCGAGCACGATGAGGGTGAACAGGCCGTACCGCTCGGGGATGTGGCCGGAGTCGAACGCCTGCGCCTCGAGCGCGCGCACGGCCAGCACGGGCGCGGTCATCAGCACCACCATGCCGAGCCCCCAGAGCCACGGCCGCGCCGAGGGGGCCGCCAGCAGGGAGGCGAGCCAGACGGCGGCCCCGATGGCGTCGCCGATCGCATACCGGGACGACAGCGGGCGGGCGGCAGGCACATGGCGCCAGGAGCGCGCGAACAGGCCGACGAGCAGGAGCTGCATGGCGGCGTAGGCGAGCACGAACCCGGTCGGGCGACCGTCGGCGACCCCGGGGATGCCCGCGGAGAGCACGATCACCGACAGCATCGCCCCGAGCATGGCCAGCCGGAAGACGACGTCGTCGGTGTCGAACGCTGTCGCGTACCAGGTGTAGCCCATCCAGCCCCACCAGACCGGCACGAACAGGCCGGCGAAGCGGAGCAGGCCGTCGACGGTGGGCTCGGCGCGCAGGCCGGCAGCGAGCGCGGCCACCGCCGCCACGAAGCACAGGTCGAAGAACAGCTCGAGCCAGCTCGCGTGCCGCTCCCCCTGGTCGAAGGAGCGCAGCACCGGCGGCCGGAGCGCCACGCTCATCGCCTGCTCCCTTGCTCCGGACCGGCCCCGGGAACCCCCGCCGCCATCATCGCTTCCCCCTCCTCCGGGTCGAGTTGGACTCAAGTATCTTGTTGCAAGCTGAATCACATGATCACGCCAAGGCGGCCCGTGACCAGCCGGGCAGCCCGCCGCCGCCCCGTGGGACCCCTTCACGGCCCTGCTCCCCGGAACTAGCATGTCCACCACTGGGATGCCGGCGCGTCGCGCCTCTCCCAGGTCGGGATCCCTGACGGTGTGCAGCAGGGGGGCCGGGCAGGTGCCGCGCCCCGCGGGCCGGCGGGCGCCCGAAGTTGCGGCAGCGGATGCGGAGGTGAGGACCAACGATGGCCAGATCCCACGCATTGGGCGAGGAGGTCGTCGGCTGGGGGGCTGACTACAGTTGGGTCGCCGGGTTCCTCTCGGCGCTGCTCGCCTACTACCTGCTCAGCTCGGCGCTGCTCGCCTACTACCTGCTCAGCTCGGCGCTGCTCGCCTACTACCTGCTCAGTGTGGTTTTCCCCGTCCGCGGCACCGAGCGGCCGCAGCCGGCGGTCGGCGCCGCCGGGCCCACCGGATAGGAGGCCAACGCATGCTGTCGTTCGGCGTCTGCTTCACCACCGATCCCCCGCCGTCCCGGGTCGTCGAGCTGACCCGGGCGGCCGAGGAGGCCGGCTTCGAGTACGCCTGGCTGTGGGACTCCCACGTGCTCTGGCAGGACGTGTACCCGGTGTTCGCGCTGATGGCCGCGGCCACCTCGCGGATCCGCATGGGCCCGTGCGTGACCAACCCGGCAACCCGCGACCCGACCGTGACCGCCAGCGCGCTCGCCACCCTGAACGAGATCTCGGGCGGGCGCATGGACATGGGCATCGGCCGGGGCGACAGCGCCCGCCGGGTGATCGGGCAGAAGCCCGTCACCGTCACCGAGCTCGAGAAGGCGACGAGGGTCATCAAGGACCTGGCCGAGGGGCGCCCGGCCACCCACGGCGGCGCCGAGCTCCGGCTCAAGTGGGCCAAGGGCAGCCTGCCGGTGTGGATCGCCGGGTACGGGCCCAGGGCGCTGCGCGCCGCCGGCCGGGTCGGCGACGGGGTCATCCTGCAGCTCGCCGACCCGTACCTGGTCGAGTGGCTGCTCAACTTCGTGCGGGAGGGGGCCGAGGAGGCCGGCCGGCGTTTCGAGGACATCAAGGTGATGAGCGCGGCGCCGGCCTACGTGACCGCCGACCTGGCCCACGCCCGCGAGCAGGTCCGCTGGTTCCCGGCGCTGGTCTCCAACCACGTCGTCGACCTGGTCAAGCGGTACGAGCCCAAGGACCTGCCCAGGGAGCTGACCGACTACATCGCCGCCCGGGACCACTACGACTACTCCGACCACGGCCGGGTCGGGGCCGAGCACGCTGGCTTCGTCACCGACGAGGTCGTCGACCGCTTTTGCGTCATCGGCACGGCCGACGCGTGCGAGCGGCGCCTGCGCGACCTCGAGGCGGCCGGGGTCCACCAGTTCAACATCTACTCGATGGTCGACGACCCGGAGGGGATCATCCGGGCCTTCGGCAAGGAGCTGATCCCCTCCCTGGGCAACGCGGCGGGGGCTCGGGGGCCTCATGCCTAGGCCCCCGATGGACAGCCGGGGGCTCGGGGGCCTCATGCCTAGGCCCCCGATGGACAAAGGCACCACCGACCGAGGAGTGACGCCATGACCACCGTGCGCGCGGCCATCATCCAGGCCCATGCCAACATGCCCAAGGACGAGGCGGTCGAGAAGCACGTCGGGCTGGTCGCCAAGGCGGCCGCCGAGGGCGCCCAGATCACCTGCCTGCAGGAGATCTTCCACGGCCCCTACTTCTGCGCCGAGCAGGACCCCAAGTGGTACGCGACCGCCGAGCCCGAGGACGGGCCG
>Ga0137375_10000242_pt1 | contig 55479 bp, 50 predicted proteins | sample SagtaG_24_FD_104936 | JGI IMG/M metagenome (GOLD analysis project Ga0137375, IMG submission 104936) | Vadose zone soil microbial communities from Sagehorn Ranch, Mendocino, California, USA - Sage1_R_113_16 metaG | ecosystem: Environmental > Terrestrial > Soil > Vadose zone | place: USA... | reverse complement strand
ATAGGCATCGAGGCGCGCGATCTTCTTCTCGCTTTCGAGCCACTTGATCATGCCCATCGACGCCGCGTCCATGGCCTTGTTCAGGTCGGAGTCTTTGGCGTGCGAAACGAAGTATTTTGCCGTTTCCTTGGTCGGGCGCTCCATGTCCTCGCGCGCCGACGCGTTCTTGGGATTGAGGCAGTGAACGCCCTTCTTGACGTTGACGACCTGCGACACGCGGCAATCCGAGACGGTTGTCATCAGCTTGGCCGCCTGATCGGCAGGCACGTTGCGTTGCTCGGAAAGGAACTTGATGGTCTGCGCTTTCGCTTGATCCCATGCCTTGTTGAGATCCTGGTCGAAACCCATGGTGATCCACGACGTCCGCGTCTCGATACGCGGCTGATCGAGCGGTTTGCCCTTGATCACATCGAGGGTCAGGTTCATCTCCCGATACGCGGTTTCGACCGCAGTGAGGTTGACTTCGCCGTTGCCCTGCGCGGCATGGGAATCCCCGGTCCATAGCAACGCGCCGCGCACATGCACCGGCACGTAGAGTGTCGTGCCCTCGGTCAGATCGCGAATGTCCATGTTGCCGGCATATTCTCCTGGCGGAACGGTGCTGTAGCGGCCAGGATCCTTGCGCGCCACGCCGATCGTACCCGGGAAAGGTCGCAACGGAATCTGAACGCCGGGCAAGAACTCGGTGACCTTCTTGTCCCAATCGAGATACAGGTACTTCACCTGGCCATCCTGATACTCCTTCGGGAACTGACCGAACATGCCCGGCACATTGAAGTTCGTCGCGTAGGCGCGCGGCACGATCTTGTTGATCGTGACCTTGAGAACGTCGCCCGGCTCCGCGCCTTCCACGTAAATCGGCCCGGTGACGGTGTGCGGTCCACGACCGGGATGGTCGGTGCGCAGCTTCTTGATCTGATCGATGGTAGTGCCGGGAACGACTTGATTGTGGCTATGCATCATGGTTTCGAGCGCGACGCTGTCGCCGGCATTGATGCGCAGGACCGGCGGCTGGGCGTTGTCGAACCAGCCCCATTGGGTGGTTTCCAGCGTTGCCGGCAGCAGGTGTAGCTTCTTACCGTTCGGCAGTGGGATCGCCCGCAGGTTCGGATCAGCCGGCCCGATCGGCGGAACCGCCTCGGTGGGTGGTGTGTAGGGCGGGGCCTGCTGCTGCGCGGCGACCATGGTCGCGCCAACAAGCCACGATCCGCCGGCAATCACGCCAGCGGCTGCCAATGCGGTGAAACCTCGACATGCCATGGTCAACCCCTCTGCCAAGTCTAAAAACGCCATTCACACAGTAACACAGAGCAAACCATGTGCCATTCGGGGCCGGCGCCGGTCTGAGGCATTTTTTCGATCCGGCTGGATCGAGAAGGCAGCCCGGTTGAGCCACGTGCCCGCGGACCAAAGGTGCCGGGGGCGCCAAGTTGGCGATCGATTCACGGCCCAACCGGGCGGAGACAGGGGGCGTCGACTGGTAAAAAATTACCTAAAATTTACCGCTCAACACGAAAGCTTAAGACTGTTTGGCCTATAGAACGTTGCCACGTACCCGCGAGAGGCCCTGAATGGCATCCTACGACCCGGCTCAAGAGCCGCGGCGCTGGTCCGGCCCGATCGAAAAGCTCGGCGAGGACGAGCGTCGCACGCTCGTCAATTCGATGACCTCCGAGCGCCGCCCGCGCATCGAGATCGACGAGGCGTTGCGCCAGGGCTGGTTCGAGATGTGGTACCAGCCGAAGATCGACCTTAAGCGCAAGTGTCTCGCCGGAGCCGAGGCGCTGGCGCGCATCCGGCATCCGAACTACGGCGTGCTGCTTCCCGGCACCTTCCTGCCGGGGGTCGCCGAAGGCAGCATCGCCCGCCTCACCGAGCATGCGCTTATCGCCACGCTCACCAACTGGTCGATGTTCGAGGAGGCCGGCTTCAACCTGCACCTCGCCATCAACGTCCCGGTGAGCGTGCTGCTCAAGCTGCCGATCCCGGAACTGGTGGACCGGCACCGGCCGAAATCCGAGCGCTGGCCCGGCATCATCCTCGAAGTGACCGAGGACCAGATCGTGCGCGACATGAAGCTCGCACAGGAGATCGCCAACAAGCTCCGCGTCAGCGGCATCCAGATCGCGATCGACGACTTCGGCGCCGGCTACTCCTCGTTCTCGAGCCTGCGCGAATTGCCTTTCGTCGAGCTCAAGCTCGACAGCAGCTTCGTGAAGAACTGCGCGACCGACGCCACCAACGCCGCCATCTGCCAGACCGCGGTCGATCTCGCCCACCGCTTCGGCAGCGCCGCGGTCGCCGAGGGTGTCGAGAACGCGGCCGATCTGCAGGCGCTTTTGGTGATGGGGTGCGATTTCGGCCAGGGCGTGCTGATCGCACCGCCGATGCCGCAGGAACGCTTCCTCGATCTGTTGCGCCAGCGCGTCAACAAGCCCCGGCCACAGGCCGCCGAGCAGGCCGCGCCCGTTGCCGCAAGCTCGATAGGGCAGGTCGCGTAGCGACAGACAACGGACAACGCAGGACAGAGTTTCCACTTCGTCCGTCCGCGGTCGTCTGTCCTCTACTTCTCCGCAAACGGCAGCGGCTCGCTCGCCGGCGGCGCCATGCGGAACACGTTGAGCACCATCGAGATCAGCACGTAATAGCCGAGGATGCCGACGAACTCGACGGTGGCGGCATCGCCGAGAATGGCATTGAGGCGCTTATAGTTTTTATCGCTCACGCGCCTCGTCTTGTAGAGTTCCTGGATGAAATCGTAGATCGCGCGCTCGTCCTTGGGCGCGGATTTCGGTACCCGCCCCGCATGCAGGTCGCGGATGGTCGCCGGCTTGACACCCGCGCGCTCCGCCTGCGGAACATGGGCGTACCATTCGTATTGCGCCCGCCACAGCTTTGCCGTGAGCAGAATAGCGAACTCGGACAGGCGAGGCGGCACCGCCGTATTGAAGCGGCAGTGCCCGCCGAGCTTCTGGGCAAGCTCGCCGAAGGCGGGCGCATGCAGGAACACCGCGAACGGCCCGCGGATGTTGATCGAGCCCCCGCGCGGCCCCGAACGGATCGAGTCGAGGAGGGCGCGTTGCTCGGGCTTGAGGTTCTCCTCGGCGAGGACCGGGACGCGGGGCGGCGGCATCTTCGCGGGCTTTTTGGCAGGCATTGGGCTTCCTTTTTTGCAGTGGCTTGTTCCGGCAGAGGTCGTATACGTACACTCTAATCCAGCGCGATAGGAGCGGCGAAGGGCCTGGTTCCGCTCCAAGGATGCGGAGGCTATTCCGTGGACGCCAAAGCTACGCCGCCCCCCCTCTGTTTCGTGCTGATGCCGTTCGGGCGCAAGACCGATGCGACCGGGCGGACGACCGATTTCGATGCAGTCTACAAACAAATCATCGCGCCGGCGGTGCAGGAGGCCGGGCTCGATCCGATCCGCGCCGACGAAGAGAGGGTCGGAGGCACCATCCACAAGCCGATGTTCGAGCGGCTCATGCTCTGCGACTACGCGGTTGCCGACATTACCGGCGCCAATCCCAACGTGTTTTACGAGCTCGGTATCCGCCATGCGATGCGGCCGCGCAGCACCGTGATCCTGTTCGCGGAAGGAACGACGTTGCCGTTCGACATCGCGCTGCTGCGCGGCGTCCCTTACCGGACCGGCGAGCATGGCGCGCCGCTCGACCCGAAAACCTGTTCCGCCAACGTCGCGCGGCAGCTCGACGCGGCGCGCCAGAACCCGCACGACGACAGCCCGCTGTTTCAACTGCTCGAATACATGCCGCGGTTCGAGGTCGATCACAGCAAGACCGACGTCTTTCGCGACAAGTTCGATTATTCAAGGAAATACAAGAACCGCCTCGCCGCTGCCCGCGAACAGGGCGCGGCGGCGGTCGAAGAAGTGATGCAAGAGCCCGCGCTCGCCAATCTGCACGAGGTCGAGGCCGGTATTGTCGTCGACCTTTTTCTTTCGCTGCGCGACGTCAAGTCCTATGCCGGCATGATCGAGCTGTTCAACCGCATGCCGCCGCCGCTGCAACGCGCGCGCATCATGCGCGAGCAATACGCTTTCGCGCTCAATCGCGAAGACCGGTCGCAGGAGGCGGAAAACGTTCTCAAGGAGGTGCTGCAGGAGTTCGGTCCTTCGAGCGAGACCAACGGGCTGCTTGGCCGCGTTTACAAGGACCGCTGGGAGAGCGCCAAGCTCGCGGGCCGGATCGAGGCGCGCGCGCTCCTGCCAAAAGCAATCGATACCTACCTCGCAGGCTTTCAGGCGGACTGGCGCGATGCTTATCCGGGCATCAATGCGGTGACGCTGATGGAGATGCAGGACAAGCCCGATCCCCGTCAGGCCGAAATCCTGCCGGTGGTACGCTACGCGGCGCTGCAGAAGGCGCAGCGAAGCGCCGATTATTGGGACCACGCAACCCTGTTGGAGCTCGCCGTGATCGGCGACGACCAATCCGATGCCGAGGACAAGCTTGCGAAGACCCTGGAGAGCATCCCGCCTACGGCGCCTTGGCAGCTGGAGACGACCGAGCGCAATCTGCGGCTGATCCGCGAACTGCGCGAGAAGCGCGGCAAGGAGGCCGCGTGGATCAAGGTCTTGGAGGATGCGCTGCGCGAGAAGCGGACGGAGTTGGAGGCGGCGCAGAAGGCTTCGTGACGCCGCCGGGTTTGGGCTTCGCGTCCCGGCTCGAGATCATTTGAACAGCAACGACTTGATCACGATCGGCACCACGTTGGTCACCTCGATGACGCTGCCGATATCGACGTAATCGAATTCCTTGAGCTGCACGCCGTCGATCGCCATCACGTCGGCGCCGGGTGCGACCTCGTGGCGGACGATGCGGCCGAGGCTCATGCCGACGTCGCCGTCGATCAGCAGCACCAGCGGCAGCGCCTCGGCAAGCGTGCGCGGCAGCGCCGCGCAAATTCCGCTGGCGACCGCGTGCAAGCGCGCGTGCGACGGGTCGCCATTCCAGGGAAACGAGAGCGCGATCGGGCTCGATCCGTCCTCGATGTCGCAGCGGGCGAGCGCGCGGCCCACCTCGGCGGCAACGGCGTCGGCAGCGACGTCATTCGACAGCTCGAAATGGCACGATATCACCGGCAAATTCTGCAGCGGCAGCTTGTCGGGATCGGCGATCAGGATCGTGTTGCCGCTGATCTGGACCGAGAACTGGGCGGCGCCGATGACGGTGGCGCGGATGCCCTGACCCGGATCCCAGACCGGCGGCAGGTCGCGCCGGTGCGCGAGCGCGTGGCGCAACGCCTCGGCCAACTCGAAGCCGAGATCGCCGAACTGCGTGCTCTCGCGCTTGTAGAGATATTCAGCCACGCCACCCGAGAAGGTCATGGCGTCGATACGCCGGTTGGCGAGCGCGGCCGGCCAGCCCTCGGTGACGAGCAGCCGTCGCGCCAGCTCGCCCGGCTGGCGCAGATCGATCATGCCCATGATCAGCCGCGCCATGCGCTCGGCCATGCGCTTGCCGTGCTCGGGCGTCAGCGGCTGGCCGAGCGCAAGCTCGATACCGAGCGCGCTCGCCACCTCCATGGCCGGCGGCTCGACCCGCGTCAGCCCGGCTCTCGGATCTTCCACGACCAGGCGCCCGCCGACCGCGATGGCGGCGGTGGCGAGGATGCGGCCCTTCTCGATCAAGGTGAATTTCGTTGTGCCGCCGCCAATGTCGACATTGAGCAAGGTCACGCCGTGCCCGCGCGACAGCGCCACCGCGCCGGAGCCGTGCGCCGAGAGCTGGCATTCCATATGGTGTCCGGCCGAAGCGCAGACGAACTTGCCGGCTTCCTCCGAGAACAGGTCGGCGATGGCGCGGGCATTGCGGCGCTTGATCGCTTCCCCCGTCAGGATGACGGCGCCGCTGTCGATCTCGCTGCGTTCGATGCCCGCATAGGCGTAGCAGCCGCCGATGAAGCCGGCGAGCTCGTCGACATCGATGGTGTAATCGGGCAGATAGGGGGTGAGCAGGATCGGTGATTTCCACAGGACCTTGCGGCCCACCACCACGAACCGGCTCGACAGCGCAGTGCCAAGGCGCTGCAGGTGCACGCGCGCGAACATCAGGTGCGAGGTCGACGAGCCGATGTCGATGCCGACCGTGGTCAACTCGACGTTGTCCGCGGCCCAGGCGACCTCGTTCAGAGGCTCATCCGCAGTGCCGACGTGGAGATGCTCGAACTCGAGATCGTGCATGGTCGTTGCCGCCGGCCCTCGCGCGGCCGGTCAGGCGGCTTCGTTCACGAACTTGGCCATTCCCGACTTGACGCCGTATTTGGCCAGCTCCGACAGGTAGATCTGGTGGATGCGCGGGTCCTGGTGCTCGTATTCGATCTGGCAGCCGCCGTCCTTGACGCTCACGTCCATGCCCATGAACACGTGCCGCTTGTCGGTGGTGAACGGGTAGCGCAGGCTGCCGAAGGCGACCGCGAGATAGCGCGCCGGATCGGGTGCCGTATTGAAGTGCTGGTGGAACATCTGGTCGGGCGGCGCGAACACCACGCCGTGCTGCCAATCGACGCGCTCGAAATCCTTCTCGCCCTCGTACCAGAACAGCGAATAGCCGTGCCCGGTGACGGCGAAGACGTGGAAATCGGCGCCGTGGCGATGGCCCTTCTTGTAGGTGCCGACCGGCATCTGCGAAGTGTGCGCGTGCATCGTCCCGTCGGCCAGGATGAACATCATGTTCGATCCGCCGGCGCCGCGCTCGGCCCAGTATTTGAGCTCGAAGGCCGCGAGGTCGGGGATGAAGTTGGTCTCCCACATGTTGCGGCCGGGGCGCACCGGGATGAACTCGCCTTCGCCGCTGAAATATTTGGCGGCGCCTTGCCGCTCGGGAAACTCGTAGCCGTTGTCGAACACAAAGGCTTCGTTGTGGAACAGATTGAGCATCATGGCGAGATTGTTGGTCGAGGCGAGCCGCGCGCGCTCGCGCCCGCTCGAGTTGAAATGCTGGTAGCGGGCATTGAGCGGCAGCGCGAACAGGCTCTTGGGACCCCATTCGAAGCTGTGCTTGCGGCCGTCGGGCGTCTCGATGGTGGTGCTGCCGTGGCCCGACAGCACGTAGACCACCTCTTCGAACAGGTGCTTCTGCGGCGCCGATTTGGCGCCGGGCGCCAGGTCGAGCACGAAGATCGAGACGAAGTCGCCGCGGCCCTTGAGGTTGACGATACCCCCGTCGATGCCGAAGCGCGGCCAAGGCGCGGTCGGAACCTTGAGCAGGTCGACGCCGAAATCCTCGGTGATCGGCACGCCTTCCCCGGCAGTCCAGGCGCCATAGGGGTCGAGCAGCATTTTGGGGTGCTGCATGTCGGTGATCGGCTTGTTCATCGTTGCACCTTGGTCTGACACGATCGGGATCGACTCCGGCTCCAAATAGTCCGATCGCCGGTTTGGGTCCAGGCCGAAGATTAGTTGATCGGGATCGCTTGATCGAGTCGCGCATGGCGCACCGCAGCGACGCGTGCTAAGCCTGCGCCTGCTAGCGGAAGACCGGGGGATCAGCAACCAATGGCCAAGTTGCAACTTTCGTTTGCGTGCGGGCTCTATGACCGGATGCAACCGCTCTATACCGGCGAGGTCAAGGCCGAGGGCATCGATCTCAATTTCATCGCCATCGATCAGCCGCGGCCGATTTTCGACCGGATGGCCGGCGGGCTTGAGTTCGACGTTGCCGAATTTTCGAGCTCGGAATTCATGCAGCGCTTCGCCAACAAGCAGTGCCCTTTCGTCGCCATTCCGATCTTCCCCTCGCGTGCCTTTCGCCACGGCTTCATCGCCATCCACCGCAAGGCCGGCATCAAGGCGCCCAAAGACCTTGAGGGCAAGCGCGTGGGCGTGCCGCTCTTCACCATGAGCGCGGCCATCTACATCAACGGGCTGCTGCAGCACGAATACGGGGTGGACCTGCGCAAGATTCATTGGGTCCAGGGTGCCATGAATACCGGCGGCGCACACGGCAGCCCGACCGTGCTGCCGCTGCTCAACCCCATGCCGATCGAGCAGAACACGTCGAACAAATCGATGAGCGATCTCATCGAAGAGCGCGTGGTCGATGCGACGCTGGGCACCAGCCTGCCCGAAGCGATCCGCAGCAATCCGGACATCGGGCGGCTGTTTCCGAATTACGTGGAGCTCGAGAAGGAGTACTACAAGCGTACGAAAATCTATCCGATCATGCACCTCGTCGCCATCCGCAAGGACATCTACGAGAAATACCCGTTCGTCGCGTCGAGTCTCTACGATGCGTTCTGCAGGTCCAAAAAGATCGCGCTCGAGAAGATGTTCAACCTGCGGGCGCTCCGCTACATGACGCCGTGGTTGATGCGCGACATCGACGAGGTCTACGAGATATTCAACGGCGACCCGTGGCCCTATGGCTTGGAACCCAACCGGCCGACGCTGGAAGCCTTCGTCACCTATCTGGTCGATCAATCGTTGATCGCGGCGCCCGTTTCGGTGGATGATCTGTTCGTTCCGACCTACGGCTAGCAGCCGCCGACGGATCAGCACGTCTTGCCTCTCATATCGAACAAGCACACGTCAGTCCGGGTCATCGCAGCATGAGCAACCTCGATACGGTCATCCAAGACCTCGTGATCGCCAACCGCATCCTCGCCAAGGAGGATGTGGTCGACGCCTACGGCCATATCAGCATCCGCCATCCGGACAATCCGAAGCACTTTTTCATCGCCCGGTCGCTCGCACCCGAGCTGGTGGAGCGCGGCGACATCGTCGAGCTCGGCCTCGACGGGCAGCCGGTGCGCGACGAGACCCGCTCGCTCTATCTTGAGCGGTTCATTCACGCCGCCATCTACGAGGCGCGGCCGGATATCCACTCGGTCGTTCACGCCCACGCCGAGGATATTCTGCCGTTCGGCGTTGCCCAGGCGACGCCGCTCAAGCCGGTGATCCATTCCGGCAGCTTCATCGGCGCCAACGTGCCGGTGTGGGATATCGCCGACAAGTTCGGCGATACCAATCTGCTGGTGGTCAACATGGAGCAGGGCCGCGATCTCGCCAAATGCCTAGCCAATAACAACGTCGCGCTGATGCGGGGGCACGGTTTCGCCTCGGCCGGGCGATCGTTGATCGAGGTGGTGCGGATGTCGGTCTATCTCCCGCGCAATGCCCGTGCGCTCCTGCGCGCCAAGCAACTGGGCGGCGAGGTCAAATATCTCTCGCAAGGCGAGATCGCCGCGCGTGCGGCGGGCTACAGTCCCTATTCGACCGAGACGTGGCGGGCCTGGGAATATTGGGCGAACAAGGCCGGCTGCGGGCACCTGCTCACGAAGCCTGAGGGTGGACACGCGCACAGCCACAAGAAGTAGTGAGCGTAGCCCGCATGAAGCGGAGCGGAATGCGGGCGGTCTCGCCGCGCGGCAGGAGCCCCGGATTTCGCTGACGTTCCATCCGGGCTACGCTAGCCCACTCTAGGGAGCGAGCCATGAGTTCAACGCCAGAGAGCCTTGAAAGCTATTTGTCCGGCCGCTGGGTGCGCGGGGAGGGCGTCGAGACGCGCCTCGTCGATCCGGTCAAGGGCGACGAGCTCGCCACCGTGTCGGCCAAGGGCGTCGACCTCAAAGGCGCGCTCGACTACGCTCGCAAACAAGGGCAGGGCGGCTTGCGCAATCTCGGCTACGCCGAGCGGGCGAAGCTCGTCGGCGCGGTGGCCGACGTGCTGGTCGCCAACCGCCCGCGTTACGAGGAGATCGCGATCGCCAATTCGGGCAACACCAAGACCGATGCGGCGATCGACATCGACGGCGGCATCGGCACGCTCAAATATTACGCGCGGCTCGGCCAAAACCTCGGCGAGGCGCGCATGCTGCTCGACGAGAAGCCGGTGCGGCTCGCCAAGGCAGAGAACTACCAGGCCATCCACCTGATGCTGCCGCGCCGCGGGGTCGCCGTCCACATCAACGCGTTTAATTTCCCGAGCTGGGGCCTGTGGGAGAAGGCGGCGGTGTCGCTGTTGGCCGGGGTTCCGGTGCTCGCCAAGCCTGCGTCTTCGACCGCCTTGCTGGCGCACGCGATGGTGAAAGACGTGATCGCCGCCAAAGTGCTGCCGGACGGGGCGTTGAGTCTCCTTTGCGGCGGCGCCGGTGAACTGCTCGGCGCGCTGACTTCCGAGGACGTGATCGCCTTCACCGGCTCGGCCGACACGGCTGTTCGTGTGCGCGGCCACGCCAACGTGGTGGGCAAGAGCGTGCCGGTCAATATCGAGGCCGATAGCATCAATGCGGCCTTGCTGGCGCCCGATGCGGCAGCGGGCGGCGCAGCCTTCGATGCCTTCGTGCGCGAGGTGGTGCGTGAGATGACGGTGAAAGCCGGCCAAAAATGCACCGCGATCCGCCGCATCTTCGTGCCGGCCGACAAGGCCGATGCGGTTGCAGACGCGCTCGCGGCCAAGCTCAAGGGCACCAAGGTCGGCGATCCGCGCCAGGAGGATACCCGCATGGGGCCGGTGGTGACCCGCGGCCAGCAGGCGGCGGCATTCGAGGGCATCCGCCGCCTTGCGGCCGAAGCCGCGGTCATCTGTGGCGGGGTGGAGGCGCCCAGTCTCGACGGCATCGACAAGAACAAATCCGCGTTCGTGGCGCCGACCTTGCTCAAGGCCAAGGACCCCGGCGCGGCGCAGGCGGTGCACGCGGTCGAGGTGTTCGGCCCGGCCGCCACGATCGTGCCCTACCGCGACGAGCAGGACGCCTGTGCGCTGATAGCGCGGGGAGGGGGCTCGCTGGTCGCTTCGGTCTACGGCGAGGACAAGGAACTGCTCGGCCGCATCGTGAGCGAGATCGGTCCGGGCCACGGGCGGATTCTCGCAGTCGATCCGGCGATCGCCGGCGCCCATACCGGTCACGGCATCGTCATGCCGCAATGCAATCACGGCGGGCCGGGACGTGCCGGCGCAGGTGAGGAGCTTGGCGGGCTTTACGGCTTACGCTTCTATCACCAGCGGCTGGCGGTGCAGGGGTCGAGCGATATGCTCGCCGGCCTGCAGGCGAAGGCGGCGAGCCTGCATTGACCATCACCTTTCCGGCTCGCGGCGGAGCTGGCTGGCGAAGAAGCCGAGCGCGCGCGCCTGGGCGTCCGCGGTCGCGCTCGCGTTGGCCTTCACGCCTTGGCGGCTTCGGCCGGGATCGTCGAATCCGTGGGTCGCGCCCTCATAGAACCGAATTTCGATGTCTGCGCTTTGGGCGCGGCTCTTCTCCACCAGCGTGCCGCACCGCCGCGGCGACACTTCCTCGTCGGCCGTTCCCATGAAGATGCGCACGGGCGCATAGGGGCGATAACCGTTGTCGAATTGGCCCTTGAGGCCGCAGGCTGGGTAGAAAGCGAGCGCGGCCCGAAAGCCGGTTGACGGCGTCGGCGAAATGATGCCGGGCGCGTCGAGCGACATGGTCGCAATCGCCGCGCTGCCCCCGTTCGACCAGCCGAGCAGTCCGACCCGGTCGACGACCACGTCCGGCCGCGATCGCAGATAAGCGAGCGCGCCGTAGGCGTCGAGCGGCCTGATGGTCACCTCGTTGAGCTCGCCGGGACGGGATTGGTAGCTGCCCCGCGGGAAACCCTGCGCATAGCCGCGCGGGCCGAAGCCATCGACCAGGAGAGCGAGATAGCCCTGCTCCGCCCACACGCGACCCCACATCTGATGACGTTGCGATAGGGTGGAGGCGTCGTAGACGCCTTTCGCACGCGTCGAATAAGCGCCGGCGCGGCCGTGCATCATTACCACCGCGGGGACACGGCCCGCCGCCATCGTCGCCGGCTTGAACAAATAGCCTGTAAGCATGGTCTTGCCGTCGGCGCTCGGGAACGTAAGGCGTTCGGGTGATTCCGCGGCGCTTGCGCGCTCGATCAGCCCAAGGGGCGCCGTCGCAGCGAGCGCTATCAAACCAATCCGCATAGCAATGCGAAAGCGCACGCGTGGCTCCTTGGTCGCATCGTGGTCATGTCTAGGTATGTCTAAAGGAAAGCAAGAGCGGTTCGATCACAACACGATTCCATGCGAAACCTTCCGCCAGGCTCGGCCGAGCGAAAAGAAGTATCCGGGTCGGCGCCAAGGGGTCGGCGCGAAGCGCTGCCCGATGACAGGCTTCGCGCCGATCCGCGTACGCCTTTGCCTGTGCTGCGACATCTGCTAAGGCGAGCCGGATTCCACCCCGGATCAGGGCCGGCGCGGGCTTTCGCCGGAAAGCGCTGCAGTGGTCGCCGTCGAGCCCCTCGAACAAGGGGGCCAAATGTACTAACGTCAGGCTTTCAGCGGCTGCGAGTATTCCAGTGTCGTCATCCGAAGAAAGATCGGCTCGAAGTTTCGTCGAGCGCCACAACTTGTGGAGCAATCAGCAATTCGAGGCGGCGGCCAACGCCGACAAATGGATCGAGGAGCAACGGCTCGAAGTCGTGCGCCTCTCCTTTCCCGACCAGCACGGCATCCTGCGCGGCAAGACGGTGATGGCGAACGAGGCCGCGCACGTGATGCGCAACGGCTGCGCGATCACCACCACGCTCCTGGCCAAGGACACCTCCCACAAGACCGTTTTTCCGGTCTTCACCGCCGGCGGCGGCTTCGGCATGGAGGAGATGGAGGGCGCCGGCGACTTTCTCATGATCGCCGACCCGACCACGTTCCGCGTGCTGCCGTGGGCGCCGACCACCGGCTGGATGCTCTGCGACATGTATTTCGCCGACGGCCGGCCGGTGCCGTTCTCGACCCGCCATCTTTACCGCCAGGCGCTGCGCAAGCTCGCCGACGCCGGCTTCGACTACCTGGCCGGCCTCGAGGTCGAGTTCCACGTGTTCAAGCTCGATAACCCGCGGCTCTCCCCGGCCGACGCCACCTGGCCCGGCGAGGCGCCGGAGGTGAGTCACATCTCCCAAGGCTATCAGTATCTGACCGAAACGCGCTTCGACCAGATCGAGCCGATCCTCGAGACGGTGCGCCGCGAGGTGATCGCGCTCGGCCTGCCGCTGCGGTCGGTCGAGGTCGAGCTCGGACCGAGCCAATGCGAATTCACCTTCCACCCGCAGATCGGGCTGGCGCCGGCCGACACCATGATGTTGCTCCGCAGCGCGGTGAAGCAGATTTGCCGCCGTCTCGGCTATCACGCGAGCTTCATGTGCCGCCCCAAAGTGGCGAACGTGCTGTCGAGCGGCTGGCACCTGCACCAATCGCTGCGCGACCGGCGCTCCAGCGCCAATGCCTTCGTGTCGAACGACAAGGACATGCTCTCGCGCATGGGCCGGCACTATCTTGCCGGCCTGCTCGCCCATGCGAGCGCAACCGCGGCTTTCGCCACGCCGACGATCAACGGCTACAAACGATACCGCAGCTATTCGCTGGCGCCCGACCGCGCGATCTGGGGGCGCGACAATCGCGGCGTCATGGTCCGTGCGCTGGGCGGGCCGGGCGATGCCGCGACACGGCTGGAGAATCGGATCGGCGAGCCGGCGGCCAATCCATATCTCTACATGGCCTCGCAGATCTTCACCGGGCTCGACGGCATGGAGCGCATGCTCGATCCGGGTCCATCGGCGGACACGCCGTACGAGGCCAAGGCGCCGCTGCTGCCGAAGAGTCTCGAGGAAGCGCTCGCCGCGCTGCGCCAGGATTCCTGCCTGATCGAGGGCTTCGGCCGCAAGTTCGTCGACTATTATCTGCGCATCAAGGAGGCCGAGATCGCCCGCTTCCAGTCGGAAGTGACCGACTGGGAGCAGAAGGAATATTTCGAGCTGTTCTAGGCCGTGGAATCCGCTGGACAACGCTGATAGGTCGCGCGACGATCATTGTTCGCAAAAGTGGCGGCAGGCGCGCTGAATCCACGGTGAAGCCGCGTCCGAGAGCGCAAGATCATCCGCCCGAATATAAAGGGAGGAATTGCCATGAGGTCCAGCTTGTCACGGCGCACCTTGATCAAGAGCGCGGCCGGCTCCGCGCTCCTCGCCGGCGTCGGCTTGCCGGCGATCGTCAAGGCGCAGGCCGATGCCATTCGCATCGGCCATCTCACCCCGCTCACCGGATTTTTGGGACCGCTCGGCGAGTACGCGGTCATGGGGGTGAAGCTCGCAGCCGAGGAGATCAACAATTCGGGCGGTGTGCTCGGCCGCAAGATCGAGCTCGTTATGGAGGATTCGGTCAACCCGCAGACCGCCTCCGCCAAGGCCGAGCGCCTGATCGAGCGCGACAAGGTCGCGATGATCATCGGCGAGATTTCGTCGGCGTCGGGTCTGGCGATTGGGCAGGTGGCCAACCGGCTCAAAACCGTGTTCATCAATACCGGCTGCAATTCCGACGCCCTGCGCGGCGCAAGCTGCAATCAGTACATGTTCCACATCGAGGCGGCGAACTCGATGTACGTGCAGGCCGCCGGCCAGTACCTGCTGCGCGAGAATCTGGTCAAGGGCAAGAAGTGGTATTCGCTCACGGCCGACTACGCCTTCGGCCACGACCTGCTGCGCGTCGCCAAGAAGTTCATGGAAACCCACGGCGGCCAATTCGCGGCCGACGAGCTGGTACCCACCGACGCCGCCGATTTCTCGCCCTATCTCTTGAAAATCCGTCAGTCGCGGCCCGACCTCGTGGTGTCGAACCTCGCCGGCAACCAGATCACCAACTTCCTCAAGCAATATTCCGAGTACGGGCTGCCGTTCCCGGTGGCCGGCTTCGGCTTCGACACCGTCGTTGCCTGGGGCGCGGGCAAGGGCAACTTCTCGGGCATCTGGCCGCTGGTCTGGCACCATCTGGTCGACACGCCGAGCTCCAAGAAATACGTCGAGACGTTCCAGAAGAAGTACGGCAAGCTGCCGGATAACCAGTCCTGGGGCGATTACAACTCGCTCAAGATTGTCGCGCAGTCGATGAACGAGACCAAGTCGGCCGATCCGCAGAAGCTTGCCGAGCATCTGCGCAAGGGCGCGAAGTTCGACGTGATGAAGGCGCGCCAAGCCTATTTCCGTCCCTACGACAACCAGATGGTGATGGAGATGTACGCGGTGCGCGCCAAGGAGCCTTCGAAAATGAAAGACCAGTGGGACATCTATGACCCGCTCGGCACCGTGCCCGGACCGAGCGAAGACATGGAAGTCATCGCCCCGCCGAAGGACGGCACCTGCAAGATCGGCTGACGCTACGTCGCCCGACACTCCGCAGTGCGCCGGTGGCGCGCGCCGGAATGGACGCCGAGGAATTCAACTCGAGTTTCGCGTGCAGCTGGTCTTTGTCCTCGAGCAGGTTCTCAACGGCCTCCTGGTCGGCGCCTACTATCTGCTCATCGCGCTCGGCCTCTCGCTGATTTTCGCGCTCGGCGGCATCGTCAATCTGGCGCATGGCGGGTTCTACGCCATCGGCGCCTATCTCGCGGTGATGCTGGCGCCGCGCATCGGCTTTGCCGGCGCGTTCGTCGTCTCGCCGGTCGTTGTCGGTATGATCGGGATCGCGGTGGAGCGGCTATTGTTCCGCCGCTTCTATCGCTCCGATCCGATCCTGAGCCTGCTGTTGACATTCGGGCTCGCGATGGTGATCGAGCAAGGCCTGCGTATCGTATTCGGCGCCGCGCCGTTGCCGTTCTCGATCCCGCCCGAGCTGCGCGGCCAGATCTTCGTCGGGGATTTCATCTATCCGCGCTACCGCCTGGTCATTCTCGGGGTTGCCGTCGCGGCCGTGACCGCGACCTGGTTTATCGTTTACCGCACGGCGTTCGGGCGGGTGGTGCGCGCGGGCGTGCAGAATCCCGACGTGGTCGGCGCGCTCGGCATCTCGCTCGCGCCCTACATGACGGCGATCGCCGCGCTCGGCGTCGGCCTCGCCGGGCTGGCCGGGGTGCTGCTGGCGCCGATCGCCGGCGTGCACCCGGCGATGGGCGCGGAAATCCTCACCGCCGCATTCGTGGTGGTCGTGATCGGCGGGCTGGGGTCGTTCTGGGGCGTGATCGCGGCGGCCGCGCTGGTCGGCGTCGTGCGCGGCCTCACCATCTACTTCAACCCATCCTGGGGCGAAGCCTCGATGTATCTCTTGATGGCGCTGGTGCTGCTGTTGCGGCCGCGCGGGCTGCTCGGCGAGCGCATCCTGAAGTTCGAATGACCGCGATGCGCAAGGACCAAGTCCCCCTGATCGTTGCCGCGCTCACGCTGGCGCTGCTGCCGTTCGTGCTCGATGTGGTCGGACTTCCGCTGCGCTCCGCAATCGACGTCGTCGTGTTCGCCATTGCCTGCATGGGGCTCAATATCCTGGTCGGCTATACCGGCCTGGTGTCGTTCGGCCACGGCGCCTGGTTCGGGCTCGGCGCCTACGCGGCCGCGTTGAGCCAGCGGTACTGGTTTCCCGGCGACGTCATCCTGCCCGCGCTGTTCGCGATGCTGTTCGTGGCGGTGACCGCGCTCCTCTCCGGGGCGTTGATCCTGCGCCGGCGCGGCGTCTATTTCTCGCTGCTCACGCTCGCGCTGACCGCACTTCTGTTCGCGATCGGCTACCGCTGGACCGAATTCACCGGCGGCGAGAGCGGGCTCGGCGGCGTGACTCGCTCGACCGTGCTCGGCGTCGATCTGGAGCGGGATTGGACCTATTACGGGGTCGTCGCCGCGCTCGGCATGGCGGTGTGCTATCTGCTCTGGCGGTTCCACCGCTCGCCGGCCGGCAGCGTGCTGGTGGCGATCCGCGAGAACGAAGAGCGCGCGCGCTTCGTCGGCTATCCGACCAACCGCTACAAGCTCATCGCCTTCGTGCTGTCGGCCACCGTGGTTGCGGTCGCCGGGACGCTGTCGGTCTTCAATCATCGCTTCGCCTCGGCCGAGCCGCTCTCGGTCGCATTCTCGGGCGAGCTCATCGCCATGGTGGTGATCGGCGGGATGCGCAGTTTTCTCGGGCCGGCGCTTGGGGCCCTGTTCTTCATTCTGTTCCGGGAATTTTTGTCGATCTGGACCGTGCACTGGCTGTTCTGGTTCGGCCTCTTGTTTGTCGGCTTCATCGTGTTCTCGCCCACCGGCCTGGTCGGCGTCGCCGGGGCGCTGATTGCGCCGTTTCGCCGGCGGGCGGTCGAGGCGGCGGCGATGGCAGGCCGCACGGTCGCCGCGGGTGCGGCGCTGCCGCAGGTCTATCGCCGCTCGGCCGCGAGCGAGGCTCCGGTTCTGATCGGGGACGGTCTGGTGAAGCGGTTCGGCGGCATCCATGCGGTCGATGGCGTCGCGCTCGTGGTCAAGGACCGCACGCTGCACGCGCTGATCGGCCCCAACGGCGCCGGCAAGACGACCGCCTTCAACCTGGTCTGCGGGCTCTATCCGCCCGACAGCGGGACGATCACGCTGGAAAGCCGCTCGATCGCGGGCCTCAAGCCCGAGAGCATCACCGCGGCCGGTGTGGGCCGCTCGTTCCAGATCACCAATCTGTTCAGCGGCCTTTCGGTGCAAGAGAACCTGCGGCTCGCCGTGCAGGCGCGCACCGCCAAGCGCTTTGCGGTGTGGCGTTCCACCGAAGCTTTGACCGATGTCACGACCGAGACCATCGAGCTCATCGGCTTCCTCGGGCTCACCGGCATCGAGCGGGCCGAAGCCGCCTCGCTCTCCTATGGCGGCCAGCGGCTGCTCGACATGGGCCTCGCGCTCGCGACGCGCCCGCGCATCCTGCTGCTTGACGAGCCCCTCGCCGGGCTTGCGGTGGCCGAGCGCGAGCGCATCGCCGCGCTGGTCAAGGCCATTTCCGCCGAAATTCCGGTCCTGTTGGTCGAGCACGACATCGACCGCGTGTTCCAGATCGCCGACCACGTGACCGTGATGAACGAAGGCAAGGTGCTGGTCGACGGCACGGTCGAGACTGCGCGCAGCGACGCCAAGGTGCGCGCGGTCTATATCGGCTCGGGCGCCGCCGCGCTCGCCGCCAAGCCGCGCGCCTCGGCGGCCGAGGCGACGCCCCTGCTCGTGGTCGACAAGGTCGATACCTTCTACGGCAAGAGCCACATCCTCAACGCCGTCTCGCTCGACGTGCGCGAGCACGAGATCGTCGCGCTGCTCGGCCGCAATGGCGCCGGCAAGTCGACGCTGCTCAAGACCTTGGTCGGCATCGCCGCGCCCGAGGCCGGGGCGATCAGGCTTGCTGGCGAGGACACCGCGCGGCTCGCTTCCGCGGAGATCGCCCGGCGCGGCATCGGCTATGTGCCGCAGGGCAGGGGGCTGTTCGCCGGCATGACGGTCGCCGACAATCTTGCGCTCGGCCGGCTCAAGCGCATGACCGGAAACGGCATCCACTGGGAGGACGACCGCATCGTCGCGTTCTTCCCGCGGCTCGCCGAGCGCTGGCGCATGCCGGCCGACTATCTTTCGGGCGGCGAGCAGCAGATGGTGGCGGTCGCCCGTGCGCTCGCCGGCGACGTGCGCGTGCTCCTGCTCGACGAGCCGTTCGAGGGGCTGTCGCCCGCGGTCACCGAGGAGCTGTTCGAGGCCTTCGACCGGTTGCGCCACGAGATCGCGATGATCATCGTCGACCACCATCTCGATCTGGCGCTCGCGCTATCCGACCGCACGGTGGTGCTGGAGCGCGGGTCGGTGACCTTTACCGGCGCCTCGCAGATGCTCAAGGACGACCTCGCGCTCAGGAGGAAGATGCTGTGGATGTAAGGGAACGCGTTGCCATCATCGGATCGGGGCTGATCGGGCGCTCCTGGGCGATCGTATTTGCGGGCGGCGGCTGCGATGTCGCGCTCTACGATGCCGGCGTGGGCGTCGCCGATGAGGCTCGCGGACTGGTGGCGGAAGGGATCGACGAGCTTGCCGCGCACGGCCTCGTCGCGGACGCGAAGGCGGCCGTTGCCCGGGTGCGGACCGCCGCGAGCCTCGCCGACGCGCTCGACGGCGCGACGTTCGTGCAGGAGAATACGCCGGAGACGGTCGAGGCGAAGCGGGAGATCTTCGCCCAGCTCGACCGTCTCGCCGGGCCCGACGCGATCCTAGCGTCCTCCACCTCGACCATCGTCGCGAGCCTGTTCACCGAGCCGCTCAAGGGCCGGCACCGCTGCCTGGTCGCGCATCCGGTCAACCCGCCGCATCTCGTGCCGCTGGTCGAGCTGGTCGCCGCGCCGTGGACCGCGCCCGAAACCCTCGCCAAGGCCAAGGCGCTCTATGAAGCGGTCGGGCAGGTGCCGATCGTGGTCAAGCGTGAGATCGAGGGCTTCATCCTCAACCGTCTGCAGGCCGTGCTGTTGTCGGAGGCGTTCCGCCTGGTCGAGGAGGACTATGTGACGCCGCAGGACCTCGACCAGACGCTCAAGAATGGCCTCGGCCTGCGCTGGTCGTTCATGGGGCCGTTCGAGACCATCGAGCTCAACGCCCCGGGCGGCATCCCGGATTATTGCCGCCGCTACGGACCGAGCCTGGCGCGGCTGAGCGACGCCAAGCCGGAAATCTACCGCACGCCGAACGTCGAGCTGATCCTGATGCAGTGGGGCGAGCAGCCGACGCCGGACGCGATCGCTGCGCGCATGCGCTGGCGCGACCGGCGGCTCGCCGCGCTCAAGGCCCATAAGCGCGCGCAGCCCGCCGGTTGATCGCTTTGTCGCCTAGATTGTATCCGGACGGGGGCTTATCAGCCGGGCGCCGAGCAAAATTCCGGCGGCGATCGCAGCGGTGACCAGGGCGAGCCAGGTACCTGCCGCAACCAGCGCTGCCGTGCCGGCCCAGGTAATCGACGAGAACGCTTCCGCGAATGTCGCCATCCGCGACGAAACTTGTCGGCGTCGAAAGTGACTTCGCTTGGCCTGCGCACGAAACCAAAGCTGGATCTGGGTGGCCGATGCCGAGGCGATGATGATGCCGATGGCCGAGACGGCGGCGTGATAGGGCGAGAGCAGTGCAAGCGCGGCGATAAAGGGCAGGAATACGAGCAAGATTCCGCCCATGACCGCTTCGATTTTCGCGCGCACGATCTGGCTCGCCGGCACCGGTGCACTCGCCACCAGATCCGGCGCATCCTCGCCCGAGATGGCAAGCCAAGCGAGTCCTCCCGCCAGCTGTCCCGCCGCCATGACCAGAACCGGCACCAACACCAGGAGCGCACCGCTGCCTTCGAAGCTGCGCCAAAGCAGAAATGCGGGGGGCAGCAGATAAAGGATCTGCATCAGCGACTGCGACACCAGCCAAGGATCCCGGACGAGAAGCGTCCACTCCTTCTGTCGCAATGCGCGTCGCGGCTTGGAGGTGCGAAAGCCCGCCGACCAACGATGCTGGCGCGTGACGGTGGTCGAGATGCTGGCGGCGGCAATGGCATGATCGCCGAACCGCGGCGAGAAAATCACGATCGAGACGCTGAGCAAAATGAGGCTCGCTGCGAGCACGCCTGCAAGCGCCGTGGTGTCACCGAGGATGGCGAGAGCGGGCCAATACGCGATGCTGCCGAGGTTCGGGGCGAGCGCGACGAGCGCGTCCGATTCCAGAAAGTCGATCCGCGACAAGGTGCCGTAGGACAGGATTGCACCCAGCTGCAACCCGATCACGAAAGCTGCGCCGATCACCGCGGCAACGATTTGAGCGACCAGCCGCGTCCGCTTCGGACCGATGGTCTTGAACAGCGCGATCGTCAGGCCGACGGCAAACGCCGCGGCGGCGAGGCCGAGCGCCGCTACGACACCATACGCGCCCAGCCACCGAGATCCGCCGGACGCCGCCAGGACGTTGATGAACGGTGCCGCCAGCAGCACCCCCATCAGGACGATCGAGAGGGCCATCGTCCCGATGCGCACGGCGAAGACCTTGCGCGTGGCGGCCGGCGACGCGAGGATGAGATCGAGGTCGGAGCGCGCGTAGAATGCGCGGGTCACCGACTCCATCGCCTGCGACAGCATCAGCGACCACGACAGCAGCAGGCTGCCGATGATCACGACCAGGGTCGCCTTGTCGGCATCGCGCCCGACATCGGCAAAGCGGCCGACCATGGAATAGGCCACGACGTGCATGAAGGTCGCGAACACGATCAACGCGATCGCGACCGTTCTTATCCGCCGGCGCCGTCCGGCCGTCATCATGGCGAGCCAGTCCCGCCATGCCAGGCGAGACTCATGATGTGCGAACCACACCAATGTGCCGGGCTGGCTCACGCGGCGGCCGCCTGCTCGGCGATGAGGGTGAGGAAAGTGTCTTCCAGCGTCGTGGTGCTCGTCCCGGCCTGGCCGCGAAGCTCCTCCAGCGTGCCATGCGCAATCAGCCGGCCGCTGGCGATGACGCCGATGCGATCCGCCATCCGCTCGGCCACTTCCAGGATGTGCGTGGTCATGATGACCGTGCCGCCGGCGGCGACGCGTTCGCGCAGCACGGTCTTGACTTGCCGGGCCGATGCCGCATCGAGGCCGGTGAGGGGCTCGTCGAGGATGATCACACGCGGGTCGTGCACCAACGCCCCGGCGAGTGCCACCTTCTGGCGCATGCCCTTCGAGAAGCCTTCGCAGCGTTCGTGCGCATGCTCGCTGAGATCAAGCCAGCCGAGGAGGTCAGTTGCGCGCGCGTCGGCGGCGGCCGCATCGATGCCCCACAGCCCGGCAACGAACTCGAGATACTCGAACGGTGTCAGCTTGTCGTAGATCATCGGCTCGTCCGAAATCCACGCCATGACCTGCTTGGCCGCCACCGGATCGGCGAGCGCGTCGATGCCGAGGACCGAGATCGAGCCGGCATCGGGGCGCAGCAGCCCGGTGACCATCCGCAATGTCGTGGTCTTGCCCGCCCCGTTGGGACCAAGCAGCGCATAGAACTCGCCGGCGCGCACGGTGAGGTCCAGGCCATCGACGGCGGGACGGTCAAAACATTTGGTCAGGCCGCGAATTTCGAGGCCCCATGGAGATTGCGGCTTGCTCATTGCGGCTTCGGAAATTCGCCTGTAAATGCCGGGGCTCGCCGGCGCACACTAGTTAACAGAAGTTTCCGTGTCGTGAATCCCAACCGCGGAATTGACGGCAAACCAGCGATTCAGACGGTCCATTCGGAGAAACGTCACGAGTCGGCGTCCTGTTGGTGCTTGTCTTCGCCGGCGCCATGGTCGATCCTTCCGACCGTAACTGCGGACGGGCGGGTACCATGTTGTGGGTTGGTCTTGCGCTCTACGCGGTGACAGGTGTCGTCACCGCGCTTGCGTTCGTGATTTTCGGCGTCACCCGGGTCCAGCCGATGCCGGTTTCGGTCGGCGCGCGCATCTTGATCGTGCCCGGCGCCGCTGCGCTCTGGCCCTACGTGCTCGTGCGCTGGCTGAAATCGATCCGATGAGGCGCGCACATCGATCCGTCCATCGCGCGCTGTGGCCGGTCTTGGCGCTGGTGGTGGCGCTCGGCCTGGCGCTGGCGTTCATGCTGCGGCCGTCACCCGAAGGAAAAGCGCCGCGGGCGGCGAAGACGGCGGAGACGGCGGGGGCGCGTGCGCCATGAGCGTCGGCTTCCGCGCGGTGCGGTGGAATCGGCAAAAGCTCGTCTACGACGCGATTTTGATTGCGGGCGTGGCGCTCTACATCACGAGCTACCTGATCGTAGCCAATTGGCTCTACCCGCCGAAGGATCAGCCGGCCGCGATCGACCTGCGCATCCGCGCCTTTGGCAGCTGCGCGTTCCTGATGCTGACCATCATCTTGTCGATCGGGCCGCTGGCGCGGCTCGATCGCCGCTTCTTGCCGCTCCTCTACAACCGCCGCCATTTCGGCGTGCTGACCTTCTTGGTCGCGCTAACGCACGTCTGGTTCATGCTCGAATGGTATGCGGTGCAAAACGCGCTGCCGAACCTCTATGCGGAGCTCACCAAGCTGTCCGACTACGGCAAGTTCATCGGCTTCCCGTTCAAGGCGCTCGGCATCGCCGCGCTCCTGATTCTCTTCCTGATGGCGGCGACCAGCCATGATTTCTGGCTCGCCTTCCTCGGTCCGCCGGTCTGGAAGGCCCTCCATATGGGCCTCTACGTCGGCTATGGGCTGGTGGTGATGCATGTCGCGCTCGGCGTCATGCAATCGGATCGCAATCCGCTCATTCCGGCGATGCTGGTGGTCGGTTTTGCCGTCGTGACCGTGCTGCATCTTGCGGTTGCCTGGCGCGAGCGGGCGGGTGACCGTGGCGTCGCGGCCGGCAGCGATGGCTGGCTTCCGGTCGGACCGCCGCTCTCGATCCCGGACCAAGGGGCGCGCATCGTTGCGGCGCCCGGCAGCGAGCGCATCGCGGTGTTTCGCGACGGCACGCGGATCGGCGCGCTGTCGAACCTGTGCGCGCACCAGAATGGTCCGATCGGCGAGGGCCGCATCATCGACGGCTGCGTCACCTGTCCGTGGCACGGCTATCAATACCGCCTCGACGACGGTTGCGCCCCGCTGCCCTTCACCGAGAAGCTCGCGACCTATCGGGTGCGAGTCTCGGATGGCGTGGTCGAGGTCGATCCGCACCCGCTGCCGCCCGGCACGCCGGCGGCGATCAGTTTCGAGACGACCGCTAATCCGGCCGGAATTTGAACGGCCGCGGCAACGGCGCAAACCAGGCGTCGAAGATCTTTGCCGCCTCGCCGGAAGCCTCGAGCTCGAGCAGAGTCTGGTTCACGAATTCGGTAAAGCGCGGCTCGTCCTTCTTGAGTCCAAATCCGGCGGTTCTCGGCAAATCGTAATCGGGAATCACCGTAAAGTCCTGCGGCGAGCCGCTCCTCTGCGCAAACGAGAGCAGCAGCACCTCGTCGGCCAGGAATCCATCGACGCGTTTATCTTTCAAGGCGGTAAAGCAGGCGCTGTAATCATCGAATAGCACGATCTGGAGCGTCGGTACCGCCTCTTTGAGCTCGGCGTCGACGCTCGCTGATTTCACCAGGGCGAGCTTACGTCCCGCCATCTGCTTGACGCTGGTGATGCCGGCGTCCTTTCTGATCAGAACTTTGTGCGGCGACACCAGATAGGCCAGGCTGAAACCGATGTCGCGTTTGCGATTTTCGGCGCGTGTCATTCCCGATGCCGCCAGATCGACCTTGTCCTGCTTGAGCGAGGGGATCCGCTCGGCATTGATGATGGACTTCTTCTCGAGCCCGATGCCCAGGCGGCTTGCGACCCGCGCCGCGAGATCGACGTCATAGCCCACCACGCCCTTCTCGCCGTCGCGATAGCTGAACGGCGGCGATGACTCGCTGACGCCGACGATGAGGCGGCCGCGCGCCTTGACGTCGTCGAGCTTATCGGCGGCAACGGCGTCCGGCAGGAGCAAGATCGACACAGCGCCCAGCGCAAGTTTGGCCAAAGTCCTGTGAAGCATTGTCATAATGCGGTCCTTGACCCTGCCATTCGCGCGCCAGTCACTTCGCGGCCGGCAAATATTGCTCGGTGATGAGCGTGCGCATGTCGGGGGCCTGCGGCAGCGAGCCCATTTCGACGAACGACCGCGCCAGCACCGCGAGCGCCTGGGGATCGAACTTTCCGGTGCGGTTGAACATGCCCATCAACTCGTCATAGCCGCGGCTGGCGACGCGCTCCGAGACCTCGGCGGTGCGGCGCACGATCTCGATCGTCTGCGTCCTGTGTGTGCGCATATGGCCGATGGTCTCGAACCAGCCGGCAAGAAAGGCCCGCACCGCCTCCGGGCTTTGCTCCGCGAAACCCTTGCGCGCAAAGAAGACGTAGATGTGAAAAACCTTGATCCGGTCGCCGAACTGGACGAGCACGCGGCCGCTGCCGTCCTCCTCCATCCGGTAGCCGGCATTGGCCTCGACGATCATGCCGTCGATCTGGCGCGTCTTCAGGGCCGCGGCCTGCGCGGCGGTCGAGCCGAGCGGGGCGAGATTGATGCCTGTCGAACCCCAACCCATCTGGCGCGACAGCTCCTGTCCGAGCCAGTCGGTCAGCGATCCCTTGCTCGAAATGCTGATGGTTTTGCCCTTGAGGTCTTCGGCGGTCTTGATGGGGGAGTCCTTGAGCACCGTGAGCACGACCGAATAGGGCGCGTCCGCCATGGCGGCGACGCCGATCTCCGGCGCCCCCTTGGCGACGAAGGCAAGCTCCGGCCCCGAGCCGATGCCGATATCGATCGAATTCGCTGCGATCGCCTGCTGCACGCGCGGCCCGCCGCCGAAGCTGATCACCTCGAGGTCGATGCCGTGCTTCTTGAAGATGCCGGCCTCGGTGCCGACCTGCAGCGGCACGAACTGGAACGTGCCGACCTGCGGCTGGCCGAGGCGCACCTTGGTTTGCGCCTGCGCCGATTGGCTGAGCACAACGCCGAATACGAGTGCGGCGGCGATAAGGCCTGTTCGAAGCATCGTTCCCTCGCTCACCGTTTCTTGGTCGTTCCCTTTGTCGCACATTAATGGCTCGTCATGCCCCGCGAAAGCGGGCAGCCGGTATTCGCGAATGTCGCAATTGGGCACCGCCTTGCGCCGCATGATATCCGGTGGATACTGGATCGTCCGCTGTCGCGGACGATGACAGCGTGCAAAATGGGGACATCCACCACCAAACGAACGGCATTCGTGACCGGTGCGTCATACGGCGTCGGGGCGGCGACCGCGCTGGCGCTTGCCCGCGACGGCTTCGACGTGGCGGTCTCGGCGACCCGCGCCGAGAATGTCCGCGAGACCGGGGCGAAGCTCGCAGCGATCGGCAATCGTGCGCTGCCGCTGGTGCTCGATTTGGGCTCGCAAGCGAGCATCGAGCGAGCGATGGCGGATATCATCGCGGCGTTCGGTCGCCTCGACGTACTGGTCAACAATGCAGGGGCTGATCTGCGCAAGCTTGCAATCGATGTGACCTTCGCCGAATGGGATGCAGTGATGGCGGTCAATCTGCGGGGGACTTTTTTTATGACCCAGCGGGTCGGCCGGCACCTGATCGCCGGCGGGCAGCCGGGCGCGATCGTCAATATCGCGTCGACCCACGGATTGGTCGGCGCCGCCGAACGATCGACCTACGGCATCTCGAAAGGCGCGCTCATCCAGATGACGCGGATGCTGGCGATCGAATGGGCGGAGCACGGCATCCGGGTCAATGCGATCGCGCCGGGACGGCTCGACACGCCGTCCCCCTCGCGTGCTGCACGAACAGCCGATCCGGGCTACATGGACGCGATGCGCACGCGCATTCCGCTCAACCGTTTCGCCCATGTCGACGAGGTGGCGGCGGCGGTGTGCTACCTCGCGAGCCCGCAGGCCGCGTCGATCACCGGGCAGACGCTGGTCTTGGACGGTGGCCTCACGGTCGTGTGACGCTCACCACCCGCGCGGCTCGGCGCGTAGCGCAGCGATCGCGTCGAGCTCGCCGATGAGCTTCTGGTAGGCGAAGGCGTCGAGCGGCAGAATTGGCGGCCGCGGCTCGCCGCAGTCGCGGCCCATGGCGCGCATGGCGGCCTTGAGGCTTGCGACCCCGCCGGGTTTTACCGCCTGACGCAACGCCGCAATCTGCTCCTGCACCGCGCGCGCCTCGAACAGTTTTTCCTGGCGGCAGAGCTCGTAGAGCGCGCGCACGAGCTTTGGTGCAATACCGGCCAGCGGTGCAAACATGCCGGTTGCCCCGATTGCGCCGGCCGACACCATCAACTCCGTTCCCGCCAGCAATTGGAATCCCGCGCGCACGCGCGGCGCATCCGTCATCAGCTCGATCATGAACTGCCAGTCGAGGCTGAGGTCGACCACACCGGCGAAGTTGGGACGTCTTTCGAGCAGCTTGAGACACAGCTCCGCGTTCACTTTGGTGCCCTGCATCTCCTCGGGCGCGTTGTAGACGAAGAAAGGGATTTCCACCGCCGAGCCGATCTGCACAAAATGCTCGAGCACCATCGCGGGCGGCGGGGTCCAATAATAGGGCGTGGTGGCAACGATGGCGGTTGCTCCTGCCTCCTGCGCGTGGCGCGCAAGGGCGGCGGCGATGCCGGTGCCGGTCTCGCTGACCTGGGCGATGATCGGCTTGCGTCCATTGACGCACTTGATCGCGAATTCGAGAAGCGCCCGCCGTTCCGCATCGGGCAGGCTGACCGACTCGCCCGCATGCATCGGCAGCGCCAGCGAATCGGCGCCGTTGCCGATGTGGAACTCGATGAGCCTTGCGTAAAGGTCGAAGTCGATGGCGCGCTCGCGCGTGAACGGCGTCACCGGCGTGTGCACGAGGCCGGGCGCGAATGGGCTTGGTGTAGAGGCGGGCATCGGGTGAGCTCGATTGAACGATCACCAGCCGTGCGGCTCGGTGTCGAGGATGCCCAGCCGTTCGAGCTCGCCGCGGATATGGGCTTGGCGCTCCTTGGTGGCGGTCGGCAACGGCGCCCGGGTGGGCCCGACTGGACGCCCCATCATCACCATGCCGCCTTTGAGCGAAGAGGGATATTGGTCGCGGAACAGGAGCCAGAGCCACGAGATCTTGTATTGCAGCTCGCGTGCGCGGGGCCAGTCGCCGTTGATGCAGGCATCGAACAGCTGCGCGCAGAGGTTCGGACAAATCGATCCCGCGGCCGAATAGGAGCCGATGCCGCCGAGCGGAACCGACGGCAACAGATATTCCACGCCGGTGAGCATGGCAAAATCCGGCCGCATCGCCAGCGCCGCGCGCGAAATCTCCAGGAACTTTTCGCTGTTGAAGCTCGCCTCCTTCACGCCGATGAAGTTGGGCAACCGCTCGATCAATCGCGACATCAGTTCACCGGTGATCTCGACGCCGGCGAGATAGCTCGGCGAGTTGTAGGACAGGACCGGCAGCGCGATCGAGCTGCACAGCCGGACGAAATAGGCGTGGATGGCCTCCAAAGACGGCGTCCAGAAATAGGGCGTGATGGCGAGGATGCCGTCGGCGCCGATCTCCTCGGCGTGGCGCGCCAGCTCCATGGTGTCCTCGACCGCCAGCGCGCTGACGTGGATGGTCACCGGGATGCGCCCGTTCACGACGCGCACCGCGGCTTCGGCGAAGCGCTTGCGTTCGGCAATCGTCAGGTTGAGCGACTCGCCCTTGTGGTGCGGCCAGGAAATGGCAGTCGCGCCGGTGCGCACGTGAAAGTCCAACAGCCGCTCGAAGGTCGGCAAGTCGAGGCTGAAGTCGTCCTTGAGCGGCGTCACCGGGCTCTGCATGACGCCTCGAAACTTGCTCGGCATGCTTTTCGGGTCCGATGGCGGCCGGCGGGAGCGGGCGGGAACGCACAAATTGCCGGCTTCGACGCGCGAGGGCAAGACTATGGCGTTTCGAATTCTTTAACCACGATTTGTCCCCAATTCGCATCGAACGCGTCCGCCGCATCACCGCCATAAACCAATTGGGCACCATGCCCCACTTGCGCAGCCCGCGGGCCATCACTTGCGCACACCGCCGCCCGCAAATTGACGCAGCGGTTTGATCAGGTCGCGTGAATCGCACGGATGCCGGAGGGGGACATGCGTTGCGTAATCCCGTTATTTGCGCTGTTCATGCTGGTGGCGCCGGCTTCGGCCACGACGCCTCAAGGCGGCGAGTTTCTTTCGAACGAGCAGGTCACCGCCTGGATCAGCAACTACCGCACCAAGCCCGACCCGGCGCGGGTGCCGGCCGCGGTGCGGGCGTTGAGCCGCTCCGGCGCCTTCAAGGATCCGGAGAGCTCGGGGGTCTATGTCGGCTTCCTGGCCGGCGTCATCGGCACAAATCCGGCGAAGGCCGAAGAGCTGATCGGCAAGATGCTTCCGCTTCCGGCGGGAGATCAATGGGCGATCATCCGGGCGATCGCCTATTCGAACCATCCCGACTGGATGGGACTCCTGGGCAAGTTCGCCGACCGCATGCCGCTGCGGCAGGTGATGATCGACAAATATCTCGCCGGCACGCTGCCGACGCTCGACGAGATTCCGCTCGAGAAGAAGAAGCCCACGCTGGTCGAGAAGATGCGCGGCTACTTCGACAAGTCGAAGGAGGCGCCGACCAGCGACGCCACCCTCGACGGGCGCCCGGAGCTGCTCGACACGTTGTGGGGATATTATTTCGCCACCGGCTCCTACCGGCCGATCGCGCGCATCATCGCGTTGCTGCCGTGGTCGAAGGATCGCGACAGCATCGACAAGCTCACCGTCGGCAGCATGGCGAAATACACGCTCGCCAGCAACGCCGCGCGCGACATGGAGCTGTTGGCGATGCTCAAGCGCGCGAGCAAGCGCCAGGCCAAGAACGCGATCCTCGACGAGGTGATCGAAGCGGCGGAGACCATGGAAACCACGCGTGTGCGCAAGGACGCGCTCGCCGCCATGGAAGAGCTCAAGCGCAAAGGGCCGGGCTACAAACGCGACATGGCGACCTGGGGGCAAGTCGGCCAGGGCGCGCTGGCGCTCGGCTGCATCGCCGCCGCCACCGCCGGACAGGTGCAGTTCGGCCTGCCATGCGTGCTCGGCGGCGCTGCGTCCTCGGCGGCGCTGAATTTCTGGGGCAGCCAGCAGTAGCGGGGCTGGCGACGGTTAAGGCTTGCTTTCAACCGCCGGCGGATCAGCCGGACGATGGTCGCCACCGACCTTGTCCGACGCCCGCGCCGGCTTGGGGGAGATGTCGGTGCCGATGAACTCGTCGATATAGACGTTGCCCTGGTACTGCAGCTCGTCATGAATGCCGATCTTCGAGGTGTAATAGGCCTCGGCCACCCACCACTTGATGGTGACGAAGGAGTGGTCGATGTTCTCCTTCGGGCTCTTTTCGTTGCGCGAGATGCGCTCCATCAGCTTCTGACGCTCGGCAGGCGAGACGTTGAGGAACGGCTTGCCGAACATCTCGCTTGCGACCGCGTCGATCTCGGCGAGGTCGTCCTTCCAGCTTTGCCGCCATAACGGGTCGATGCTTTCTGCCAGGCGGGCGTCGATATACTCGGCACATTTCGCAGCGCGCGCCCCGCCCGATTGCGGGTCGGCGGGGATGATCAACTCCGCCACTTCATCGAGGATGGCAAGCTCGTGCGCGGAGAGAAATTTGCCGGCCGCGGGCGCAACCGGTTTCGCCACCTGCGCCAGCGCCGCCTCGGGCAGCGTCGCAGCCGCGGCCGCAGCGCCCGCCGTGACCGCCAGCGCCTGTCGCCGGGTGATCGCGTCTTCGCTGCTCACAGCTCGCCCCGCTTGAGCTCGCCGGCGAGGTAATCGCAACTGCGCCAGCACAGCGCCATGATGGTCCAGGTCGGGTTCTGGCAGGCGGCCGAGACGAAGCCCGCGCCGTCGACCACGAACAGGTTCTTCACATCGTGCGACTGCAGGAACGGATTGAGCACGGAGGTCTTCGGGTCATTGCCCATCCGCGCGGTGCCGAGCTCGTGCACCGAGGAGCCCTCGGTCAGCGGATCGCGGTCGACCCGGGTGATCTCGAAGCCGGAAGTTGCGAACGCCTCCTGCATGCTGGTCACCATGTCGGCGCACATCTTCTTCTCGTTGTCGCCGTACTGGTAGTTGAAGCGCAGCACCGGAATGCCGAAGGCGTCCTTCACCCGCGGATCGAGATCGACCCGGTTCTCGTAGCGCGGCAGCACCTCGCCGAGCCCGTACATGTAGAGGAAGGCGCCGGCGTGGTCGCGCACCTTCTTCTTGTAGGCCTGCCCGTAGCCAGCAAGCTTGAGGGCGTCCTCGGGAAACATCTCTTGCCCGCTCGAGCCTTCGAGGCCGTAACCGCGGATGAAGTCCTTCCCCTTCGATTTCTCATCGAGATTGCGAAAGCGCGGGATGTAGAAGCCGCCCGGCCGACCGTCCTCGTTGCTGCGCTTGGCCCCGATGCGATCCTTGTCGATGCCGTGCACGCGGGGCCCAAGCACGTGCTCGCACAGATTACGCCCGAGATGGCCGGAAGAGTTGGCGAGGCCGTTGGGATGCTGGCGCGACTTGGAGAGTAGGAGGAGACGCGTCGACTCCAGCGTGGAGGCGGCGAGCACCACCACCTTGGCCTTGGCGTCGTAAGATTTCTTCGTCGCGGTGTCGATGAAGGCCACGCCCGAAGCCTTGCCGGTATTGGCGTCCATCAACACCTGATGAACGGTGGCGTTGGTGCGCACCGTGAGGTGGCCGGTATCCCAGGCCGGATAGATCAGCCCGGTCGGCGAATCGAACGCCGCATGGATGTCGCAGCCGCCGACGCGGCGGAAACAGGCGCCGCGTCCGAAGCAGCGTGAGCGGTACTTGTTGTGGGCGAGGCCCTCGGTGGTGACGCCGAGGCGAAACGGCGTGACCACCCAGCCCTTCTTGTCGCCCAGGACGCCGCGCATATGCACCTCGGCCGGGTTGAGGCGCATCGGGCGCTGGTAGATCGAGTCCGGCAGCCACGGCAGGTTCTCGGTCACGCCCGAAATGCCGAGATAGCGGTCGACCTTGTCGTAGTAGGGGGCGACGTCAGCGTAGGAGATCGGCCAGTCGACGCCGTAGCCGTCGCGGCTCGCGGCCTTGAAGTCGTAATCGGAAAGTCGCAGCGAAAGGCGTCCCCACACGTTGGTCTTGCCGCCGAGCACGCGCGAGCGCACCCAGGAGAAGTTGGTGCCGGTGTAGGGGTGCTCCTTCTCGTTGACGAAGAATTGCTTGGTGTAGTCGGGTCCCTCGCCGAGCTGCTGCCAGCTCACCACATTGGTGTAGCGGCCGAGCGTCTGCGCATAGGGCGGCTTGAGCCGCTTGTAGTCCATCTCGTTGAGCACGTAGGTGTCGGGCGGAAGCTTGCCGCGGCGCGGGTGGTGGTAGGGCCACTCCATCGAGTTGACCTCGGCCTCGAAGTCGACCTGCCGGCCGGCTTCCAGCAGCAGCACGTCGAGCCCGTGCGAGGTGAGCGCATGCGCGGCCATGCCGCCGGCCGCGCCGGAGCCGACCACCAGCACATCGTAGACCTTGGTGAGGTCGACCGTTGCCGGCTCCGGCAGCTTCACGGTCGGCAAGCCGATGGGCGACATCTGGACGCGGTCCCGCGTTTCGTGGCGCGTTCAGAGAGCACGATCGGCGCCGCCATGCCAAGTGCAGCGGTGCCACAGTTGGCCGCAAGGTAAAGGCCGCGCAAAGACGGCGCGCCGACACCGCGTTCAACCTGACTTTGCGGCAACCGGCAATCCAATGTCGGCGCCCCTGAAGGGGCAGGTCGGGGGAGGGAGTCACCTTCGACCAGGCCACCCCACCCGATTGGCTGACCGAGCGATGAACGCATATGCTCGGTCACAGAGCGTGCACGCGTCGCTCGCTCAGCACCCCGGTTACGGCGAGCCGGGTGAGGGGGGACTCCTCGTGCTCCGAACGCCCCGGTGGCACGGTTCGATCGGTGGCCAAGTGCAGCATGAAATCCGACTTTCCGCTCCGCCGCTGCTCAGCCGGCGCCGCCTCATGCTCGGAACTGCCGCCGCCTTGGCGGGGGGCTGCCTGCCCGCTCCCGCCGAGGCCAACGTCCCAATCCCCTACGACTGGAACGCCACGCCACCGATGGAGCACAAACCGAGCTTCATCGAGTGGATGGTCAGGAACCGCGGCGAGGAGGCGGGTTTTCTCGGCCAGCGCTGGGAGCGGTTCAGGCAGGCGGTCGCCAACCGCGACCTCTGGGACGAGCGCGACAAGCGGGCATTTCTCCTGACGCCGCGCGAAGAATTCGTCACCACGCCCAATCTCGGCCGCGCCTATGAACCGCATGCTTTCGGCATCGGTTACGGCGTGACGATCAGCGATCCGCACCTCGTCGCGCGCATGACCAGCGCGCTGAACGTTGCGCGCGGCGAGAAGGTGCTGGAGATCGGGACGGGTTCCGGATACCAAGCGGCCTATCTCGCCAATCTGACCGACAAGGTGTGGTCGATCGAGATCATCGAGCCGCTGGCGGCGCGCACCCGCCGCCTCTACGATTCTCTGATCGAGCGCGGCTATACCGAGTACAAGTCGATCACGACCAGGCACGCCGACGGCTACTACGGCTGGGAGCAGGAGGCGCCCTTCGACAAGGTCATCGTCACTTGCGCCATCGACCACATCCCGCCGCCGCTGTTGCAGCAGATGACGCCGAACGGCATCATGGTGATCCCGGTCGGCCCGCCCGGTGCCCAGCACGCGCTCAAGGTCACCAAGCAGCAGGCGGCCGACGGCTCGATCGGCGTCGCGCGCTCGGACATCTATCACGGCGGCCGAGTTTCCTTCGTGCCGTTCACCAAGCTCGAAGGGGATCTGATCAGGGGCACCCACAGTCGCAAGTGACGGGGGGTTCTGGGACAGCTCAGCCCGTGGCCTGGATAAGCGCCAGCGAAATCCGGGCCTCCCGTCCGCCCGCTAGGGAACCAGGGCTGACGCCACGATCTGCATGGCTTGCAGGGATGCATTGTCGACGGCGTGCGCGATGATGGGAGCCGTGGTGCCGCCACTGCGCCAGCGGAGCCAGCCGAAGATGAAGGCGGAGAGCAGATATTGTAGCACCGAGGGCACGTCCACCGCGCCGTCGATGATGTAGTTGTTGTGATGCATTGCCGCGAACAGCAGAGAGGTCACCAGCAAGGCGGCGAGCCTGCCGTGATAGGCCTCGATCCCACGCCACATGAAGCCGCGAAAGAACGACTCCTCGACGAACGAGGCCAGGAAGATCGCCGGCCACCAGCGGAGCACGAACCACCACGGCGACGTGCCCTTGGCGATCTCGGCGCGGTACGGCGCAACGAAGCCGGGGCCATTGCCGGTCAGCAGTGCAAGCGCGATGACAGCACCGCAAATCAGCAGGACAACGCCGACGCCAAGCGCGACATCGGACACCCGCGGCCGATTCCAACCGAGGTAATCGCCCAACGGGATGGCCGTGAGCCGGACCGCCAGCACGATGATGAGGAACTTCAGCGCCCAGGCCGTGAAGTTGTCGACGTGACGGAGACGCGGATTCTGGTCGATGAGATTTTGCAGCCCGGTGGCGCTTAGGATCGCGTCATAGACCGGACCCATGGCCTCGAACAGGATCAGAAACAGGACCAGCGACGCCAGCAGGCCCCAAGGGCGGGTGTCCTGCGATGGCTGATATGCAGCCGCGCTCACGCGGGCACCGGTTTCCGACATCGACGCAGCATAAGTCGCGCTTGCGTTGCGGTAAATGCATTTCCGCGATGTACAATCCCGCTGGACGCAGCCCAAAATTCGAGTCGCCCTTTGATGAGGCGGCGCCTAACGGCAGGGATGGTCCGGCAGCACCGCCGGTGCGGGCGCGGGCGTAGCGGAAACGGCGGGCGGATTGAGGCAATTGAGCATGCGGGGCGCGAAATAGGGCACAAATCCCTGCTCCAGGATGCGCTTTGCCGCCGCCGCCATCTTGGTCGGGTCGCTGAGATACTCGACGACCAACACCTTTCGTCCGGCCCGGCGCGCCATCTGCAAATATTTGAGTGACGACGCCACGTCGGCAGGCCTATTGGCCGCCTCGGTGTTGTCGATGCCGTGCAACAGGTCCTCCTTGGCAACACCGTCGATCGCGCCCACGAGCTGCGCGTCATCGAGCAGTTCCTCGGCGTTCTGCATGACGACCAAAAAGTCAGGATGGCGCCGGCGCGCGTGCTCGGCCAGATGCCGCACGAATGTCACCATGTCCGCCCGGGCGGAAGGCCTGGCACTCTCCCACTTCGAAAACACGTCGGCGCGGTCGAGATAGGCGCCGTCGAAGCCTTGCGCCATGATCCGATCGAGATAGGCCTCGGGCGTGCCGAACATCAGCTGCTGCCATTCGGGATGCCAGAACTGGACGTCGTAATTGCCGTCCCAGAGCGGGTTCACGTCGCCGAGCCAAACCGGTTTCTTGGCCGGGTTGTACCATTCCGGCTGCCAGTAGGAGCGATACCGCTCGGCCTCGCCGATCGACAGATAAGCGAGCAGGATGCGAGGGCTGCCATCGGGAAGCCGTTTCATGCGCGCGACCTCCCCTTCGCGCGCACGCTCGCGCACGAAGCGGCGGTTGGCGGAGACGCCGTTGTCGATCACCATCAGCTGGTGCGGCGCCGCCGCAATGGCTCCGACATCGATGGAACTGAGCAAATAGCCCCAGTTTCGCACCGCGCTGATCCGGCGTCTGCGCTCGGCTGCGGCGCTGTCCGGGTCCAACTGCACGCGCAGCAGGCTCGGCGGCGCTTGCGGCACGGTTGCCAATGGATTGGCGAGCGAGGACGTCCACCCCGCTGCGGCGATCACCGTAATGGCGAGTGCCAGACCGATTGCAAGAGCCGGAAGACGAGGACCTGGGCGCATCGGGCGAATTTCTCGGCCGTTGTTCGCGGAAGCTTCTAGAACATTCGAGAATCGAGCAAAAGCGCGAACCCGCGGCTTTTCGAAGGCATCGTCCCAGAGGCGTCAGACGTCCAAGCCCCAGATCTCGCCCGCGTACTCTCGGATCGTGCGGTCCGACGAGAACCAGCCCATTCGTGCCGTGGTCGTGATGCTCGCCCGCCACCATGATTCGGGTTGGTTCCACAAGGCATCGACCGCGCGTTGCGTGTTCCAATAGGCGTCGAAGTCGGCGGCGACCATGAAGTGGTCGCAATTCAACAGGTCATCGACCAAGCCACGAAATCGATCGGGCTCGTCGGGCGAGAACATCCCCGACGCAATGCTGTCAATGACGTCCCCGAGGCGCGGCGAGGCTTTCAGCGCATCGCGGCCGGTAAATCGCGATCGGCGCTTCTCCTCGACCTCGCTTGCGGTAAGCCCAAAAATGAAAAAATTGTCCGCGCCCACCCGTTCACGCATCTCCACATTGGCGCCGTCGAGGGTACCGATCGTGAGTGCGCCATTCAAAGCAAGTTTCATATTGCCGGTTCCGGAGGCTTCCATTCCGGCAGTCGATATCTGCTCGGAAAGGTCGGCCGCGGGAATGATTTGCTCGGCGAGGCTGACGCTGTAATTCGGCAGGAAAATGATCTTCAGCCGCTCCCCGACGACCGGATCGGAATTGACCACGCGCCCGACGTCGTGCGCCAATTTTATGAGGAGCTTCGCGCGGGTGTAATCGGTAGCGGCCTTTCCGGCGAAAATCTTGACCCGCAGCGGCCAATTCGCCGGCTGCGCGCGGATGGCCATGAACACCGCAATCGCTTCCAGAATATTGAGCAGCTGACGTTTGTATTCGTGAATCCGTTTGATGTGAACGTCGAATAGCGCCGATGGGTCGATTCGGGTCCCGGTCAGGTCCCGCACGCATCGCGCCAAGGCCGACTTGTTGCGTCTGCGTGTTTCGAGAAAGCCGCGAACAAAGGTGGAATCGCTCGCCAGGCGCTCGAGGTCCTTCAGCGCCTCGGTGTCGTCGAGCATCCGTTTGCCGAGGACGTCGGTCAGGAGGGACGTGAGTTTTGGATTGGCCTGGTATAGCCACCGCCGGAAACTGATTCCGTTGGTCTTATTCACAATTCGTCTGGGCTTTGCAGCTTCGAGTCCGCGAAAGACCGTTCCACGCATCAGGTCGGTGTGGAGCGCCGACACACCGTTCACTTTGTGCGAGCCCACGAACGCCAAGTGACCCATTCGCACGCGCTTTTCGGGACTTTCATCGATGAGCGAGAGCGATGAAATGACGGCGGCGTCGGTGACGCCGCTTTCCGTCACCTCTTTGAGATGGAGCCAGTTGATCAGGTGAATGATTTGAAGGTGACGCGGGAGCAGGCTGCCCATGAGCGAGATCGACCAGCTCTCGAGCGCTTCGGGCAGCAATGTGTGGTTCGTGTAGCTCAGCGTCGAGGTCGTAATCCGCCAGGCGTCCTTCCAGGAGTACTCGTGCTCATCCACCAGAATGCGCATCAACTCTGCAACCGCGATAGCGGGATGCGTATCGTTGAGCTGGATTGCGGCCTTCTCCGGCAACGAATCCAGGCTATCGTATTCGCTCAGATGACGGCTCACGATGTCTTGCAGCGATGCCGAGGTGAAAAAGAACTCTTGCCGCAAACGGAGCTCTTGTCCCGCGGGCGTCGCATCGCTTGGATAGAGCACGCCGGAAATGGCCGCCGCTTTGGCGCGCGCCGTCGTCGCACCGACATAGTCGCCCTGATGGAAAATTTTGAGCGCAAGCGGATCGCTCGCGCGCGCCGACCATAATCGCAGCGTGTTGACGTGGCGGCCACGCCAGCCGACGACCGGCGTGTCGTAGGCGACGGCGAGCAGCGTTTCGGCGGGATACCAATGACCGCGGGCGGTGTCGGCGTTTCCCCCGATATACTCCACCATGCCGCCGGACCGAATGGGGTAGACGACGTCGGACCGTTCGAACTCCCATGGATTGCCGAGTGCCAGCCAATCGTCTGGGAGCTCCTGTTGCCAGCCGTCGCTGATCTGCTGCTTGAAGAGACCGTGCCGGTAGCGAATGCCGTAGCCGATTGCCGGCAGGCCGAGGCTCGCCATGCTGTCCATGAAACAAGCCGCGAGCCGGCCAAGGCCGCCGTTGCCGAGACCGGCATCCGGCTCGAGCGTGCGCAATTGTTCCAGATCGACACCAAGGCTCGCGAGCGCCTCGCGTGCCGGCTCGATCAGGCCGAGATTGATCAACGCGTCGTAGAGCAGCCGTCCAATGAGATATTCAATCGACAGGTAATAGACCCGCTTCTTTTTTCCCGCCTCGGTCCGGCGGCTCGAATCGAGCCAGCGGTCAACGATGCGATCCCGCACCGCGAGTGCCGTCGCCACGAACCAGTCGTGATCGCACGCGCTGGACGGGTCCTTGCCCACCGAATAGGCGAGCTTTGCGAGAATAGCCCCGCGCAGCTCGGTCACTTCTCCGCTAAGGATGGGCGTCGGCGCCGGCTGGTGCTGCTGCGAATATCGCATTCCATCTCACGAGGTTTAGCGACTCAATTAGTTTACCTCAATCCGATATCCAAGTACCCAAAACTCTCTGCCCACGGTCCGAAAAAATCGACTCGATCTGAGCAAGCGCTTCGTCGGGATGCTCGACCGCAAGGACGCGAAGGACGTCAGGGGCATGAGCCCGGTCTGGTGCTTCTTCGGCGGCCACGGCAGCGCCGCCGTGCTCGCGCTGTTGCCCAAAGCGGAGACGATCATGATCGCGGGCGAGCCCTATCACGTGGTTCTGGTCCCGTTTGCGCCGATCCCGTTCGGCGGAACCTTGATCTATGTGCCGGCGAAATGGGTGGTGCGGGCCGAGATGCGGGTCGAAGGCCTGATGAGCACCTATGTGTCGATGGGGGTGTCGTCGCCGCAAGAGGTGCGGGGCCTTGCTGCTCCGACGACGGGCCTGCCGCCGCAGCAAGCGTAGCGAGGACTGAAAGGCCGAATCCACGCCGTCATTCCGTCGACTCGATCAGCGCCGTGCGCCGTCGCTCGATCTCGTCCGCAAGCGCGCGTAGCCTCGATTCGGCGTTGACGAGATCGATTGCCATGATGTCCGCGGGATCGGCGAAAGCGCCGTGTGCAAGCGTCGCGTCGAGGTCGTCGACGAAGTTCCTGAGGCCGGACAAGTGGCGTTCGAGCGTGCCGAGCATCGCGGCGACCATCTCGGCGGAGCGGTCGATCCCTGTGGGCCTTCGCCTGCGGCGCTCGCTCACGGAGCGGCGTGCCGAGGTCTCGAGCCTGCGAATCAGAAGATTGAGGGGATGGGACATCTTGCGCTCCTATTCCGCCGCGTCCGCCATTGCCCCATGCTCATTCGCGCGGGCGCGCGCCAGCAGCGCCTCGTCATGCGCGATATCGTCTCGCGTCTTGGCGCATGACGGCGTTGCGAGGCCGTGGCGCAGCTTGTGCAATCGCAATTCGAGCTGGCGGATCTGCCGTGCGGCCGGTGGCATGTTCGCAAGTGCGCGGCGACCCTGCTCGCATTCGAGCATCACCTTGGCGATCGACCAGGTGCGGCGGAGCTCTTCGCCGATGAGCTCGGACCAGGGCCGCGGCGCGCCCATTGCCGCATAGGCCTCGCGCTCGCGCCGGGCACGGTCGGCCGCGATTCGCATCAGCATCGAGCGGTCGATCGCGTCGGTCGGGCTGACGAGATCGGATTCGCGCAGCTCCGGGACCCGGAAAGGGGACCTCGGCTTTGCCGGCCAGCGCCCGCGGCTGTGGCGGGTTTTTGCGTCTGTCGGATTGAACGATCGCATGGCCGGGCCCTCTGTTCCTCCGCGCAATATACATCAATACTGTATATATGGATCAATAAATACACCACTAGTGTAATCACGAAAACGTGAAGTTGTCGCTTTTCTGTGGATTCCGTGGGCAAACAAGGCCCGCGAGCCGATTCGCCTAAACCTGGGGGCTTGCCAATGATAGGAAACTAATCCATACGAACAAATACGGAACGAAACCGAGATAGGAAATCACCCATGCGCAGCGTCGCCCGCCGGTCAGGAGCCGGAAAGCTCAAGTCGTCGCAACGGACTGGGGAGGATCACTGGCGCCGCCGCCAGGCTCTGCAGGTGGCCGCCCAGCTGCCGGACAACCCGGAGGAGGCGCTGGCCGTGCTGCGCCACGCGGAAACGCTGGTGCGGTCGTTCCTGGCCCCGTGCAAGCCGGCCTAGCGGCGCTTTCTCATCAGCCGCTCGATCTCGACCGCCAGCTTCTGCGGGAGCCCGCCGCGATGGCCCAGGAAGATCCAGTCGAGCGTCACCCCGGCGGTCTTGCAAAGCTCCATCGCGCTGTCGATGCCGATCCGGTTGTCGCCGGTTTCGGCGTTGTTCCAGGCCGCCGGCCTGATGCCGGTGCGCCGGCAGAGCTCGGCCTGCGACAGGCCGAGGGCCTCGCGGGTCACGCGAAGCCGCTGCCCGATATCCTGGTGGCTGTCCGGCCGTTTGCGCGCCATGGCGGGCGCATCGTTTCAAAATTGCTCAAGCCGGTCAAGGGCTTCCATCCAGCAGCCGAAAATTTTGCTTTTATACAGAACTGATGTATAATCCCGCAGGCGATTGGGCTTGTGAGGGACGACATGAGTCATGGCGAGGCAGCGAACGCCTGGACCGATGCTCGCATCGCGCTCCTCAGGCAATTGTGGGACGAGGGCGCTTCCTACGCGCAGATCACGGCCGCGCTCGGCGGCGTCAGCCGCAATGCGGTGATCGGCAAGGTGCATCGGCTGCGCCTGCCGCAACTTGACCGGAGGCGGCGCGCCGCAACATCTCCAGGATCCGCGCCCGGCGGCGGCGCCGTTCGGCGCCCGATTGCCGCGCGCCGGGCACACCGCCGATCGCCGCCCGCGCCCGCCGCCATCGCACTCGATCAATTCAACGCCGCGATTCCGATCGAGCAGCGCCGGACGCTGCTGCAGCTCACGCGCTCGACCTGCCGCTGGCCGGTCGGCGAGCCGCGAGCGCCAGAATTCTTCTTCTGCGGCGGCCGGGTCGAAGCGGGCCGTCCGTATTGCCCCGGCCATTGCGGTTTCGCTTATCACGACGAAGAAAATCCATGCCGACAATTTTCATCCGCAAAGCCCGGCCGCCGCACCGCCGCCAATCCGGGCATCGCGCCGTCCAGGTTGAATTCGCTCGAGGGGAAGAGATCATGAGACGAGGCCGCAAGCGAAAACCCAACGTCGTGCGCGACCACGCCGGCAAATCGCGCGGCGAGCCGGCGACCATCGCCGCCGAGGTGCTCGCGGCGCGCGCCCGCGAGCTGTTCCGCGACCAGGTCAGCCCCGAGCACGCCACCGACGCCTTGGCCGGGTTCACGCTCGGCCGCCTGCTGCTGCGTAACCGGGCGGATCGATCCGATCCCGGCTCGATCACGCAGGCGCAATACGATGCCGGCGACGAGTGGTCGAAGATCGTGCGCGCGCACGCGGGCATCATGGGCTACAGCCTCAGCTGCCCGTCGCCGAGCTTCGTCATGGTGGGTACCGGCCCCATCTGCGCCTGCGATCCCGGCGAGGCCGAGGTGATCGGCATCCGCCGCAAGTATTCCGACTGCTACCGGGCGCTGCTCGATGCGGGCAAGGTGTTCAAGGATCATCGCAGGGTAACCGGCGTCGAGGTGGCGATGATCTGCTGGGACGTGTGCATCGACAATCGGCCGATCGGCACCTTGTCGGCGGCCGACTACGGCAATCTGCGGGCGGGACTCAATGCGCTGGTGAAGGTGCTGAGGGGCGGGGCGTGAGATCCGGTCGCGGATTGCCTATGCTCCCAAATCGGCGCGGCTGGCGCGTCCTGCGCTTCGATCAACGGCAAGGCCAGCGCGGCGATCTCCTCGCCCCACAGGCTGTGCGCCAGCAAGTTGGGATGGAAGCCGTCGGAGGCGAACAGGTCCGGCCCAAACGGCATCGAAAATCGTTCCACGACCAGGCGCGGCAGCCGTCCGGCAAGTCCTTCGGCCGCCATCTGAAGTGCGGCCGAGCGCCAACCGAGGATGCTGCGCAGCGGCCACGGCAGCGCCGGAAAGGAGACCAGGGGAGCGACCGCCCCGATGACGACCGCCGCGTCGCCGACGCGCTCGCGCACCGCGGTCACCAGCGCCGCCAGATCGCCGGCGAAGCCCGCCGGCGAACGATAGGCGGTGGCATCGTTGACGCCGAAAGCAACGATCAGCAGGTCCGCCGGCTCGGGCGCGACCTCGGGCAGCAGCCGCCGCAATGCGTCCCTGGCGGTTGCTCCGGAAAGTCCATGACCGCGCCAGGCGATCGGCCGTCCGGTCAAGCGCGCCAGCACCCGTGCCGTTGCGGCGGCGACCGTCTCGTCGCTGCGGGAGAGGCCGATGCCGGCCACGGGAGATTCGCCGATCGCGAGCACGCGGATCGGCCGACCTGTGCCCGGCACCGATCCGTGATGCGGCGCCTTCGGGGGCGGCAGGCGCGGGACGCGCCGGCGCGTTGCCGTGCCTTGCGCCCACGCCAGGGGAAGACACGCGAGCGAGCCGACCACGCAGGCGGCAAGTGCCGCGCGCGACCTTTTGTTGCCGGAGAACGCGAGAGGGCCGGCGGCCGTGGAAGCCGTGGCATGTGGGTTCGAGCGCCGAGCGGAAGCCGTAAACGACAGTCTTGTCACCCGACGCATGGCGACGCGCTCCGACCCTTACAAAAGCGGGCCCTTCCGGTGAAAGGGGATCAAGTCGGGACCGCCGCAATACCTACGCGAAGACGGCATTCGGGTTCCATGCCTGGTGAAAAAAAGGCCGGCACGGAGCGATCGCATGCTCGCGTCGGCAAGGCCGGCTACCGCATAAGGATGCGCATGCGGGGCGCACGACCGAAAGTAGCTGCTGTCGCTGCAGATCGGAAACAAGGTCGTCGGGACGCCCTCTCGCCCGGTCGTGGCCCCGGCGGTCCGCTGTTGACTCGATCTCGCGAAACGCTTATTTGGCGAAATGCGATTCGACGAACTGCGCCCGCCGGCCCCCGCCGCGCGGGTTTTTTGTTGAGGCGCGCCGCGGCTGCCAGCCTCCCCCGAGCTGTGGCGCTGTCGAGCGGTATTTTCCCACATCCTGCCGCGCGCTAATCTGCAAATGTCGCACGGGCGCTTGGTCCAGGAGGACGCCAATGAAGCGAATGTCCGGAATTGGCGCGCTGGCCGCCGCCATCGTGCTCCTTGCAAGCCAAGGTCCTGCCGTTGCGCAGACGCCGCCCTCGTCCGGCGGCCCGGTCGATCCGGCCATCATCGAAGACCTCGTTGCCGCGGGCCGCATTCTCGCCCATCAGGGGGTGCTCGATACCTTGAAGTCAACGCGCGCCTGCAGACGACCGCGATCCAGATCGGCGGGCCCATCACCTACTTCTCGGCGGAGGAGGGCGCCGCCATGGACGCCAACAACCCGGCGGTCTATTCGCGCGCCTGGCCGCTTTGGAAAAAAGAGGCCCATGGCCGGCCGATAGAGGCATTACGAGGCAGCTCAGGCTGCCTTGACCAGCAGACCTTCCACCTCGGCCCAGGCGCGGAATGCGTCGGCGGCGATGCGTTGCTCGTCGTCCGCGTCGGCCCGCTCGAGCTTTCGTAGCAGCCCGTCCTGCATGACCGGCCGCCGCGCGTCCTTGTATCTGCGCACGAAGTCGGCCGCGTCGTCGAGCGTTCGCACGACGACCTTGCCTTTCAGCACCAGCGGCGGATCGAATTTGAATTCTCTCATACTCTGCAAAACGGCAAGCAACGCATGAAGGTTCCCAATCGAACCGGCGCGGCCCTGAGAGCAAGTCGTCGGAGATTTGGTTGCAAATTCGCTCCGATACCTCCTGACTGACCATTGCCAATTCGATATCCTGCAATGCGGCCTGGCTGGCAGGGGACCCGAATGCAATTCGATCATTCGACCAAATGAGACGCCGCGAGTTCATCACGCTGCTCGGCGGCACGGCAGCTACATGGCCGCTCGCCGCGCGCGCGCAGCAGCCGACGATGCCGGTGATCGGGTTCCTCGGCCCCACGTCGCCCGACGTGTTCTCGGACCGCATACGCGGATTTCACCGTGGCCTGAAGGAAACCGGTTACGTCGAGGGCGAGAATCTGACGATCGCCTACCGGTGGGCCGAGGGTCAATTCGATCGCCTGCCTGCCTTGGCGGCCGAACTGGTTCGCCGGCAGGTTGCCGTGATTGCGGCGGGTGCCACCAGTGCGGCGTTCGCGGCCAAAGCGGCAACCACGACCATCCCTATTCTTTTCGTCATCCCTGAAGACCCGGTCGGGCTAGGTCTCGTGGCGAGCCTCGCCCGTCCGGGCGGCAACATGACAGGGGTCAATCTGTTGGCGGCTGAGGTGGTGGCAAAGCGGCTGGAGCTCTTGCGCGCGCTGATCCCAGGGGCTGCTCGCGTTGCCGTGCTGATCAATCCCGCCGATGCGAAGACTTCCGAATCCACGCTGCGAGACGTGGATACGGCTGCGCGCGCGATCGGGCTGCAAATCCAGGTCGCCCGCGCCCGCACGATCGGCGAGGTCGATGCGGCCTTCGCGGCTTTCGGGCGCGAGCGGCCGGACGCGCTTTTCCTCGGCGCCGACCCCTTCTTCACCAGCCGGCGCATCCAATTGGCCAACTTAGCCTCGCGGCATGCGATTCCCATGACATCCGCCACACGTGAGATTACCGACGTCGGCGGACTGATGAGCTACGGAGCCAACATTCCGGATGCGTGGCGTCAGGTTGGCGCCTATACGGGCCGCATCCTCAAGGGCGCGAAGCCCGCGGACCTGCCGGTCGTGCAGGCGACGAAGCTGGAGCTGGTCATCAACGCACAGACCGCAAGGATACTCGGCCTCACTGTGCCGGCGTCGCTGCTCGCGACCGCCGATGAGGTGATCGAATAACGCTGGCCATTTCCGCCAATCGCCCGCGCCGATGAGGTGATCGAATAAAGGCTGGCCGATGTCCGAGTCGGCCCCTAAGCTGACTTCGAGTTCCTCAACACCTCAAAGCTGAATACCGCAACATATGTGCGCCAACGATGATTTACTCAGGAAGTGCGCAACCACGAGGCTGCGCTTGCTCATGACTGTCCAACCTGGTGTTCGGCGCTCGTCGGGAGAGTAAAGGAAAACGTCGAGCCCTGTCCCGGGCTCGACTCCACCCAGATGCGCCCGCCATGCAACTCGACGATGCGCTTCGCAATCGCCAATCCAAGTCCAGTCCCGCCTTTCTTCTTCGTGATCGATGAGTCGGCCTGCTGGAACTCCTCGAAGATCTTCGCTTGCTCGGCTTCGGCGATGCCCGGTCCGGTGTCGCGCACCGCGATCGTGAACGAGCCGTTGGTCGCGAAAGCCCTGATCGCCACTTCGCCGGTATCGGTGAACTTGATCGCGTTGCCGACCAGGTTGAGCAGGACTTGCGTGAGCTTGCGCTCGTCGCCACGCGCGACCGGCAGGTGCGGCGGGACCTCGACCTTGAGCGCGATGTGCTTCTCTTTGGCGAGCGCCTCGACCGCGCTGTAGACGTTTTGCACGACCTCCTTGAGCGAATAGTCGGCAAGCGAGAGCTTGAGCTGCCCGGCCTCGATCTTCGACAGATCGAGCACGTCGTTGATCAGGCCGAGAAGGTGGCGGCCGTTGCGCTGTATGCGGTCGAGCACCTCGCGCATTTTGTCGGGGGTGTCGCCGTAGACGTTGTCGAGGATCAGCTCGGCATAGCCGAGGATGGCATTGAGCGGGGTGCGCAGCTCGTGGCTCATATTGGCCAGGAACTGCGACTTGTGCTGGCTCGCCTCGGCGAGCTGCCGGCTCTTGTCCTGGATCTCGTCGAACAGGCGCACGTTTTCGATCGCGATCACCGCCTGATCGGCGAAGGTGGTGAGCAGCTCGATCTGTTTGTCCGTGAACGAACGCGGCTCGGAGCGCGTCAGCCCGAGCACACCGATCGAAACGCCTTCGCGCAGTAGCGGGACGCCGAGCACCGACCGGAAGCCGCCGAGCTTCTGCGCTTCCCAATTGGTGTATTCCGCATCCGCGAGGACATCAGGAATATGTACGATCTTTCCTTCAACAGCGGCACGCCCGATACCCGACCCCCGCCCCGGCATCACCGGCCGGTTCCTCCTGAACTCTAGGAATTCGGGCAAAAAGCCGTGGGATGCGCCTCGGACGTACTTTCCGCCTTCGAGTCGGAAAAGAACGGAATTGTCCGCCTCGCACAAGCGGGCGGCCGAGTGCACGAGTGTGTCGAGCACGGCCTGCAGGTCGAAGGTCGAGCGGCTGATCACCTTGAGCACGTCGGCGGTGGCGGTCTGCTGTTGCAGCGATTCGGACAAATCATCGGTGCGCTGGCGCAGCTCGTTGAGCAGGCGGACGTTCTCGATCGCGATGACCGCCTGACTGGCGAAGCTCGTGACCAGCTCGATCTGCTTGTCGGTGAACGGCCGCACCTCCTGGCGATAAATTGCGACCACGCCGATCAGTTCGTCCTCCTTGAGCATCGGGACAACGAGAACGGTCCGAGCGCCAGCCAATTCGGCGAGCGCCACCACCGCTGGCTCGCGTTCGATGTAGCCCTGCTCCGTCCTGACGTCGGTAAAGTGGTGCAACTGCTTCGTCTTCGCAACGCGAGCAAGGGGATTGTTCGGGGCGGGGCGGATCACCGGGTCGCGCCGCCGCAACTCATCCCATGCCGGTGGCGCGCCGTGCATCGCGACCATCCGGAACGCGTCTCCGTCGTATAGCAAGAAGTTGGCGAACTTGGCCTCGCAAATGCGCGTGGCGTTCTCCAGCATGGTCTCGAACACGGGCTCCAGCGCTCCGGGCGAGCTGGAGATGACGCGCAGCACGTCCGACGTCGCCGTCTGCTGCTCCAGCGCCTCGCTCAGATCGTCCGTGCGCTGGCGCAACTCATTGAGCAGGCGCACATTCTCGATGGCGATGACGGCCTGGCTCGCGAAATTGGTCACCAGCTCGATTTGCTTGTCGGAGAACGGCAGCACCTCCTGGCGGTAGATGTTGATTGCGCCGATCAGCTCATTGTCCTTGAGCATCGGCACGGAGACTATCGTCCGATAGCCAGCGAGGTCGACGGGGGCCACGACAAATGGATCGCGCTCGATGTAGGACTGCACCGCCTTGATGTCGGCGATGTGGGCCACCTGCTTTGTGATGGCGAGACGCCCCAGGGCAGTGTCCGGCGGCGGTCGAATTGGCCGGCGCTTGCGTGCCTCGACAAACGCGGGCGGGGCGTTGTGGAACGCCGCGGCGAGGAAGGCGTCTCCGTCGTAAAGGTAGAGCGTGCCGAACTTGGCCTCGCAGATGTGCACCGCTTTTGCCAGCATGGTCTCGAACACCGGCTCCAACTCACCGGGCGAGCTGCTGATGACCTGCAAAACCTCCGAGGTCGCGGTCTGCTGCTCCAGCGCCTCGTTCAGTTCGTCGAACAGCCGCACGTTCTCGATCGCGATCACGGCCTGGTCGGCAAAGGTCGTTGCCAGCTCGATCTGTTTGTCGGTGAACGGCCGGATTGGGCGACGCGATAACACGATGACGCCGATCGGCGTTCCCTCGCGAATGAGCGGCACGCCCAATATCGTATGAATACCCCCAAATTGTGGACCCTCGAAGGTGAACTCCGGATCGGCTTGAACATCGGCAATGTGGACAGTTTTGCCTTCGAGAACCGCACGTCCGGCGACATTCGTTCGTCCGAGCGCGATGGATGTGCTCCGTACGAATGTCGACAACTCGGACGAGTAGCCGTAGTCCGCGACGTGTTCGAAGAATGAGCCTTTTTGACGAACGATGGCGGCGAGCTCCGCATCACACAGCCGTGCCGCCGATTCGACGAGCGTGTTGAGCACGACCTGGAGGTCGAAGGTCGAGCGGCTGATGACCTTGAGTACGTCGGCGGTGGCGGTCTGCTGTTGCAGCGATTCGCGAAGCTCGTGGAGCAGGCGGGTGTTCTCGATGGCAATGACGGCCTGCGCCGCGAAGTTTTGGACCAACTCGATCTGCTTCTCAGTGAAAGGCCTTACCTCCTGACGGTAGATGGTGAGCACACCGATCACTTCGTTGTCCTTGAGCATCGGCGCAAACATGACGGTGCGGGCGCCCCCCAGGTCGACGAGCATGATGGCGCGCGGGTTGCCCGCGAGATAGGCCGGATCCTGGGACATGTCGTCGACATGAACCACCTGCTTGGTCTTAACGACACGGCCGATACCGGTGCTTTGGTCGAACTTGAGGACCGGCTCGCGCCGCCGCGCCTCGGCGAGCGCGGGTGGCAGGTCATGCCATGCGACCGATCGGAAGCGATCGCCTTCTGCCAGCCACAACGTGCCGAACTTGGCGACGCAAAGGCGCACCGCATTCGCCAGCATGGCCTCGAACACCGGCTCCAGCTCGCCGGGTGAGCTGCTGATGACGCTGAGCACCTCGGAGGTCGCCGTCTGCTGCTCCAGCGCCTCGGACAGTTGCTGACGCGCTATTTCCAATTCGCGCGTGAGCACGGCGACGGTTTTTTCGCGGTCCGAGCCGCGCAAATTGCGCGAACGGCTCGGCGCCGACCGCCGAGGGCGCGACGCGGCTGCCGATGTCCGCTTTTTACGGCGCCTGGCCATGACTGTACGACCTGGCGTTGACCAGTAACTTGAAGCAGAAGGTCAACGCGACCAGCGTAGGCTTCGTGAAGCACTAAGCAGCTAGCATACCGCGGTCTTGGCCTGTGTGAACTGGGTCAAATCCAGAACGCGAGCACCGGTAATCGGGGGCGGCATAGGTTCGATTGCCGCTGTCCTTAATCGCGGGCGCGATGTCGCCTTCTGGCGCAAATGCGAAGCGATGTCCTCCCGCCGCTTTCGGAGCATGAGCGGACGTCCGGCTTGAGCCCGCATAGCAGCGGCCGCGCTTCTCCTCGAGCCAGTCCAGCTTAGCGCCGCCGAATTCGTCCCTTGACTCGATCTTGCAAATCGCCTACTTGGCGAAATGCGATTCGACGTTCTGCGCCCGCCGGCCCCCGCCGCGCGGGTTTTGTTTTGGCGCGCTGAGCGATTCCGAGCTGCGCAAGACGGGACTGGCGGCACCGCGTCGGCGAAAGTCTTACCGCGACGCGTAGAATTGGCCATGAATTATTCGGGTTGCGACAAGTCCGGGTTCATGTCTTGACGCGATCGTATCGGGCGCTTGCCGGCGACCTTGCGAATCCGCCGCGAGCAGTTGCCTGGCCAGGACCGCAGGGCGAGGTATTTGGATGCAAGCTGAAAACCGCGCTCGATCTCGATCGAATTCTGCCGCAACTGTCGCAGGTGGGTAAACGATGAATGCTTGCAACCGATGCATGAGTAGGCTGACTATGCCATTGTTGCGCTTCCTGAAAGACGAGACCGGCGCCACGGCCATCGAGTACGCCATCATCGCTGGCGGCCTATCGATCGTGATCGTCGTCGCCGTCAACGCTATTGGCTCGACCCTGAGCACGACATTCACGTCGGTTGCCACCGCGGTCAAGTGAAGCCACGCGTAGGATGGGCCTCGCCATAGCCCGGCGGAGACGGGCGAAGACGCCTGTGAGGTTGAACCCATCCTGCGCTCGTCTCTTGACTCGCTTTCACAAATCACTTACTTGGCGAAATGCGATTCGACGTTCTGCGCCCGCCGGCCTCCCGCCGCGCGGGTTTTTCGTTGTGGCGCGCCGCGGCCGCCGGCGTGGTCCTCCCTCCGCGCTGGTCCTTGGCAACCGTAGCCCGGATGAGCGAAGCGAAATCCGGGGCGTACTTCACCGCACATCACTCCCGCATTTCGCTTCGCTTAACTTGTCCGCCGAAGCCCGCCTTCGGGCGAAGGCGGATGCGGGCTACTTGCTTTTCAAGCCTCCCTGGAGCCGATCGATGCCCTTCGAGCGCGACGACGGCGAGCCGCGAAACGGCTCGGCCCAGCTCCTGGGCCCGCCGGCGCCGTCGTCCAAGGTCTGCCATCGAGGGCAAGCCGGAAAACATTTGCTCAGTTCGAGACTTACCGGTTTTGACCCAATGCAGTCTCCGACCGCATTGGCCAACTGGCGGCGGGTTGTAAGTGGCTGGCCTACCCCCTGACTGATCGCTTGCAATTCGATATCCTGCAATCAGGCCCTGGCTCGCAGGGGGACCGAATGCAATTCGATCAACTGAAACGACGCGAGTTCGTCACGTTGCTCGGCGGCGCGGCGGCCGCGTGGCCGCTCGCGGCGCACGCGCAGCAGGCGGCGATGCCGGTGGTCGGGCTCCTCGACCAAAGATCGCCTGAGGAGTTGGCGGACCGTCTGCGCGGATTTCACCAGGGCCTGAAGGATGCGGGCTTCGTTGAGGGCCAGAACGCGGCGATCGACTACCGCTGGGCCGAGAATAGGATGGATCGGCTTCCGGAACTGGCGGCCGAACTGGTTCGTCGTCGGGTCAACGTAATCGCCGTGACCGGAGGTATCCCTTCGGCGTTTGCGGCCAAGGCGGCGACCACGACGATCCCCGTCGTCTTCCTCGTGAGCGACGACCCGGTCAGGCTTGGTCTTGTCGCCAGCCTCGCCCGGCCGGGCGGCAACCTGACAGGTATCAATTTTTTCACTGCCGAGTTGACCGCAAAGCGGCTGGAGCTCCTGCGTGAGCTGGTGCCCGCAGCCACTCGCGTTGCCGTGCTCGTCAATCCGGCCAATGCTGCGAATACCGAAACCACGTTGAGAGAAGTTGAACCGGCAGCTCGCGCCATCGGGTTGCAAATCCAGGTCCTCAACGCCGGCACCATCCGCGAGATCAATGCAGCCTTCGCAACATTTGCGCGTGAACGGCCCGATGTCCTCTTCGTCGGCATCGACCCTTTCTTCAACAGCCGGCGTATCCAATTGGTCAACCTGGCGACGCGCCACGCGCTCCCAGCGTCATTTCCCGCGCGGGACTTTGCCGAAGCCGGCGGGCTGATGAGCTACGGAGCCAACATTGCGGATGCGTGGCGCCAGGTCGGCTCCTATGCCGGCCGCATCCTCAAGGGCGCCAAGCCCGCGGACTTGCCGGTTGTGCAGTCGAGCAAGTTCGAGCTGGTCATCAACGCCCAGACCGCCACGATGCTCGGCCTCGCCGTGCCGCCACAGCTGCTCGCCCGCGCCGACGAGGTGATTGAATGAATCATTGCAAACCCGTGCACCTCGTTTATTGCGGTGCATCAGCTAATGGCACCGAACTGACCTACCGCGATGTCTGCAATCTGGAAAGAAAGCGGGCATGGACCGCCAAGAAGAGTCCGCCCTCGCGTCTGTCTTGCGGAAGAATCGGAAAAGCGCAAATATTCACGGCAATCGAGAGCCATGAGTCATGCACAGGATTGCAGTAGTGATTGCCTTCGTGGCCGCGCTGAACGCGCCGGCGTTCGCCCAGAAGGCCGAGATTGAGGCGGTTAATGCGAAATGGATGGATTTCTTCAACAAGGGTGAGTTCGCCGGCGTCGCATCGCTCTACACCGACGACGCGACCGCATTCCCACCGGGTTCCGCCATGGTGAAGGGCAGAGCCGCGATCGGGGCAATGTGGAAAAGCATGGCGGAGCAAGTCAGCGATCCGAAAGTCACAACCCTCGACGTCAAGCCACTCGGGCCCTCTGCGGCTCGCGAGATCGGCACCTTCAGCCTCAAGACCAAGGGTCCGACGCCACAGGAACTCACTGGCAAATATGTCGTGGTGTGGGAGAAGATCGGAAGCGATTGGAAGCTCGCGGTCGATATCTGGAACGACGGCAACTAGGCACGCCTCCTTACGCCACTCCCGCGCTGTCCGCGAATGTCTGGTGTTGGGGGTAGATCGGAATACATTTGCTCGATCTGAGCTTTCCTGGTTTTGACCCGAAGCTGACTCTCAGCGACCTGCTCATTCGATCACCTCGTCGGCGGCGACGAGCAGCTTGTCGGGAATCTTGAGCCCGAGCGCCTTGGCGGTCTTGAGGTTGATGACCAGCTCGAACTTGGTCGGCCGCTGGACGGGAAGATCGGCGGGTTTAGCGCCTTTCAAAATTTTGTCCACGTAGGTGGCCGCACGCCGAAACAGGTCCGCGATGTCCGTCCCGTAGAACATGAGGCCACCGGCCGCAGCGTACTCTTTAATCCCGTACATCGCCGGCAGACGGCTCTGTTCCGCAAAGTCTACGATCCGTGTTGAGTGAAGAACGAGTATCGGGTCCGCCAGCACCAGCAGCGCGCCCGCGCCCTCGCGGATCATCGCCGCGAAGGCGCGGTCGAACTCATCGGGACCTCGCGCCCCGAGGATTTGAAGCTGCACCCCCAATGCGCCGGCCGCGACCTCCGTCTCTCTCAACATTTGTGCCTGGAAGACCACATTGTCCGGATTCCAGAGGACCGCCACACGAGAGACGTTGGGGACGGCCTCCTTGAGAGCGATTATGAATTTCCGCCTTTTGATGTCGGTTGCGATCGGACCCCTCCCAGCGGGGTCATGCCCGTGCAAACAGAGGCTGCCCGTCTACCGCCTGACTTGTGCCGCCGCCGGCGCCGCCTGGCTCAGCCCGATCAACGCCACCACAACCCCCACTACGTAAATGATCGTACCGAGGTAAATCGGCCCGAGGTGGCTCACCCAGTCGTAGTTGAAGTGTCCCATCCAGTGCAATGGCAACGCCACGGCCAATCCCAAAACCGGCGAGATGACGCCCGTTATCCACGCCCACCAGAAGCCGTTGCGAACCCCGTACCAGGCCAGGCCTCCGACGGCGATCGCGGTGGCTGCGACGAACCCTGCTATGGCCACGTGGAGGTGCGTGATGTAAGCCATGATTGCCGGGTTGATCCCGTTCAGTTGCTGCGTCGTAACGCCGTTCAGCGTCTCGACGCCGATCTCGAACCCGCTGCTCGCGAAGGCCCGGAAGAAGAATACGACCGCGTAAACGAGGAAGATCAGGGCGCCCAAAACCATAAGGGCTGCTCCCGTGCGCAAGGATTGCTCTCTGGACATTGTTCCCTCCGACTTGGTCTTGACCCACATTCCCCAGATGACCGGGGATCGGCATGAATGCTAGCATTCTGCTGAGGTACCAAGAAGCCGATTGTCGGCTCTTGGCACATCGCGTTGGTTTCGCTGCGGTGCAATGATTCGGCCGGAGTCGGAGGTTAACCGGGCTTGTTACGGGTATCGGGAAGCCGACGCACCCTCTCGAATTACTCTTCCAGAAAGCAAGGGCCGACAAGGCCAACCAGAGGTGGCCGATTTGGTTCTTACAGCTTACTCAAACGCTGGAACGCTGTGCAGAGGGCACCATTACGCCTTAGTGAGTTCGCTTTCTCGCGCGACACGCTCGTGGACTTCGTCCACGCCCTTGATGCGATATTCGAACTCGCCGCGGTTCTCGGGGAGCTGCTTGGTCACTTTGTAGACGCCGCCCGGTACGTTGCGACTGAGCGCGGGCCTGATGGTCACAATCTGACCCACATGGAACTTATGGGAAGCCACGGAACGACCCAATCTTAATTACGGACTTTCTGATGGCGCTCGCAGCATACGCCCAGTCTTATTTCCGCTGCCGGTACCACAACGCTGGCGTCGGCGCCTGATTGCGCTTGGTTCGGGCGATCCATCGCGCATCATCTGCTCGGCGCTGATCGTACAGGCTTTCGAATCGGTGCGCTATCCGATCCTGCCCAGGATCACGCGGGTCGAGAGCAAGCGAGTACGACGCGAGCTTCTGGAAATCCGCCATTCCTCACTCTATGCGCCGCGCGACTTCGACATCTCGCCCTATTTCGAAGTAGTGAAGCCGACTATCGTGACCGGCTTCGATTACAGGACGATGGGATGGGTCGACCGGCCGCGTGCGCAATCTAAAGTCTGCGATCGAGGGCAAGCCGGAAAACACGTGCTCACTGGGAGTTCTTCGCATTTCGATCCGGAGCGGACATGCATCGCGGCGCTACTCGATCACCTCGTCGGCGGCGACGAGCAGCTTGTCCGACACGGTCAGGCCGAGCGCCTTTGCAGTTTTCAGATTGATCACCAGCTCGAACTTGGTCGGCTGCAGGACCGGCAGGTCGGCCGGCTTCTCGCCCTTGAGGATGCGGCCGACATAGATGCCTGCCTGGCGATACGAATCCGTGATGCTCGTGCCGTAGCTCATCAGGCCGCCGGCGACGACGTATTCGCGGAAACCGTAGCTTGCGGCAACCGCATGTCGTGCAGCCAATGCCACGATCCGCTCGCGCCGGCTGTCGAAGAACGGCTCGCCGGAAACGACAAGCCCGCGAGCACGCAGCCTCGCCAAGGCCGCGAATGCTTCATCCAGCTCCTGGTCCGTGCTGGCATTGAGGATCTGAAGTTCAATTCCCAGCACCTTCGCCGCCGTCGATACCTCCTTCAAATCGATGTCCGCACTCTGATTGGTTGGATTCACGAGATAGGCAATGGGTGCGGCCGACGGCACCAATTCGTTCAGAAATTCGAGACGTTTTGCCAGCAGGGTCGAGTTGAATGTGCCCATGCCCGTGATGTTTCCGCCTGGCCGGCTGAGGCTGGAGACTAGACCAAGGCGGACTGGATCGCTGGCCGCCGAGAACACGATTGGAATGGTTGAAGTCACCGCTTTGGCGGCATGCGCCGAGGGTGGGCCTCCCGCCGCAAGCAGCACAGTCACACGCAAGCCGACGAGATCGGCGGCGAGCGCGGGCAGCCGGTCGTAACGACCTTCCGCCCAGCGGAACGCGATCGCCAGATTCTGTCCTTCGACAAACCCCGATTCGCGCAGACCTTGGCGGAAAGCTGCAACCACGGCGGTAGACTCAGCCGGCGATCGGCTGCTGAGAAAGCCGATCACCGTCATCGCCGGCTGCTGCGCACGCCCGGCGAGCGGCCACGCCGTCGCCGCGGCGCCGATGAGGGTGACGAATTCCCGCCGTCTCATGAGATCAATTCCGGGGACGATGAGACCAATCGAGGAATACTAGCAGCGTTTTACGGCCCGGTCAGCGGCCCGACTTCCGTTCACGGCCCAATTCAGCCATAGGCATTGGGCCCGAAACAGGGTAACGTCCACGCACGGTCGAGCGCTTTGCTTGCCTGAGAGCTGCCCAAAAAACGGGAACGTACCGAAGTCCTCGCTTTCTTCCAATCGGTAGCCCTGGTGCCGTCGGCAGGCACAAAATCGATTTCAAGTATCGATGTCGGTTCGGATCGCGGAGGCCGCCGGCACCCGCGTTCTGGCACGCGCGCTGCCCGCAACACGCGCGCTTTTTGGAAACAAAGATGGAGAACACCGTGAAGCGACTTGGCAGGATTTCCACTAACCGGGCGCTGCTCGTTCTGTGCGCCCTCGGCTTCTTATGGGCGAGTTCCGGTCTCGTAACGGCACAGGACCGGACCAAAGGGCAAGGAAGTGGGCCAGCCCCGACACGCGGCATTCCCCTGCCTTACTTCGAAGTTGATCTCAACGCCCCGAAGCCTGGGGGAAAGCGACAACAGGGTGTGGCGGTCGGGGACTTCAACGGGGATGGTCTGCGCAAGCCCAAGACGGGCGGAACTCAAAATGGAAACGGCGCACCGCAGTCCAAAACCCACAACTATCGGGGGACAGTTACTTTGGTCAGATAGGCCTCGACGGCTGAAGCGCTCGCGGAGGCCGCCGGCCCCCGCGTTCTGCCACTCGCGCGCTGCCCGCGCGCCGTTGGGAAGCAAAGATGGAGAACACCATGAAAACGCGCATCGCAATCCTCGCCGCATGTGCGAGTACGCTGGCTCTAGCGCAGGCCGATGTTGCGCGGGCCAATTATGGCGCTGCTTCCGAGTCGAAGGGTCCGGTAAGGATCACGGATGTTGGGTCGGAGCCGGTGATCGTGGTTGCCCAGTCTAAGGATGGTGGTGGTAACGTGGATATCGGAGCGTTTGAAACGCAGAGGCAAAAGGGAACGACCGCAGGCTCGGGGAAAATCACAGAAAATGAATCGCCAAGGCCCCAGGATAGAAGAAGCCTAAAAGCCTCACGAAAGGGTACTGACTTGACGAGAGGACGGCCGTTGATAGGGAACGACGGAGGTATATGGAGGTAAGGGAATTACCGTTCGCGACCGTCTATCCATACCCTAGCCCTGGCCCACTTGAGCCATCGCCTGATGTACATCTCGAGTGGAAAGGCCGCCTCAGTTGGCGGCCTCTTTCATTTCAAACTTAGCCCAACTTTCTCAACTGGGGCTGTCAAATAGCAATTTTCGTGGGGTGTAGACGCAAAATAGTGAGTCGCATCAAAGGGGCGCGCTCGCAAATCGTCTGTAGTGTAGACCAAGTGTCTTTT
>Ga0137375_10000236_pt1 | contig 55896 bp, 49 predicted proteins | sample SagtaG_24_FD_104936 | JGI IMG/M metagenome (GOLD analysis project Ga0137375, IMG submission 104936) | Vadose zone soil microbial communities from Sagehorn Ranch, Mendocino, California, USA - Sage1_R_113_16 metaG | ecosystem: Environmental > Terrestrial > Soil > Vadose zone | place: USA... | reverse complement strand
GTGCGGAAAGTGCGGAAAGGCTCATTGCCGACGCGGCGTCGGCAGGCGAGGAGGGGCTTTCTGCACTTCCTGCACTTTCTGCAGCATAAAGGCGCGCTAACTGTGCTGTCCGTCCAGCAGCCGCACCGCCTCGAACAGCGTCGCCGCTCCGGCGGCGAGCGCGTCCGGCTCCGCCCATTCCTCGGGCGCGTGGCTCTTGCCGTCGCGACAGGGCACAAACAGCATCGCGGCCGGGGCGATACGCGCCACGAAGGCGGTATCGTGTCCGGCGCCGGAAGCGAGCGGCATGGTCGAGTAGCCGAGACCGGACGCGCCGCGCGCCAACAATTCGCGCAGACCGGCGTCGCAGATCGTCGGAGAGGTGCTCGAAAGCACGGCGTATCGGGTTCGGTCGACATTCACCCGGGCGGCGATCGACTTGCTTTCCGCATCGAGCGCCGCGGCGAATTCGCCGATCAGGGCGGGATTCTCGGCCCGGATGTCGAGCACCATGCGCGCCTGTCCGGGCACGACGTTCGCCGCATTGGGGCGGATGTCCAAAATGCCGGTCGTCGCGACGAAATGCCCGTTCCCCCGGCGCGCGAAGTCCCGCGCGCGCTCGGAGACGAACAGCGTGAGCTGCGCCGCTGCCAGCGCGGCATCGCGCCGGGAGTCCATCGGGGTCGTGCCGGCGTGGTCGGCGGAGCCGTCGAACACGATTTCCAGGCGCGTGATGCCGACGATCGCGGTCACCAGGCCGAGATCGATCTTCCGGTTCTGCAGGACGGCGCCTTGCTCGATATGCAGCTCGAAGAATCCCGCAATGTCGGCGCGGCGTGCGTCCGCGAGCTTGTTCGGATCGCCGCCGACGCGACGGATGGCATCGGCGAGCTTTTCACCACTCGGATCGGTGAACGCGAGCAGCTTGTCGTCGAGCGCGCCCGCCATGGCGCGGCTGCCCACGCAGGACACGCCATACTCGCTCGGTTCCTCGGCCAGGAAATCCACCACCTCGATCGCGTGCCGCGGCCGGTATCGCGCCGCCTGCATCGCACGCACGACTTCGAGCGCCGCGATGATGCCGGCCGGTCCGTCGAAGCGCCCGCCGGAGGGAACCGTATCGGAATGTGAGCCGAGCATGATGACCCGGGCGTCTTGCTCCGCACCATCCATGCGGCCGATCAGGTTGGCTCCAGCGTCCATTCGGACCTTCAGTCCCGCCTCCTCGAAGCGGCGGCGAAGCCATTCGCGTCCTTCAAGGAAGCGCGGTGAAAAGGATCGTCGGGTATAGGGCCGCTCGGGGTCGGTGATGGCGGCGAGCGCCATCAGGTCGTCCCACAAGCGCGCCTGATCTATCGGGGTGCTGCTCATCGGGCCGGGCTCTCGTGTGACAAGGGGCTCGTCAATATCGCACCTTGCCGGGATCAGCCGCCCATTCCTGGAAGGCAGAGTGCGAATCCTCGGTCAGCAAGCGGATGGCGGCAATTTTTCTCTGCTCCGGAGGCCGCCCGATTTCCTCATAGATGAATTCGTCATCGAAACCGATCTGCGCGGCCTCGATCCTCGTGTTGGCGTAGTAGATGCGGCGCAGCCGCGCCCAATAGATCGCACCGAGACACATCGGGCATGGCTCGCAATTCGTGAAGATATCGCAGCCCGGCAGATTGAACGTGCCGAGCACGACACAGGCACGACGAATGGCCACGATCTCGGCATGCGCGGTCGGATCGTTGCTCGATGTGACCTGGTTCCAGCCCTCGGCGATGATCGCATCGTCGTGAACGATGACGGCCCCGAATGGACCGCCGCTATTCTCGCGCATCTTCTCGAGCGCAAGGGCGACGGCGCGTTGCATGAACATGGTTTCGGTCATGGCGACCCTGCCGTTGATTATTCAGCCTGCCGCGCGCCGGCCGTGCTTGAGCAGGTCGAGCCCGACCTGGCGGGCGCGGTCATTCAGGCCGTCCCAGCGGCGGTCGGCCAGCCGTCCGTCCTGCACGATAATGCGGCCGTCGACCATCACCATCGACACATCGGAGCCGCGCGCGGCGTGGACGAGGTTGGTCACGATCGTGTCCGGGACCGAGGGCTGGACATGAAAACCGTCGAGCCGCACCAGGGCGAGGTCCGCCTTCAAGCCGGGAACGATCGCGCCGGCCGGAATATCCAGCGCGTCCGCGCCGCGCCTGGTCGCCATGTCCAGAATCCTCCCCGCCGGGAGCACCGACGGATCGCCGGTGACGCCCTTGTGCAGCAGCGAGGCAAACTTCATGACGTCGAACAGGTCGAGGCGATTGTTCGCCTTGGCGCCATCGGTGGCGAGCGTCACATTGACGCCGCGCCGGCAAAGGTCGGGCACCGGCGCGACGCCCGATCCGAGCTTCAGATTGGCGTGCGGGCAGTGCGCCACGTGCGCGCGGGCGGAGGCGAGCAGCGCGCGATCCTCCTCCGATACCCAGACGCAGTGAGCGAGCAGGGTGCGATCGGTCAGCGCACCAAGCGCATCAAGCTGGGCAACCGGCGTGCGGCCGACGCGCGATGTCGTGCGCTCGACCGACCGGCGGGTCTCCGAGCAATGCAGATGCAGGCCGGTGCGGTGCCTCCGGGCGAGCTCGGCGCCTTCGCGGACGTTGTCGTCGCTGCAACTCTCGAGATCGTGCAAGCCGACCCAGACCCGGACGCGGTCGTCCGGATCGGCGGCCGTCTCCAACATGCGGGCGTTCTGCTCGAGGCTCGGCGCGAACGGCTTGCTGTCGGCCACGTAGGGGACGATGATCGCCCGAATGCCGATGTCGCGGGCCGCCGCCAGCGCCGGTTCGGGACGGATGCACATGTCCACGATGGCGGTGGTGCCCGAGAGCAGCGCCTCGGCGTAGGTGGCGAGCGCCCCGACATAGGCCTGCTCCTCGGAGAGCTGCGCCTGCTCCCGCTCGATCACCGCGAGCCATCCTTCCAGCGTCAGGCCTTCGGCGCTGCCGCGGGTCAGGCTCGAATGGGAATGGGCGTGCGTGTTGACGAAGCCCGGGATCAGGGCGCCGCCGCGACCCTCGATCACGGATTGGCCCGGACCGGCGTCACGGTGTCCGCGGCCGACGGCGGCGATCTTTCCGCCAAGAACCTCGACCCATCCATGGAACGGCGTCTCCCCCAACGGCGGCACAACGAGAACGTCACGGAGGAGGCAAGGCTGCGAGCTCATCGGGTCTCCTCGACTTGCTCGCCGCGCGTCGCCATCCGCTCGAGGTAGCCAAACAGCATGAACGAGCTGATGCCGAGCGCCGCCAGAACGACGATGGAGACAAACAGCAGATCGGTGCGCAGCTGCGTGGCGGAGGTGATGATGAGATAGCCCAGCCCGGTGTCGGAACTGTAGAACTCCGCGACCACCGCGCCGACCAGTGCCAGCGAGGCAGCGATCTTGAAGCTTGCGAAGATGAACGGCAGCGCGCTCGGAAGCTGCACCTTGAGCAGGATCTCCCAGCGTGTGGCGTTGATCGAGCGCATGAACTCGATGATCCGCCGGTCGGTGGCTTTGAGCCCGCGCGTCGTATTGGTGACGATCGGGAAAAACGAGATGATGGCGCAGATCATCACCTTGGGCGCGATGCCGAAGCCGAACCAGATCGTGAGCAACGGAATGATGGCGATGATCGGAATCGCATTCGAGACGATCACGTAGGGGAACACGCCGCGCTCGAGGAACCGCGAATGCACGATTCCCGCCGACAGCGAGACGCCGAGCGCCGCCGAGATCAAAAATCCGGCGATCGCCTCGAGCACGGTCAAGCCGGTGTGGTACCAGAGGTTATTGGTTTTGAAGAACCGCTCCACCACATCGGTCGGAGCCGGCAGCAGCCAGGGCGGAATGTCGAGCGCCCGGACCGCGAGCTGCCAGACGCCGAGAACGAGCACCAGAATGAGCACCGGCGGCAGAATCTCGTCACGCAGCCGATTGGGTGTCGTCGCAGGCGCGTTGCCGCTCATGAGCGCAGCGCCTCCCGAGCGAGCCGAATCCAGCGCATGAATTCCGGCGTTTCGTGCATTTCATCGGAACGCGGGCGGGGAAGGTCGGTCGACAGGATGGTCTTGATGCGGCCGGGGTGCGGGGACATCACCACCACCCGGTCGGCGAGATAGACGGCCTCGGAAATATTGTGGGTGACGAACAGGACGGTCTTGCGCTCCAGGCTCCAGAGCTGGAGCAGATCGTCCTGCAGCTGACCGCGGGTGAGCTCGTCGAGCGCGCTGAACGGCTCATCCATGAGCAGGATGGACGGGTTCCACGCCAGCGCCCGCACGATCGCCACCCGTTGCTTCATGCCGCCGGACAGCTCGTGCGGATAGGCATCCTTGAACTTCAGCAGCCCGACCGATTCGAGCAGCTCCTCGCAGCGCGCCTTGCGCTTCTCCGCCGGATAGCCGACGACCTCGAGCGGCAACTGCACGTTTCCGAGCGCGGTCCGCCATGACAGCAGCGCCGGCTCCTGGAACACGAATCCAAACTGATTGACGCGGCGCGCCGCGGAGGCGGGCTCGCCGCGCACCGCGATCGTGCCCGAGGTCGGCGGGACAAGATCGCTGACCAGCCGCAACAGCGAGCTCTTGCCGCACCCGGTCGGTCCCAGGAGCGCAACGAATTCGCCGTCGGCGACGGTCAGGCTGATGTCGGAGAGCGCCTGGATCTGACGGCGCTCCGCCTGATAGGTCAGGCTGACCCGATCGAGCACGATGCCGGAGCGCGCGGGATGCGCGGAAGCCTCGCGTTGAGACGCCGCCGTGCGGTCCGTGAGTCCCGGATCGCCTTGCAGGCGCGCCTCCGCCATCATCTCGCCTCCGCCTACCGGCGCAGGTAGGTGTTGACGAAGACGTCCTCCGGACGCAGCGCCGATTCAATCAGGCCGAGCTTGCGTGCGACGTCGATCGTGTCGCGCCAGCGCTGCTCGGTCTGCCATCCGAAGCCCGAGGCCTCGGTTTCCGGGCTCTTCCAGTACGGAACCGTTTGTTCCAGCACCTTGGCCTCGCGCTTGGCGTCGGCCTCGTCGACGGCCGCCGCGACCGCGGCCACTGCGCCGGCGGGATCCTTCATGGTCTCGGCGACGGCCCGCAGCGTGGCGTCCAGGAACGCCTTCACCAGCTCCGGCTTCTGCTGCATGAAGTCCGGATTCGAAACGATCGTCAGTCCATAGGTGTTGACGCCGTAATCCGAGATCGGCATCAGCGTGACCGGCATGCCGGCGCTCTCGGCTTCGACCGGCTCGTTCATCGAGAAGCCCATGATGGCGTCAACCTGCTTCACCAGCAGCGGCTGCACGCCGAATCCGATGTCGACGAGCTTGATCTGCTCGAGCTGCATGCCGTTGGCGGAGAGCAACGCCACCAGTCCCTGGAAGGTCGCGCTGCCCTTCTTGGAGCCGAGCTTGATGCCCTCGAGCAGTTGACGCGGATTGGTGACGGGCTTCGCCTTCGGGCTGATCAACACGATCGGCGTGCGCTGGTAGTAGGCGGCAATGGCCTTGACTGGAACGCGTTGCTGAGCGCCTTGCACCAGGACGAGTGCATCGACCAGGCCGAATTCCACCGCCTTGGAGCCGACCTGCTTGACCGTGTCGGACGAGCCGGAGCCCGAGATGATATCGAGATCGAGACCCTTCTCCTTGTAGAAGCCGCGCTGCTTGCCCAGGTAGAACGGCGCATGCTGCGCGCCGCCTTTCCAGTCCAGGCGGATCTTCACTTTGACCGGCGATTGCGCGACGGCCTGCGTTGCGCCGAGCGCAGCGAGCGCCAACGCCATGAAACCGAGCCGAAGAAGCTGCGAGCGCGTCATAGGTTCCTCCGAGTGAATGATCGCCGGGGTCGCGACTGGACCCTCATCGCCGAGCCTGAAGCTAAAATCGTGCCAACAACTCGGCTGCCCGCGCCGCGGCGTCGCGCGGAACGACCGCGCGCTCCACGTCCCATTTGAGCGGAGCGGTCGCATCGAGCGCAAGCTTGGCCGACATTCCATCACGCGAGGAAGGATCGAGCCGGTTGCAGAACACTTGCGGCACCGTGAACATGTCGGTGTCGGCCTGAAACCGCGTGGCGAGCGCCCACAACACCTCTTCCTCGTCGAACACGTTGACGTCCTCGTCCACCGCGACCACCAGCTTGAGATAGGGGTCGAGGCCGAGCAGCAGCATCAGGGCGTGGCGTGCCTGCCCCTCCGCCGTCTTCTTGAGCGACAGGTAGGCGTGGAAATGCGTGCCCGATTTCGGAAAGTTCAGCGCCTTGAGGCCAGGCACCATCTCCTTGAGCCGCATGTGAACGTGCGCCTCCTTGGCCGAGCGCCCGAGCAGCAGGTGCTCGGCCGAATAGCCGGGAATGATGTCGTGGAAGATCGGCTTGCTGCGCCAGGTGATCGCCTTCACGACGAAGACGTTCCTGGTCGAGCGATCGGTCGAATAGCCGGTATATTCGCCGTACGGCCCTTCGTCCTCGTGCACGTCGGCAAGGATTTCGCCTTCCAGGACGAACTCGGCCTCGGCCGGAACCTCGACGTCGATGGTCTTGCACTTGACGAGCTCGACCGGGCGCCCGAGCAGCGCGCCCGCGACGTCGAATTCATCGACCTCCATTGCCACCTTGGCCGCTGCGGCAAGGTTGATCGCCGGATGAACGCCGATCACGACGGCGACTTCGAGGTTGCGGCGGCGGGCCGCGCAACGCTGCAGGTAGTCCCAGATGTGGCCGCGCGAATGCAGGCTGGCGCCGAACCGGTTGGGTCCCTTGAGCTGGAGCCGCTGGTAGCTCAGGTTGCGCACGCCGGTGTCCGGGTCCTTGCAGACCAAGATGCCGGAACCGATGTAGCGCCCGGCGTCCTTCTCGAAATGCCGGCTGATCGGCAGCGTGCCGGCGTCCAACTCGTTCCCCTGCACGGTGAAATCATGCACCGGTCCTTTGCCGACCATGATCGGCGGGGTCAGGTTGGCGAGCGCTCTCACCCAGGCGTCGTTGAACCCGCCCGGATCGGCGCCGACCATCCTGGCGATCCGCGCCCGGCTCGCGAACAGGTTGGCGACGACGGGCGTGTCGAAACCTTTCGGCCGTTCGACAACGACGACGGGCGTCTTGCGCCGCTTTTCGAGCTCCAGGATGAGCGCGGTCGGCAGATAATCGAGCTCCATCGGCTCGGAGATGCGGAGGATGTCGTCGTCCGGAAGCTCTGAAAGAAAGCTGCGCAGCGATGGCGATTGGGCGTCGGTGGACCGGCTGGCAATGGTCGTGGCGTACATTATTGGAGGTCCCGAACGCGGCTCGTGCCGCTGCCGAGCCAAGGCACCTATAAGGAGTCGGCCGCAAATTGTAAAACGTGAAGTTTCCCGGTCGATGTTGCGCCCGACGCAACAGACCGCTATCGCGAGATCGACGCTCCGCTGTTGCGGGCCGAGCCACATCGCATGACCGATCCGATCGCCCCATCGCTGCGCGCCTGGCTCGCCGAACGGGAGCCGGTGGCGATCGTCACCGTAGCCGAGGCCAAGGGTTCCACCCCGCGCGAGGCCGGAGCCAAGATGCTCGTCACTCAGGACAAAACCCGCGGCAGCGTCGGCGGCGGCCAGCTTGAATTGCGCGCCATCGCGCAAGCGCGTGCGTTCCTGGATGCCGACTCCTCAGCGGTTGTCCTCGACATGGCGCTCGGTCCGGAGCTCGGGCAATGCTGCGGGGGCCATGTCAGCGTGACGATCGAGCGCGCCGACGAGCGCGCGCTCGCGACCATCGAGGCGGCCGAGCGCGCCGCGGCCGGGCAGCGGCCGGTGGTTCTCGTATTCGGCGCCGGTCACGTCGGGCGCGCCCTGGCGCGCGCGCTGAGCCTGCTGCCGTTCGAGATGCGGTGGATCGATGAACGCCAGAGCGAGTTCGGCAACGCCCCATTGGGCGGCAACGTCGAGATCATCGTCACCGAGCGATGGAGCGACGAGATCCGGCGTGCGCCGCCGGACGCCGCCTATGTGGTGCTCACCCACAGTCACTCGCTCGACAGCCTGATCGTGTCGGCGGTGCTCGAACGCGGCGAGTTCGCCTATTGCGGCCTGATCGGCTCGCTGACCAAGCGCCGGGTTTTCGAGCACGCCTTCCGCGAGACCGACATCCCCGAGGCGACCATCGCGCGCCTGGTCTGCCCGATCGGGCAGCGCGGCATTGCGGACAAGCGGCCGGAGATCATCGCCGCCCTGGTCGCGGCCGAGCTGATCGAGGTTTTCGCCCATTCGCCACCCAGATAGAAGCCGCCCGCATGGATGTCCGCGGGCCCGAGCACCTTCGTCCGGCGCGTGGAGCAAACCGAAAATATCGTTATCATGGGTCCGAGCGCGCATAGCTGGCGCCACGGGTGCTGGTCGCGCCGCTCTTTGGTTGGTAAAGCGTCGCGATCATGAGTGACAGCATCCGTTTTCTACTCGGCGATGACGAGCGCACGCTGCGCGACGTCTCGCCGACGCTCACGGTGCTCGAATATCTGCGGCGTCACGCCCGGCGCATGGGCACCAAGGAAGGCTGTGCCGAGGGCGACTGCGGCGCCTGTACGGTGGTGCTGGGCGAGCCGGACGGGGCAGGGGGCCTGCGCCACCGTGCCGTCAATGCGTGCATCCAATTCGTGCCGATGCTGCACGGCCGCCAGCTCATCACGGTCGAGGATCTCAAGCGCGCGGACGGCACGTTGCATCCGGTTCAGCAGGCGCTGGTCGACCGCCACGGCTCGCAATGCGGCTTCTGCACGCCCGGCTTCGTCATGCAGCTCTATGCCGGATGGCTCGAGGGCGAGCTCACCGACCGGCGGAGCGTCAAGGATTGGCTCGCCGGCAACCTCTGCCGCTGCACCGGCTATGGTCCCATCATCGACGCCGGGCTCGACGTCGCGGCCGCGCTGCGTCCGTCGGGCGCGCAGGCGCGCACCGCCCAGCGGCTTGTCGCGCTCGATGACGGCGCCATGCTGCATGTGATCCACGACGGTGCCCAATGGTTCGCGCCGCGCAGCGTCGACCAGCTTGCCGACGTTTACGGCCGCCATCCGGATGCCGTGCTGGTCGCGGGCGCCACCGATGTCGGGCTCTGGGTGACCAAGCAGCACCGGCAGCTGACCACGCTGATCGACGTCGTGCGGGTCGTCGGGTTTGGCGCGATCGACGAGACCTCCGATGGGATCACCATCGGCCCCGCCGCCAGCCACCGCGACGCGACCGCCGCGCTCAGCAGGTTTCATCCCGACCTCGGCGAGCTGTTGCGTCGCTTTGCGTCGATCCAGATCCGCAATGCCGGGACCGTCGGCGGCAATATCGCCAACGGTTCCCCGATCGGCGACGTGCCGCCCGCGCTGATCGCTTTGGGCGCGACGCTGCGGCTTCGCCGCGGAACGGCGCGGCGGGAGCTGCCGCTCGAGGCGTTCTTCGTCGACTACGGCAAGCAGGATCGCGCGCCGGGCGAATTCGTGGAGGGGGTGCATGTGCCGCGCCTGCGCCCGGATACGCGCTTTGCCTGCTACAAGATTTCGCGGCGCTTCGACCAGGACATAGCGGCGGTGATGGGCGCTTTCTCGATCACATTGGCCGACCGGACGATCATGCGCGCCCGCATCGCGTTCGGCGGAATGGCCGCAACCCCGAAACGGGCCGCCAAGGCCGAAGCCGCGCTGGTCGGTCAGCCGTTCGCGGGTCCGACCATCGAGCGCGCCTGCCGAGCCCTGGCGGAAGATTTTTCACCGATCACCGATGTGCGCGCCTCGGCGGAATACCGGCGCATCGCGGCGCAGAACCTGCTGCGGCGGTTCCAACTGGAAAACGGCGGGCAAAAGGTGTCGACGCGTGTGCTGGAGCCCGTCGATGAGTGAGACCGTACAGCGCGACGATGCTCCCGTCGTGCCGCAGGAGGCGACGATCCACGGCGGCGTGAATGCGCCGCTCGCCCACGACAGCGCCGCCCGCCACGTCGCAGGCGAGGCCGTCTACGTCGACGATATGCCCGAGCTGCCCGGAACGCTCCATCTCTATGCGGCGATGAGCACGCGCGCGCACGCGCGGATTGTGGCGTTGGACGTCTCTGCGGTGCGGCAGCAGGCGGGCGTGGCGTGCGTGCTGACCGCGGCCGACATTCCGGGCGTCAACGATGCCAGCCCGATTGTCGGCGACGATCCGGTGTTCGCGGTGGACGAGGTGCAGTACGCGGGACAGTCGCTGTTCGCGGTCGCCGCGGAGACGATCGAAGCCGCGCGGGCGGCGGCAGCTTTCGCCCGCATCGAATACCAGGATCTGCCGGCGCTGATCACGGTCGACGATGCACTCGCCGCCGGGGCCGATCTCCTGCCGGAGCAGACCATGCGGCTGGGCGACGTCGACGCGGCGCTCCGCCGCGCGCCGCACCGCCGGTCCGGCACGATCCGGATGGGCGGCCAGGACCACTTTTATCTGGAAGGCCAGATCGCCTACGCCATTCCCGGCGAGAGCGGCGACATGACCGTCTATTCGTCGACCCAGCACCCGAGCGAGGTCCAGCACAATGTCGCCAAGGTGCTCGCGCTGCCCGACCACGCGGTCACCGTGGAGGTGCGGCGCATGGGCGGCGGCTTCGGCGGCAAGGAAAGCCAGCCGTCGCTGATCGCGGCGATCGCCGCGCTAGCCACGCAGAAGACCGGACGGCCGGCCAAGCTGCGGCTCGATCGCGACGACGACATGATCCTGACCGGCAAGCGCCACGACTTCCGCATCGACTACGAGGTGGGCTTCGATGATGACGGCCGGATCGCGGGGGTGCGCTTCGAGCAGGCGGCACGCTGCGGCTATTCGGCCGACCTTTCGGCCGGGATCGCCGACCGCGCCATGTTCCACGCCGACAATGCCTATCAGCTCCGCAACGCGATCATTCGTTCGCGCCGGTTGAAGACGCACACGGTCTCCAACACCGCCTTCCGCGGCTTCGGCGGCCCGCAGGGCATGCTCGGCATCGAGCGGGTGATCGACGAGATCGCCTTCGTTCTCGATCGCGATCCGCTCGATATCCGCAAGGCCAATTTCTATCCCGCCGACGGCAGCGGCACCACGCCCTACCACATGCGGGTCACCGACAGCATCATCGCCGAGATCGTGGACGAGCTCGAAGGCTCATCCGACTATCGCCGGCGGCGCCAAGCCATCCGTTCGTTCAATCGGCAAAGCCCGATCCTGAAAAAGGGCATCGCGCTGACGCCGGTGAAATTCGGCATCTCGTTCACGAAATTGCATCTCAACCAGGCCGGCGCGCTGGTGCACGTCTACAAGGACGGATCGGTCCAGCTCAACCACGGCGGCACCGAGATGGGGCAGGGGCTCCTGGTCAAGGTCGCGCAGGTCGTGGCCGAGGAATTCCAGATCGACATCGATCGCGTCAAGATCACCGCGACCACGACGGCGAAAGTGCCGAACACCTCGGCAACGGCCGCCTCCTCCGGCTCCGACCTCAACGGCATGGCGGCGCGCAACGCGGCGCAGACCATCAAGAAGCGGCTCATCGCCTTCGCGGCCGGCGAATATCATGTGCCGGAAGAGCAAATCCTGTTCCTGCCGAACCGCGTCCGCATCGGCAACAAGGAGATCGGCTTCGCGGAGCTTGTCGCCCAGGCCTATCTCGGCCGCGTCCCGCTTTCCTCCACCGGCTTCTATGCCACCCCCGGGCTGAGTTACGACGCCGCCAAGGCGAGCGGGCGGCCGTTCTTCTATTTCGCCTACGGCGCCGCGGTCAGCGAGGTGGTGATAGATACCTTGACCGGCGAAAACCGGCTGCTGCGCGTCGACATCATTCACGACGTTGGCCGCTCGCTCAATCCGGCGATCGACCTCGGCCAGATCGAGGGCGGCTTCATCCAGGGGCTCGGTTGGCTCACCACCGAGGAGCTGTGGTGGGATCAGGCAGGCCGGCTGCAGACGCACGCGCCGTCCACCTACAAGATTCCGACCGCCAACGATCGTCCGGACGACATGCGCATCCGCATCTGGAATGGAGACAACCGCTCCGAGACCATCTACCGGTCGAAAGCGGTCGGCGAGCCGCCGCTGATGCTGGCCATTTCGGCGTTCGCGGCACTGACCGACGCGGTCGCGGCCGCCGGCGATTACCGGCTCTTTCCGCGGCTCGACGCGCCGGCGACGGCGGAGCGCATTCTCATGGCGGTCGCCGACGTCAAGCGTCGCGGCGCGGCAGCGTAGCATCCGACCGTCGAGCTCTCAGGTCCGGGCTTCCGAGCGTTCCGGAAGATTGCTATCGTCCAAACCAGCTCGGGGAATATCCGGAGAATCTTGGTTGATGAGCGCGAAAATCACTTCGCCGCGTGCTGCCGCGACGCGGCGGCGGACATCGGAGAGCCGTCTCGATCCGGATTTCGTCGACGACCTCGTCGCCGGCTACCGCACGCTCGCGAGCCTCAATGTGCTCGATGCCTTCGGTCACGTCAGCGTGCGCGATCCGCGCAATCCCAACCGCTACCTGATGTCGCGCTCGGTGGCGCCCGAATCGGTGACGGCGGCGGACATCCTGGTGCTCGATCTCGACAGCCAGATCGTCGACCGCAGGGACGAAGGCAAGCTCCTATATCGCGAGCGGTTCATCCACGGCGAGATCTACAAGGTTCGCCCCGACGTCCATGCGGTGGTGCACAGCCACTCGCCGACCGTGGTGCCGTTCACGGTGACCCGCGCCAAGCTGCGCCCGCTGCTGCACAATGCCGGCTTTTTGGGCTACGGCGCGCCGCTGTTCGAAATTCGCAAATACGCCGGCAACGGCACCGATCTGCTGGTCGAGACCCCGGCGCTGGGCAAGGCGCTGGCGAGGTCGCTCGGCAAGCAGGCCGCCGTGGTGCTGATGCGCGGCCACGGCGATTCCGTGGTCGGGCCGACCCTGCGCGACGCGGTGTTCCGCGCCTATTACACCGAGGTGAATGCCCGCCTGCAGCTGCAGGCCATCACCATCGGCGGCCCGATCAATTTCCTCACCAAGCAAGAAGCGATCACCAGCAGCAAGGCCATGCTGCGCGCCGCCGCCCGGCCGTGGGCGCTCTGGCGAGCCAAGGCGCTGTCGGATGACAGATGACAGATGACAGATGACAGAGGACGGACGACGGATGACAGAGGACAGACGAGAAATACCAACAGCCGAACGAGAGACTGTCCGTCGTCTGTCCTCTGTCGTCCGTCCTCTGATCGCGGTCGCCTTGCTGGTCGGGGCTGCGCCCGATCTCAATGCCGATCCGATTGCCGATTTCTATCGCGGCAAGACGCTTCGTATGTTCATCGGCTACGGACCGGGCGGCGGCTACGATCTCTACGCCCGGCTCGCCGCCGAGTTCCTGCCCCGGCACATTCCCGGCAACCCGGCGATCCTGCCGCAGAACATGCCGGGTGCCGGCAGCTTCGTCGCCGCCAAGTACATGGCCGACGTGGCGCCGAAGGACGGCACCGCTTTCGGCAGCCTGGCGCAGACGCTCGCGCTCGACAGCGTAGTGGGCAGCTCGACCAAGCTCGATGCCGCCAAGTTCCGCTACATCGGCCGCCTCACCACCAACATCGACGTCGGCGCGGCGTTGCCCGCCTCCGGCATCAAGACGTTCGAGGACGTCCGCAGCAAGCAGTACACGGTCGGCGCCTCCGGCGGCGGCTCGACCACGGTGCTGTTCCCGCTGTCGCTCAACGCCTATGGCGGCGCCAGGTTCAAGATCGTGCGCGGCTACAAGGGCACCAGCGAGATCCTGCTGGCGATGGAGCGGCGCGAGGTGGACATCGTCGGCGCCTATGGACTGCCCGGGATGCGGGTCAGTCATCCGGGCTGGATCGACAAGGGCGAGGCGGTGATCATCTATCAGGCCGCGCTCAAGCGCCACCGGCTCCTCGCGAACGTGCCGACCTTGCCGGAGCTGGCGGTCAGCGAGGAGGCGAGGGCGATCCTGCGCGCTGTCGCCAGCACCTCCGAGATCGGCCGCTCGATCATCACCACCCCCGACGTGCCGGAGCAGCGGCTCGCGGCCTTGCGCAAGGCGTTCCAGGCGATGCTCAAGGATGCCGACTTCCTGGCGGCCTGCGAGAAACGCAACATCATGGTGGATGCCGGCACCGGCGAGGAGATGGACGCGATCGTGCGGGAGACGCTGCGGCTGTCGCCGTCGATCGTCGCCAAGATCGGCGAGATTCTGAGCAGCAGCAATTAGACCGACGTGTGCGCCATGCCTTCCTTGACGGTGAGCGCGTCCTTGGCGGCTTCATAGAAGCTCACGTTTTCCGGCAGCACGATCGAGGCCGAGCGCACCGCGTGGGTGGCCGGATCGATGCCGTCCGGCTCCTTGCCCTGCGCCGCCGCCAGCGCCGCCTTGCGCAGCCGAACGCGGGCCATGATCACGCCGTTGTCGGTCGAGACCAGGTTCTCCTTGCTGCGATCCTGGATCGGTCCCATGCTCTCCTGGATCGCCGCGTCCTGCATGGCGATACCGGCGACGCCGCAATAGGTCTCGTGGGCCTTCTGGGCGGCGCGGTCGATCATGTAGTCGTTGTCCTTGTTGACCACCGGGCGGAAGCTGCCGGGAATCAACTTGACGTGGATGCCGCCGCCGTTGCGCATGGTGTCGAGCTCATGCGCGGTGAGCGGCCGCGTCGGGTGGTGGGTGAAGCACCATGACATGCAGTTGTCGTCGTCGATCGGCACCCAGGCGTGGCCGTTGAGCGCGTTCTCCCCGTAGGGCGGGATCATGCTGTGGAAGGGCATCACCCATTGCGTGACCCGCCAGTAGAGATGGCCCTGCTGCGCCGGACGACGCACGCCGATCACCATGCCGCCCTCGGTCTCGACCACCTCGAAGCGCGCGTCGGTTTCCCGCGTCAGCTCGGCGCCCTTGCCGACATGCAGCGAGTCGCTGCGCAGATCGTGGCGATGCAGAAACGAGACGTGGGCGGAATCGATGCCGCCCTCCATGGCCTGCAGATAGTTGCAGTCCTGGGTGCGCTTCGAGACGAACCGGTGCGAATGGGGAACCTGCGCCCACTCGAAGCCCGGCAGCGGCGGTTTGAGCTCGGGCGGCCCCATATAGACCCAGATGACGTCGCCCAGCTCCACGCACGAATAGGAGGTGAGCTTGATCTTCTTGCAGAAGCCGCTCGCCTCGGGCTCGGAGGGAACCTCGACGCACTGGCCGGTGACGTCGTACTTCCAGCCGTGATACGCGCAGCGCAAACCGTTCTCCTCGTTGCGTCCGAACCACAGCGACACGCCGCGGTGCGCGCAGAATTCATCGACCACGCCGACGCGCCCCCGCGTGTCGCGGAACGCCAGCAGCCGCTCCGACAGGAGCTTGACGCGCACCGGCGGGCAATCGGGCTCCGGCACCTCTTCCGAGAGCAGCGCCGGGATCCAATAGCGCCGGAACAGATCGCCCATCGGCGTGCCCGGCCCGGTCTCGGTGAGAAAGTCGTTCTGCTCGCGCGTCGTCATTGAATTGGCTCCTTGACGTTCTTGTCGTTGTCGCGGGTGAGCCCTCGGCGTCGGCTACTTGGCCGGTTGGTACGGCCCGAGCTTGGCCACCGCCGCCCGGGCGAACGAGCTGTCCACCACGCCATCGACGCTCATGTCCTTCTTCTCGATCAGGCCGAGCTCGCGGAAGAAATCGAGATCCTTCCTCAGGCTTGCCACGTTGACCTCGCCGTCGGGGTTGCAATAACTCGGAATCATGCGGCGGAACATGCTCTCATCCTTGATCGTGGTGTACTTGACCAGGATCGGGATGACTTCGTTCGCCCTCGGCCCGGCGAGGCGCCCATCCTTCAAGGCATCGTTGTAGACGCGGACGCCGCGCAGATAGGCGCGCATGAACCGCTCGGCGACGTCGCGCCGGTTTTTGATCAGGTGATCGGAAAAGAACGTCACCGCGGTCTGCTGGTCCGGATAGGTGACGTCGTTGCCGGCAACGCGCTCGGCGACACCCTCCTCGATCGCGCGCGTCATGGTGGGCTCGTTGGTGATGCTGGCGTCGATCCCCTTGTTGCGGTAGGTCGGCAGATGCTCGGGGAAGCCGATATAGACGACGTCGACGTCGCCGTATTTGAGCCCGCCTTTTTTCAGCGCCTCGTTGAGCGCGGAGGCGGTGCCGGTGCCGGGGGCGCCGATCGCGACCTTCATGCCCTTGAGATCGGCGAAACTCTTGTAACGGCCGGACTCGACGTGGTCCTTGCGGACCATGAGGGAGGAGTAGCCGTATCCCGGCTTGATCGAAGCCTGGTCGGCCACGATCTTCATCAGGATGCCGCGCCCGACCGCGTTGTAGAAGCCGGCCGACACCGTGCCGCCGCCGACCTCGAGGTCGCCGGTGCCGAGCGGCGCGATCATTTGCGCCGCCGAATTGAAGCCGATGATGTTCACCGCGATGCCTTCGTCGCGGAAGAACCCCATCGCGTCCGCCACGTAATAGCCGGCGTCGCTGATCGTGCGCGAGATGCCGATGCGGACCTGCGCGACCTGCGCCGTAGCCTCGCCCTGCGGAGGTGCCGCGGGAAGCGCAAGGCACGTCATCGCAAAGCATGCCGTTGCGACAAATTTTCGAAAACGCCAGGTCGGCTTGTCACCAACGAGCCGGATCGTCATGCGTTCCACTCGCCTTTCGGTTGGAAACATCGTTCGCAGATATTCTTCCACAGATCGGCCGGCTCAGAAAGCCACGCAGGGGGCCTTTGGGTTGCTGCCTGCGCCGTGCATAGTTTCAGCGAGTGCACGGCATCGTCCGGATCAGACCCATGACTTGGCAGCCATTGGCGCCAGCGCGCGACCAGATCTACGGGCATCGGGCTCGTATCGGCTACACCTCGCCGCCGCTGATGACGGAGGTTTTCCCGTACGAATTCTACAGGATCGTGCCCGAGGGGGTAACGCTCGTCCTGACGACGCTGGGGATCGTCGAACGCAACCGGGCCCAGGTCGATCAGGCCTACGAGTTCAGCATGCGCGCGGCACGCGAGATGGCCGTCGCCGGCGTCGATATCGTCGTGCTCGGCGGGGTGCCGATCAACCTGTCGCGCGGCTACGACAACGCGCAGGCGATGATCCATGCGCTGGAGGCCGAGCTCGAGGTGAAGGTCTCCACCAGCCTGTCGGCGCAGGAAAGGGCCGCCCGGACGCTCGGCTGCCGGAAGGTGGTGATCGCGCAGCCCTACGACGCGACGCAAAACGCGCGCCAAAGCGGCTACGCCGAGCAATTCGGCTGCGAGGTCCTCGGCGCGACCGGCTGGGGCAGCACCATCCCGCGGTTCGGGTGCATCCCGCGCGATGCGGCCCTGGCCATGGGTCGCGCATTGATCCGGCAATATCCGCAGGCCGATTCGATCCTGTTCCCGTCGCCGCATTGGCCGACCATCGAAGCGATCGAGCCGCTCGAGCGCGAGCTCGGCGTCAATGTGATGACCGCCCTGCAGGCCGCGGTATGGGACGCCTTGCGGCGGGTCGGGGTGGATGACCGGATCGAAGGCTGTGGCCGGTTGTTCCGGGAGTTTTGAGCGCCGATCAGGCGTGCAGCGCCGTCAGCATGTCCATGACGTATTCATCGGCGCTCGGGATGACCAGCATCATCACGTGCGGTCGAAGCTGCGCCAGCGTCTTCGACACCGTTTGCTCGGACTGCGACGCGCTGCCGAGCACGACCGCGGCGGTCATGACGTGCTTGACGTGGCAGGCCTCGCCGATGATGGCCGCCGCTTCGGCGTTGGCGCCCGCCGTCGCTATCATCAGGACGTGATCGGCGGTATCGATTTCGTCGATCAGATTCTTGGTGCGGCCGGCCAAATCGCTGAGCCAGCCGTCCATGGAAAAAGGCTCATTCTTGCGAGGCTTGCCGGCGAATGCCGATGCGGTGAAGAAGGTCGCACCGTTCCAGCGTGATTGGGCAAGCTGCTTGACCACTTGCTCGCTCGGAGGATCGAGCGCGATGATCTTGATCGCCCGTGGCTTGGAGTTCGGAGCATCGATGCGGAACTTTGCCTCCGCCGCCGAGGCCATGCGCGCCGATTCGCTCTGCATCACTCGCTCCCGTTATGATTTGCGGCGTAGTTTCGCAAGTTGCGTCACTTCTATCCGGCGCAAGCCAGGCAAGCCGGCTCAGGATAGCAATCATCGCATCGCAAAAACAGGTCCGGATCGCGGCCCAGCGCAGCGATGTCGCGCGGCTGCTCCGGTCGCGAGACCCCGCGTTTGATGGCAAGCTCCTGTCCAACGCTTACCGATCTCACATCCCCGTGTAGGCAACAGGAAATATCAGTTCGATATATTGTCGCCCATTATTGCCTATTATTGCCGCGGCTGGTGGAATAATCGTCCTCGATAGTAGTTGAGTCACTCGCTACGCGAGCCTATATCGGGTGTCGAATGCCGCCGCCGATGCGTGGCGCGGCATCAGGGAAAGCGCGCAAGGTCAACCAAGCGCTAAAGGAGGCCCCATGGTTCAGCTCGCCGAACAGGAAGCGATCCCCGCAACGATCGAGGCAACGGTCAATTACATCGTGGATAACGGCGAGAAGCTCTTCACCCAAACGGGCGGGCCGGGCTCCACCGACGTGCGCACCGGCGGCAAGCAAGACCCGCGCCAGGTCGTCATCCACAATGCCCGGCTCTCGGCCGACCGATTTGCGCTCGATCGCGACGGATTTCGTTTCGTTCGTCACGACACCAAGGTCAAGGATTTCTTCGACGAGGACGAGATCCGCCGGGTCTACTATCCGGAGATGGAAGCGCTGGTGAAGGCCGAGAGCGGGGCCTCGCGCGTGGTGGTGTTCGATCATACGCTGCGCACCGCCGACGACGAGGAGCGCGAGACGCGCAAGATCCGCGAGGTCGTGCGCCGCGTGCACAACGACTATACCGAATGGTCAGGCCCGCAGCGCGTGCGCGACCTGCTTCCGCAAGAGGCCGACGAGCTTCTGCGCCGCCGCTTCGCCATCGTGCAGGTGTGGCGGCCGATCCGCCACCCGGTCGAGAGCTTCCCACTCGCGATCTGCGATTCGCGCAGCATCTCGCCGGAGGACTTCGTGGTGTCCGAGCGCCGCTACCCGACCCGCGTCGGCCAGACCTACGCCATCACCTACAATCCCGAGCATCGTTGGTATTGGCTGCCGCGCATGCGGCGCGACGAGGCGCTGGTGTTCAAGGTCTATGATTCATCGAAGGACGGCCGCGCCCGCTGGTCCGCCCACACCGCGTTCGACGACCCCACCTCACCGCCCAATGCGCGGCCGCGCGAGAGCATCGAGATCCGCACGCTGGCGTTTTTCTGAGGCGCGCAATCATCAGCGCGCCGCGCAAGCAAGTGCGGTAGCGCCACGGTTGTGACCTGACCGACGCAGCGCAGCGCTGCGCTATTCGGCCTTGATACCTGACTCAGCGATGACGCGGCTGTATTCCTCGACCTGCTTGCGGATATACGCGCCGAAATCCGCGCCGCACCGCACCGCCGGAAACAGCCCTTGCGGGGCGAGCTTCGGCTTCATCTCGGGGGCCCCCATGGCCGCGGTGAACCAGCCGGACAGTTGCGAGACCATATCGGCCGGCGTTTTCGCCGGCGCCACGATCCCGTAGAAGATGTCCGCGTCGTATTTGCTGATGCCGGTCTCGATGAGCGTCGGCACGTTCGGCAGCGCCTCGCTCCGCGCCTGTGAGGTGGTGATGAGTGCGCGCAGCGTGCCCGATTTCAACTGCTCCACGACTGTCGGGTAGTCGGCGAAGACCGACGTCACGTGACCACCCATCAGCGCGTTGATCGCAGGCGCGCTGCCGCCATACGGCACGTAGGTCATCTTGACGTCGGCGGCGCGTTTGAGCACTTCGAAGGCGATGTGCAGGGAGGTTGCCGGCCCGCCGCTCGCCAGCGACAAATCGCCGGGCTTAGCACGCGCCGCGCCGACCAAATCCGCGAGGGTGCGGTAGGGCGATGCGCCGCCGACGACCAGGACGATCGGGGTCGCCGCCAGCTGGCAGATCGGCTCGAAGCTGGTCAGCGGATCGAAACTCTGTTTCTTCAGCGCCGGATTGACGACGAAGGCATTCGCCACCATCAGCACCGTGTTGCCATCCGGCGCGGCGCGCGCGGCGGCGTCGGTTCCGATCATCGTGCCGCCGCCCGGGCGGTTCTCGACCACCACCGTCGGCCCTTGTGCGCGGCCCACCTGGTCCGCCATCAGGCGGGCCAGGATGTCGGGGCCGCTGGCCGGCGTGTAGGGAACGACGATCTTGACTGTTCTCGTCGACTGCGACCATGCGCTGTGGCCGGACAGCGTCGTCAAGACGACGCTGATGAGCCCAATAGCCAACCGATCTCGATAAGATGCTTTCATGAGTTGTCCCCCGCGGGCGTCCGCACTTGGTGCAACGGGTCAGCGTACGCCACCGCGGTCGGGCAGGGAATGGCGCAATCGAGCCATCCGGTGACGTTGCGACTTTCGCAACTCAGCAGACGGGAGTTGTCTATGCCGGATGCTGCACCAGGTGCGCCAACAACAGCTGGTTGAGCCGGTCGGGAGCCTGGTCGGCGACGAAATGACCGATGCCCGGCAGGACCTCGAACTGATAGGCGCCGGACACGAACTCACGGGTGCCCTCTGCGGCGACCCGCCCGACGGTGTCGTCGGCGTCGCCCCAGACGTAGAGCACCGGAACGCCGATCGCCCCGAGCGGTGCGCGGATCGCGCCGCGCGCCCGGTACCACGCCAGCGCCGCTTCCATCGCCGGTTCGTTGCCGAGCACCGAGAGATGTTCCTCGATGGCAGCCGCCGGAACGCCGGATCGGGCCAGCCGCTGGCGCAGCCGCCGGGCGCCGTCCGCCAGCAGCAGCGATCCCGCGTCGGGCTCCAGAAACGCCTTGTGATGTCGCGAGCGGTAGGCCTGATCGCCGTCCGGCATCTGCAGCGCGCGGTTGAAGGCATTGGGATGTGGACGTGACAACACGGTGAGCGAGGCGACACGGTCCGGGTAGCGATCCGCCAGGCCCCAAGCGATGCTGCCGCCCCAGTCATGGCCGACGACGTGAAAGCGGCGATCGGCGTGACCGCAGGCAGCGACCACGTCGATGGCGTCGGCAACCAGCCGGTCGAACTGATAGTTCGCGGCGTCGGCCGGATCGGGCCGGGCGCCGGGAGAATAGCCGCGCTGGCTCGGCGCCACCGCCCGATATCCGGCCGCCGCCAAAGCGGGCACCTGCGACCGCCACATGTGCAGCGATTCCGAGAAGCCGTGCAGCAGCAACACCAGCGGCGCACCGGCGGCGCCGGCGACCAGTGCATCGAACACCAGGCCCGGAGCGGTCTCGATCGTGCATAGCTCGGACATGTGCTTGCCCCAACGAGTCGGGCAGTACACCTGCTTGGTCGGGTTGGCCAAGCGGTCCTCAGCGCCGAGTCAAAAGCAACGGCATTGAGTTTTTTTCTGAACGTGATCCACGTCATACACGGCAATGACACGATGTGGTACCTTGCGGTGCGACCCATGAGGTCCTTAGCCTGGGCGAGGCGGATGCGACGGCGTGATTTCATACGCGTTCTCGGCGGCGCGGCGGCCGCGCCTGCGGTTCTTTGGCCGTTGGCCGCGCGCGCGCAGCAACCCGACCGGATGCGGCGGATCGGCGTGCTGATGGGGTATGCCGAGAGCGACCTGGAAGCACAGGTCTGGGTCGCGGCGTTCCGCGCGGAACTCCAGAAGCTCGGGTGGACGAAGGGCCGCAACATCCGAGTCGACATTCGCTGGGCGACGTCCGACGCGGCATTGCTGCAACGATTCGCGAAGGAACTTGTCGCGCTGCAGCCAGACCTCATTCTTTCGAACAACACACCCACCACGGCGGCGCTGCTGCAACAGACGCGCACCATCCCTATCATTTTCGCGTTCGTTGCCGATCCGGTCGGCAGCGGCTTGGTCGCGAGTTTTCCGCGGCCGGGCGGCAACGTCACCGGTTTCATTCCTTTCGAGCCCTCGCTGGCCGGCAAATGGCTAGAGCTGCTCAAGGAGATCGCACCGCGCGTCAACCGCGTCGCCTTCCTGTTCAACCCGGCAACGGCGAGATATGCCGAATATTTCATGAACCCCTTCAAAGCCGCCGCTGCGTCCTTCGCGGTGGAGGCGATCGCGGCGCCCGTTCGCGACACGTCCGAGCTCGAATCCGTCGTTGCCGCACAGGCACGCGAGCCGAATGGCGGCCTGATCGTGATGCCGGATGCCTTCACGACCGGCCACCGCGCGGAGATTACATCGCTGGCGGCTCGCTACCGCCTCCCTGCCGTCTATCCGTTCCGTTTCTTCACTGAACTCGGCGGCCTGCTGGCCTACGGAAATGACCCGCTCGATAATTATCGGCGCGCGGCGAGCTATGCCGATCGCATCCTCAAGGGCGACAAGCCGAGCGAGCTTCCGGTCCAGGCCCCGGTCAAGTTCGCGCTGGTGATCAACCTCAAGACCGCCAAGGCGCTCGGCCTCGACGTGCCCGTGCAGCTCCAGCAGCGTGCCGACGAGGTGATCGAATGAGCGCCGCAAAATCATTTGGTTTGATGCTGCTGCCGGTCCGCAAGCTCTGCCGCATCGGCGGCCCGCGCGATCGGATGCCCGCTACTTGACCAGGCGATTGGCGTAGTCGACCAGAAACGCCTTGATCTCGGGCTTGACCTTGGCGAGCACGGCCACGATGTCCTGGGCGTCGCGGCCGGAGACCACGATCGGCTTCGTCTTGACGATGTTGGAATAGTTGCGGATGAAATCCGGGTTCTTCCACAGCTCGACGAACGCCGACCGCATGACGGTCACGGCCTCGTCGGGTGACTTCGGCGGCATCAGCGCGGTCCGGAACATGGTGACCAGCGGGTCGCTGCTCGTGCGCAGCACCTCGTAGAGCATCCCGGACGGCTTCTTGCCGCCATGCACCGTCGCGAAGAATTCCTCGAATGTCGGCAAGTCGGGGAGCGCGGCGCTGCGCGGATGACTGCCGTCCTTGCCCGGCGCAGCGATCTGCCACAGCGGGATGACGATGTCGCCCATCGTCGGCTCGATCGAGCCGCGCCAACCGGGCAGCGACGTATTGGCCAGTTGCCCCTGGTTCTGCAGGATGGCGGTTTCGACCTCCTTGAGGCCGCGATAGGCCGGGACCGCCTGGTATTTGAGCCCCAGGAGGTCGAGTGAGAGCGCCTGGTTGATGGTGTTGCTGTTCTGGACATTGAGCGAGAGCGCCTTGAACTCCTTGACCTTCATGATGTCGGTCGCGACGTTGACGCCGGGCGGCGTGTCCCTGCGCATGTAGGCCACCAGCGGGTTCTCCACGCCCGCGATCATCACGAAATCCGCGTAGTTGACGCGTAGCGCCGGATTGCCGACGAGCTGGGCGACGATGTCCAAGGTGAAGAAGCCGATGGTCTCGCCGTTGGGCGTGGCGTCGCCGAGCTGGTTGGTGCCGATCACGCCGCCGGCGCCGCCCACATTCTTGATCACGATGGTCGGCTTGCCGGGAATGTGCGCGGGCAGATGCTGGGCGACGATACGCCCCTCGATATCGGTCGGACCGCCGGCCGGATAGTTGATGATCATGTTGATGGTCTTGCCCTTGTAGAATTGGGCAAAAGCGGTTTCTGAAAATGCGCCGGCGGCAAGCGCGACCAGGCCGGCGACGACCAGCATTCTTCGGGTCATGGGTCGAATCTCCCTTGCAGCGGACGGTCCGCTATTTCTTCGCCGCCGGTTTCGACCGTTGATCGGTCAACATCGTGCCGAGCCGGAACGGCTCGAAGGTTGGTTTGTAGGATTTCTCGTCGAGGAATTGCCGCAAGCCGGTATTGTAGGAATCCTCCTTGTCGGCGGTTTTGATCGCCTTACCCTTTTCGGCGAGGTAGTCGTAGGCCTGCGCGACGTCCATCGTGCGAACGTGCCGAATCGCTTGCTTGGTGGCGCGCAGCACCGCCGGGCTCTTCTTCATCAGCTTCTCGGCGAGCTCGATGGTCGCATGTTCGAGCTTCTCCGGCGGCACCGCGTAATTGACCATGCCGATGCGGGCGGCCTCGTTGCCGTCGAACGGCTCGCCGAGGCAGGCATAGTAGAGCGCATGGCGCGGCAGCACCATGTCGGCGACCACCTTCGACACCAGCGCGCCGGGCAGGATTCCCCAGTTCACCTCCGAGAGCGAGAAGGTCGCGTTCTCTGCCGCGATCGCGAAGTCGTAGGCGAGCAGCTGCATGAACGCACCGCCGACGCAATAGCCGTGCACCATGGCGATCGTCGGCTTGTCGTAGCCGTAGAGCCGCTCCCATCGCCAGCGATTGGCGGCGGCGGCGGCCTTTTTGCGTTCCGCCGGGTTCTTTTCCAGCTCGCGGAAGAATTTTTTGAGGTCCTGTCCGGCGCTGAAGTTGCCGCCTTCGCCGGTCACCACCACGACCTTGACGTTGTCGTCGACCTCGAGACGCGCGAGCGCGTCGTCCATCTCGTAGTGCAGCGCGGGCGACATGGCGTTGCGCTTCTCGGGCCGGTTGAGCGCCGCCCAGGCGATGCCATCGCGGACCCGGACGTTGACGAACTCGTATTTGTAATCGGACATCGGCGGTTCCTCCGGTTTACGACTGCGTGGCCAGGCACGGGCGATGGCGACGTAGGGTGGGCAAACGCGCGGAAGTCAGCTCTTCGCGTGAGGCGCAATGTAGCGCGCCTTTGCCCACGTGAATTCATTTCGTGTTCTCTTTCCACGCGTGGGCACGGCGCTGCTCCTTCGACTCGGCGACAAATGAATCTGGTGTCGCGCCTTTGCCCACCCTACATCACGCCGTGGCCTCGCTTCGTCTGCCGTCGCATGCTGGGAGAGGTGACCTGATCGGAGATCGGGATATTCCAGATTTCGGTCGTATCCTGCGCGGCATGGTCGCGCATCAAGGACCCGAGCTGACCGAGATCGGCGACCGTCGTCCCGCGTAGCCCGAAGCCTCGGGCGATGGAGCCGAAATCGGTGCGGCCGAAGATCGCCCCGCTGTCGTCGAGACCGTCCTGGCGCAGCTTGTGGATTTCCGCCCCATAGGCGCCGTCGTTGAGCACGCAAATCAACAGGCGCAGGCCGTGCCGCTTGATGGTCTCAAGCTCCTGGATGTGCATGATCAGGCTGCCGTCGCCTTCGATCAGCACGACCTTGCCGTTGCTCTTGGCCGCGGCGACGCCGATGGCGATCGAGATGGAATTGCCGATCGCGCCGAACTCGCGCATGACATGGAACTGCTCCGGCTTGCGGCCGCGCACGTTGGTCTGGAAATAGGCCGAATGTCCCGAGCCGCTCACCATCTCCCAGTCCTTCGGGATCACGCGGTCGAGCTCGGCGATCACCTGGCGAGGGTCGAACGTGCCCGGCGCGATCGAGAACTCGGCGCTGTCCGGCGGCGTTTGCGCAATGCGCTGCGCCAGCTCGGGCGATCGGACGCTGGCCTTGGTCGCGCCGCGCTTGCGCAGCTCTTGCGTGACGGCTTCCACGCCGGCCTTCGCGTCCGACTTTATGAACAGGTCGGCCGAGCGCATGCCGTCGCGCAGGCCTAGCGGCCGCTCGTCGATCTGCGTCACGTAGGCCTTCGGGAACAGGTTGCCGCCATCGACGGTGTAATAGGTGAGGCTGGCGCCCACCGCGATCACCAGATCGGATGGCGCGAACAGCTCGCGCGCGAGCTCATTCGAAAAACCGCCGGCGACGCCGACCGAGAATGGATTGTGGTCGAACATTCCCCGCGCCGGAAGCGTGGTCGCCAGCAAGGCCCCGCTGGTTTCCGCCAGCTCTTCGATCGCGGCTTGCGCGCCGGAGCGCACGGCGCCGCGGCCGGCGATGATGATCGGCCGATGCGCGGCCGCGAGCCTGTCGACGAGCAGCGCAACATTTTCCGCATTCGGCGGCGTTCGCCCGGTCTGCGGAATGAAGGCCGATGATGCGACATAGTTGGACGGACCGATGAACGGCTGCTTCTGCAAATCGTAAGGCACGCCGAGAACCACCGGCCGGCGCTCGTAGCGCGCGACGTAGAACGCCTCGCGCACATAGTCGTACATCCGCGCCGTGCTGTGCGCCCGGACGTAATGCGCCCCGGTCGCGTGTACCAGCGGAGCCTGATCGATGGCCTGATTGTACCACTTGGCATTGATCGGGCTTTCACCGGCGAACACCACGAGCGGCACATGGGCGCGCGTGGCGGTGGAGAGGATGGTGGTGATCTGGGTGACGCCCGGGCCGCAGGTCACCGAGGCCACGCCGGTATTGCCGGTGGCGCTGTAATAGCCCATGGCCATCCCGCAGGCGCAGTGCTCATGGCGGGCATGATAGACCCGCATGCCGTCGAGCTTCGACATGGCGGTGGCCCAATGCATGTTGCCGTCGCCCATCAGGTTGAAAATCGTGTCGACGCCCTCGCTGGCGAAGGCCTGCGCCAGCATCTCGTAGATCGGCAAGTTGCTCATTGCTTGTCCTTCTCTTTTCCTTTTTTTGTTCGGCCGCTCAGCGCGCGACTTTATCGGTCGCTCGTATGGCACGCCACACGCGCTCGGGCGTCACCGGCATTTCGAGGTGCGTCACGCCGTAATCCTTGAGCGCGTCGACCACCGCGTTGACGACTACGGCGAGCGCCGGCGTGGTGCCGCCCTCGCCGCCGGCGCGGATGCCGAGCCGGTTGGACGGCGACGGCGTCTCGCTGAGCTCGGTCGCGAACGACGGCAGCATGTTGGCGCGCGGCAGCGCGTAGTCCATGAGCGATCCCGCCAGCGCCTGCCCGGTCGTGGACTCGTAGTAGCTGTGCTCCCAGAGCGCCTGCCCGACGCCCTGGACCAGGGCGCCGTGGGTCTGGCCATGCAGGATGAGCGGATTGACAGCGCGGCCGACGTCGTCGACCGCCGCATAGCGCGCGATCTCGATAAGGCCGGTCAACGGATCGACCTCGACCTCGCAGACATGACAGCCGAACGGGAAGGCGGCGGCCCGGATCGTCTGGTCGCTTTCGGCGGTGAGCGGTCCGCGCAGCTCGTCGGGCAGATCGCTGCTTGTGCGGGCCGCCGCCGCGACCTCGAACAGGCCGATCGAGCGATCGGTGCCTTTCACGGTGAAGCGCCCGTCGGAGAACGCGATGTCGGCGGCGTCGGCTTCCAGCGCATGGGCGGCGATCGTCGTCGCCTTCTTGATGATCTCATCGGAGGCGTCGCCCATGACGATGCCGGCCATGCGCATGGAGCGGCCGGAATGCGAGCCGCCGCCGACCGGCACCACGTCGGTGTCGCCCTGGATCAGGCGGATGGCGTCGACCGGGACGCCGAGCCATTCCGCTACGCATTGCGCGAAGCTCGTCTCGTGGCCCTGGCCGCTCGACAGCGTGCCGATCACGACGTCGATGCGGCCTTCCGGCTGCACGGTGATCTCCGCGCGCTCGCGCGGTGCGCCGCTGGTCGCCTCGATATAGTTGGCGAGCCCGATGCCGCGCAGCTTTCCGCGCCGCCTGGCTTCGCGGCGGCGCTGGTTGAAGCCTTTCCAGTCGGCGAGCGCCAGCGCGCGCTCCATCACCTCCCGGTAGTCGCCGCTGTCGTAGGTCATGCCGAGCGGATTGGCATAGGGCATCGCCGACGCCGGAACGAGATTGCGCCGCCGCAGCGCGATGCGGTCGCGTCCGAGCGCGCCCGCCGCGAGCTCGATGAGCCGCTCGATGACGAACATCGCCTCCGGCCGTCCGGCGCTGCGATAGGGATTGGTCGGCGGCGTGTTGCTGAGCACGGCGCGGGCGCGGAAATGCGCGGCCGGCACGCGATAGACCGAGGTCAACAGCTCCACGCACTTGACCAGCGGGACGTACATCACGCTGTAGGCGCCGGCGTTCATGGTGACCGCGCCGCGCAGCGCCAGAAAGCGGCTGTCGGCGTCGAGCGCAAGCTCCGCCTGGATGACCTGGTCGCGGCCCTGGTAGTCGCAGAGGAAGGCTTCCGAGCGCTCGCAGGTCCATTTGACCGGCCGGCCGACGCGTCTTGCCGCCCAGGCGACCAGCGCGAATTCCGGATAGAAGGCGTTGCGGGTGCCGAAATTGCCGCCGACGTCGCCTGACACCACGCGCACCGCCGTGCTGGGGACGCCGAGCACGCCCGCCAGCTCGTGCTTTTGCCGCACCACGCCGCCGCTGCCGGCGTAGAGCGTGTAGCGTCCGCTCTCCTGGTCGTAGGCGCCGATGGCCGCGCGAGCATCGAGCGGGACGCCGGTCACGCGCTGCACCCAGGTGTCCAGGGAAACCACGTGGGCCGCCTGCGCAAACGCCGCCGCGGTCGCGGCGGCATCGCCCACGTCGGCGTCGATGCAGATATTGGAGACATGCTCGTAGAGCCGCGGTGCATCGGATTGCGCCGCGGCCGCGGTCGCGGTCACCGGTTGCAAGGGCTCGTAGTCGATCATCACGCGCTCGGCGGCGTCCTTGGCGGCCGGCAAACTCTCCGCCACCACCATCGCGACGGCGTCGCCGACGAAGCGGACGCGATCGGTGGGCAGGATCGGGTGCGGCGCGATGCCGTGCGCGGAGCCGTCGCGGTTCTTGAGCGCGATGTCGGCGGGAGGTCCAAGCGGCGTCGGATGGTGCGGGATCGGCTTGAGCCCGTCGGCGACCGCGTCGGCTCCGGTCAGCACCGCCAGCACGCCGGGCAGCGCGCGCGCCGCCTGCGTGTCGATGGCACGGATGCGCGCATGCGCATGCGGCGAACGCAGCATGATCGCGTAGGTGAGGCCGGGCAGATGGAAGTCGTCGCTAAAGGTCCCGCCGCCGGTGAGCAGACGCAAGTCCTCCTTTCGAGGCAGCGCTTTTCCGATCGATACGGTCATGGGATGGCTTCAGGCGACGGATGAGTGGTCGAGAGCATATCGCCACGGCGACGGGTCGCGCTAGGGCAGGGCGTCGCGTTGAACCTTACAGTGGCACGCCCTATGCTGCGCGGATAGAAGACGAGGAAACGCGAGGGTGAGGATGACAAGCGCCGTACCGATGCGGATCGTGTGGGCCTCGGTCGCCGTCATGGCGGGACTTCTGGGCGCCGGCGCTTGCGCCCAGGCGCAGGGACAGCCGTGGCGTCACGCCATCATCGAGCCGAAGAGCGATGCCGGCTTCCAGGTGATGGCGGTGCGCGGCGGCTACGCGGCCAAGCAAGGCCTCAAGCTCGAGCTGCCCTATTTCCAGAACGACGTCATTGCGCTGCGCGGGCTGCTTGCCGGCGATCTGGAGAGCTACGAGGGCGGGGCGGCGACCGCCATCATCGCGGCGGCACGCAACGCCGACGTCAAGATCATCGGCTGTCATTGGCAGACGGTGGTGCACAGCGTGTTTGCGCGCGCCGAGTTCAAGGGGCCGCAGGATCTCAAGGGCGCCACCATGGCGATCTCCGCGCCCAACGCGACGCCCGACATGATCGGCAAGGCCTATCTCGCGCAAAGCAACGTGCCGGTGTCCGAGGTGAAGTTCGCCAGCCTCGGCAACGACCCCGAACGCTACAAGGCCATGCTGAGCGGGCTTGCGCTCGCCACCGTGATCTCGATCGAGTTCGAGCCGATCGGCAAGCGGGACGGCATCAAGCTGGTGGCGCGCGGCAGCGAGGTGATGCCGAAATACCTGCGGCTCTGCACGATGACGACCGGAAAGCTGCTGGCGAACCGGCGTGAGGACGCCATCGGTTTCCTGACCGCGCAGATGCAGGGCTACCGGCACGCGCTCGCCAACCGCGACGAGGAATTGCGCATCACCCGCGAGATCACCGGCATCAAGGCGGACGATCCGCGGCCGGAATTCATCTTCGATGAAGCAGCGCGTCCTGGGACCGGTATCGACCCGACCATGCCGATCGCCATGCACAAGCTCGAATGGCTGCAGGAATTCCTGGTCAAGGCCGGCAATTTGGCGCAGCCGTTCGACCTCGGCAGAATGGTCAACACCGATATCCGTGCCCAGGCGCTGGCGCGCGCGGGCATGCGGCACTGACGAAGGGGAACGCGGGGAGGGCGGGGCCCGCTTCAGGCCGCCGCAACAATCGTCCCGCGGCACTCGCCGAAGCCGATGCTGGCGAAACCCTCGCGGCGGCAGCGCGCCCGCATAATGACCGTGTCGCCGTCCTCCAGAAAGCGGCGGGTCTCGCCGGACGCGAGCGCAACCGTCCGCCGGCCGCCGGCGGAGAGCTCGAGCAGGCTGCCGAGCCCGTCCTCGGCCGGGCTGGAGATGGTGCCGGTCCCGAACAGGTCGCCGGGCCGCAGATTGCAACCGTTGCAGGTGTGATGGGCGACCAGCTGGGCGACCGTCCAATAGAGATGACGGGCGCTGCCGGCGGACAGTTGCTGCGGGGCAAGCCCTTTCGACTCCAGACCCGGCGTGATGAGAAACACCTCGAGGCCGATGTCGAGCGCGCCGGCGGCCTGGTCCGACGCATCGAACAGATAGGGAAGCGGAGCCGGATCCCCCGCCGGCCGCGGCGCCTGCGCCATACGGAACGGCGCCAGCGCCTCGGGCGTGACCACCCACGGCGAGATGGTCGTCATGAAGCTCTTGCCGAGGAATGGGCCGAGCGGCTGATACTCCCACGACTGCACGTCGCGCGCCGACCAGTCGTTGAGCAGACAGAACCCCGCGATGTGCTCCGCCGCCTCCGCCATCGCGATCGGCGTGCCGAGCGCATTGCCGGGGCCGATCCAGACGCCGAGCTCCAGCTCGTAGTCGAGGTTGCGGCTGGGCCCGAAGCTCGGGATCGTTTCGGTCGCCGGTTTGCGCTGGCCGTTCGGACGGCGTACCGCCGCACCCGACACGTTGATGGACGAGGCGCGGCCGTGATAGCCGATCGGCACGTATTTGTAGTTCGGCAGCAGCGGATTGTCGGGCCGGAACAGCTTGCCGGCATTGGTGGCGTGATGGATGCCGGCAAAAAAGTCGGTGTAGTCGCCGATCGCTGCCGGCAGCTCGAGCCGGCACTCGTCGGTGCGATGGAGCAGCCGGGAGCGCAAGCCTTCGATCCGGGCGCGGTCGCGGCCGTCGGCGTCGAGAATCTCGCCGAGGCGATGCCGCAGCGCCACGCGCGCCTCGCGGCCGAGCGCGAACAGCGGGTTGAGCGTGGCGCCGGCAGCCGCCTGCGCGGCCGTCGCGGCGGGGCCGTCGAACAGACCGAGCTCGAGCGCCGCGGCGAGATCGAAGATTTCGTCGCCGATCGCGACGCCGCCGCGGGCGGCGCCGGCCGGCGGCGTGAACACGCCGAACGGCAAGTTCTGGATCGGGAAGTCGGCGTGATCGTTCGCCGAGGCGACCCAGCTGCGCCGCCCTAGTGAATGGGTATCGTCGATCATGTGCTAATACCAACCTTCGCAATCATCAACACTCTCCACGTCATGGCCGGGCTTGTCCCGGCCATCCACGGCTTTGTTGCTGGACGCAAGACGTGGATGCCCGGCACAAGGCCGGGCATGACGGCGGGAGAGATTGGCGTTCTCGATCATGGCTTCCCGCCCGGATTGAAGTGCTTGCGCAAGCCCTGCCAGCAATCGATGTAGTCGTGCTGCAGCTCGTCGAGCCCGGCGGCGTATTGCGTCAGCCGCTGCGGGAACCGGGTCTCGAACATGAACGCCATGGTGTTGGTCAGCTTCACCGGCTTGAGCTCGCCGGTACTAGCGTGCTCGAATGCCTGCTCGTCCGGTCCGTGCGGCAGCATGCAATTGTGCAGCGAGATGCCGCCCGGCACGAAGCCTTCCGGCTTCGCGTCATAGACGCCGTAAATGAGCCCCATGAATTCCGACATCAGGTTGCGGTGATACCAAGGCGGACGGAAGGTGTTCTCCGCCACCTGCCAGCGCTCCGGGAAGATGACGAGATCGACGTTGGCGGTGCCGGGAGTCTCGGACGGCGCGGTCATCACCGTGTAGATGGACGGATCGGGATGATCGAACAGCAGCGCACCGACCGGCGAGAAACGGCGCAGATCGTATTTGTAGGGCGCGTAGTTGCCGTGCCAGGCGACCACGTCGAGCGGGGACTGACCGATCTCGGTCGCGTAAAGCTCGCCGCCCCACTTCACCAACAGGGTCGAGGGCTCCTCCTTGTCCTCGTAGGCGGCGACCGGGGTGAGAAAGTCGCGGGCATTGGCCAGGCAGTTGGCGCCGATCGGCCCACGATACGGCAGCGTGAAAGCACCGCCATAGTTCTCGCATACATAGGCGCGCGCCGGCCCATCGACGAGCTCGATCTTGAAGATCATGCCGCGCTGGATCACGCAGACCTCGCCCGGCTCGATCTCGATCACGCCAAACTCGGTGCGCAAGCGGAGCTTGTTCTGCTGCGCGACGATGAGGAATTCGCCGTCGGCGTTGAAGAAATACTCGTTTCGCATCGACGCGGTCACCAGCAGCACGTGGGCCGCCATGCCGGCCTGCGTCTCGGCGTCGCCCGCCGTGGTCATGGTGCGCAGCCCGCTCACGAAGGTGAGGTTTTCGTCGGGAATCGGGATCGGCCCCCAGCGCAGCTGACCGATCGGCAAATCGCTCTCGTCGCGTGCCGTCGGGGCAGTACGGATGAACCGTTTGTCGATCTTCCGGTAGCGGCCCGAATGCTTGACGGTCGGCCGGATGCGGTAGAGCCACGAGCGTTGATTGGTCGATTGCGGCGCGGTGAACGGCGAGCCGGACAGCTGCTCGGCGTAAAGGCCATAGTTCACCTTCTGCGGCGAATTGCGGCCGATCGGCAGCGCGCCGGCCAGCGCCTCGGTCTCGAACGAGTTGCCGAAGCCGGACATGTAGCCGGGAACAAGGCCGCTCTGGCGAAGCTCGGCCTCGGCTTCAAATCGCGATGGCGTCTGAAGGTTCATGGCTATCCTCCATATTTGGCCAGGAGGATGACGAAAGCGGCGCTAACGCGCAATCAACATTCTAGACCGCCATGGGTCTCATTGTTCGAATTTGCGCGCCCAGGTCTGGACCTCACGGCTGATGGCGACCACCTTGGCAGCCTCGCCCGCGCGCGTGAAATGCTGGGCGAGCGAGCCCCTGCGGGCGAAGGCTCGCTCCGCGTAGCTGCGCAGCGCCTGGTCGTTCCGCTCACTCTTCGAAAGTTCGGAATCGAGCCGCTCGGCCGCCATGGCGTAGGCGCGCAGCGCCGCGTCATTGTCGTGAGCGAGCTCATGGAGTTCGCCCAGGCGCAGATTCGCACCCCATGAGCCGCGCTCTGCGGCAGCTTTGAGCGCCGTCATGTCGGCCGGCTTGGACGGGGCGAGCCACGCCGTCTCGGGATCCGCGTTCGCGGTTCGTGCATCCGGTGCGTCGTCCACCAGGGAGGCCTCACGTCGCTCTTCCCAGGTGAGCGGCCGCAGAGGAATCACGCGGACCCAATCCCACATATCGTTTGAATCGAGGGTGAGCGCATCGGGCAAGTCCCACAGCCGCGCCGTCTTGTCATTCGATGCGGTGAGGACATGTCGGCCATCGCGGCTGAACATGGCGTCGTTGACGACATCGCGATGGCCTTCGATCGTGGCAACCATGATGCCAGTCCCCGTATCCCACAGGCGTACCGTGCGATCCTCCGATGACGTCACGATGCGTCGACCATCCGGGCTGAAAGAACCGGCGTAGACGCGGGCCTGATGGCCCAGCAATACCTTGCGCGGCGCGCCAGTTGCCGCGTCCCAGATGCGCGCGGTCCGGTCGTCGGACGTCGTCAGCACGAGCCGGCCATCAGGACTGAATGTCACGGAATTGAGATAGGCCTGATGGCCTTCGAGCTTGACCTCGAGCTTGCCGCTCTCTGTATCCCAGAGGCGAGCGCCCTCCAATGAGGCGGACGCGATGCGTCGGCCGTCCGGGCTGAAGCGGACGAAATTGACGTCGCCGGAATGACCCTCGAGCGTGTGAACAAGCGCAAGCGTATTGGCATCCCACACCCGTACCGTCCGGTCGTCCGATCCGGTCAGCAGCAATCCGCCGTCAGGGCTGAAGGCGACGGAATTGACGGAGCCTTGATGCCCCTGCAGCGTCTTGATCGGCTTGCCGCTCGCCGCCTCCCACAATCGAACCGTGCGATCGAGCGACCCGGTGAGAACACGCCGCATGTCCGGGCTCATCGCGGCCGAAGTGACCGAGTTGGTATGTCCCTTGAACACCTGGAGCAAGGTCCCGGTCGCGGCGTCCCACAGTCGTGCGGTCTCGTCGTACGAGGCGGTGAGCACGCGCGTTTCGTCGGCGCTGAATACCGCGGTGTTGACGGTTGCTCCATGTCCGCGAAACATGCGGAGAAAGGCGCCGCGCTCGATGTTCCAGAGTCGCGCGGTCTTGTCGGCCGAGCACGTCAGCACGGTTTGGCCGTCAGGGCTGAAGGCGGCGTGGTGGACGTATCCGTGATGTCCGTGGAGCGATTGCAGGAACATGCCGGTTTCCACATCCCACAGGCGCGCCGTATTATCCGACGACGCCGTCAACAAGCGCCGCCCGTCGGGGCTGAACGAGGTCGAGCGGACATTGTCCTGGTGCCCTCCCAGGACATGGATCAGGCGCCCCGTTTCGGCGTCCCACAGCCGCCCGTTCTGGTCCGAAGCCGCCGTCGCGATGAATCTCCCGTCGGGGCTGAATTCGGCCGCGTTGACCTGTCCGTCGTGCGTCAACGTGTGAATCAGCGTGCCCGTACCGCTGTCCCAAACGCGCGCGGTCCGGTCCTGGGACGCGGTGACCACACGCCGGCCGTCGCGACTGAACCTGGCGGACATCACGTCGTCGTCGTGGCCTCGGAAGCTGCGCAAGAGTTCGCCCGACTGTACATCCCAAAGGTTGGCCACGTTGTCGGCGGACGCGGCCAAGGCCTGACGACCGTCGGGACTGAAGACCGTTGAAGTGAGCGCACCTTGATCGGGAAACGTCTTCAGCAGCGAACCGTCGCGGGCGTCCCAGAGGCGGGCGGTTCCGTCGCGCGAACCTGTCAATAGCTGATCGCCGGAGGGACTGAAGCTTGCGGCGGTAACATCGCTCGAATGACCCTCGTAGACATGCAGCAGCTTGCCGTCCGGCAGGCGCCAGAGCCGTGCGGTGCGGTCGACGGACGTGGTCAGCACCGACTGGCCGTCGGGACTGAACGAAACGGACAAGACGGTATCCCCATGGCCTTCGAGTGTCAGAGCAAGCCTGCCGGTCACCGCATCCCATAATCGTGCGGTCTTGTCTTGGGACGCGGTCAACACGTGGCGGCCGTCCCAACTGAAGACAGCTGCGCGAATCGACTCGCCATGCAGCAATAGGACCTGCGCGGTCACGCTGCTGATGCTTCGAGCCAAAGTAAGCCGAGCGAACCACGGCAGCAGCGCGCGCGAACGCTTGTCCGCCGCCTTTACGGCTTCGACCAAGAGCAAAGGTGCCTGATCAGCGGCACCGCTCCTGCGCGCGTCCTCGGCCTTGGTGACGAGGAAGCGGGCACGCTGCGACAGCGCTTCGTCGAGCTGTCGCTCCGCCTTGCGTTCGTTCACGTAGGCCAACCAACCCGCGCCGCCCGCGACGAGTGCAAGCATGAGCATTGCAGCAGCGATGCCGTAGGCAACGCGCGTCCTCCTGCGCGCGACTTCGAGCTCGCGCTGCTTGAGCGCGTCGAAGCTGATCCCGAGCAGACCTGCAATCAACTTCAGCTTGGCGTTGTCCTTGCCGTCGCCCTGCGCGCGCGCATCCGCCGCGACCGGCTCGGTCCGGATTTGACTGAGCTCACCATCGGCGCCGAGCTTGAACTTGAGCGCCTGTGGAAAGCACTCTCGCGAGGCATCACGGCCGGGACTGTCGGCCGCATTCGGCTCGCCGTCGGCGATCAGCGCCAGGATGCGGTGCTCTCGACCGAGCCGCTTAAAGGTGAGAATTTCCTCATTGACCCAGCGCGACATCGCGCTGTTCGGCGAGCAGATGATGATGAGGTAGGCGGACTGCTCCAGCGCCTGACGAATCTGATCGCTCAGGTTCGGGGACGATGCCAGCTCTTCCCGGTCGCGGAAAATCGGGAACAGCTTGGCCGGGACAGGTCCCTCCCGGCCGTGCGCGCCCAGCAGCCGTTTGGGAATCCGATAGGTCTCCAGCGCCCGGTGCAGCCAATCGCCCCAGGCCCTGTCAGCATGGCTGTAGCTGATGAAGGCGCGGTATTTGAAGGTCTCGGTCATGAGGCCAAGTCGCAGCCTAGCACATGGTTCTGATCGGTGCGCCAGCCAGTCGCTTCCTTGCGCGCCTCGACCGACCTGCCATAATTGCGACGGCGTCCGTCTCGTCGACCCTGGATGAAGGACTTCGGTAGACAACGATTGAGGCGACAACAGCGACGGTGGGGATCAGCATATCCATGAAATTCGGCATCTTCGATTACATCGAGGCGGACGAGCGGCCGCTGTGGCAGACCTACGAGGAGCGCCTGGCGCTGGTGCAGGCGGCGGAGAACGCCGGGTTCTACGGCTATCATCTGTCCGAGCACCACGCGACGCCGCTGTCGACGACGCCGTCGCCGACCGTCTTTCTCGCCGCCGCCGCGCGCGAGACCAAGCGCATCCGGCTCGGCACCTTGCTGTTTCTGCTGCCGCTCTACCATCCGCTGCGGCTCTTGGAAGAGCTCTGCATGCTCGACCATCTCAGCGGCGGCCGGCTCGATGTCGGCGTCGGGCGGGGAATTTCCCCGCACGAGTTCGACGCCTATGGCGAGGATTTCGCGCAGTCGGGCGATGCTTTCGAGCACGCCTTCAACGTGATCTATCAGGGCTTCACCCGCGACCGGATCGATTACAGCTGCGAGCGCTACAGCTTCAAGGACGTGCCGGTGGTGCTGCACCCGCTGCAGCGCCCGCACCCGCCGCTCTGGTATGGGCTGCGCGGCGACCACGGGCCGGTATTCGCCGCCAAGCACGGCATGCACGGCGTCACGCTGGGGCCGGATGAGCGGGTCGCCAAGATGATCGAGACCTTTCGCGGCCATTGGGCGGCCCATGCGGAAGAGAGAAGGCGGTTCAAGTCGCCGGTGCAGTCGCCGATAGTCGGCGCGATGCGGGCGATGTTCGTGGCCGACAGCGACGCTGAGGCGGAGCGGATTGCGCGCCCGGCCTACAAGATCTGGTTCGACAACCTGGCCTGGCTGTGGCAGGAGCGCGGCACCTTCCCGCCGATCGCGATTGCGGCGGACTACGATCAGTCGAAGGTCGCGGGTACGCTCGTGGTCGGCAGCCCGGACACGGTCGCCGCCACCTTCGAGGCGCAGGCCGAGCGCTGCGGGCACAACTATCTCGTCCTCCTGCTCGCCTTCGGCTCGCTCAGCCATGCCCAGCAGATGCGCTCGCTTGAGCTGTTCCGCTCGGAGGTGATGCCGCGCCTCAAGGGCCTCAATATCGATCCATCACCGGTGCCGGTCGCGGCGCTGCGCGCGGCATCGTCGTAGCAACCGGCTCGTCTAGATTAGAGGGCTTTTTCCGCTCGCGTTGAATCCATCCGCTGTCATTCCGGGCTCCCTCGCTGCGCATCCAAGTCGGCTGTTGCCGACTTGGACACTCTTAGTCTAAGTGCCAATCTCGGGTACACCCGAGATTGGTGGCCCCGGAATGACGACGGTGAAATTCGCGCAAATCGACCGAAAACTGCTCCAGCAGCACGCGCTAATTCAGACCGCCATTTGTCTTTGATCACGAACCGGATCGTTCGCGGCTGCAAATGTCCAGCGCGACGAGCGCGTAGAGCTGCGCTGCCTTCACCATCGCGTCGATGTCGATCTCTTCATTTCTTGCGCTGATGCGCCGGCCACGCGGCCCGATTTTGATCGCCGGGATCCCCAACTCGTTGTACACGTTGGTGTCGGTCCAGATGCTGGCGCGGTCCGGCGTCTCCGGCTTGATCTTCTCGCCGAACAGGTGCTGGTAAACTTCTTCCGCGCATTGCACCAGCGGCTCGACGTTCTTGCCCTCATGACCCAATAGCGATTTGTAGACGTCCAATTCGTAATCGAGGCCGAGCCGGTTGAGCGTTCGCTCCAATTCGTGCTTGATCGTGACGGGTCGCACCTGCGGCGGCATGCGGATATCGACGTAGATCGAGCAAACGCCGGGGAAATAATTCGGCCGATAGGGCGCGCCGCCTTCGATGGCGCCGATATTGACCTTCGGAAACAGCGCCCCGGTGGGGGAGTTGTAGACATATTTCTCTTCGAACTCGGCCCCCCATTGCTCCAGCGCAGCGATAATCCTGGTCATCTTCACGATGGCGTTCATTTTCTCCATCGGATAGGCCGCGCGTTTCGTGCCCCACGCCGCTTCTGCCTTGCCGAAGGTCGTGATCTTGACCTGCACGACGCCGGTCTGGGTCCACACGATATTCAGGTCAGAGCCATCCGCGCAGACGGCGTAGTCGGAGTGCATGCCATGGGTCAAAAGATGGCGCGTGCCGGCGCCTTCCCCGCGGTATTCCCTGGTTTGCCAAGGCCCGATGGGAGTGCGGGAAATTTCGCCGACGACGGCCGCGAAGATCACATCGCCCTTGAGAGAGATTCCGCTCTTTTTCAGGGCTTTGCCCGCCATCATGAAAGCGGCCACTCCGCCCTTCATATTCGAAATGCCAAGGCCCTGGATCTTGTTGCCGACGATGCGGCCTCGCAGTTCCGCTTCCGGCTCGATGTTGGCGACCATGCGGAGATCTTCACCGGTTCCGGTGAAGCTCGTGTCGGTGTGACCATTGAAACCGAGACTGAGTCCCGAGCCGTCGCCTTTGAGAATACCGACGGCGTTGGGGCGGTCGACCTCGACATCCTGGCGCACCGCTTTGAGGCCATTCCCCTCGAACCAAGTCAGAATGAATTCCGCGATCGCCTTCTCCTGACCCGTTGGGCTCGGAATGTTCGTCAAGTCGCAGCCGAGCTGCGCCAGCTCGTCGCGGTCGATTTGGGCCAAGACCTTTTTTGCCGCCTCTTTGTCGAGCGCCATTGATCTCCCCTCGACATTCTTTTCCAACCCACATCAATACTCATCGAACATCTGCTGGATCTCGTCCGGCTTGGTCGTTTTCGTCAAAGCCAATTGCAGCAGGATGCGCGCTTTCTGCGGACTGAGATTATCGGCGGCGACGAAACCCGGCTCCTGCCAGTTGTCATCGCGCACCACCCGGCCGGCGCCGACTCGCGCGCTGCGCACGACCACGACGCCGGTCGTGTCGTGAAGCTCCTTCAGAATCTTTCTCGCGTTCTGGGTGTGACCGGCGCCGGTGCCGGCGATGACCAGACCCTTGGCGCCGGCGGCGACCGCGGCCTTGGCCAAATCGCCGTCGTCGCCGGCGTGACCGTAGAGAATGCTGACCCTCGGGAAGTCCCCGATTTGCGTCAGGTCGAACTGCGATTGGGTCGTGTGCTTGCGCGTCGGCGCGCGGTAGAACACGATTTTGTCCGGGTCGGCGTAGCCCAGGATGCCCAGCTCGCGCGACTGGAATGTCTCGAGGCGATAGGTGTTGGTCTTGCTCACATCACGGGCCGCGTTGATCTCATCGTTGAGAACGACCAGTGTTCCCTTGCCGCGTGAGACCGGATCGGCGGCGACGCGGATGGCATTGAGCAGGTTGAGCGGGCCGTCGGAGCTGAGCGTGCTGAACGGCCGCTGCGCGCCCACGATCACCACCGGCTTGTCGTGCCTGACGGTGAGATTCATGAAATAAGCCGTCTCCTCGATCGTGTTGGTGCCGTGCGTGAAAACCACGCCGGCAATGTCGGGGTCCGCCAATCGCGCGCTGATCCGCAGGCTGAGCTCCTTGAGCTCTTGCGGCTTGTCGTAGGGAATGAATTCGTCCGACTCCACGGTCACGCGTGCAAACTTCAGGACTTCCGGTATCCGCTCGATCATCTGCCTACCGGTCAGTCTCGGCTCGCCCGTGGTGGCGTAGCGAAGATATTCGAGCCGGTTGGTGGGGTTGCGCGGGATGGTGCCGGCGCCGGTCAGGACATGCACCCGCTGCAGTCCCGCTTGATCCTGCTGAGCCGAGGATACGGCCGGCAGCGACACCGTCATTGCGAGAATCATTGCGAGCAAGCTCCTCATCTTTGCCTCCTGCCTATTTGCCGAACTACGTAGGGCGCAATAGCGAAGCGTATTGCGCCATCCTGGACGTCACAAATTGTCATCCGCCCTCGGTGCCATTCGATTGGCCGGCTTTTGCTTCGAGGCGGCGCAATACGCTTCGCTATTGCGCCCTACAGCGAGGCCAGCAATTTCCCGAATCCCTGAATCGGGCCGGTCACCTTGCCGCGTCGCATCGAGCTCCAGATCATGGCGTTCATCCAGGTGACGACGGTGGTGTCGAGGTCCTTTTCGAGCCGATCGATGTTGTGGATGCTGCCCCAGCCGCCGCAGGGAATGTAGATGCCGTCGGGCTTGTTGGCGGATTCGAGGAAGGTCTTGCGCGCCACGGTATATTCGACCGGGATCGGCAGCCGGCGGATCTCCGCGTTCCTCTTTATTCCGAGCGCCGTATTGCTGGTGATCTCGATTTTCTCCGCCGCGAGATATTGCACCAGCCGGTCATTGATGAATTGCTCGAACGGCGTCGCCATGGCGAGCGTTGTGAGCTTCGTGGTGCGCATGGCATCGATCACGCTCGACATGTCGGTGATCGCCGGCAGGCCGGAGGCCTGCGACAAGCGGTCCGCCAGCTGGTCGCCGAAGCCCAATCCGCGACGCACGACCGGCGGAACCCCGGACTGGTAGATCACGTCGACATCGAAATTCGCCAATTGCTTGGCCGCGCGCTCCATGCCCTTGATGGCTTCGTCCATGTCGTCGTCGGACAGCTGCTGGATCGTCAGCGACACGGTGGTCATGTCGACGCCTTCGGGCACCGCGTCGTAGAATTCGAGCACGGCGCGCGGCGGAACCGGGGTCGGGAAGATCACGCCGACATGCAGCCGCCATCCGGTAATGCCCTCAGCCATGCTGCTTCTCCTTGCGCGACCGAAACGTCAACGTCGCGACATCGTTGCGGGATCACTGCGGATCATTGCGGAATCTTGGCGCCGGTCGCGGTGATGACCTCGCTCCATTTCTTGGTGTCCGCCTGCATCAGCGCCAGCATGTCCTCGGACGAGCTGCCGACGACTTCGAGCCCCTGCTCGGTGAGGCGATCCTTCAATTTCGGATCGGCGACCGCCTTCTTGACCTCGCTCGACAGCCGCTCGACCACGTTCTGCGGCGTCTTCGCCGGCGCCAGCAGGCCGAACCACCCGCTGAGCTCGTATCCGGGCACGCCGGCTTCCTGCACGGTCGGGACCTGGGGCATCAGGCTCGAGCGCCGCGGCGCCGCCAGCGCCAACATCTTCACCTTGCTGCCAGCCGCCAGCGCCATGGCCGAAGGCGGGCCGGTGAACATCACGTCGACCACGCCGGCGGCGAGGTCGGTCATCGCCGGAGCGGTTCCCCGGTAGGATACCTGGGTGATGTCGGTCTTGGTCATCAGCTTGAACAATTCCATGCCGAGATGCGCCTGGGTGCCGAGCCCGATCGACGCATAGTTGAGCTTGCCGGGATTGGCCTTGGCAAAGGCAATGAGCTCCTGGACGCTGTTGGCCGCAACGTTGGAGCTCGCGACCAGCACCAGGTGCACTTTCGCGATCACGCTGATCGGGATGAAATCGCGGAACGGATCGTAGGCGAGGTTGGGATAAAGGCTCGGATTGACCACCAGATTGGTGTCGACCGCCATGAACAAGGTGTAGCCGTCGGGCGCCGAGCGCACGACCTGTCCGGCCGCGAGGCCGCCATTGGCGCCGGGCTGGTTCTCGACGATCACCGGCTGGCGGACGGATTCGGACAGGCGATCGCCGAGGGTGCGGGCGATCAGGTCGACCGCGCCGCCCGCCGGCTGGGGAAGCACGAGGCGGATCGGCTTCGACGGGTACGGCTCTTGGGCGCGCGCCGCGCCGACGGCCGCTGCAATGGCGACCAAGCAAAGGCACGCGAGCACAGCTCCGGGCCGACGCATGGTTTCCTCCCCAAAGCGCTTTCTCCGGCGAACTGTTCACCCGAGAAAGCGCGTCAAACCGCCCTACGCCACCGCGGCGTTGCCGGCGCGCGCCGGCGCCGTCGGGACGCGCGATTGCTCCGCCGGCGGGAACGGCTCGCGCAATCCCGCTTGCACCATCAGCGGCAGAACCTCCTCGTTCCACTGCGCCAGCTCTTCCTTGTATCTGACCCAGGAGATCAGGCAGCCGTCGACGCCGATATCGGCGAGCTTGCCGAGCTCGTCGACGATCTGCTCGGCGGTGCCGACCAGCGGGTAGCCGCCGTGACCGGCGATGAAGTGGGCCTTGTGTCCATCGAGCGTCTTGGCGTCCAAGGTCTGATTGTGCAGTCCGAAAATCTTCAACAGGTTGCCGGCCGCCTCCCAATCGCCTTTCTCGTGGACGTAGTAGTTGAGATAGTCCTTGGCCTCCTTCTCGGTCTCCCGGCACACGACATAGACGTGAATCCAGATCCGGGTTTCGCGCCCGTGCGAGCGCGCCATCTGCTTGAGATGGTCGATCTGCGCCTTGGCGCCCTCGAGGAAGGTCCGGTCCTTGAGGATGACGAAATTCATATCGCAGTAGCGGGTGGTGAAATCCTGCGCCGCCGGCGATCCGCCCGCGTTCATGATCGGCGGATTGGGCTTCTGCAGCGGTTTCGGCTGGCTCCAGACCGAAACGGCGTGGAAGCTCTCGCTGTCGAAATCGAACTCCTCCTCCTCGGTCCAGGCCCGCCGCACGAAATCGAGCCACTCGGTGGCGTATTTGTAGCGATCATCGTGCGGGCGCATGTGAGCGCCGAACATGTCGAACTCGTTCTTGAACCAGCCGCAGACGACGTTCATCGCAAATCGGCCGCCGGTGACGTGATCGACCGTGGCCGCCATCTTGGCCACCATCAGCGGGTGGACCAGCGGCACGTGAACGGTGGCCAGCACCGTGCAATAGTTGGTCACCGCGCCGATCGCCGACGCCCAGGTGAAGCTTTCGAACGTGCAGTTGTTGAAGTTCGACGGCCCGCCGTAACCCTTCCAGCGCCCGACCGGCAGCAGCGCCTCCATGCCCGAGCGGTCGACCGCCTGGGCGATGTCCCTTGTGTCGGGCCAGTTGAGCTTCCAGGCTTCCGGCACGGTGGTGATGGTGGAGCCATGGCTGCAATTGAACGCCATGACTCCAAGCTTCATGCGGTTGCCGCCGAACAGCCGCGCCCGCGCGGTGTAGTCGTGAGTGGAGTTCATGTCCGGCGACCTCTAACTCGTGTCCCAGGCGCAGCGTATCACGGAGCGCAGAGAGGTGGTGCGCTGCAGACCCGACACGTCACCACTTCATCGGGCATTCCTGGTGATAGGGATCTTTCCAATCCCTGATCGCCGTATCCTTCAGCACGGCCTTCGGTTGTCCCTTCTCATCCTTCTTCACCTCCATGATGTAGAGGTTCTGGATCGGGAAATGGTTGCTGTTGAACTTGAATGACCCGCGCACCGACTGGAAGTTGGCCTTGCGCAGGGCCGCGCGCACCGCGTCCTTGTCTTCGATCTTGCCGTTAACGTCCCTGACCGCGGAATCGATGAGTTTGATCGCGTCGTAGCCCAGGGCCGCGAAGGTCGCGGGCTCGCGCCTGTATTTCGCCATGAACGAGGCGACGAACTTCTTGTTCGCCGCATTGTCGAGCTCCATCGCCCAGTTCGTGCTCATGATGATGCCGATCGCGGCGTCCCCCTGCGCCGGGAACGTCAGCGGGTTGGCGACCGGATCTTCGGTGTAAAAGGGAATCTGGTTCTGCAGGCCCGCCTGCGCGTACTGCTTGCTGAAGGCGACGCCGCCGGCGCCGACCAGGAAGGCGAACACCGCATCAGGCTTTTCGGCGCGAATACGGGCAATCTCCGGCGCGAAGTCGAGCTGGGAGAGCGGCGTATAGACCGGACCGATGGCCTTGCCCTTGAAGTATTTGATGGCCGCGCCGACGTGCTCGTAGCCGGCCTGATAATCCGCGCCGAGGAAGAACGCGCTCTTGACGCCCTTGTCGCTCATGTACTTGCCGGCCGCGGCCGGCCAGTCGTCGTTGGTGAACGACACGAAGAAGCCGTTCGGGTGGCATTCCTTGCCGGCGAATTGCAGCGGTCCGGCGAGCGCCCCGATCGCAAAGATGCCGGCATTGACGAAGGATTTGAACACCGGGATCAGCGTGTTCGAGGCGCCTAGCCCGGTGACGAAGTCGACCTTGGCGTCGTCGATCAGCTTCGAGGCGCCTTGCACCGCCTCGGCCGGATTGGTCTTGTCGTCGACCACCGTGTACTTGACCGGCAGGCCGCCGAGCTTGTTGCCGAGCTCCTCCAGCGCCAGGTCGATGCCGCGCTTGGTTTCGGTGCCCGCGGGCGAGATCGGACCGCTGAGCTGGGTGAGGTTGCCGAGCTTGACCTGATCGGCGGCCTGCGTGCCGGCGCAAAGCGCAAGCAGCATGCTGGTGGCGAGAGCCAGTCGTCGCATTGTTTCCTCCCTGGTTATTTGCCGCTTATGAAAGCGCAGCCGGCCGGGGGTGCCAAGCCTTAAATCGACCGGCCTTGATCCACCAGCAACGTAGCCGCCGTTTCAGACGCCCACGAAGCGGCGAATCGCCTCGTAGTCGCTGCCGAGCGCCTTCGAGTCCCCGCTCCAGCGCACGCGTCCCCGTTCGAGCACGTAGTGGCGGTCGGCAAGCCGCGCGAGAACCTTGAGATTCTTGTCCACGATCAGGATCGACTGCCCGGCGGCCTTGAGCTTGCGCAGCACCTTCCAGATCTCGTTGCGGATGAGCGGCGCGAGACCTTCGGTTGCCTCGTCGAGGATCAACAGCTCCGGGTTGGTCATGAGCGCGCGGGCGATCGCCAGCATCTGCTGCTCGCCACCCGAGAGCTGGCCGCCCATCTGGGTCCGGCGCTCGCGGATCCAGGGAAACAGCTCGAGGATCGCGTCGGTGGTCCAGCCCCGCTTGCCGTTCGGGCGTGACGCCGACGTGGCGGTGAGATTTTCCCAGACCGTGAGGCTCGGGAAGATGCAGCGCCCTTCCGGAACCAGGCCGAGGCCGAGCTTGGCGATGCGGAACGAGGCCAGCCCGCGCAGCTCGCGCCCTTCGAAGGTGATCGACCCGCCGTGCGGCGGCGTCATCCCCATGATCGAGCGGATGGTCGTGGTCTTGCCCATGCCGTTGCGCCCGAGCAGCGTCACCACCTCGCCGCGGCGCACCTCAATGTCCACGCCGAACAGGACCTGGCTCTGGCCGTAGCTGGTGTGCAGCCCCTCAACGATCAGCATCGAGGTCGCCTCCGAGGTCGTCATCCTCTTCGCCGAGATAGGCGACGCGCACGTCGGGATGATTGCGGATCTCGTCCGCCGTTCCGGACGCGATGATGCGACCGCCGACCAGCACCGAGATGCGGTCGGCCAGCGAGAACACCACGTCCATGTCGTGCTCGATCAGCAAGATGGTGTATTGCCGCTTGACGCTCGCCAGCAGCTTCGACATCGCGCGCGATTCCTCGAGCCCCAAGCCCGCCATCGGCTCGTCCAGCAGCAGCATCACCGGATTGGTGGCGAGCGCCATGCCGAGCTCGAGCTGCCGGTGCTGGCCGTGCGACATCCGGGCCGCGATGGTGTCGCCGACCCCGCCGAGACCGACGTCGTCGAGCAGCTTTTGCGCCGGCCGGCGCAGCGCGGGAATCCGCTCGGCGTCGCGCCAGAACCGGAAGCTGTGCGGCTTCCTCGCCTGCACCGCCAGCGCGACGTTGCTCTCCGCCGAAAAACTGGGAAAGATGCTGGTGATTTGAAACGATCGCGCCAGGCCGAGCCGCGCCCGTTGGGCGGTAGCGAGCGCGGTGATGTCGCGCCCGCGGAAGCTGATCCGCCCGGCATCCGGCGCGAGCTCGCCGGTCAGTTGCCCGACCAAGGTGGTCTTGCCGGCGCCGTTCGGACCGATCAGCGCATGGGTCTCGCCGGTGCGGATGCCGAGCGAGACGTCGTCGGTCGCGACCAGCGCGCCGAAGGCCTTGCGCAAATGATGGGTCTCCAGAAGGAATTCGCTCACCGGCCTGCTCCCGGATTGGACTTGGCGACGGCACCGCTCGCCACCGGGAAATCGACCTTCGGGGGAGCGGGCTTTCCTTCCGCGCCCGTGGCCCGGACGAGCAGGCCCCAAATTCCTTCCTTCATCAGCAGGACGCGCGCGACCAAGAGCGGCCCGAAGAACAGCATCCAGTGCTCGGTGAAGTCCGAGAGCACGTCGCGGAAGGCCAGAAAGAATGCGGCGCCGAGAATCGGACCGATGAGGGAATTGGCCGAGCCCAGGATCACCATGGCGAGCAATTCGCCGGACAGCTGCCAGCTCAGCCCCGCCGGGCTCACGAACTTGGCGTGGTTGGCCATCAGCGCGCCGGCAAGGCCGGCAATGCCGCCCGCGATCACGAACACCACGAGCTTGTACGGATAGGGCGGAAACCCGACCGCCGCCGCGCGCCGCTCGTTGTCGCGGATGCCGCGGATCACCATGCCGAACTCGGATTTGACGATCCGCTGCGACAGCAACACCACGAGCACGAGCAGGGCGAGAACCACGTAGTAGAAGGTCGTATGATCGGCGAGCGAAACGAAGCCCAGATGGTTGCGCTGCGGCACGGTGAAGCCGTCGTCGCCGCCCCAGTTCCGCAGGCTCTGGGCGAAGTAATAGACCATTTGCGCGAAGGCGAGCGTCACCATGATGAACTGGAAGCCGCGGGTGCGCAGCGAGAGGCTGCCGATGGCGAGCGCGAACAGCATCGACACCAGGATCGCGAGCGGCCACGCCACGAAGGCGTTGGTCACGCCGTAGACCGTGAGCATGCCCGCGGCGTAGGCGCCGACGCCGAACAAGGCGGCCTGTCCGAACGTGATCAGCCCGGTATAGCCGAGCAGCAGATCGACGCTGAGCGCCGCCATGCCGTAAATCGCAATCTGAGTGGCAAAACGCGTGTGGTAGACGCCGAAATAGGGCGGCAGCGCGATCGCGGCGCCGAGCAGCAGCAGGAGCAACAGGCCGCGTCGTCCGAGATACGCCATGTCAGCCCCGATGCGCCGCGAACAGGCCGGTGCGGCTGAACAGCAGCACCACCGCCATCAGCACGTAGACTGCCATGCCGACCAGCGCCGAGGTCGCGTTGGTCTGGATGACCAGCGGAATGAGGACGCGGCTCAAGGTGTCGAAGATGCCGACCATCAGCGCGCCGACCAGCGCGCCGCGTACCGAGCCGATGCCGCCGATCACCACCACCACCAGGGCGAGGATCAGGATCGGGTCGCCGGCGCCCGGCTCGACCGACAACAGCGGCCCCATCATGATGCCGGCCAAGGCGGCCAGCATGGCGCTGAGCGCGAACACCAGCGTGTAGAGCAGATTGATATTGATGCCGAGCGCGGCGACGATCTCGCGATTGTCGCTGCCGGCGCGGATCAGCGCGCCGACCCGCGTGCGCGTGATGAGCAGATACAGGAGCAGCCCGGCGACGATGGCGACGCCGGTGATGACCAGCCGATAGATCGGATAGGCGCCGCCCGGGATGATCTCGACCGAGCCGGTGAGGAACGGCGGGATGCTGAGCGGGATCGACTCGCGGCCCCAGATCACCGTGACCGCCTCGTTAAAGAACAGCGTCAGCCCGAACGTCGCCAGCACCTGATCGAGCGGTCCGCGGCGGTAGAGCGGCCGCAGCACGATGATCTCGAGCACGACCGCGACCAGCGCGGCCGCGATGAAAGCGAGCGGAACGGCGAGCGCATAGGATTGCGTCCAGGCCAGCGCGGCCATCAAAAAGTAGCCGCCGATCATGAACAGCGAGCCGTGCGCCAGGTTGATGACCCGCATGATGCCGAACACCAGCGTCACGCCGACGGCCATCAGGAACAGCATCATTCCGAACTGAAGGCCGTTGAAAAGCTGCTCGACCAGCAGGGCAAGGGTCATGACAGCTTTGATCTCGACGGCGGCGATGGAGGGGATCGGTCTCGTGCGACCGCTTGGCCCGCGCGACATGATACGCATCGGGCGAGAGAACCTGCAATATCTTCACCTGAGCGCTGCGCCGTGCTGCGGCGACGCGCCACGGTCGCTAGGACCTACTATCGTTGAAGCGTGAGTCGAATTCGTGTGTGAGCCGATGATCCGTCGGCAAACTCGGTCGGCTCCCTCTCCCATAGGGAGAGGGATGGGGTGAGGGGTTATGGTCTCTCGATGGGCTTCGAACCCCCTCACCCCAACCCTCCCCAGCCGAAGTCGGATATATCCGACTTCGGCCAATCTAAATTGCCGAACTCGGGTAAACCCGAGTTCGGGTGGGGAGAGGGAGCCCACCGAGATCGCGGCGCCGTCACCGAGTCACACAACCTCCATCGGCGCTGGTCGACGGACGGGTACCGGTAGTCTGTTTGATGTCCCGACGTCTACAATGCGCCGAAATCGACACCGGTGGAGAAGGGCAGTGTCATGAGCACAAGCGTCATTCGTCGCGTCGGCATCATCGGGCTCGGCAAGATGGGGCAGCCGATGGCCCGTCATCTGCGCAAGGCCGGGTTCGAGGTGACCGCGTACGATATCGATGATCTCGCCTGCCAACAGGCCGGGCGTTCCGGAATCACCGTAGCGGCCAATCCCCGCGCGGTGGCGGAACGGAGCGATTTCGTCATCGTCGTGGTCGGCTTCGACAAGGAGGCGGAAACCGTCCTGCTGGATGCGGACGGGATCGAGGCGGCCGCGCGTCCCGGCCTGATCGTCGGCATCGCCTCGACCGTCGCGCCGCGCACGATGGCGCGGCTCGCCACGCGGCTGGCGGGCAGCGGCATCGTTCTGCTCGACATGCCGCTTACCCGCGGCGAGCCGGCAGCCGAGGCCGGCCAGCTGCTGGTGATGGTGGGCGGCGATGCGGAGGCCTTCGAGTCGTGCCGGCCGGCGCTCGCGAGCTTCGCCAGCAGCGTTTTCCATCTGGGCGATTTGGGGGCAGGGCAGGTCGGCAAGATGGTGAACAACCTGATCCTGTGGACGTGCATCTCGGCCAACCACGAGGGCCTCAAGCTGGCCGAACTGCTAGGCGTCGACCAGGAGCGGCTGCGCGCGGCGCTCATCAAGAGCAGCGCGTCGAACTGGGCGCTGGAAACCCGCCCGGAGACCATGCCGATGCCCTGGGCCGAGAAGGATATGCGCATCGTGCTGAGCGAGGCCGACCGCCTGCGGCTGAGCGTTCCGCTCTGCGGTGTGGTCACCGAAATCGTCAAGAGCGTCAAGATCGAGCGCGGCTGGCCGACGCCGGCGCAGCGCGAGACGTGATCGTGCTCACCTCGCGCGCTGCCGAGGACGCGCCACCTTTCTGCCGGCAGGCGAATTCTTGCCCGCACGCGACTTCGAGGCGCGCGACTTGCTTGCATGACCCGCTCTCGTGCCGCCGCGCCGCGCGCGCGGCAGCTCGCCGCTCTTCTCGAGCCTGGTGGTCCAATATTCCCACGCCCGCGCCATCGGACGCGGCTGCAGCTGATAGGGCCCCGTGCGTTCCGCTTCGCCGCGGCTCAATGGGCCGATCTTCCCGATCATCATCGAGCGCAGCTGGATCTCCGCATTGGCGTGCGAATAGATCGTGCGGAACACCAGCTCGCGCAATGTGGTGCCGACCAGCGTCGCGCCATGCCGCCGCATCAGCACCATCCAATGCGCGCCGAGCGCCTTCGCCAGTGACCGGCCTTCCTCCGGCTTGACCACCAGCATGTTGGTGTCGCCGAAATCGTCGCGGCTGTCCCAGAACGGCGCCGCGGTGCCGAGCACCGCGCCCATGTGGAACACCGGCACCAGCTCGACCCCGGTGACGCAGAACGGCAGCACCGATGGCGAGTGGTGATGGCAGACCGCGTTGACGTCGGGACGCGCCTGATAGATGCAGCCGTGGATGACGCGCTCGCCGTAAAGCGTCACACCGGCGGCCGACACCGGCTCCGAGTCGAGCGTGAACTCGAAAATGTCCGCGGGCTCGATCAGCTCCGGGCTGCGGGAGCGGGCGAGCAGATAGCGGCCCGGGTCGGTCGGGTGGCGCACGCTGACATGGCCGAAGCCGTCGAGCACGCCTTCATGCGCGATGATGCGATTGGCGAGCGCGAGCTCGTAGCGGGCCTCTTCGAGCGGGCTGGGCATGGACGATTCCTTTCCTTGCTCGCACGGCGACATCTTTCCAAACGTCTCGTGCGCAAAGCTTGCGTTTATGTCGAGACGCGCCCAATCGAACAGAAACCGCATGCGAAGCCAATAGTTTCGTGCGAGACTTGACGCCACCCGCTTCAACGTGAAGGCCGACCGATCATGACCGAATCCAAGCTGTTCTCGCCGATCACGCTGCGCGGACTGACCCTGGACAACCGGATTGTGCTCTCGCCGATGTGCCAATATGCGTCGCGCGACGGCCATGCGAGCGAATGGCACGTCGTCCATCTCGGGCAATACGCGCTGGCGAATCTGGGCCTGGTGATCACCGAGGCGACCGCGGTCGAGCCGGCCGGGCGGATTTCGCCGATGTGCCTCGGGCTCTATTCGGATGAACATCAGGACATGCTCGCCCGCATCATCCGGTTCTATCGCGAATACGGCACCACGAAATTCGGCGTGCAGCTGGCGCATGCCGGCCGCAAGGCCTCGGTGCTGCCCTCGTTCATGATCCGCCGGGCGGTCACGCGTGAGGAGGGCGGCTGGACCCCGCTCGCGCCGTCCTATTACCAGGACCACGTCCATCCGCCGCCGGCGGTCATGGACGTCGCGTTGATCGAGCGCGTGAAGACCGCATGGCGCGACGCGACGCGGCGGGCCGCCGACATTGGCGTCGACATGATCGAGCTGCATTTCGCCCACGGCTATATCGTCAACCAGTTCCTCTCTCCGCTCATCAACACGCGGCAGGACCAGTACGGCGGCAGCCGCGAGAACCGAATGCGGTTCGGACTGGAAATCTTCGACCTCTGCCGGCGCGCCTTCCCGGCCGAGCGGCCGATGGGGGTGCGGATCTCCGTCACCGACTGGGTCGAGGGCGGCTGGGATATCGACGACTCGATTGCGTTCGCGAAGGAGCTCAAGACGCGCGGCTGCGACTACATCTGCACCACCAGCGGCGGCGTGTCGCTCGAGCAGAAGATCGACGCCAGGCCCGGCTACCAGGTGCCGCTGGCGGAGGCGGTGCGGCGCGGCGCCGGCATCGCCACCATGGCGGTGGGCCAGATCACCGAGCCGCGCCAAGCCGAGGCGATCCTCGCCGAAGGCCAGGCCGATATGGTCGCGATCGCGCGGCGCCTGATGTTCAGCCCGCATTGGGCCTGGAACGCCGCCTCGGAGCTCGGGGTGTTCCTGAAATATCCGCCGCGCTATCGCAACGCGCACCCGCGCATCGGGCAGGAGATGGATTTTCCCGAGTCGCCGGAGAAGCGGCGCAGGATGCTCGACGTGATGCGCGAGGAGGAACGGGTCTCGCAAGCGCGCAATTAGCGCGGTTTCAGTTGGTATCGAATCTGTCCGTCGTCATGACCGGGACAAGTCCAGGCATGACGGTGGGGAGATTCGATCGGAATCCGCTCGAGGGCGTGGAGCGGCAAGCTCGGGCCAGCCGCGCGATATCGGGCCGAGGCTACTACTGCGTCCCCAGTCCCAGGGTCTTCACCAGTTCACCTAGGTTCTTCACTTCCTCGGCGATCAGAACGGCCATGCGCTCTGGCGTGCTGGTGGCGATCAGCGTTCCATTCTCCGTCAGCCGCCGCACCAGGTCCGGCTCGCGCGAGGCCTTCACGAATTCGGCGTGTAGCTTCCCGACCACGGCACCCGGCGTCGCCGCCGGTGCCGCGAGGCCGAACCAATCGGCGACCCGGTATTGGCCAAGTCCCACCTCGACAACGGTTGCGATATTCGGCAAGCCGGGCAATCGCTGCTCAGCGTCGACGGCGAGAGCCTTCAACTTCCCGGCTTCCAGGTGCGACCGGGAGGCGGTGTAGGACGCGAAAGTGAAATCCACGCGGCCGGTGATGAGATCAGCCATCAATGGAGCGCCGCCGCGATAGTGCACGAACTGCATCGGGGTGTGGGTGGCAAGGCCGATCTTGGCGGCCATCAGGTGGCCTGGGCTGCCCGCTCCCGGCGATCCGAACGACAGCCCCCCTGGTTTCGTCCTTCCAAGGTCGAGCAGCTCGGCCACGCTGTTGGCCGGGCTGTCCACGGGCACGAGCAACAAGGCGGGCAGCCGGAACAGCAACGTGATCGGCGCGAAGCTCTTGATCGGATCGTACGGCGCTGGTTGCATGGCCGGCTGCGAAGAAAACTGGGCGCCGACGATGATCAGAAGCGTATAGCCATCCGGCGGTGCGTTCTGCACGGTCGCGGCAGCGACAGACCCGCCGCCGACCGGTCGGTTCTCGATAATAATTTTCTGGCCGACGCTTCGCGACACGACATCGGCATAAATGCGCGTGCTCACATCGGTGATGCCGCCCGGCGCGACCCCGACAACGATCGTGAGCTGGCGATTCGGATAGTCTTGCGCGTGCGCGCTGAGCGGGCAGAGCAATGTAATGGCTAGCACGAAACCAGCCCGAGCCAACAGACAGCCAAGCATCGCGTCCCTCCTGTTTCGCTTCTTATGGGTTTTTGCGGTTCCCGTCCGTGCCCCCGCCGCCGTTTCGAGCGGTTCGGAGGTTATGTCGTCGCCAAGCTCAGGGCGCAAGGGTTCGAGCCGCTCGGCGGCCCGCACGAGGAGTTTGCCCGCTTCATTGCCCGCGAGACCGTCAAATGGGGCGCCGCCGCCGAGGCCGCCGGCCTGAAGAAATAGCAAGCACCCGCGACGACGCGCGCTGCCCGATTGGAGCTTTGTCATCGGGCGCCGCAAGGAGCTCGGCAACCGCGCTGCTCGACCGGTCAGGCCCGGCGTGCGCCTGAAATGTCAGCAAAGCTGTCATTGCCGGATGAATGGCGCGTGACGTCTGGCCCGGGAGCCAAGGTGCGGCATTTTGTTCTCCGGCAACGGACTCGCACGTCTTCGTCGGCGAAGCGACGGGTGCCAAAATACAGTCGACCGGGCCAGACGACTCATCCGTCGACTCGTCAACGAACAAGCATCCGGAGGGAAAACACATGCTCAAGGTCATATGGTTGTGGCTGCTGGCAATGTTGGCCGCCGTCGAAGTCCATGCGCAAACCGAGCAATACCCGAGCAAGCCGGTGAAGATCATCGCGGACTCGGCTGCCGGCAGCACGCCGGACGTCGTCCTGCGGCTGGTCGCCGATCGGCTGAGCCAGAGCTGGAACCAGCAGGTTCTGGTGGTCAATCATCCCGGTGCTGCCGGCAGCATCGCAGCGCGAATCGCAGCCGAGGCTGCGCCCGATGGCTACACGTTTTACATGCCGGTCCTGTCCACGTTCGTGTCGCTGCCGGGAGCCGCGCCCAATGTGCCGCTCCAGGTGCCGCGCGATTTTGCCGCGATCGGGTTCGCGGCCGAAAATCCCATGTTTGTTGCGGCCGCTCCATCGCTCGGCATTGCGAATCTGCCGGATCTGATTTCGCGGGCGAAGCAGCGCCCGGGCGAAGTTTCCTGTGCGGTCACCGGCGTCGGCAGGCTCACGCACCTCACCGCCGAGCTGCTGCAAAGCCGGGCCGGGATAGAGCTGCTGATCGTTCCCTATACCGGCGGCCCCGCCCACGCGCTCGGCGATGTCATGAGCGGCCGCGTAAACTTCGTCGTCGAAGGCTATTCCGGCATGGCCGGGGCGATCCAAGCAGGCTCGGTCAAAGCCATCGCGGTCGCGTCGGCCCAGCGTCTGGCCGAGTTTCCCGGCCTGCCGACGGTGGCGGAAACGATCCCGGGCTTCCTGGCAACCGGCTGGCAAGTCCTGGTGGCGCCGCTCGGCACGCCCGAAACCATCATCCGGAAGGTGAGCGAAGATCTGCGCAGGGTCGTCACGGATCCGGATTTGCAGAAGAAGATTGCGGCGCGCGGCAGCTACACGCGGGCAATGTCGCCGGCGGAAACCACCGAGTTCATTCAGGAGCAGCAACGAATGTGGAAGCCATTGATGGATCACATCGCCAGCAGGAAGCAATGAATGCTCGTCGGGTCATGAGCGTCGCCCGACCTGAACCCTGCAGCGGGGCGCGCCTCTACTCAGGCTTGATCTTGGCGTCCTCGATGACGCGTCCCCATTTGGCGTGCTCGCTCACCATGAAGGCGCCGAACTCCGCCACGCTCATCTGCAGGACATCGACGCCCTCGAACGCGAACCGCTTGCGCAGCTCGGGCGAATCCTGGATCGCCGAAATCTCCTTGTGCAGCAGCGCGACCACCGGCGCGGCCGTACCGGCCAGCGCCACGATGCCGATCCAATTGGCGGCCTGATAGCCGGTCAAGCCCCCTTCGGTCATGGTCGGAAGGTCCGGCAGCGCGGGGCTGCGCTTAAGCGCGCCCACGCCGACCGCCCGCAGCTTGCCGGAGCGGACGTGACCGACGATCGACGGTATCGAGGCGAACGAGGCCTGGCTGTGCCCGCCCATCACGTCGATCATGGCCGGGCCCGCCCCGCGGAACGGCACGTGCAGAAGATCGACTCCGGCCGTGAGCTTGAACAGTTCAGCGCCCAGATGCATGAACGTGCCGACGCCGGAGGAGGCATATCTCAGTTCGCCCGGCTTCTGCTTGGCCAATGCGACAAACTCATTCATCGACTTGGCCGGCAGGTCGGCGTTGATCACCGCCACGATCGGGGCGGTGGCGAGAACCGAGATCGGCGTGAAATCCTTGATCGTGTCGTAGGGCAGCGTACGCATCCACGGATTGATCGCGATCGCGATCGAGACGATGAGCAGCGTGTGGCCGTCCTTCGGCGCATTCGCCACCAGCTCGCCGGCGACCGCGCCGCCCGCCCCGGTCTTGTTTTCGACGACGAACTGCTTGCCCAGCCGCTCGCTTAATTGCGTCGCGATGAGACGGGCCACGATGTCGTTGAAGCCGCCGGGCGGGAACGGAACGAGGACCCGTACCGACTTGGTGGGGTAGTTCTGCGCCGCGACGGCCGTCGTCAGCGCCAACACGATGCACGCGGTCCTCAGCAGCAGTGCGCAGAGTCTCGTCATGGGTCGTCCCCGGGCTTTCCGATGGCTAGTTCACACGCGTTTTCCTTCCCGTTGCGGGCCCGCCGGCCCGTCCGTCCAGTATGCCACGTCGCCAGAGGCCGTGCCGCCAGCCAAAATGTCGCCCTTCAAGGCATGGTCGAACCGCGTCAGCTCGCCGGTCTTGAGCGTGCCCGCCGGCGCCAGCCTGTCCACGAGCCGACATGCGCGCTCGGAAGCACCCATGCAGCATCGCGACATCCGTTCAGGTCAGCGCGCGCAGGTCTCGCCGCAAGCGGTCGGCGCCGGCACGCGGAAGCAGGCGGTCGATATCGGCATGCGTACGTCGCCAGACCGGTACGGCGCGCGCCAGCAGCGCCCGGCCCGCGGGCGTCAGCTTGAGCCGGCGACTGCGTCGGTCGTCGGCGTCGACCATCACCGTGACGAGGCCGCGCCGCTGCAGCGGCTTGAGCGCGGCGGTGAGCGTGGTGCGGTCCACGGAAAGCACGGAGGCGATCGAACCGATGCCGGGCGGCTCGGGCCGATTCAGCGACATCATCATCGAGTACTGCCCGCTGGTGAGGCCGAGCGGCCGCAGCGCGTCGTCGAAACGCCGCGCCAGCGCCCTCGCCGCGCGCTGCAGGTGAAGGCACAGGCACGTGTCCCGAACGAAGCGCGTGGTCTCGAAGGGAATTGCGGCTGCCTTTGACACGCCACAATTATGTTGATATCAACCTATTACGTCAAGCAAGAACGTGAACGGAGTAGATCATGCAGATGACTGCGCAAAAGATCATGCC
>Ga0137375_10000229_pt1 | contig 56454 bp, 53 predicted proteins | sample SagtaG_24_FD_104936 | JGI IMG/M metagenome (GOLD analysis project Ga0137375, IMG submission 104936) | Vadose zone soil microbial communities from Sagehorn Ranch, Mendocino, California, USA - Sage1_R_113_16 metaG | ecosystem: Environmental > Terrestrial > Soil > Vadose zone | place: USA... | reverse complement strand
GTGACGGCCGCTTTGGCACGCGAGACGTTTACTATGGCGTCGCTGAATATGCAACGCGACGCTCGCGTAACTCAGGCATCCTGCCTGATCCGTCAAGCAGGCTTCTCAGCCTGCTACACTGCGGGCAAGATGCCCGCTCGAACCTAACAGCCACGATGGCTGTGTTACGCTTTCCGCGAGCGCGGCAAAAGCAATTTCAATCGTCGCCGCTGCTGCCAGCCAAGCCCAACAACACCAAGCAGCCCGCCGACGACGGTTGCGGGCTCAGGAATCACTATGCCTTCCAGCACGATGTTGTCGATAACGGTCTGGAGATCTTGGCCGGTTGACGTCCCCCCGTCGAAAACCAGCTGAAAGATGACATTTGACTGACCGTCAGCGCCGGGAGGGACGACGAAACTTATGAGTTGTGGTAGGCCTGATGCAATGAATGAAGTGCCGATGAGGTTGAAAGTTCCTCCTCCATCAGTGCTGTAGTTAACAGTTACCATGTTGAAGCCGTTGCCCTGGGTATTAACCGCGAAGCTCAACGACATGTTCTGAAAGAAAGTCGTATCGACCTGGAACTCAAGAGCACCGCCATTATCCGCCGGGGTTGTTCTCATACCGAGCGCCACACCCGGAACGTTCGTATCAATGTCACCAGGGGTTCTATTTAGCAATAGCCCGTCAACCATGCCGAAATTAACCAACGGAAAAACAGGCAGGATCGTCGTAAGCACCAATCCGCCGCCGGGATTATTATCCGGGGGACCAATGGTTCGGGACAAAAAATCCGGGGGGCCGCCTACCGTCGTATGTTCAAAATTAAAATAAACGAATACCGTCGCATTCGCGCTCGGAGCGAGAACGGCCGTGAGGAGCAACAACGCGCCCGCCACCGCAACCAGGAGCGAACGAAATGTGCGGGGCCGCGCCCACCGTTGCCGCGATTCAATCGGAGCCGCTAAGGCGTGCGGCCGAAATTTCTTAAATTTTCGCATGTTTTCTCCCAAGGCTCGAAAAATTACGCTCCCTTCTAACAATTCTCACTGGCATGGCAAGACATTTTTTTGGGTTTTTTTTGGGGTCAGGTGGAACGCGTTGTCCTCAACGCGTTGGCAAACGAAAGCGGCTTCGCCGCCTGATATATGCGCCTTCGGCGACTAATGGTGCCATCATCTTCGGAGAAGCCGATCCACCCTTAGCTATGGCTGACGCAATACGACGAGGTCGCCAACCAAATCGTGCAAATGCGAGTCGGCGTCCGCAGGGGAAAGCGGCTCCTTGCTTAGGAACACGATTTCCATTACCTGCTGTCCCAAATGACGGCGGCCTTCGAGGACCTGACGAATCCGTTCATTGCGTGTCCACGTAGAATGAGCGGACGCCATTTGCGGCAGTTTCGAGCCGGGGCCAGCCGCGGCCGGCATGCGATCCTCCGACAAACAGTAGAACGCGTGCGCGATTTGCGGCGCTGAATTTTCCGATGTGGGATGCTGAAATTCGAAATGACGAAACGGCAAAATGAAGGAGCCGGCCACTGGATAATTGCGCACTCCCGTGTCCGCTACCTGGGTCCAGCCAATCGCCGGCAAACAGACGTCAGGCCGGTGCAGGTTCGCCAGCAGCGCGCTGTTTCGGCCGGGGTTCCATCGGAAAAGATATAAAAGACAAATAATCGTGTTGGGCTTTGACGCGCCGGATGCGCCTTGGAAATTCGCGTCCGACAGCGTCCAGGAAGCCGCATGTCCCTGATCGAAGCGAAGCTGGCGGCGCACTTCTTCATCGATCTTCAGTTCGCGAAAATTGGGCGACGCCTTCGGCCATTGCACGCCCCAGCGAGTAGTGGCGACAAGATTGCTCTCATGCGCACGATACCAGGATGCCACACCAACTTCTATAACCAGAAGCCAACAAAGAGCCGCGGCAACATAAGGACTACTGACAACGGACCACCGACTACGCGAGTGTGTCCGTAACTCGGGCATCCTGCCTGACTCGTCTGGCGGACATCCTGTCTGCAAGACTGGCAGGGTAGAAGCCATGCCCGACGGTTCAGGCTGGAAGCCTGAATTACTGTCTGACTTCTGACCCGCGACTTCGGATTTCCCGAGCAAATACGCGAGGCCGAATGTGCCAATAAAAACAAGACCGACGATGGCGTAACCGGCGAGCTCGTGCCAACGGCTGACTTCTGAGACATTTCTCGTGGCCGCGACCCAGACGAGAAAAACTGCTCGACAGAAATTCGCGGCGAGCGCGAGTGCGATTGCGCTGGCAACAAGCGCGACGCGGCGCGAAATCGACAATCGTTTTAGCTCGCCGAAAAGCAGACCGATCATTAGCGCCGTCTGCAACGAGCGCACGCCGCTGCACGCCTCGTTTACCCCGACAAGTCCGCTGCTCACCCGGATGAGGTTTCCTTCCAGTTGCGTAGGAATTCCAAAGAGAGTGACCGTTTCCGCGGCCACGGCGGCAACCATCCGCATCAGACCCTGAATGATGGGAACTTCGATTGGGGTCACCCACGGAATTGCGACGAAAAAGAATGCGACCGGAAAAGCGAAATGGCGGAGCCACGGTCTGCCGCCAACGCACCATAGATACAAGAGAGTCAGGGCCGCGACCGAGGCGGCGTGGATCCAGCCGATGGGTCGCCACTCCGGGTTCGCAATTTCAAAAAGACGGACCGGCAGCAACAGCAGCAGCGCCGCAATCGCCAATGCAAGCGCCGCTGAATTTGCGATTTGCGAGTTGCGATTTGCGATTTGCGTTAGAGGTGGCCGATCCCGCCAGCGAAGCCAGAACAGGTACAGCGCGAAAAACGGAACGAACCACCCATAGTTGTATTGCTCGTTGACCGACCATTCGCCGCTGAGTTGCCGGCACAGGATGAACCAGAGCACGCCGAAAAAGAGGAAAGGTAAGACGAAACCCGCCGAAAAATATCTGATGGACGACGGCGAAGCTTCGACGGGCGTGCGCGTGGCTGCCAGGTTTTGCACGAGGCGAAATCATAACACTTTTCGACGCGACGCGAATTGGTAATGTTTTTCCGGGGAGCGCACTGCCTGCCCGCCAGTGTGCGGGCGCTCTCGCGTGCTGCGATTGGCGCCCTCGCCAATCGCGAACTTTTTTGAAATGAATTAGGAAAAATTGCGGCGGGGCGCCGCAATTAGCACGCGAGGGCGCGTGCGCTCCCCGGTGTAACGGTGTAACGGTGTAACGATTTAACGAATCACGTGAGGCGAAGCCATTGATGATCCCGACTCGACAGATTCTCGGTCTTCGGTTCTTCAACGGGGGTGTCGATGAAGCCGTTGCCTTCATGGACCGGCATGGCGGCTACCTCGTGGCGCCTTCGGGAACGTGTTTTGCGCGCCTGCGCGAAGATGAACCATATCGGCGGGCGATGCTTTCAGCCGACCTGGCGATCGCGGACAGCGGCTTGATGGTTTTCACCTGGCGATTGTTGCGCCGCGAAAAGATTCAACGCATTTCCGGCCTCAAATATCTGAAACAACTCCTGACAACGCTGAAACGTGAGGAGGACGCACGCGTTCTATGGATCCTGCCGAACGAGTGCGCGCGGCAGAAATTGCTCGATTATTCCCGCCGCGAAGCTTTTTCGGTCAAGATCGACGATTGCTATATCGCGCCCCAGTACGGGTTGGAAGTCGAAGATCGACATCTTCTTGCGCTGGCAGAGAAGCGCCGGCCAGCGCATATCGTGATGGCGATCGGCAGCGGGTCACAGGAAAAACTCGGACATTATCTGCGCGAAAATTTGTCTTACCGGCCAGCGATCCATTGCACCGGCGCCGCGCTCGGATTCATCACGGGCGACCAGACCGCGATTCCCGACTGGGCCGACCGCTTTTTTTTCGGCTGGTTTCTGCGGTTGATGGCTCAGCCGCGCCTTTTCCTTCCGCGCCTGATGCGCGGATTTGAATTGCCGTGGCTGATTTGGAAATATGGCGAGAAGATGCCGGTAGCCAGAGGTTAGTAGTTTGCCACGGCGGATCTGGCCTTCGGCGGATCAGAGATCAGATATCAGAAGTCGGTAATCACAATCAAAGGACGAACAAAGATCGCTGAGAATGGAAAATTACCTTAAGGAAATGCTTGTGACTTTGGCGGATGCCGGCGTGGAGTTTGTAGTCGGCGGTGGAGTCGCCTGTGTTCTCCACGGCGTTGAGCGCGTTACCCTCGATCTCGACGTTGCCGTGCAAATGAATGCGCCAAATCTCGACCGTTTGATTCGCGCAGTCGAGCAGCTCGATTTGCAACCGCGGGTTCCAGTCTCGCTGGCCGATATCGGTGACCCGGATTTCGTTCGTTCGATGGTTACGGAGAAAGGCGCTCTTGTCTTTAGTCTGTTAGATTTCAACAACCCGCTTCGGCATCTTGATATTTTTTTAAGCCCAGTCTTGTCCTTCGATCGATTGTCCAAAGGAGCGAAGTGGTTCGACATCGGTGACGCGAAAGTGCGCGTTGCGTCAAAAGAATTACTCATACAAATTAAGAATGAGATTACGCCCCTTCGTCCAAAGGATGTTCTAGACGTGCAAGAACTTTCGAGATTGATTGAGGAAGAGTCGCGATGAACCTACGTAAGAAATCAACGCGCGAACAATTCGAGCGCGCGCTGGCTCAGTGCACGCCGGAGGATTTCGACGGTCACACCGAGTTTTACCGGCTCACCCCCGAGCAACGGCTCGAATGGTTGTGTCAGGCAGCAACCTTCGTTTACGAGTTCAAAGGCAAAGCAAATTCTGGCGCTCAGCATCAGGACCACTGAACACGCCGCGACCCCGACGAAGCTTCAGAAACCGATCACTGATCACTGGCGACTGTTCACTATCTGTTACCCTTGGCTCCTCGCTATCGATGATGCCTTTTCACACGCTGAAATTTTTGCTGCTCCGTTTCTTCGTGCTTTTTGCTTTGGGCATCTTCCCCACGTGCCCCGTGAACGCGCAATCCAACGGCGATCAGGCCAAAACGCCGCCTGTCCGTCAACCTTCTCCCGCGAAGCGAGGATTGGATTTCTCGGTTGGGCCGCGGGGGCTCGATTCACTCTCGTATAATGGACAATCGCTCCTCCGTTCCACCCAAAATGGAGAGCTACAGCCGCAGAAATCTATTTTTCGCGCCGTGCTCGACGCAATTCTTCCTCGTTCCCAATCACCAGTCGCGATGTGGAAGAAACAGGCTGACACAATCGATCTAAGTTACCCTTGGGGACGCATCTCCTGCGCCTACGGCAAACAAGGCGACAAAATCACAATGCGAATTGAGGTTTCAAATACGAGCTCCGAACCGCTTGATGAATTCTCTGTTCGTTTGATGGAGCTAGACTTTCCCAGCGTTCCGGACGGCGGCACACTGGAGGCGGGTATGTTCGGATTCGGCTTTAAAGGCCCTGAGTGGCCTCTACACCAAGGTCCGGCTTCGATTCCTTCAGTTGCCGATCCGCGGTTTGTTGTGCCGATTGTCCGGGTGGATTACGGAACCGGTGCGCTCAATTTTTGCAGTGATGATGCGCAATGCGCTGTGAATGTGCCGTATTCGACGAATTTCCCAGCCAGAACCAGCTATCCATTCGTGATCGGTTGTCACGATATCAAGCCGGGTGCATCGAAAACGTTCAATGTTTCGCTGCGCTTCGGCCCGGCAGGCGCGGGTATCCAGGATCTTTCGAGCGACGTCTTGGAACGCTACGCGAAGCAATATCCCTTTGAAGTGAACTGGAAAGACCGGCGCCCGATTGGCGCAATCTTTCTGGCCGGCCCGCAAATCAACGTAGCGAGTAACCCGCGCCGCTGGACGATGAACTTCGGCGAGATCGACATTACCAGTGATAAAGGAAAAGCAGCTTTTCGAGCCGCGCTTCTTAAGCTGGCCGATAACAGCCTTCAAGTCCTCAAGGATACTGGCGCCCAGGGAATGATCACCTGGGATCCGGAAGGCGAGGAGTTTCCCGGTGCCTGCTATTACGGCGATCCGCGCCTTGTTCCGACGCTTGCGCCGGAAATGGAGTTTAAAAATGACGGCGCAAAAAGCGTGATTGACGAATACTTCGAAAAATTCCGCGCTGCCGGACTAAAGGTAGGTGTTTGTATTCGGCCGCAGCAAATCGCGATGGTCGATGGCAAGCCGGTGCACCAGGCTACTGACGACGAGCAAGCGGTCCAGATTCTTCGGGAAAGGATCGCCTATGCGAAGCAGCGATGGGGTTGCACACTTTTCTATGTGGATTCAACCGCGACGGCGGGTCGCCCGTTTTATCCGAACGTTTTTAAAGCAGTCGCCGACGCGTATCCCGATGTCTTGTTGATCCCCGAAAATGAATCGATGCGTTACTTCGCCTACTCCGCTCCGCTTAATTCCTATGTGCATCACAAGGTGACCTCGACTCCATCCGGCGCGCGAATGGTTTACCCAAAGGCGTTTAGTGTGTTGATGGCGCCTGATGGCGATCAGCCTGGGGACCACGATGCTCTGGTAAATGCCGTCCGGCGCGGTGACATCCTGCTTTTCAACTGCTGGTATCACAACACCGGAGCGGAGAGAATCAAAAAACTGTACGAAGAAGCGAGTTGGTAACAGAAGGCAGAGGTCATGAGTCTGAGGAACATAGGCCTGTGGCCTGTGCGCCCAGCGCGACATTTTGTCCGCTGCTTCGGGGTTCAGCGGAGTGCAACTCCGCTGGGCACACAGATTAAAAATCTATGTTCCGTGGCCGGCATCGCTCCGCCAGCTCAGCACAGGGGCCGGGTGTCGGGCTTTCGGATGAAGCGCGCCGTGCTTTGACAGCGGTGCGCTGTCGTTGATAATGCAGTTAGCGCAACAGCCCCGTTGGTGCACGTATCTCTCCTGAAAGCATAACTCGGATTCGCCTTGCCCCGGTCTATTCATAACGTTTCCGACCTGATTCGTCGCGTTCTGTTTCTCGCCCGGCCATACGGCAGAGCAAAGCTGGGTTTGGTTTTTTTGCTCTCACTCGCGCAGGCTCTCTTTCAAGTCATCGGCATCACGTCGATCTTTCCGTTTTTAGCAATCGCCGCTGATCCCGAGCGCATCCGCCGATCACATTTCGGCACGCGGTTCCTCGAGTTGTTTCCACCGATGGAAAATCGGCAATTGCTGCTCGTAGCGGGAGTGATCGCCATCGCTGGCCTGCTCGCGTCCAACGTAGTGAACCTGCTGGCAGAGTACGCTCGCACTCGTTATGCCCAAAACTTTGCTCACTGGTTGAGGGTTCGGCTGCTGCGCCGGATGGCGTCACAGCCATACACGTATTTCCTTCAGCGCAACTCCGGCGATCTCCTCAAAAAAGTTGTTGCCGATGTGATGAATTATACCAACGGCGTGCTTCTTCCGTTTCTGGACAGCGTGGCGCGGGTTCTGACCGCATTGCTTTTGTTGGCGACGCTCTTTTTGGTCCAACCGGTGATAGCTCTTTCGGCGGCAATTGTGCTGGGGGCATATTACGCGATCATTTTTCGACTTCTTGCGCGGAAACGTCGCGAGGTCGACGAAAATCTAAGAACATCTGTAGCCGGCTCCTATCGCGAAGCGCAACAGATGCTTGGCGGAATCAAACCAGTGAAAGTCCACCGCGCAGAAGAACATTTTCTCAGCCGGTTCGCCAAGCATTCCACGGTTCTCGCGCGAATGTACGCGCGGCTGCCCGTTTTCGCCAACAGCGCTCGCTATCTTGTTGAACCGCTCGCTTTCGGTGGGCTCGTTATAGCTGTATTGCTGCTCGCGGCGAGGGGGCGCGATTTTTCCGACATCCTTCCGAACCTCGGCGTGATGGCGCTAGCAGGTTATCGCCTGCTGCCTTCGGTGCAGTTGCTTTACGGCCAGCTCACCCAGATCAGCTCCATGCGCCACGCGGTGGACGAAGTCTATGATGAGTTTGTTGCCGCGGAGACCGACAGGTCAGTTCCGTCGTCGACGATAAGTAGCGAGCGTCTCGCTCCAGCAAGGCCTCTTCGTTGGAATGACGCGATCACTCTGCGCGAAGTGAGCTTTCGTTATCGCGGCACATCGCGGCCGGCGCTGGATCGCCTTTCTTTGACCATCGCCAAAAACACTTCAATGGGTGTGATTGGCCCAACAGGTTCGGGAAAATCAACTCTGGTTGATTTATTGCTTGGTCTGTATCAGCCAACCGCAGGCGAGATCCTGATCGATGGCCAACTCCTTGCGCCTGCGCTGGTGCCCTCGTGGCAAGCTTCAATCGGTTACGTGCCACAGGAGATTTTTCTCATCGACGACACCATTGCGCGCAACATCGCGTTTGGCTTGGAGGAAAATGAGATCGATCCTGCGCGCTTGCGCGAAGCTTGCGCCATGGCGCAGATCCTGGACTTTATTGAAACCGAGTTGCGAGACGGATTTCAGACTACTGTGGGGGAACGCGGTGTCAGACTTTCCGGTGGCCAGCGGCAGCGGATCGGTCTTGCGCGCGCCCTTTACCACCGTCCATCGCTATTAATTCTGGATGAAGCAACGAGTGCGCTGGACGTGGCGACCGAAGCAAAGCTGCTTGAGGCGTTGCGCGGCCTTGCCGGCAAGCTCACCATGGTGGTGGCCGCTCACCGCCTGAGCGCTGTGGCGAATTGCGATCAACTGATCGACCTGGATAAAATGACCGCACAAGTGTTGGAGAGGGGAGATCGAAGAGCGGAAACAGCTGAAAAACTGAAAAGCTGAAAAAACTGAAATGCGTTTGCCAGAAGCGTTCCGCAACCGGACCAAGAAGTACGCCTCTGCGATCGTCCGGCTCTATGTGCAATTGCCGAGATCGCGCAAGGAAGTAGAAGTCTTGGGACATCAACTGCTCCGCTCAGGCACATCGGTAGCGGCACACACGCGAGAAGCATCTCGAGCGCGTTCCGATGCCGAATTCTGTTCGAAAATTGATGGAGCATTGCAGGAGGCTGATGAGTCACAACTTTGGATTGAACTCCTACGAGAAGATTGTGGTTTAACGGCGAAGAAATTGAGCGACTCCACGCGGAAACGAATGAACTAATTGCGATTTTTGCAACAATGGCGAGCAAGACGAAGCGGAATGACAGATAAGTCTCGTTTCAGTTTTTTCGGTTTTTAGTGTTTCAGCTTTTGAGCTGACGTCATGCAAATCCTAATCACAGGAGGAGCGGGTTTCATCGGATCCAGCCTCGCGCTGCGCATGCGCGAAACATTTCCCGACGCAGATGTCGTTTGCATGGACAATCTCTACCGGCGCGGGTCAGAGTTGAACGTTCCGCGACTGGAAAAGGCCGGTGTGCGATTCCATTCGGGAGATGTTCGCGAACCAAACAGCTTTCCACCTGGTCCGTTTGATTTTCTAATTGAGTGTTCAGCCGAGCCCTCTGTGCTCGCAGGCCAGGGCGGTTCGCCGGATTATTCATTCCAAACTAATCTCGTCGGCGCTTATAATTGCCTCGAGAAAGCCCGGGCATGGAGCGGCAACTTTATTTTCCTTTCGACCAGCCGCGTTTACCCGATTGCGCGGCTGGAAGCGCATCCGTGGCGAGAGGAAGAGACGCGTTTTGCATGGAAAGACGGCAGCACGAACGGCATTACTTCGCGCGGCGTGACCGAGGAAGTGGATATGAGCGGGGCGCGATCGCTCTATGGCTTCACCAAATTGGCCGCGGAACAACTGATCGAGGAGTACCGGGCCGGTTATGCTTTAAAAGCCGTCGTCAATCGCTGCGGCGTAGTCGCCGGGCCGTGGCAGTTTGGAAAAGTGGACCAGGGCGTGGCCTCCTTCTGGGTGATGATGCATCATTTTGGTTTGCCGTTGAGTTACATCGGTTATGGCGGCACAGGGAAACAAGTCCGTGACTTTCTCCATATTGCTGATCTGTGCGACTTGATTGTCGAGCAGATCAAGCAGTTTGATCGCTGGGACGGCTGGCTCGGTAATGTCTCCGGCGGGATGAACAACAGCGCTTCGCTTTGCGAGCTCACAGCTTTATGCACCGAAATTACCAGCAGAAAAATCCCGATCTCATCCGTTTCCGCGACCCGTCCGAATGATCTCCGCATTTTCGTCGCTGACTGCACGCGTCTCTTTAAGAAGACCCACTGGCGGCCTACACGCGATGTGCGCCGGATTATTCAGGACATCAGTGATTGGGTAACCAGCCAATCCGCCGAGCTGGCCCAACTGTGATACGGTTTCGTGAGAATCCCTTGACTTGCAACCAATCACCGTCCCCAATTGCTGTTAAGCGGCTTTTACGGGATCGATAAAGGGATGTGACTCTGCCTTTCGGCTCGAGAACAGGAAAACGGAGGAAGCGAAATCGACGCAACGCAGCGACCATACACATCCAAGTCTTTACTCATGACACCCAAAAAGCCAACTTTCCTCATCATCGGCGCTGCTAAGTCTGGTACGACAACGCTTGCGCACATTTTGGACGGCCACCCTGATTGTTGCTTCAGTCGGCCTAAGGAGGTGCATTTCTTCCAAGATACGTTTGAGGACGTTGTCAATCCAAGTATCTGTGCCGCTCCTGCCGCTTCTCGAAGCGCGGCGTGGTCCACCTTGTCGGTCGACATTTACAACAGTATCAATCCAAATTACGCGAAGGGCTGGGACTGGTACCAAACGGCGTGGTCTCACTACCAGGGCGAACCTGTGGTTGGTGAAGGCTCGACGGCCTATTCAGACCGGACAAATTTTCCCCTAACTGCATCCAGGATTCACCGGTTCAATCCCAAAATGAAAATCATCTACATGGTGCGGGAGCCTTTGGCGCGAATGATATCTCTTTGGCAGATGCTTTATAGGCAATCATATGACAGACCGCGCCGTTCTTTAGACGCGCTGAGAGAACAGGCAAGAAAAGGGTTTGGATCTTTTTTAACCGCACCGGTGTGCCGAACGATTTGGGAGCAAACTCGCTATCACTACCAATTGGAGGCCTATCTCAAACTGTTTCCCCGGGAACAAGTATTGGTATCTTTCCTGCAAGACTTTGAGAAAGACCAGCACGGCGAGGTCAACCGCATTCTTGAATTTCTTGGATTGGATCCATCAAAGATAGATAACCACGTTGACGTCGCTTTAAACGTAGGCGACAAAGCGTTAAGACATTCGAACTTGCAGCGCATCATTGTTGCGTCGGGGTTGCGGCCCTTGCTGCGGAGCCTCGCTGGGCCAAAACGTTGGGAACAGCTGGCCGCAAAATATGCCTGGCGTGCTTACCCTCCGGCCGTGCCCGAAATAACCTCCGCCACATTGGAAGGTTTTCTGGCTTACGTTCGAGAAGATAACCAGGCTTTCCTAAAGGATTGGGGCAAGCCTTCGAATTATTGGACTCCAGCAAAAGTAACGCTGTTGGACTCCCAAACGGCCCCGAACTGTTAAAAGCCGTATAGAAACCCTTTCATGACGAGAGTCTTGTTGCTAACCGCAAACATAGTCTTTGGAATGCCGCCCGATGAGGCTACGACCGAGCCCTGCGATTGTGTGGCGCGCGCTTGGAAGATAGCAACCTAGTTCCTTCGCCTCTATCGACACTCTCCCGTTGAATCGAGAGGCGAGACAAAGGATATGTTCTTCCGAAAGATGCTAAGCGCGCTGGTTCCAAAACGCTATCATCCGTATTGGAAACTGCGTCGACTTATTGAGACGGCTACTAATGGGGTCGTGTTGTCGGGCCCGTTCCAGGGACTGTCTTTGCCGCCCAAAGCAGCCTTCGGCGTGTATTATCCCAAGATTTTAGGTACGTACGAATTGGAGTTGCACGCCATTGTTGAAGAAATCATCGCCAGGGGTTTCGCTACTGTCATTGATATTGGCGCCGCAGAGGGTTACTACGCCTGTGGCTTTGCTGCAGCAATACCTTCAGCCCAGGTTACAGCATTTGAAGCAATGGTGACGGGGCGCTATCTCCTCCAGCGGACGATTGATAAGAACGGGCTTGGAGGACGCGTTTTCGTGAAGGGATTCTGTGACTCGGATGAACTCGATATTTGTTTGAGAGCCGCAAGGGGTCCGGTACTCGTCTTTTGCGACGCAGAGGGTTACGAATACGAACTTTTGGATCCCGGACGTGTTACGCAGTTAGGCAGAGCTGCAATACTAGTTGAAGTACATGATTTTGCGATGGACGGACTCTCGGGATTGTTGAAGCACCGCTTTTCTAAATCGCACACTATTAAAGAAATTCACCCTCGTCCCAGACGAAGGGACGATTTTCCCATCAAGATTGCTGGGATGAGGTGGATACCTGGACGGTACTTCAATTCGTTTACGAGTGACAACCGGCCGCAGGACAATTTCTGGCTGTGGATGCTCCCGTCGCAGACGGATTCACTTCCTGCCAGGTGACAAAGATCGTGAAAACGCGAGTTCTTCTGGTCAGCATAGTTCCGCCACGGAACGACTGTGGCGTCCGAATTGTTATGCACCGACAGTTGGTGGAGCGTAATCCGTTTGAATTGCACGTCGCCAGCAACGCAGACTTTGCCGACGACCTCCTCATCGATACGCAGCTGCGGCTGCCGTATCTCATTCATCGACTGAGAAAGAGCCGGTTTGGCCCGCGGTTGGCCGCGTGGATTACCGATTATGAAAATTTCATCTGGCCGCTGACAGCCAATGACGCGTTGGAAGAGGCAGTGCAACGTTTCCAACCGCATGTCGTGCTTACGCTGGCTGAATGCGGACTGTGTCACATTGCTTGCAAAACAGCGCAACGGCATGGATTGCCGCTAGCCGGACTCTTTCTCGATTGGTTCCCTGTGATGAGAGGTCACTACGGTCACAAATCGACACAGGAAATCTTAAGCCGACGATACCGGGAACTCTACGCCACCTGTGATCTGGCTTTTTGCACGAGCGATGGAATGCAAGAGATGCTCGGCCCGCATCCCAATAGCCATGTGATTTATCCCATGCCAGGAAAATATCGCGTACCGGTGGAAAACACGTGCCCGACGCGAACCGGGAAATTCCGCCTGGTTTACGTCGGCTCTGTCGAAAATTTTTATGGCCGGATGCTGTGCTCATTGATCGAAAAAAACGAGGCGACAAACGATTTGGAAATCATCGTTGTCGGACCGAACGCGGACTGGCCAAAGAAGCTCCTCGAGCGCGCGCGAGCACGGGGCACTTATCTTGGATTCAAGCCACCTGAAGAAGCGGCGGGCGTGCTGGCCGGTGCGGACGCACTGCTGTCAGTGATGAGCTTCGAGAGGGAACATGAATTTTTCATGCGGACAAGTTTCACCACCAAATTCCTGGACTACGTAGCATTTGGGAAACCGGTGATTCTTTGGGGGCCGGAGTACTGCGCGCCCGTTCGTGTCGCCGGAAAGCACGGTGGAGCTGCGGTTGTCTCCAGCAATGACGCCGATGCAGTCGTCGGTCTTTGTCGTCAGGTTGCCACAGACGCAGCGCTGAGTGAGAAGCTCTCAAAAGAGGCCCTGCAACTACATCAGACGCTGTTTAATCCGGATCGATTGCAGGCGATTTTCGTCGGCGAGATTGAAAAACTTGTCGCGGCCCGTGCGAACCAATGAATTCCGTTTGTCTCGCAATTCTGAATTACAACGGGAAAAAACATTTGGAGCATTTGCTGCCCACGGCTTGCGCCGCCGCGGAGAAATTTTCCGGCCCCTGCGCTGTTGTGGTCCTCGATAACCAAAGCACCAATGACGATGTAGGTTGGATCAGACGCGAATTTCCTTCCGTCGAAACAATCGTGACGTTGAAGAACGATTTTCTCTTTTCGTACAACTGGCTGGCACACAAAAGGACTGAAGACATTCTCGTGCTTCTGAATAACGACTTAAAAGTCGATCACGATTTTCTAGCTCCTTTAGTGCAGCATTTCGAATCGTCAGATATCTTTTCCGTTTCCGCCCGGAGCTATGATTGGAACGGAGCGGAAGTTACCAGTGGTCCGGCCCGTCTGAATTTCGAAAACGGCTTTTACGGCTGGAAATTCGATACCGAACATCAGAAGACGTGTCACACGCTGTTTACCTCTGGCGGCTTTATGGCTGTTGATCGAAAGAAGTTCATTGAGCTGGGAGGGTTTAATCGACTCTTTATGCCGGCGTACTGCGAAGATCTGGACCTCTGTTTTCGCGCGTGGCGTCGAGGATGGCGCTGCATTTATGAGCCAGGCAGCGTTGTCTGGCATCGGCACCAGGCCACTTGGTCACGCAATTCAATCGACAGCTTGGGTTCTCTCGAACTAAGAAACCTTCTATTGATGCAATGGTCTACCTTTCCGATGCACAAGGACCGATGGGCGAGATTGCAAAGCCTTGTGAAGCTATTCCTCGGCTCGCTTTTCTCGGGGGATCGAGTTTGGATAAAGGTCTATCCTGCAACGCTCGGTTATTGGTTAGCTGTGCGCAGGCGCTATCTGTGGATGAAGGTGGGAGATCGTGAACTCAGCCAGATTTTGGCGCGCATCGAAAAAGAATGCTGATGCAAAAGGGCAATGGCTTTCGGATGCATGCGCGATCCGTATGCAGGCGCATCTTTCGTTTGCTCCTCGACCGGCTGGGAATTCGACGCTTGAGAGAGCATTCATTTTTTGGGGCACTTCTGACGGGACCAGCGGCGGTGGCCGACTTTGGCGCGCACCGCGGAGAATTCTTTGCCGCTTTGAGATCCGAATATTCGATTTCCCGGGCGCTTCTTATCGAGGCGAATCCCGCGTTAGCGGAGTCCCTGCAGGAAACATTCGGCAATGAGGCGGACGTCGTTCACGCTGCTCTCGTTGGAAAGGATAAAGGCGGGACAATCATGTTTACGTGCTCAACCGAGCCCGAGGCGTCGAGTATTTTTAGTGAGTGGGCGGGAGCTTACGGGGTAGATGACCAGGTGGACGTTCCTGCAGTTGACCTCGCAGAGGCTCTTCGGCGCCTGGGTGGGCGCGTGGACTTGGCAAAATTTGATATAGAAGCCGCTGAAGTTGACGTCTTACAAACTGCGAGTTCATCTGATCTGGCTGCTTGCGGCCAGTTGACTGTGGAATTTCACGATAAGAGGCCGCCAATGACACAACGCGACATTGATCGCGTCTGCCAGCGTATGCGTACCGAAGGTTACAGTGTTGTAAACGCTAATTGGCCGTACTTTAACGACGTCCTGTTCGTGAATCTGAGAAGCATGCCCGCGACCAGACGAATGCGCTTTCGCTGCCGTATAGCGCTGGCCAATGCGTTATTCATCACCCGTCGGGTAATCTTTGGGAACGGTCATTTTCTGAAGAGAATCGTTGATGAACATTCTTGAACCCGGCGTCGGGGAGGGAGCTTGCATGGCCGAAAGTGCGCAGTTTGTTCTGCCGACAATCTTCAGCTGATCGAGCCCGCATTACTCTCAATGCAACCAGTTGTCCTTGCCCTAGCCAGTAACGAACGCTATTTCCCCGGGCTCTATTGCGCGGTCGCGAGCGCACTGAGCCACCTGGACCCGACAAGAGAAGTGGATTTGAAGGTGCTCGATGGCGGAATTTCCGAGCCATCCAGAAAAGTTCTTTCGCATTTGGTGGCAAGATTTGGAAGGCGTGTCCGATTGGAGATTATGCCGATTGATGAATCTATTTTTCGCGGTGCCACGCTTGGTCCGGGTCGCTCGCACATGGCTTATTGTCGGATACTGCTGCCACACGTGCTCGATGTTCCGCGGTTGATCTACCTGGACTGCGACGTATTGGTATTCCGCGATTTCTCCGAGCTTTTTGACCTTGAATTCCCTCCCGGCAAAATCCTTGCGGCAGTGCCCGATTCGGAGACTCTCACGCTTGGCGATGACTCCCACACGCTAGCTGGCACGATCAGTCTCCCGGCCGATGGGCGCTACTTCAACTCGGGCGTAATGCTGATGAATGTGAACGAACTAAGGAAAGAGAATTTCGCCGGGAAATCTCTCGAGTTTTTCAAAAACTGGAGGGGAGCCTACCGGTTTTGGGATCAATCGGCCTTCAATTTCCTTCTTCACGAACGGATCGACGAGTTGCCCGAGCATTGGAATCGAGCGTCCTGGCGTTTTGACGAGCAGCAGAACAATGATTTGGACTGCGTGCTTCACTATACGACTTCGGCGCCGTGGCTCGGCGGAACACGCGGCCCGGCTCAGCTGTTGTTTGAACGATTTGCTGTGGATGCCGGTTTGCCTGTCAATCGGCAAACCGCGGCTTTCAAAAAATCGCGGAGACAACAGTTCCTTCGCAATGCGTTTGCACCTTTTCGGGCGCTCGCTTTTCCGGTGGTGTCCTTCTTTTACAAAGTTGCCGGACAAAGAGAGAAATGTGCCGCCTATCAGAAAAGCGCGCGTTACTGGCTCTGTTATATTCTCAACGCGCCGCGCCGGCGACGGCTTCATCACAGGCGCGCCAAACAAATTCAACGTATGAAGTTCAAATTTGCCGACTTTAAGTCCGCAGCATGAGGGTATTGCATCTCAACACTTATGCCTCCGGCGGCAGCTATGAATATGCCGCGCTTCTCTCCGAGGCGCTCATTAACGAAGGAATTGAGAGCCGCGTGCTGTGCAAGGCTTCGCCGCCGGACAAAGGCGCCAGGGTTTTTTTCGACCGCTTGATTCGCCGCGCGTCGGTATCTTTCTCTCGCGAACCCTGGCATGGCAGCCGACGGCTTTTGCCCCCACGCGGTCCGCACGAATTGACAGAAGTTGATGTCGTTCATTTGCACACGGTGGCGGATTGGTTCGACGTTCCCCGCTGGCTCGAGGCGCTGCCGGAGAGAATAGGCGTGGTCATCAGTCTGCATGACCTCTGGCACGTCTCCGGAGGGTGCTTTCTACATCGGGCGGACAATCGCCTGGTCAACAACTGCAGAGATTGCCCGATCCTACGGTGGCCGACTAGCGCGTTCCTCGCGAGCTTCGAACTCGCACGAAAACTAAGGGTCTATCGAAAAAGGCGTGCCCAGTTAGTCGCGAACAGCCATTGGCTGGCCGAGGTCGCCGCGCGAAGCCCAGTCGCCGAAGCGTGCCGTGGGGTTCGGGTAATCCCTCCGGGAATCGACACGACGGTTTTTAAACCGCAGGACAAGAAACAATGCCGGGAACGACTGGCCTTGCCGACGAACGCTTTCGTCATCGTTACCGGTGGCGCGTCGCTGATGGATACAAACAAAAATGTCCCGTGGTTACTCGAGCAACTATCGCATTTGCCAGATCTCCGACGCCTAATTGTTGTGGCATTCGGCGAAGGCGCCGTGCCGGTTCCATACGGTTTGAACGTGCGGCTTACAGGTGGCATTCGCGAGCGACACGACCTGGCGCAGCTCTTTGCGGCGGGAGATGTTTTTGTCAGCGCTTCGTTAATGGAAACTTACGGACTAACACTGGTGGAAGCGATGGCCTGCGGAACACCGGTGGTGGCATTTCGAGTTGGCGGAATTCCTGAAGCTGCGCCGGACGGCAAGGGCGCCATTCTCTGCACACCGCAAGATGGCGCGGCATTGATCCAAGCTATCATGAAATTGCGAAATTCAGCGCAGCTTCGCGAGACGCTTGGAGCGGCTGGTCGTGAGACCGTGCGCGTGCGCAACCAACTGAGTTCCTTCTCCAGCTCGTTTGTAGAAATATATCGAGAGTGCGTTTCAGCCCGTGAGAACGCAGAGGGCCAAGAATCAGCCCTTAGAACGTGAACGTGCAGGTGCCATTTGGTTTTGTGACCGGTTGCCATGCCGGGGACAAGTTCATGGTTCAGGCCACCCTGGCCAGCATGAGGCATTACTGCCCCGATGTGCCAATATGCCTGGTCGTCGATGGCGATTTCGATGTTTCGGATTTGGAGAAACAGTACGATCTGATCGTCTTGCGTGTTCCGGAATTGCCATCGCAAGAAATGCGCAAACTGATTTGCGGAGATCATCGCGCGAAGCTCGCTGCGTTATGGGAGGGTCCTTTTGAGTTTTACGTGTGGCTGGATTCAGACGCGATTGTCTGGGGAGACTTTACTCCCCATGTCCGGACCGACGTCGATTTTCAGATTTTTTGGAGCGAGATTTCAATTCCGCGAGACGCCACAGAAATCCCGGCATGGCTGCCGCATTTTTACTTTGACCCGGTGAAGTTGCGCCGGTTTGATCCGGACTTCGAATGGCGGGGGAACGCCTATTTCAGTTCTGGAGCCTTTGCCTGCCGGCGGAAGGCAATCCCGTTTAACGTGTGGGATAAAGTTGAGTGCTGGGCCCGGCAGTCGTCCGGTTTGTTTGCCTGGGGTGAAATGGGAATGCTGAACTATCTTGTCCATGCGATGGCTCAGCGCAAAGAACTCAAGATTGTCATGTCCGATCTGCAACATATAGGCGGACATCATGGCGTGGACGAACTGAAAAAGGATTGTGCCGATAGTAATTGGCGTTTCCCAAAAACAATCCGGCGTCCGCGGGTCGCGCATTTTTGCGGCGGCAAACCAGTGCTGTTTGACGGCAATACGTATTCACGCCCGTTCACGATTGCGCGGCTGGAGCATCATCGCAGGCATCACAGTGATTTAGGAGCTTGGGTGGCGGTGCTAAACGAAGATCGCCGAATGCTTGCTAACAAAGTCAAACAACGGCTTAGGGATTTAGGTGCGCGATGATTATAGATGAGAGGCCTATCGTGGCTTTCTTAATCCCATTCGCATCTCGAAGGGTCAGGCCCAAATGGGAATTAGCCTGCGCTCATCTTCGGCAGACACTTAGGTCCATACAAAATTCGAGCAATGGTAATTACATCGTAGTTGTAGCTGGCCACGAGCCGCCTGATTTCGATGCTCGTTTTGATTCACGATTCCACTTCCTATCACTTCATCATCCCGTTGCATCTCATGAAGATTATCACGTTGCTTTAGTGCGAGACAAATTGACAAAAATTGCAGCTGCCTGGGACTACGTGAAGTCAATATGCACTCCACAGTATGTGATGAAACTTGACGCAGACGATTTTATTAGCTCAAGGCTGGTTGACTGGTTGGACAACTCCGGCAGCGAAGCCGGATATCTAATAAAACATGGGTGGGTTTGGCACTCTGGATCGCGTCTTATTGGACGCACCGAGTACCTCGACCGAGTATGCGGTTCCTGTCTGATTATTAGAAGTGATCTTGCCGATAAGAGTGGACCATTTCTTACCGAGATGGAAGGGGTGCGTCTTGACGAGGCAAGTTCGAGGTTCGCGGCCAGCGATCATTATTCGCTCGTTCCTGGCTCCGGGATCAGCACTCTGTTGTTGAATGACACCCATCTACGTTTTGCAGCTCAATTGGCTTATCTAGGACATGAGATCGCCACGATCCCTTTTAGTGCAGTTGTTTATCGGACTGGCAATCCCGACAGTAGCTCGCGTTTCGGGGGATTTTGGAGGCCAAAATATAGTGTCCGAATGCTTGTTGGAGGCATCCGGAGGACAAGATTGATCACGCAAAGATTGAGGAAAGAATTCATGCTTGGTTGACAGCCTGAAAAGATCAGAGCGACGCTGTCACTCAATCAGGCCATCTAAAAGTCCGTGCACAACAAGCTCGCAAGAATTCTGAAGAAATTAAAGAACCTGCCCCGGGGTGGGCAGTCCCTGACTTCCCCGCTGGAAGAACTACGGGCCATGCGCGTCAGCTATTCTCAATTTGGCGAGGACCTTGTGGTACGTACTCATTTTGCGGAGGGTTTCGACAACTCCGTCGGGCGATTCGTCGATGCCGGGGCTTTCCATCCATTCAAATATTCAAACACAATGTTGCTCAGCCAACTGGGCTGGCGTGGCATTAATATTGATTGCGACCCAGTGAAAATCGCTCGTTTTGAAAGGCTGCGTCCCCAGGATCAGAACGTCTGCGCTGCGGTGGACGAGGCCCCCCGTGACATGGTTTACTTGGAGTATTCTCCCGAAGGGCTCACGAACCGGATAGTAGCTCCGGGCGAAAAAAACCTGCTGTCCGGTATTGGTGAAAAACCATTGAAAGTCACCCCGATAAGAGTGACGACCCTGACTGATATCATCGAACAGTCGGTTTTCCGGGGGCAGCATTTTCATTACTTGAACGTAGATTGCGAGGCACACGATCTATCCGTGCTTAAGGGTCTGGATTTTTCCCGCTATTCACCGGACCTGATAAGCGTGGAGGCTTGGAACAAGACAGCTCAAACGGAACTGAGTGCGTTTCTTGATCGTTTTGGCTACCAACTGACCGACATCGTGCACCTGACATTGTTCTTCAACAAGTGCCCGCGCCGGCTGGATGAGCTTTGATGGCTTGGAAGCCATGTCTTGTCCATGACGGTTTCCGTGATGATTACCACCAGGAACCGCATCTTGGATTTGCGGCGGACTTGCCGTGCTTTGCAGCAATTGCGGCCAAGCCCGCTAGAGGTGCTGATCACGATGGACGGCTGTCCGGAAGACATGGCTGAAGCGGTAACAGCGGAACTGCCTCAAGTCCGGCTGTTCGTGAATCAAATTGGCCTCGGTTCAGTCGCTTCGCGCGACCGGATGATGCGCGAGGCGCGAGGTGATTTGGTCCTCGCTCTGGATGACGACAGTTATCCGGAGCAGTTAGATTGTATTGGGCGCATCGTCCCGTTGTTTGAACAGCGGCCCAAACTGGCCGTGCTCCATTTTCCCCAGCGCACGGACGAATATCCCGGAACGCTCGTGCAAACACACTTTGCGTCGGAACATTTGACGCGTTCGTTTGCTAACTCTGGTGCGGTCCTGCGTAGATCCATTTATGTCCAACTGCCCGGGTTTGAACCGCGATTCTTCCACATGTATGAAGAACCGGATTACGGCCTGCAATGTGTGGCAGCGGGTTACGACGTGCTTTTCTCTCCGGTTATCACCATCCGTCACCATTACTCCAGGCAGGCACGCGATGAAATCCGCGTTCATCATCGTCACGCCCGCAACGAGTTCTGGAGCACGCTGATGCGATGCCCTTTGCCCTTTGCCCTTTGCATTCTCGCCTGGCGTGTGTTTTCGCAATTTCGTTACGCGTGCAAACGCGGCTGGTCCTGGGTGGTTCGTGAACCGTTCTGGTGGTGGCAGGCGCTAAGTGGAATTCCAGATTGTCTTCGAAGACGCAAGCCTGTTTCGTGGGCAAGTTATAAACGCTGGCTCCGTTTGCCCTAGGGGGCCATCAGAGGAATCGTGATCCTTCGCTTTGACTGCTGTAGTGTCCGCTGTCCCCAGCGGACAACCACCGCATGAGCAATCCACCGACCCCGTGCGCTGAGGACAGCGCACACTACAGCCAAGCGATCAACAGCATGAGTATGAGCAAAGCAAGGCTAAGCAAATGAAGTGGATTTGTTGTCAGCTCGGGGCGCGGGAACGTTATGCCATTCCCCGGGCATTATTCCGCCTGGATATGCTTGGTTGTCTGATAACCGACGCCTGGGTTGCGCCTTCGTCGTTACTTGCAAAGCTCTTCGGGCGCGGCCTAAAACTGAGAGAAAGGTTCCAAAACGAGCTGCGACACGCACCGGTAACGGCATTTAATTTATCATTGATCCTGTTTGAAATGCTTGCACGCTCGCGTGGCCTTAGCGAATGGCCACAAATAATTGGACGGAACCGCTGGTTTCAGCACAAAGTCGGTTCGTCTCTTCGTTGCTCTCAACCATCAACTATCAACTCTCAACCTGTCCTCCTGAGCTACAGCTACACCGCTCTCGAGCCGTTTCGTTACGCAAAGTCACACGGATGGAATACGGTGCTGGTCCAGATCGACCCTGGCCCCGAGGAAGAGAGGATTGTGGCAGAAGAAGTTGCGCGGGAGTCTGAGCTGGCTGGCGGATGGCAGCGAGCGCCTGCAGAATACTGGACTTCATGGCGTGAGGAGTGCGATCTTGCCGACCGGATTGTTGTTAACTCCGAATGGTCGAGGTCCTGTCTGGTGAAGGCGGGGGTTAATGATTCCAAGTTGTTCGTTATCCCTTTGGCGTACGAAGCACCGACAACTGATACACGGATAACTCGGGAGTATCCGTCTCACTTTACTCCCGACCGTCCTCTGCGCGTTTTATTCCTAGGACAAATCAATCTGCGCAAGGGCGTCGCGCGGTTGTTGGAGGCCGCGCGAATTTTGCGGGATGAGCCGGTTGAATTTTGGATGGTTGGGCCTGGGGAAATCGCAAACGCAATCGTGGATGGCGGACGCGTGAAATGGCTCGGCCCCGTGGCGCGCAACCAGGCAACCGAGTTTTACAGAGATGCAGACGTATTCATTCTTCCGACGCTCTCGGATGGGTTTGCAATTACACAGCTCGAAGCGCAGGCGCAGGGTTTGCCCCTTATTGCCTCGAAATTTTGTGGGAAAGTCGTGGAGAACGGTCTCAACGGAATCATTCTTGAGGAACCGACTGCCACATGTATTGCAGCCGCCGGTCGCGATTGCATCGCAAATCCCGATCGGCTGCAAAAGCTTGCTGCCGCGTCAGGTGTGCGTGAGGAATTTACAATCGAGGCGCTTGCTCAACGGCTGCAAGAGCTGGGGGCAGCGCTTGTAGGGATTCATGCTGGCTAATAAGCCTTTAAATTTCACTGTCGTGCCCTATACTCTGCGCCTCGCTTTTCGCCTCAATGGTCACGCATGAACTAACGTTCTATCTCGCTGCGGTCGTGTTGCTGGTATTGACCGTGGAAAGCTGCGTCAAGCTGCTGAAGCGAGATGCCTTTGGCATTGCCGTCGCCGTCTACATAACGGTATTCGCATGGTATTTCGTCGATCCTTTTATTAATCCGGAGCAGTACGATTATCTGCCTTCTTTCTTGTTGGCCCAAAGTTATGGGCAGGTACTGCTCTTTTTGATTGGGTTTCGCGTTTTCGTGCCGGTTGCGTTACGTTGGATGGCCCGGCCACGAAGCACTGGGCTTGGTGTCACGCACAGCTTCACCCCTGAGCAGATCTTGATTGCTACCGGGGCAATTTGGCTTCTGCTCTTTTTGATTGGCATCGCTCGGTTAGGTGGTGATGTGGTCGGCGCGGTATTGCCGCTCGATTCCCGCGCAGGCGCGACGATGTGGGGGCGTGAAGCAATATCAAGTTCCGCGAGCGGATTTCTCATCGCCTCAGGAGCCTATCTCTTTAATGCGGTAACTGCGTTTCTCGGCGTTTTGGTATTTTTTCAGCGTAGTACCTTCTGGCGCGTCGTCGCTGCCGTGATGTTTGGGATCACGCTCCCATACTTCTTTTTCGAAGGAGCGCGTAGCCACTTCCTTGCGGTCTTGCTGCCTTTTATCCTGACGTATCTGTTTTATGGCCGTCACCCGCTAATCCTAAGATTGGCCGTTCTGGCGGTGGCGTTCGTCTGCCTGGACCAAGGTTTTAAGTTTGTGACGGAATTTCGCGGCACGGGCTTTAGAGAGGTACTCGCTGCTGAGAATCCGTACGAGCTGATGGATGAAGATATGCGGCAAACCGGGCTGAACATGATTCAGGAGCTTTGCTTTGCAAATGCTTACCTCGACCTCGGCGCAGGATCTCCAGCGTATGGCGGAAGATATTTGAATGAGCTGGTTAATTTCGTTCCGCGCGCGATTTGGCCTTCAAAGCCGTTGATCGGAATTGACTACGCAAAGTGGCGCGGCTTTGAGAGCCCGGACAGTGAGCTCGGCGTTAATACCACTGTTTCCACCGGAATGATCGGGGGAGGCATTTTGAATTTTGGTCAAGTCTTTGGTCCAGCGGTAGCAGGCATGATTATGGCGCTTTGGACCGGTCTGCTCATCCGCTGGTGGGAACAAAGACAATCGCTCCTGCGCCTGGTGTTGTTCATGCTTGGCGCCGGCCTTACCTTCAACCTCGGCCGAGACATCAGTGTGCTGGTGCTCTGGCCTGTCATATTCGCGTACTGTTTTGTTCGACTTATTGAGATCTGCGCTTGGCAGCTTCGACAACTTCCGCAACCGGCAACTGTTGCTCTCGCTGATGCTGGGCCGGTGCAGGTGTTAGGTGGTCCGCTGAATCAGTGACGCCGCGGCCTCGCGTTACCGCTCGCGCAGACGCATGCGCATTGGGGGCAGCGGCGACGAGACTCCCGCCTTCGCTAAAGCTTCAGAGCGACAGTCTCCGCTCTCGTCGGCGACGCGAGTAAGGACTGGAGGTAGTGGGGTTGGCTGCGGGATTAACGAACAGTGGGTCGCTATTGAAATTATGATTTACTCCCGTGAATCCGGATCGGTTGATGATCGACTGCCATCTGCAATCTGGAAGTCCAGCCCTCCACGCAGGCACGAGCAACGGGGCGGGGCTCCCGCGATCGACCTCGATTGTCATCCGCGCGGGTCGCCGCCTTCAATCGGTGCCTATGAATTTGACGGACCCAATATTTGCACCCGGTGAGGATCGCTCGGCGGGGATACCGATGTCGGTCACAAAGTATGGTGTGTTTGCCACGCTGAAGAAGTGATTGGATTAGACGGAATTTTAACGTCTAATCTTTTGTTCAGTGCAGACGAATGCAGCATCGCGGACGTGTCTGGCGGAGTATCACAATGGCTCCGCGGAGGCGCCTCACACAGAAGCATATCTGTGGCGGCATGTCATCAGTCTGTGCGCGGAGTTGAACGCGCGTCGCATCGTCGATATTGGATGCGGTAATGGCGCATTATGCCGCGAGCTTGCCCGCCGTGGATACGAGGTGGTTGGTTGCGAGCCGAGCGCCGAGGGCGTTCGGTTCGCACAGAGTTCGGCGCCCGAGCTGGTATTCCACCAGCTCGGAGTAGACGACGAGCCGTCTCCGGTTGGCAACGAGAGCTTTGATGTGGCTATCGCTACGGAGGTTATCGAGCACCTAATGAGACCACGTAACCTGCCTAGTTTCGCGAAGCAGGTGCTTCGGCCCGGGGGCCACCTTATCATCAGCACGCCGTATCACGGCTACCTGAAGAATTTCGTTCTTGCGCTCACCAACAAGTGGGACGCACATCTCAACCCTTTCTGGGACGGCGGCCACATCAAGTTCTGGTCACGCAAGACTCTCTCGCAGCTGTTGAACGATGCCGGTTTCCGCATCGTTCGCTTCATTGGAGCGGGTAGGTTACCTTTCCTGTGGAAGAGCATGATCATGGTTGCACAGAAGCCACAAGCACCTAACTAAGTGATGAGGGGCGATGGTCCCTACGACCGCAATTTGTCCATGTGAGGGGTTCGTGAAAGTCGCGGTCATTTTTCATCGGTTCGGTCCTTATCATTGCGCACGACTGGAAGCGACCGCGCGCCATTGTGAGACGATCGGCGTTGAAGTCGCCGCCGAGACACTGGAATACCCATGGTCGCCCGTTCAAAGCGCGGGCAGTTATTCGCGTCTGACTTTGTTTCCCAACGAGAAGCGGAAGCCGGCGAAGGAGGTCTCCAGACGGATGGAAGATGCACTACGGACTTCTCATTTGGATGCAGTGGCGATCCCAGGATGGTCGGGCAACACCGCGCTTGCCGCGCTACGATGGTGCGCCGAAAGCGGGACACCGGCAATTTTAATGTCCGAAAGCGGCGCGCTCGATCAGCCCCGTTTGCAGTGGCGTGAATGGATCAAGCAGCGGATCGTTAGTCTTTATTCCAGCGCGCTTGTTGGCGGTCAGCGCCACATTGATTACCTGGTCGCGCTGGGAATGCCTCGCGACCGGATCTTCACCGGATACGATGTGGTGGATAATGAGTATTTCCGCCAGAAGGCGGAAGAGGTCAGAAGTCACGCGTCAGACGTCAGACGGAGGTATGGGTTGCCAGAGAATTATTTTCTCGCCTCGGCACGATTCATCGAAAAAAAGAATCTCCCGAGCCTCATCACGGCATACGCGGAATACCGACGACAGCGATCAGTAGCCAGAGGTCAGAGGTCAGAGGTCGGCCAAGGGAACGGGTCATGGGACCTCGTGCTGTTGGGTGACGGGCCACTGCGGAAAACTCTCAACTCTCAACTCTCAACTCTCAACTTACATACCCACGTTCATCTTCCCGGCTTTAGACAATACGACGAGTTGCCGGTTTACTACGCCCTTGCCAGGGCGTTCGTCCATGCCAGCACGACTGAGCAATGGGGATTGGTTGTGAACGAGGCTGTCGCATCGGGATTGCCAGTGATCGTGTCCAATCGGTGTGGATGCATGCCGGAACTTGTGGCAGACAATGGATTCACTTTTGACCCCGTAAACGAGGATGAGTTGGCCGCGCGACTATTGGAGATGGCATCGCTGTCAGACCACGATCTAGAATGCTTTGGGGAAGCGAGTCGCAGAATTGCGGCACGCTTTGGACCGGATCGTTTTGGTGAGGGCTTGGAGCGCGCAGCTAAGATGGCGATCAAGCTCACGCGAAAGAAATTTGGACTAATCGATCGGACGCTGTTACTCGCGGCGGCAAGATATGGTGGATGAAGATCGCGTCGAACTACAGCGTAGCTCCGCTACAAAAATGAACGATCCAGTAGCTGCTTATTTCGAAAAACTTCCGCAGATTCATAAGCGCCAGTTCGTGCAAAGCGCGTCCGGCGCGAGCTTCTGTTTTCAAACACGACTGAAACTGACGCGTGAATTGGCCGGTGCGTCGGCGGGGCGATTGCTGGACTGCGCGGCGGGCACCGGCGAAATAACCTGCGCATTACTAAAGTCGGGCAGGTTTTCTTACGCGACCATAGTCGACATTTCATCGGCGATGTTGCAGAGCGCAAAGGAACTTCTCAATTCGCAAATTACCAACACGGAGCTCGAATTCGTTCATTCGGACGTGTTCAACTTCAAGCCGTCTGATTCCCGTTTCGATCTCATTCTCTGCCTGGGATTGATTGCCCATGTTGGGCGGCTGGACATCTTACTGCCGCATTTGAAATCGATGCTGACGCCGGGCGGGCGCATCATTTTGCAGACAACACTTATCGATCACCCAGGGGCGCGCATTGTGAGGGCATTCACCGCGCGACGCGAGTTAGCAGAGCGCGGATATCGCATTTCCTGGTTTTCGCAACGGGATATCGCCGAGGCGTGCCACGGCGCCGGCCTGCGGATCTTGGAAATGCGGCGGCACAGCCTGGGCATTCCGTTCGGGGACCGGCTTTGGCCGTGGGCGAACTTTCAGCTGGAAACCCGCCTGCAAAAATGGTCGAGCCGGCATGGGGCGGATGCGATTTACCTGCTCGCAAGAAATGGCGGGAAGTGAGAAATGCCGAATGCCCGACGTGCGCCACGCACCGACCGAGTGAGTGGGGCCGGGTTTGCGTCACTTCTGAGTAAATGAAAGTCGGTTTCCTTGTCGGCAGCGTTTCACGCGAAGCAGGCGGACTGTTTCAAAGCGTGCGCGGACTTGCCAAGGCAGTGATGTGCACGAATGCGAATGCGCGCGTGTTCGGTATCAGCGACGAAAAGAGCGCTGTGGATTTGGAGGAGTGGCGGCCGCTTTCTGTTCATACGTTTCGGCCGCAATTGCGCGCGTGGGGCTACTCAAACCAACTGCTGCCCGCTTTGCTTGGCGCTGATCTCGAGATTCTGTCCACCCACGGCTTGTGGAAATATTGCTCCGTTGCCTCGGTCCGATGGCATCGTCGGACCGGCCGGCCCTACATCGTACACCCGCACGGCATGCTGGAATCATGGGCGCTGGCAAATGCAAGCTGGAAAAAACGAATCGCCGCTCTGCTTTATGAAAACTGGCATTTGCGGGACGCGGCCTGCCTGCGCGCACTATGCGAAGCCGAAGCGCAATCGATCCGTGCATATGGATTGCGGAACCCGATTTGCGTCATTTCTAACGGCGTTGATTTGCCAGACTTGGCTGACATTTCCAAGATCGAAACCGACACTCCGGTTTTTCGAAAATTGACCCAAGGCGGAAAAATTCTGCTTTATCTCGGCAGGCTTCACCTAAAGAAAAATGTGGCGAATCTGATTCGCGCCTGGAAACAAACGCTCGATTCACATCCTTCAACCCGAACTGACTGGCTGCTGGCCATTGCCGGTTGGGACCAGGCCGGATGCGAACGCGAGCTCAAGCAACTAACCAGTCACTACGGATTGATGGCCAGCGTCAGATTTCTGGGTCCGTTGTTCGGTCAGGAGAAAGATGCAGCATATCGCGCCTGTGACGCGTTTATTCTGCCATCATTGAGCGAGGGTCTGCCGATGACGGTGCTGGAAGCATGGGCTTACGCAAAGCCGGTGCTGATGACGCCCGAGTGCAATCTGCCGGAAGGCTTCGCTGCCGGGGCAGCATTACAAATTGGCACCGACCCGGAGGAAATTGCCGCTGGTCTAAAACAACTGACCGAAATGAGTGATGACGACCGAAGAGCTATGGGTGTTCGCGGGCGGACTCTGGTAGCGACAAGATTTTCGTGGCGGCGAATTGGCGACCAGATGCGGCTGGTTTATGAGTGGGTGCTTGGCGGCGGCACGCCGCCGGAGACAGTCAGGGTCGATTGATTTCGGCGGTCAGAGGCGGGGCGTCAGAAAATTAGCGACCAGACGGCGTCCCGAGCCTCAAAGCGGAATTCATTCCATTCGCAATCTTGGTCTGTGAAAAGCCGCGCGATCCGGGTAATCTGCGATTGACCGGTGCGGCCCAACAGAGCCGCTGCTACAAACATGCTGAACATCGAACAAAATCGTCGCGCCAGAAAGTACTCGTCCGGCGAAATGATTCGCCGGGTGCTTTGGACCCTCACGCAACCCCTTTTTCGATTTAGTCCAAGATCCTGTTTCGGTTGGAGACGTTTTCTTCTGCGCTGCTTTGGAGCAAAGCTGGGTCGCAATGTGCACGTCTATCCGTCGGCGGTGATCTATTTTCCGTGGAACCTCGAAGCTGGAGACGAGAGCGCCATTGGTGAGTACGCATTTATATACAATCTCGGTCCGGTTAAAATCGGTGCGCAAGCGACGATTTCACACCGCGCTCATCTTTGTGCCGGAACACACGACCACACAAAAGCGGATTTTCCATTGTTGCGTCCGCCGATCACCATCGGCGCGCAAGCATGGATATGCTCCGACGCATTTGTCGGACCGGGAGTTATCATTGGCGAAGGCGCAATTGTTGGAGCTGGTTCAGTCGTGATGAAAGACGTGGAGCCGTGGATGATTACGATTGGCAATCCGGCGCGCGCAACTAAGAGACGCGAGATCATTCAATGAGAGAGCAAGACCCTGCGCGTGCGCCGCTGTCCGTCTTGATTCCAGTCAAAAACGAAGGTGCCAATCTCGGTGAATGTCTCGCCGGCGTTGCCTTCGCAGATGAAATCGTTGTGGTCGATTCCGCTAGCACCGATGGCACGCAGGAGATCGCGGCTTCCGCCGGGGCACGAATGGTTCAGTTCGAATGGAACGGAAGGTTACCGCGAAAAAAGAACTGGGCCCTGGGAAATATTCCGTGGCGACACGAATGGGTACTGATCATCGACGCCGATGAGCGGATCACCCCGGAATTGGAGAAACAGATCCGCGACGCAATTCGACGCAATGACGCAGACGGCTTTTACCTGAATCGCCGGTTCTGGTTCCTCGGCGGCTGGATCAACCACTGCGGTTATTTTCCCAGTTGGAATTTGCGGCTGTTTCGGCATCGGCTCGGCCGATACGAACAGATCGAAATCAATGACAGCGCTCGGTCTGGAGATAACGAGGTGCACGAGCACGTGTTGCTCGATGGGCGGGCGGAATATCTACCCGCTCCGATGGAGCATTACGCGTTTCCAGATGTGGCCACCTTCATCGAGAAACATAATCGCTATTCCACCTGGGAAGCCGCAGCGCGCGAACAACTACGCCAGAACACAAGCCGGAAAACATTACGAGCGACGCCGTTTGGAACAATGGCGGAGCGTAAGCGATGGCTTAAGAGATCTTCGATGTCGCTCCCATGTCGCCCGACGCTTCGTTTTGTTTATCATTACATCTGCAAACAAGGCTTTCGCGACGGTTACCGCGGCTGGGTGCTCTGCCGGCTGCTGGCGTGGTACGAGCGAATGATTATTCTCAAGGAGCACGAGATATCGCGGGAATCAGACGTCAAAGGCCGGAAGTCGGTAGTCAGAGGTCAATAATCCATCCTTTCCAGCTTGCGCGGTTGAGCATATAATTCCACCGCTCAATGGCGAGTAGTCAACAGTCTAACGTTATCGCGGGAAAACTTCCCATCCTGAAAGAAGCCGGCGCGATAGACCAACGGGAGTCTGGTGAAAGCATTTTGCCCCGACAACCTGCTGTCCGTCCGCTTTGGATTGGGGCGCACGAATGGTTGGTTGCATTTCTTTATCTGGGTCTGGATGTCGTAAGTTGGGTGGTAATTTACGGAATGGTGGGCTGGTTTCGGTATGATGCGTTCTATGCGACCCCGTTTCAGTTCTTCGTCGTCGACTTGATTCAACTCGCTGTCATTGTGACGGCGCTTTACTTTGTCGGCGGCTACGATCAGGCCGTCGAAAAGCGAACCCTTGTTTATGCGACCGAACATATTCTTGCGCTAATTGCGGCGGCAGCGGTCAGCGCAATGCTGATTTATTCAGCCGCGACGTTCGATCAAACTATGAAACCGAGTCGTGGTGTATTGCTTTTGAGTTTTATGATTTTCCTGCCGCTGTCCTTGTTCTACCGGCGCTGGATTCGAAACTACGTGGTCGCCAGCAGCGCTAACCAGTCATTTCTGGTGATCGGCAGCGGCGCAGCGGCAGCGTGCTTTTACGATGCCTACAAGAATTCACCAAACGGGCAGCAGCTTGATTTTGTGGATCTGAGGGACGAGCGCGTCGGCCAGCCAATCGCCGGCGAGGGGTCACCGGTTGTGCAAGGAAACCTCGCTGGCAAGCTCAATCATTTGAGCGAGCGTTATAGCGGTATCATTCTGGCCGAGAAAGCCAACTCACTCAGTAGCCAGCTCCTGGAGCGCCTCGTCCGCGCGCAGTTCCACCAGACGCGAGTCTACACGCTGGAATCTTTTTACGAAACTAATTGGCGGTATGTGCCCCTGGACATTGTCGACCCGGTTTGGCCGCTCCAGACTGGCTTTCAACTCGCCCGCACTTCGCCCTATCATTATTTGAAGCGCCTGTTCGATCTCATCGTGTCAGCGGTTGCGCTGATCATTTGCGCTCCGCTTTTCGCGCTGATCACCCTGCTCATCTGGATCAGAGAGGGGCGTCCGATTTTTTTTCAGCAGGAACGGATCGGCCGGGACGAAAGACCTCTCGTTGTTTTTAAATTCCGAACGATGCGCCCGGGCTCCACGAAGGAGGACGAAGATATTTACACGCGCGAAGGCGACCCGCGGATCACTCCCCTCGGGCGTTGGCTGCGCAAATTGCGGCTCGACGAGCTTCCGCAACTCTGGAATGTCTTCAAGGGCGACATGAGCCTGATCGGCCCACGCGCGGAGTGGAGCAAATGCGCCGAACGCTATGAGCGGTCAATTCCGTTTTATCATTTCCGGCACCTGGTAAAACCGGGAATCACCGGCTGGGCTCAGGTCAATTATCCTTACGGCGAGAGCGACCGGGACGCAGTCGAGAAGCTCAAATACGATCTCTATTACATCCGGCATTACTCGCTAAAGCTGGACGCCATGATCGTGCTGAAAACGGTGCACACGATGCTTTTCGGCAAAGGGCGCTAGCGGAAGACGGTTAGCGGTTATCAGTTGTCGGTTATCAGTTAATGCTGATGTGCGACGGCCGCAAAATGAAAACTGAACCGGCCGTGATCAGGACTTTCGAAGATTTGGAATGCTGGAAGCAATGCCGAATCTTGCGATTATTTGTGGCCAGGCAAGTTCTTCCTCCTCTGCCCAGAGATGAACGCTATCGGCTCGGCGATCAGTTGTTGCGAGCAGCGCGCGCTACGACGGCAAACATTGCGGAAGGATATGGCCGCTTCCATTACCTCGACAACGCGAAGTTTTGTAGCAATGCGCGTGGGTCCTGCTGGGAAACTTTGGATCACCTGATCACTGGCAATGATGAAGGGCTCATTTCCGCTGAACTGCTGGATCAGGGAAGAATGCTCGTCAATCAGGCTGTGAAGGTCTTAAACGGATACATGAATTACCTGAAGCGAGCACACAGAGCCGACAACTGATAACTGATAACCAATAACCGAATCCGTTGCCCGTTTTTCGTTTGCCATGGCTTTCTTCCGCCACCCATCACGGTGGATTTTCTTCGCCGCTCTTGTTTACGCTCCATGGGCCTACGGCGGCACTACGCCAGCAAGTATCCAGACAATTAACTGGCTGCTGCTCGCTGCGCTCATACTTTGGATAGTCGAGCTGCTGATTAACCGACGGCGGCCAAGGTTTCCTCGCCTTCTGTTTTTCCTAACGTGTGCTCTGATCGGCATTGGTGCCTGGATGGCCGTAAACGCGAAGTCGATTTATGACTCAGATTTCTATGTTTTCGTGCCGCTGCAGAATTTTGCTCCGCATCTTGCCGGCTCCGTTGATTACGCTGTCAGCAGTGCCTGGATATTGCGAGGCGTCCTGCTGCTTTTTGTAATTTTATTCGTTGCTGATTTATCTCAGAGTAATCGGTGGCTGCTTCGCTTGTGGTACACGGTTGGCCTTGTCGCCGGCTCGATCGCGTTTCTTGGGTTATTACAAAAAGCCACCGGCGCCCGTATGATCTTTTGGCAGACGGCGCCCCCCTGGGGAGCGACGACGTTTTTTGCGACTTATTATTACCACGGAAATGCCGGAGCGTTCTTGAATCTGGTCTGGCCATTAACTGCCGGTCTCGCCATCCGCTCCTTTACTGCACGATGTCACCCAGCCACGCGCGCAATGTGGTTGAGTGTTCTTGTTCTGACTATTGCCGGGGTTCTGGCTAATACATCGCGTGTGGCTCAGTTGATCGCGCTCTTGTTGCTGATTGCGACCTGTCTGCGATTTGGACCGGCACTTTTGCGAAAGCTCTGGCACCTGGAAAGAGGTATCGCCCTGGCCGGCACGATCGCGATTTTGTTGACTTTGATTGCGCTCGCACAGGCGACTCATCTCGAGCAACCGCTCAATCGCTGGCAATCATTGAGTGAACGGATTCCAAGCGATGCTCGTTGGCAGGCTTCGCGTGTCGCGATTGGAGCGCTCTCTGACATTGGCCTTTTCGGGTTCGGCCCAGCAACGTTTCGCGTCGTATTCCCGTTTTACAACGGTGTGCCGGACCAGCGCGTTCCCGGCACATGGAGATTCCTGCACGAAGATTACCTGCAGACCGCGTTGGAATGGGGATGGCTCGGCAGCGCGCTGTGGGCGCTGCTGTTTTTCGGAGGAATAGCGGTCGGGATTCGCAGTTATAAGCAATACGCGCCAGACTGGACACCACGAAGGCGCCTCCTGCAGCCTTTCGTTATCATTGCACTTATTGGAGTAGCGCTGCACGCGATCGTCGATTTTCCCCTTCAGATCACTTCCATCCAACTGTATGTGGCGACGTATCTTGGCCTTTGCTGGGGAAGCAGTTCCTGGAATCAACGGCCGGACCGCTAGAAATCGACTTGTAGGGCGTTTCTGTGAAACGCCAATCGACGTGCCCCAAGGCAGGCGTTCGCCGCGGCGAACGCCCTATAGTTGGGGAAAAGAATTTCGGAACCGCTTCTAGAATCCTTCATGAAATTCCCCTGCCCCCCCACACACAGCGCAAAATTGAATTGATCTACTTCCGGAGGTTTTGCACTCTCCCAAGAGATCGTGCGTCTAATAATCGAAATACTTGTTGTCGGTGGGTTGATCTATCTCGGATGGGAACAGCCTTTTAAAGTACAGGTAGATCAGCTGCGTGCGAGGGTGACAGGAAAAGAAGCTCAGGAGGAAACTGTGTCGATGACGCCCGCGCCTACACCAGCTCCGCGAAGCGTGCCGGGCATCGTACGAGAGCCGAGCCCATCACATGGCGCATGGAGATTGGATCCGACTCATCGATCGCCCCTCGATCCCCCATTGCACGATTCACCAACGCCACATTACTAACGAGAGCTCGGCTTCGGAGTTCGAAATTGTCATCACATTCCCGTCGGCGAGCTGATGAATGCGTGTGGAATGTTCCATCGTTTGGACAAATGCGCGGCGAGCGCTTTGACACCGAAGGTTTCTGTGGCGTAATGGCCGCCGAGCAAGAGATTCATTCCAAGCTCTTCAGCAGCCACCGCCGCCCAATGCGGCGCCTCGCCCGTGATCAACGTGTCGATTTTCTCCTGCGCGACTCTGTAGATTTCTGAACCGGCACCGCCTGTAACAATCCCGATGGTATTCATCTTCCTTGGGCCAAAATTGAATCCTTTTATTGGCCCGCCTACCGCTTTGCGCAATCTCCGGGCAAGCTCTTCTCGCGGTAATGAAGAGCGCGCCTTCAGCCCGATCAACTGTCCTTTTTCTTCCAAAAAAGGCCGCGCTGATTTAAGGCCGAGCAATCCGGCAAGTTGCGCGTTATTGCCAACCTTTGGATGGATGTCCAGCGGCAGGTGCGCGCTGTAAAGCACAATATCATTTTCAAACGCGAGCTTCAGCTGCCGCCGCAGCGCGCCAGTCACGGGTTGCAAACCCGGCCAGAACAATCCGTGATGCACAATTAAAAAATCGATCTGTTTTTTCGCGGCCTCGGTCAGAACGCGCGTTGAAACATCCACCGCTGCGCCGATCTTTGTGACGCGGCCGGAGTTTTCGATCTGCAGACCATTTACAGCATTTGGCCAATCTTCGATTTCACGAACGCAAAGATAATCATCAACGTAGCGGACGATCTCAGGAACAGAAGGCATCCGGGCATTCTTCATCGATTAGACTTTGCTTTGCGGAGCGAAAACTAAAACTGAACCGCGAACACCGCGTATTTGCTGCGGGGGCAGCTCTTCGAGCGCTGATTGATCGGGCAGACGGTCGCGCACCGCCTCAGTAATGAGCATCGGTTTTCCCACAGTTTTGGTGAGGTTCTCAATGCGCGAGGCGATGTTCACTGTATCGCCAATTGCGGTAAACTCGAGCCGTTGGGGCGAACCGATGCTTCCGACGATGGCTGGCCCGGAATGAATTCCGATGCCGATCCGTAACGGCTCGCGATTTCGAGCGACTAGATCGCGATTGAGCGCGTCCACGGCGAGCAAAATTTCCCAACCGGCGGTCACTGCCTCCTGGGCATGATTCGATTTCGACTCGCCCGTCCCAAAAATTGCCATGAATCCGTCTCCCAAATATTTGTTAACCATTCCGCCATGCGCTTCTTCGACGACGCGCACGGTAACGCGAAAGAAATCATTCAAGAGCTCGATCATCTCTGCTGGTGACGATGCCCCGGCCCGGGCTGTGGCCGAACGAATGTCAACGAACATGACGGTTATCTCTTCCTCCACACCATTCAAGCCGGGATCACAGGCAAGGATCTGATCGGCCGCGCGCTTGCCCACATGCAGACCGAAAGTCTGTCGCAATTTTTCCTTGTCCTTTAGTTCGCGAAGCATGCGGTTGAATTCGCCGATTAACAGTCCGAACTCATCGGCGCGGGCAACCGGTAAATGAAAATCGAACTCTCCGCGTGCAGCGGTCTGAGCAGCGCTACGAAGCTGATCGATTGGCTTGGCCACAAGGCCGCTGATCATGATCGAACTGCAAAGGCCAAATGCAATTCCTACTGCGCCAACAAAAACCGCGGACCATTGCGAGTTGTGCCCGGATGTCGCGGGCGCGAAGGAAAGCAGCACCAAGGAAGCGATAGGGCAAATTGCCGCTGAGACCGCCCACAATACCCCTCTGCCTCGCAGCGAAAGTGTACGCACGTCCCGCATGAGGTCGGCGCGCATGTCGCGAAAGAAAATCGGAAATAGCTCTGCGTGACTGGCAAGCTCGACGAGGAAAAAAGTTTGCGTGATTGCAATAAATGCGGAGATGCCGAACGAAATTGGCAGGTGCCAGAATAGACGAGCATCGAGGAAGCCTTGGACTTGCCAGAGCGAGCCAAGAAATACTGGAACACAGAGGAGCCAGGCAGTGGCGGAAATAATTGCGGCAAACCACGGGAGATGGATGACGCTGTGCCGCGCTCGCGACAGCGTTTCAGGATCCATTACGAACCCGCGGCGGAGCCCGTCCAGTGCGGGCCGCAGCGAAAAGACGCACGTCAACCACAACCAAATCCCGACCGGATAAATAACACTGTTGTAGACGACGATAGTTTGAACAAAGCGATGCTTGAGAGCAGGCGTCGCCAACAGCGGACCGATAATGGCCGAGTTATACCAAATATTGAATGCGCTGCCGAGCAGCTGTGGAATCACAGGGGCGAGTGCGACAATGAGCAGCCCGGAAAGCTTTCGGGGTTCTCGCACTGTGATCAGTCCCGCCGGAGGGTCCATGGCCGAAAATAATCAAACAAAATCAACTGCCCAAGAGGCGGCTGACATTTGTAGTCACGAAGCAGACCCGGGAAATCCGTAAGCAGCCCAAATTGGAATCCAGCACCTAACGGTCGAAAAAAATTGTCTTGATGGCTTGGAAAAACATAACGCGGCTGCAATCGCCGCACTGCAGCCGAAAATCGGGCGCGCGAATCCGGTAGTGCCGCACCCAGAATGGCAAGATCCACAGGCGCAATTTCTGCCGGCGGTAGAACGGCAGGCGTTCCGCCGGAATCGATAAAAATGCGCTCGCCCGCAATCTCGATTAGATAAGCGAGCGGTTCGCCACAAACCCAATCCGCGGCGCGCCGTGGCGGCCCTGACCCTCGCACCTCACCGGCAAACGGTACAATCGAGAAAAGCCGATCGTGCGTAGCTGTGAACGCGCTAATCCTCCAGGGACCAACGCCGAGCACGTCTCCCTCCGTTATTGCATGACAGCGGGATTCCGGCACGCCCGCGCGTTTCGCCAGCTCGATCGCAGCTCGTGACCCGATCAGGCGTGCGTCGGTTTTCCGCATGAGAATCGGAGCGTCGAGCAAATGATCCACGTGACCATGCGTTACGAGAATGGCATCAATCTTAGGCGCGAGATGTTTCGTCGCCTCATCAATACGATGCTCATCCGGTTGAACGGAAGAACCAAGAACCACACGCCAAAGATTAATGCGCGAAAAATAAGGATCCACGAGAAGCGCATGGTTACCTGATTCAAACTGGAATCCATTCGTTCCAAGATAAGTCACGCGCACTTCACCGCCCGGCGGCGCAGCAGGCGAAATGTCAACAGCAATCAGGTCAGCATATCGCTCCAGCCCGGCGTGAAGAACTTGCGCCGACAAAATGAGGAAAGCCAGGCTGCATTTCATGAAACGAGGTCAAATAAAAAAGATACGCCCCCATCAGCAAGTTTGCTTGACGAATTCGGCACGGCTTGTGACCTTCAACTCGCGAGAGCTTTCACAGTCAATGACCAATTGATATGAGCCTGGAGTACACGGATGCACCGGCCACTCAGCCCGCGTCTGCCGAGGCCGGCAAAATGCCATGTCCTTATTGCGGACACTTACTGCCGAAAGACGCGGAACGCTGCGACCGATGTGATTGGACGCGCAGCGCAACGACTGACACGGCGGAAGGCAAGGCGAGCGATGCGGTCGCAGTTTTGCTCAGTATAGTTCCGGGGCTAGGGCATATCTATAAAGGGCATAAACTGGCAGGTTTCTTGTGGATGGCCGGCGCGGTTCCCGCCGGGATTTTTGTCTTTCTGGCCGCAATCGCGTCTGCGGGATTTGGGATCGGTCTCTTTTTCTTCTACTTGATTGCGGTAATGCTACACGCATACGCAGTTGACGATCGCGTCGCGTCGCCAAGAGAAGACGAGGGCGAAGAGTATTGAGAGAAGTTGAATCGTTACATTGTTACATCGTGAACCGATTCACGATTCACAAACGCGCCACCGCCGCGTAAATTTCTTCCAGAATTTCGCGCATGCCGTAACGAAATTTCCAAGCTGGATAATGTCGCTGAAATTTCCGCACATCGCTGATCCACCAGATGTGGTCGCCGATGCGGTTGGCTTCTTCATAGCTCCAAGTTAATTTCTTTCCGCTGATTTCCTCACACATCTCAATCGCCTCCAGCATCGAACAGTTGCTGTGCCGGCTGCCGCCGATGTTATAGACCTCACCCACGCGCGGCGCGCGGGCGAATTCCGTAAATGCTTCGACCAAATCGAAGCTGTGGATGTTGTCGCGAACCTGTTTGCCTTTGTAACCGAAGACGCGATAAGGCCGGCCGCTCACCGTGCAGATTATCAGGTAAGAAAGAAAACCATGCAGTTCCGTGCCGGCGTGCGCCGGACCAGTGAGGCAGCCGCCACGAAAAGAGACGGTTGGCATTCCGAAATAACGTCCATATTCCTGCACCAGAAGATCGGCCGCCGCTTTCGACGCGCCGAAGAGCGAGTGTTTGGTGTGATCGATGCTCATCGTTTCGGAAATTCCGGGCTCGTATTCATGTCCCGGTTCAATTTCCCAGCGTTTCGCCATTTCACGCAGAGGCAGCCGGTTTGGAGTGTCACCGTAGACTTTGTTTGTCGACGTAAAGATAAATGGAGCTTCGGGAGAGAATTTTCTCGCCGCCTCCAGCAGATTCAGCGTGCCATTCGCGTTGACCGTGAAATCCGTTTGTGGGTCGCGAGCCGCCCAATCATGCGATGGTTGTGAAGCCGTGTGCACAATCGCATCGATGCCGCCGCGGTGTTGCTTGAAAAGCTCCATGATCGAGGAAGCGTCCCGAATGTCCAGAGCGTGATGTTCGTAACCGCGAACGTTTGCGATCAGATCATCTCGGATCTTTTTTGTCGAAGCTTCCGCGCCAAAAAATTCCGCGCGCATATCATTGTCGATCCCAACGACGCGCGCTCCGTCATTGGCGAATCGCTTTACGGTTTCAGAACCGATCAGGCCCGCCGAACCTGTAACGATAATCGTGCGCACCTTCACGAAGTGGAAAAATTCCTGGACGCCAGCAGCACGGACGTTCCCAAAAATTCGTGTTCGTTCGTGCCTGCTGCGCCGTAGCTTTGCGAAGGAGAGTCCATTCGTGGTTAGGAAAGCATCAACCCTGGCCGAGAATCCATGTCAATCCTCCAGCGGAAGGATTCACTCGCGAAGCCGGAAAGCTTGGATCGCCGTCGATTACGCGCTCAATCAAGCCCTTGTGTTTCGTTGCATCCACCAAAAAACAAATATGCCGCGCCTGATTGATGAGGGGAAAAGTGAACGTCAATCGCCAGGAATTGAACTTTGGCACAAAATTCGCGATCACTCGTCGCGTCGTTTCTTCAACACCCGCGGTACCCGGAAACAGGGATGCAGTGTGGCCATCATCCCCCAACCCTAGCAGAATCAAGTCGTGCCGATAAATGGGCTCGCCGCGCTGCGTAGCCAAAACATCAAGATGGTCTTCGTATTTCTGCGCTGCGATTTGCGGATCGATCTCCCCCCGCATGCGCATGATTGACTTTTCAGGGACAGACGCGGGCACGAAGAGAGTGTCGCGGGCCATTTTGAAGTTGCTCTGTGGATCATCCGGCGGGACGCACCGCTCGTCCCCGAAAGTGATGCGAACCAGCTCCCATGGCAGATCACGCGCGACCGTCGCGAGCCGTGCGTAGACTGGCCGGGGAGTATTCCCGCCTGAGAGCGCAATCCTGAATTCGTTGCGTTTGCCAAGCGCCTCGTGTGCGTGCTCGACGATAAGGTCCGCTGCCTCGGCAGCAAAATTAGCGCTGCGGATGATCTCTCGATCGGCTTTCATTCACCGATCACTGATCATGGTTCACTGATCACTCTCCGTATCCTGCTCAAATCGCGCAATGCGACTGACCGCGCTTTTCAAGGTAGCGCTGATGATATTCTTCCGCGCGCCAGAATTTCGGCGCCGCCTCGATTTGCGTCACGATTGCCCGGTTGAAACGTTCGCTCTTTTCCAGCTCGTCTTTCGAGAATTCGGCGGCCGCTTTTTGTTCCGGCGAATGGTAAAAGATCACGGAACGATATTGCTTTCCAACATCGGGACCCTGCCGATTCAACGTCGTTGGATTGTGGTTCGACCAGAAGACATCGAGCAGTTGGTTGTAATTGATTTTCGATGGATCGAATTCCACTTCCACCACTTCGGCGTGGCCGGTTTCGTCCGTGCAAACATCTTCATAGGAGGGATTATCCTTCGTTCCGCCCGCATACCCAACCGCTGTCGAGACCACGCCGTCCAATTTTCGGAACGTCTCTTCCACACCCCAGAAACAGCCTGCGCCAAAGGTTGCCTTCTCCGTTTTCATACCGAGCACGATGGAACGATTGTGCGGGGGACGCAACCGTCCTTGGCGGTCCCGTTTTGTTGCTTGACAGTTGCTGCACCCCGCATTCGCATTGCTGCAGAGTTTAACAGCCACCCGCCCAAAAACGTGGCAAAAGGCTAGACAATTCCTTTCATCGAATGAATTCCTCTGCTACGACCCTCGAGCGGACTCGCTCTCTCCTGCCGATACGGTTTCTCAATGGCTGCGGAGCACTGCTGGAGAAAACCCGAATTCCGCGCACCCCGGTCCTTGCACCTGACTTGATTGAGACTGCGATGCGCCGCTGCGGTCTCAGCGATTTTGGCAAAGGCGATTTTCTCGAAGCCCTCTCTCATTTACTCGAGTCCTGCCAACGCGAATCCCAGCTCAACGTCATCGGAAGAATTGCTCTCCGCGCCGATCTCTTGCGCACACTGTGTTCACGTTTGTTTTTGGAACGGGACCGACAACTTTATCCCAGCATTGCGCGACAGGAAATCCGCGAACCGCTTTTTATTGTGGGTCTGCCTCGGAGCGGCACCACTCTTTTGCACACCTTGCTCGCTGCCGATTCTGAGCATCGAGTTCCGCTCACCTGGGAAGTAATGACGCCATCCCCGCCCACCAGTGAGAATGAGCGACAACGAATACGGCGCGCAACCCAAAGTTGTAACTGCTTCAATTGGCTGGCACCCACGTTTCGCCACGTCCATCCCCTGGGCGCCGAGCTCCCGCAGGAATGTGTCAGCCTCATGACCCCAACCTTTCTGAGCGACCAGTTTGATGCGATGTATTATGTGCCGTCGTATCGAGGTTGGTTTTTCCGTCAGGATTTGTTGCCCGCATACAAATATCACCGCCGTTTCCTTCAACATCTGCAGTTCCGGCGGAGCGCTCCCCGTTGGGTGCTGAAGGCGCCTACACATATGTTTGCCTTGCCAACGCTTCTTTCTGTCTATCCCGATGCGCTCTTTGTTCAGGCACACCGGGCGCCCCTCGAAGCCATGGCGTCGGTATCCAGCTTGATCACAATCCTCCGTCGCGTATTTAGCGATGCGGTCGATCCGTTCGTCGTCTGCCGGGAGGCCATTCAATACTGGTCGGAAACGTTGGAGAAATTTTTGCGAGAACGCGATCGACTGGAGCCGCGTCGCATTTGCGACGTGGCCTACAGTGAGATCCGTGGCCATCCCATCGCCGCCATCCGCCGGATCTATGATCATTTCGGCTGGTCCCTGACACGAGAGACAGAGCAGCGAATGCGCGCGGTACTCGCGAACCAGCCACAGGAACAGCATGGTTTTCATCGCTATAACCTCTCGCAGTTTGGGCTCCAGGCGGCCGAAGGCGAAAAAGCCTTTGCGCCCTATTGCGAACGATTCGGTTTATCCACCAAGGCCGCTGGCAGAGCAACCGAACCCGCAGAAGAGCTAATCTTAAAGTAACACGTCCTGGCAGAGGAATCGCGGCGAGAAACGGATCGCAGGGCGTCTGCCGCGGCGGACGCCGATCTAAGATTAGCGGTTCACAGAATGGAGCCCGCGGGGGCGTGGCGACATAGACGGGAAGCCCGAAGGTGAGCGAGCTGGCGCGAGCGAATCAAACGCCCTACAATTATCCTTCATCCGCGCTTCCGAATGACGACTGCTAACAAGATCACCGTGGTCCGGATTTTGATGATCCCGGCTTTCGTCATGATGGCCATCTATTACGGCCAGAGTATTCAGCGCGGTCAGCCGCTCGAATGGCAGCGCTTTACTGCCATCGCAATTTTTCTGATCGCCGCAGTGAGCGACGGTTTGGACGGATATGTCGCCCGTCACTACAACCAGAGGAGCTCGCTTGGAGTCATTCTCGACCCGATTGCGGACAAAGGCCTCCTCCTGAGCGGCATCATTACGTTGAGCATCAGTAATTGGAGCGACATCGATCCCGAGTACGGGAGGTTCCCGGCATGGTTCCCCGTTTTAGTGATCTCGCGCGATGCCGTCATTCTCGTGGGCGCCGCCGTTCTGTATTTGCTCAATGGCAAAGTGCACGTGAAACCACGATGGTCGGGTAAAGTCGCGACTGTCTCGCAAATGATCGCGATTGGATGGGTGATGCTGCAATTCCACTTTATTCCCCTGTTTTACATTGTGATTGGCGCCGGATTTTTCACGCTCCTCTCTGGCGTGGTTTACGTAATGGATGGCGTGCGCCAATTGCAGGCTGAAGGGCACGCGCACGCGACAAAACCCTGAGCCCGGTATCCTGGCGATGAACGGCGCCGTGAATAATCTGCCGAACGTCGCGATCGTCGGCCGGCCTAACGTAGGCAAATCCGCCCTGTTTAATCGACTGGTTGGGCGCCGCATCGCCATCGTGCATGATCAACCCGGAATCACGCGTGACCGCATCTCGGCTGTCTGCACGCGCGGAACTCAGCCATTTGTTGTCTGGGATACCGGCGGTATCGCTGGCGCCGGTGAATCGGAACTGACCGTGCAGGTTCGCCACGCTGTCCAGGCCGCTATTCACAATGGCGACGTTTTGCTTTTTCTGGTCGACGCGAAAGACGGTTTGTCGCCGATCGATCAAGAACTCGCGCGCATCCTGCGCAAGTCACACAAGCCAGTCGTTCTCGTCATTAACAAGATCGACAACGAGAGACAGGAAAATCTCGCAGCTGATTTCGCATCGCTTGGATTTCAACAGAATAATTCCATCAGCGCCGAGCATAATCGCGGCGTTTCCGACTTGCTCGAAACAATATGTCAGCTTCTCCCCTCGCCCACAGCTGCGAGAGACATCAAACATCAAACCTCAAATCCGCCAAAGGACGGATTCGCTGTGGCGAACCTCAAACCTCCCGTTGCCATCGCCATCATCGGTCGCCCAAACGTCGGCAAATCTTCGCTCATCAATTCAATTTTACGGAGCGAGCGCGCCATTGTAAGCGAGCTGCCGGGAACCACGCGCGACAGTGTCGATATTTCGTACGATCGAGGCGGTCAGAAGTTTCTCTTTATCGACACGGCGGGAATTCGGAGACGCGGCAAACAATCAAGCTCAGTCGAAGTCTTCAGCGTCATGCGTGCCGAGCGAAGCATCCGCCGCGCCGATTTTTGTATTCTCATTGTCGATCTCACGATGGGTGTCACGGCCCAGGACAAACGGATCGCAGGACTGATTCAAAAAGCAGCGAGAGCCGCCATTGTTGTTTTGAACAAATGGGATTTGATCAAACCGAAGCGCAGGGAAAAGCAGGCGATCGCGCAACTCGTCGATGAAACGCGCGCCAAAATCTTCTTTCTCGATTATGCACCCGTCTTGATTGCGTCCGCGCTAACCGGAGAAAACATCGACAAGCTCTTTGCATTCATCGAAGACGTCCGGCGTGCGGCGCAACAGCGCATCGGCACCGGTGTTCTGAACCGGTTGTTGCGAGCTGCCTTCGCTGCCAACCCGCCGCCGATGATTTCCGGCCGACGACTCAAACTATTTTACGCCGCGCAAGCTCGCCAGGGGACGAGTCCGTCCGAACGGCGGACGAGCGGCAAACAGGTCCGCCAGTTCGCCTCTCGGACGAATCTGTCCCGTAGCGGATCGGCCGGACTCGTCCTGCGGCGAGAACGACCACTGCAACCTCCCGAGTTCGTCCTTTTTGTAAACGAGCCGAAGTTGCTCGGCGAAACATATCGACGCTATCTCGAAGCTCGCATTCGCAAGGCACAACCGTATCCCGGATTACCGATAATTCTTACGTTGCGTCCCCGCAGTGCAAAGTTGTAGCGGCAGTCTGTGACCGCCACTCGAATTTCCCAAAAAGAATGCGACAGATAGAATCGAACATTCTCCTCGTCTTGCGTGTCTCACCACACCGAACATGAAATCTACGCAAGAGATTACTCAGGAGGTGCGGGAGCTGGGTCAATGGATCCCGGCATTGCGCCAACAGGTTGGGCACGTTGTGGTGGGCCAGAAGTATTTGGTTGACCGACTTTTGCTCGGCCTGCTCGCCAATGGTCATATCCTGCTCGAGGGCGTGCCCGGGCTGGCCAAAACGCTCACCGTAAAAACGATGGCCTCGTGCATTCAAACCGGCTTTCAAAGACTGCAATTCACGCCCGATCTTTTGCCCGCAGATTTGATTGGCACTCTTATTTATAATCCTCGCACCGGTGAATTTACGACCAAGCTCGGACCAATTTTTTCAAATCTGATCCTGGCCGACGAGATCAATCGTGCGCCCGCGAAAGTTCAGAGCGCCTTGCTCGAAGCGATGCAGGAACGGCAGGTCACCATCGGCGAACACACTTATCCGCTATCCGATCCGTTTCTGGTTCTGGCAACGCAAAACCCGATCGAGCAGGAAGGAACGTATCAATTGCCTGAAGCGCAGCTCGATCGGTTCATGTTCAAGTTAAACATCGGCTATCCGCAGAAAGCCGAGGAGCGAACCATTCTCGATTTGATGGCGACCTCGGCGCCCGATTTGCGAGTGAATCCCGTGATTGAGCCTCAGCAAATCATCGCCGCTCGGAATGTAGTCAACAACATTTACATCGATGACCGGGTGAAAGATTACATCGTCGATGTTGTCTGGGCGACGCGCGAACCCGCAGCCTACAACTTGCGACTCGAAGGGCTTATTCGTTATGGGGCATCGCCGCGCGCCACGATTTATCTCGCGCTTGGCGCGCGAGCTCACGCGTTTTTGAATGGCCGCGGTTACGTCACGCCGCAGGATGTGAAAAGCATCGGGCCCGACGTGTTGCGCCATCGCATCATTGTCAGCTACGAAGCGGAAGCGGAAGCAGTCACGAGCGAGACAATCATCGAGCGGATTTTTGCAGGGCTGCCGGTGCCCTGAGCAGCTGTGAGATGTGATTAGTGAGAAGTGAGAAGTCGTTATGGCGATCGCCAGGACATTTCGAGATCTAAATGTTTATCGAGAAGCTCAGGAAGCTGTGCAGAAAATCTTCGAGCTCAGTGGTCGATTTCCACCAGAAGAGCGTTACTCGCTAACTGATCAAATCCGTCGTAGTTCGCGTGCGGTGAAAGCAATGATCGCGGAGGCATGGGGCCGACGCCGTTATAAAGCTGTGTTCGTTAATAAGTTGGATGAAGCGCTCGGGGAAGCCACCGAAACCCAGTCATGGTTAGATGACGCGCGAAATTCCGGTTATCTATCCATGGAGCAATTTGAGGCGCTTGATTCTAAATATACTTCGATCGGGCAAATGCTTTCCCGAATGATCGACCGGGCCGATGACTTTTGTAAGCACGCTCCTTCCACGGACTACCGAGCTCTTTCGACGCGAGTCAGCGAAAGCGAATCCTCTGCAGTTGCGTTGCCGATAGCAGACGAATTCTTCAATTAACGCCCACTTCTCACCTCTCACTTCTCACGTCTCACCATCATGGACCCAGCTGAGATTCTCAAAAAAATCCGGACGCTCGAAATCAAAACACGCGGCCTCGTCGAGACCGCCTTCGCCGGCGATTACCATAGCGTGTTCAAAGGGCGTGGGATGAATTTTGAAGACGTCCGCGAATATCAGCCGGGCGACGAAATCCGCGCGATCGACTGGAACGTGACGGCCCGGATGGGCACGGCATTTGTGAAAAAATTCACCGAAGAACGCGAGCTTACCGTCATGCTCGTCGTTGACGTCAGCGCCTCCGGAAATTTTGGAAGTGTTTCCCAATCCAAGCGGGAGTTGGCGGCCGAGGTCGCCTGTTTGCTCGCCTTCAGCGCGATTCGTAACAATGACAAGGTGGGCCTCGTTCTCTTCACCGACCGCGTTGAACTTTTTATTCCGCCAAAAAAGGGCCGGTCACACACGCTGCGGCTGATCCGCGAGATTCTGTTTTTTGAACCGCAGGGACGCGGGACGGAACCGGCACTGGCGCTCGATTATCTAAATAAAATCGTCACGCGACGCGCAGTCGTCTTTTTCATCTCGGATTTCCAGGCGCCGGATTTTTCGCGAGCGCTGGCGATAAGCGGGCGTCGACATGATTTCGTGGCCATCCACATTCATGACGAGCGCGAAAAGGCGTTGCCGAATATCGGCATCATTACTCTGGAAGATGCTGAGACAGGCGATCAAATTGAGATCAACACGGCCGATCGCGCGACGCGGATGCGTTTCTCGGATCTGGTCAATCAACAGGGAACAGAGCTTTCGCGTACGCTCCGACGGAATAATATCGACGCGATCGCGCTGCAGACCGGGAAGGATTATTTGCCGCCGCTGCGGTCGTTCTTCAAACAACGCGAGCGTCGGCTGGGGGTTCGATGAGGAAAAGGACAGGAGTAATCGAGGGTTGGAGAGATGAGATGAACGCGCCTGTCAATACTCCATTACTCCACTACTCCATCACTCCAGGGCTTCTAGTGCTCGCCGCCGAAGAATTTCACGACATTACGCCGCCACTCGATTACTCGCTGATTCCGCCATGGCTGATTTTTCTCGGCGTGTTCGTCTCACTCACGGTTATTGGGTCGCTCGTGTGGTTTATCGCAAGAGCCTTGCGACGCCCGGCGCCGATTCAGTCGCCGCGCGATCGCGCTTTGGCAACACTCGAGCAGATGCGCCCAGAGATTGAAAAGCTGGACCCATATCGGTTTAGCATACGCGTCTCGGACATTCTTCGGCGTTACGTGACGGAGCAGTTCAATTTACCAGTCACCCGGCAGACATCGGTTGAGTTTTTGGAAGGAGTTAGAAGGTCTTCGCCGTTTTCGGAAGATGAAAAATTGCTGCTCGAAGATTTCTTGAACCGGTGCGATCTGATCAAATTCGCGCGCTACGAAGCGACCTTGTCGGACAGCCAATTACTGCTGGACGAAGCGTTCCGCTTTGTGGAAGGGGGACAACTTGCGACTGTTTGATTGGTGGACGGCAAATAGCGCATTGATGTTCGCGCGTCCATGGCTGCTTTTGTTACTGCTCGCGATTCCATTGCTTGCCTGGTTGCGCGGAAAACGCGGGCCTGCCGCTGCGTTGACGTTTTCATCGACGGCGAGCCTTCGCGCGATCGGGAAAAGCAGCGCCGCCCGCGCGGGAAAAATCCTTCGGACGCTGCTGCTGGCATCCATCGCGATTTTCATTGTCGCGCTCGCCCGCCCGCAACTGGGCAAAAGTCTCACCCAAATAGAGGCCAGCGGGATCGACATTATACTTGTTCTTGATGTCTCAAACTCGATGCTGACAAAAGATTTTACAATCGGCGGCCAAGAGGCGACTCGGCTCGATGCTGTGCGTGAAGTCACGCGGCAATTTATCGAAGCCCGTCCTAACGATCGCATTGGGATGATCGCATTTGGCACGCAGCCGTACGTGGTAAGTCCGATGACGCTCGATCACGATTGGTTGTTGCAGAATCTCGATCGTGTTCGAATCGGATTGATTGAGGGTAGCACAGCCATCGGATCAGCAATGGCTGCGGCCGGCAACCGATTGAATGATAAACATTCAAAAAGTCGCGCGATCGTTCTTCTTACTGATGGTGATAACAATGCTGGCAAAATTCCCCCTAATACCGCGGCCGAAGCGTTGAGGGTACTGCATATCAAACTCTATGCGATTGGCATCGGTACGAATGGCATCGCACCGTACCCGCTGATGGATCCAAGATCCGGTCGGGTATATACCGACGCGCTTGGTAATGTGCTCTACGAAAATGCCCCGGTGTCCTTCAACGAGACTGGGTTAAAAGAAGTTGCGAAGATTGCTGACGGCAAATTCTTCCGGGCAACCGATACCGAGTCGCTCGAAAAAATTTATGACGACATCGACAAGCTGGAGAAATCGACCGTGAGCGTGAAAAAATATCAACAGTACCGTGATTTGTTTCCGCTGTGCCTCATGAGCGGCTGCGGTTTGTTGCTCGCGCAGATTCTGCTGTCGCAAACGATCTGGAAGAAATTGCCGTGATGAATGCGCTGAAGCATCCAAGCGTTGAATCGTTAAAGCGGTCGAGCCGTTTGTCGCTTCATCGTTTCATCACTTCAACGATTTAACGAATCCCAATGACCTTTGGCGCACCATACTGGCTATGGGGATTGCTTTTGATCCCGATCCTGATCGCGTTATTTATTCGCGCGGAGCATCGCGGACTCCGGCGTTTGCAGGAGTTTGTCTCAGCGCGGTTGCTGCCGCAGCTGGCCGGAACGGTCAATCGCCCCCGGCGTATCGTGAGATTTGGAATGCAACTGCTTGGCCTTTCCCTGGCTCTGGTCAGCCTCGCGCAGCCGCGATGGGGTTACACGTTTGAGGATGTAAAACGGAAAGGGCTCGACTTGCTGATCGCGGTCGACACATCGCGCAGCATGCTTTCCAATGACGTCCAGCCAAATCGCCTCGAGCGCGTCAAGCTTGCGATCCAAGATTTGATCAATGAATTGCAAGGCGATCGCGTCGGATTGATTGCGTTTGCGGGACGCGCTTTTTTGCAGGCGCCGCTGACGATTGATTACGAAGCGGTGATGGAGTCAATCAATGATCTCGACACCAAGTCGATCCCCGAAGGCGGCACAAACATCTCGAGCGCCATTAGTCTTGCCACACAGAGCTTTGGGAAAAGCGCGGTTGGAAATCGGGCACTCATCATTTTCACCGATGGCGAAGAATTAAGCGGTGATGCGGTGAAGGCCGCGAAAGCCGCGGCGGACGACGGCGTGCGTATTTTCACGGTCGGTGTCGGCACGCCGCAAGGCTCGCTCATTCCGATAACTGACGAAAATGGTGAGACGGCTTTCGTCAAAGATTCAGCGGGTCAGGTCGTGAAATCAAAGCTGGACGAAAAACCTTTGCGCGAAATCGCCCAAGCGGATGGCGGATTTTATGTCCATCTGGAAAACGGACCGCGCACGATGCAGCAGATTTACAATGAAGGGCTGGCAAAGATGCAGGCTGCCGAGATCGATGTGCGTTTGTCGCGCCGCCCGATTGAACGTTATGAATGGCTGCTCGGCGCCGCAATTATCGCGCTCGCATTCTCGATCCTGATCGGCGAGCGCAAATCCGCCACCGGACGGATTCGCCGTGGCGAACGCGTGCGTGAGAGAAGTTACGTCCCCTCCCCTGTGAAAGCGACAACTGCGGCGGCCGCGCTCGCTATCTTTTGCTGCCAATTCGCTTTCGCTACGACGCCAGGGCTGGAGGCGTATCGCGACGGGAAGTTCGAAGACGCTTACAGCCGGTTTCAAGAAACGTTAAAGGCGCATCCACAATCGCGGGTGGAGGATAAGCTTCAGTTCGATTCGGGCGCGGCCGCCTACAAATTAAAAGACTACAGCAAAGCGCTCGAATCGTTCAGTCAGGCATTGCTCTCGCGCGATATAGGGTTGCAGAGCAAGAGTCATTACAATCTCGGCAACACACTTTATCAGCGCGGTGAAGCCGAGAAAAGCGACGAGAAAAAGCTCAGCGATTGGACAAATGCAGTCGATCATTACGAGCAGACTCTCAAGGTGGAACCGCAAAACAAAGAGGCAAAGGAGAACTACGATTACGTAAAGAAGAAGATCGAGGAGCTAAAAAACAAAAAACAGCCGGAGCAACAACCCTCCCCTTCTCCATCGCCGCCGCAGAAGGACAAACAGGACAAGCAGAATCAGCAGCAAAACCAGCAACAACAAAACCAGCTACAGCAACAGCAGCAGCCGGGTCAGGGGGGCCAACAGCAGCAGCAAAAAGACGACCAGCAACAATCACAAGACCAATCCGGGAGCGGAAAAGATCAACAGGAGCAGAAGAAGGACGATCAGTCCCAGGGAAAGAACCAACAGCAAAAGCCCGAGCAACCAAAGGAAGGCGAATCTCCTTCGCCGTCACCGGACCAGCAAAAACAGGGAGAGCAAAAGCAAAAAAGCGAGGGCGGAGAATCTTCCCCAACCCCCGGGCCGGGCTCAACGCCCCCGGCTACAACGCAGGAGCAAAGCGGCAGCGGACAGCCATCGCCGACCCCGGGAGAGGGCGAAAACGCCGGGCCGTCCGCTACTCCAACGGAATCGTCGCAGAAGAAGTTTGCCGGTGAAGTGAAGGGCGCCGGCGAGGACAAATCACAAAAACCTCCGGACAAAAATGCCCAACTGGCCGAGGCCGAAGTGGAAAAGGAAGGACAGATGAGCGAACGTCAGGCCGAGGCGCTTCTTGAATCGATGAAAGATGAGGAGGCTCGGGTCCAGCTTAATGAACACAAGGCAGCGCGTCGTGTCTATAACGACTGGTGACGCCTACGTTTGATGTTTGAGGGTTGAAGTTTGATTGAATAGTCGATGTACCGATCACCGATTCCTATTGCAGTCTTGTTCGGCGCGTTGATCGCGTTTTCAGGAAACGAGCGCGCGCTTGCTGATTCGCCGAGTGTTACGGCGGTCTTGAGTAACTCGGAAGCCGTTGTCGGCGAAATGGTCGAGTTGCAAATCAAAGTAAACGGTTCGCGAGATGCAAACCCGCCGGAGGACATCGTGGTCAACGGATTGGAGATTCACGCAACCGGGACATCGCACCAGTTTGAAATGCGCAATTTTACAACCACATCAAGCGTGACTTACAGCTACCGAATCCTGCCGCTCCAAGCGGGCCGGTTCACAATTCCGTCGCAGACAATCCAGGTCGGTGGCAAATCACTGCGGACACCGGAGTTGTCCCTAAACGTCGCCGATTCGCCTGGCAGTTCCTCTGCTTCTCGCCAAAGTCAAGGCGCGCAGCCAGCGAACGCTAGCAAACCCGGTTTCGTCGAACTGATTGTGCCCAAGAAGACTGCCTTTGTCGGCGAGATGGTGCCGGCTCAGATTCGGCTCGGATTTGACCAACGCGTTTACCCTGAGCCGACCGAGTTACCCGAGATCACCGAACAAGGATTTACCGCGCAAAAGTTACTGCAATCCGGAAACAATCAGGAGCTGATTGACGGTAGGCCCTACCTAGTCTGGACATTTAAGACGGCCATTGCTGCGGCGCGCGCGGGAAAATTTGAGATCGGCCCGGTTAAAGCAAAGGCGCAGGTATTGGTCTCTCGAGGTCGCCGTTCGCCTCGCGCGCGTTCCCCATTCGACTTGTTCAATCGGAACGATCCATTCTCCGATCCATTCTTTTCCAATCCGTTTAGCCAATTTGGTGAGCGGCGCGAGGTCGAAATCAAGAGCGACCCGGTGGCACTCGAAGTCAAACCGTTGCCGACAGGCGCGCCGCCAGGCTTCTCAGGCGCGATTGGGAATTTTACGATGACAACGGATGCAAAGCCCAACAGCGTGCAGGTGGGCGATCCAATTACCGTCACATCGACCATTTCGGGGCGCGGCAATTTCGATCGTGTCGGTGCGCCCGTCATTGTGGACGAGCGCGGCTGGCACAAATATCCGCCATCTTCCAAGTTTGCGAAGGATGACGAGGTTGGAATAAGCGGCACAAAAACGTTCGAGACCGTGCTTTCGCCGAACGAGAAAAAACAAAGCCTGCCGGTAATGGAGCTTGTCTACTTCGATCCCGTGAAGGAGCAATATATGACACTGCGCAGCGACCTGATCGCGATCAATGTGGAGGGTGGTGCAGTGGCGGCGGCGAGCCCTGTCGCCGTGCCGCCGGGGTCATCCGCCTTCGCCAAGGCTACGGCGGACAAGCCGCCCCCGGCTACAGCAGCCGCGGCACCAAAGCCGCACGATATTTTGTATCAATTGACGGAGCGTCCCAAAGTGGCCCAATCTTTCACGCCTCTTTACGCGCGGCCGATTTTCTGGTCGGCGCAGTTGATCCCGCTATTGGCGTTGCTTGGGTTGATCGGCTGGAAAATTCGACAGGCCAGAATCGATAATCGCGAAGCACAGCGAATCGCTGCGCTTCAACATGAAGCTGCCGAACTGATGCGCAGATTACATCGCGGCGACGCATCGCCACGCGAATATTATGCTGAGGCTTCGCGAGTTGTCCGCGTAAAAGCAGCGCTGGCATCCGGCAGCCGCCAGATCGATCCAAACACGGTGGACGTCGACACCGCGGCGGACACATTCCGACTCAACGGCGATTCGCGGGAGCGATTGCGTCGTTTGTTTGAGCAATCCGACGAATTTCAATACAGCGGAGCGCACAATGGGTCGGAGAAAATTTCTCCGGAGATTCGCCGGGACGTGCTGGAATTCATTGAAAATTTGCGGACATGAAACCTCTTCAGTTCTTCCGATCAGCTTTGGAACATAAGCATTTTGCCTGTGCGGACAGCGGACATTCTGTCCGGTGTTTCAGATCCAGCGGAGTGCAACTCCGCTGGCCACACAGACTAAAAGTCTATGTTCCGACGCGTGCGATTGTTTGCGTCTTTTTGGTCTCGTCGGTCTTCGCGCAATCAGACGCGGAATTTGCAAAGGCGAACCAGGATTACGCGCAGAACAATTTCAAGGAAGCGATCTCCGGTTACGAAACTCTTGTTCGCTCCGGGCAATGGACCGCAAACATTTTTTACAATCTCGGCAATGCTTATTTTCGCGCAGGTGATTTTGGACGAGCGATCCTGAATTATGAGCGGGCGCTCGCGCTGGAACGACATCATCCTGAAGCTACGGCCAATCTGCAGATCGCACGTGACGAGGCGCGTGCGCTCGAGATGCAACAGAGCTGGCCGGAACGTTATCTGCAAATTGCGAGCATCAATCAGTACGTTATCGCAGCGGCGGTTGCCTTCTGGGTCGGACTTTTTTGTGTGGTCGGATTGATTTTTGCGCGCCGCCGATCAGCCGCCATAATCGCTTTGTTGGTCTTTTCGCTCCTGGTTTTTGTCATCGCGATCCTGGCGATTTATGAACTCGACCATGGCAGCAAAGGCCGCGCGCTCGCGATCGTGACAGGCAAAGACGTGCAGGCGCGACTTGCGACGGCGGACACCGCAAACAGCGTGCTGGCGTTGCCTCCGGGAAGCGAAGTCAAGATCCTGAGCACTCGCGGCGACTGGGTCTACGCAGCCCTGCCGAATAACTTGCGTGGCTGGATTCCGGCGAAAGATGCGGAACCAGTGCGGTTGTAGTCTAAAATTCGGCGAGCTTCGCGGCCGTGATCGGCACGAATTCGCTTTCGTGGAGAACTACGCGCTTCGTGCCGCGGAGAAGCTGCCACCACTGTTTTGCCGAGCCGATTACGATCAAGAGCACGAGCGCGAGAAAGAACATTGCAACGAACGCGTCGAACCGCCAGACGCCTGCCTGCCGCACGAGGTTAGCCGCCTTGGCTGGGTCGGCTATTCCGGCTGCCTCTTGCAAAAGCGAGCGCGCACCGCTTAAGAAACCAAGTCTCGGATCAGGCGAAAAAACCTTTAGGTAACCAGCTGAAAACGTGACGACGCACATGAACGCAAGCGGCAAAACGGTGACAAAAAGATATTTCGCCTTATGCATTTTGATCAGAATCGTGGTGGCGAGGCAGAGAGCGACCACCGAGAGCAATTGGTTGGCCAGTCCGAAAAGCGGCCAGAGCGAGTTGATGCCTCCGAGAGGATCGATCACCCCCTCATATAAAAACCAGCCCCAGGCTGCGACCAGCAACACGCTCGCGAAAACATTTGCGCTCCATGAGCGCGTATTGCCGAGTGGGCGCCAAACATTACCCAGAAAATCTTGAAGGAGAAACCGCCCCACGCGCGTTCCAGCATCGATCGTCGTGAGGATGAAGAGCGCCTCAAACATAATCGCAAAGTGGTACCACAACCCCAGTGCGGTCGGGCTGGCTGAAACGCGAGCAAACATGTGCGCCATACCCACAGCAAAAGTCGGCGCGCCCCCGGCGCGATTGAACATGGTGGACTCACCGAGGCTGGCGGCGAGTTTGTGCATTTCCGGCTCAGTTACTGGGAACCCGACAGCAGAGACTTTTGCGACCACTTCCGCCGGCGCGCCCTTTGTATTGATCGCAAAGTATTCCCCAGGTTGTAGCACGCACGCCGCGATCATCGCCGTCAAGGCGACCATCATTTCGGTTACCATTGCGCCGTAGCCGATATTGCGTATTCGCGATTCGCGCCTCACCATTTTCGGCGTTGTGCCCGAGGCAATGAGAGAATGAAATCCTGAGACCGCGCCGCAGGCGATCGTAATGCACACAAAGGGAAAGACCGGGCCGGCAAAGACAGGGCCCGTGCCATCGATGAATTTTGTGATCGCCGGCATTTGCAACGTCGGATTGATCAGCACGACGGCCGCCGCGAGCATGATAACTGTGCCGAGTTTCAAAAAGGTGCTCAGGTAATCGCGCGGTGTGAGCAGCATCCACACCGGCAGAATCGACGCCGCCAGTCCATAGATCATGATCGCCCATGCCAACCATTTCTGGTCGTGTCGAAACCACGCTTCAATCGCAGGAAAATCTGTCAGAAATTGTCCACCCCAGACTCCAAACCCCAGCCCGACCAAGCCGAAAATCGTCACCGCCAGCACATTCACTCTCCCGCTGCGCAAACCAATTCCCATGATTAACGCCACTGGTATGGTCGTGGCGATGGTGAAAACGCCCCACGGGCTTTCGGCCAGGGCTTGCACTACGACGAGCGCGAGCACGGCCAGCAAAATAATCATGATCGCCAGCACACTGATCAGGGCAAGCGCACCAACCCCCCGCCCGATCTCTTCTTTCACCATTTGACCAAGCGTTTTGCCGCCACGCCGGATCGACGCAAACAGCATGATCATGTCGTGCACGCCGCCGCCGAGTGTCGCGCCGATCAAGATCCAGAGAGTGCCCGGCAGGAAACCAAACTGCGCCGCGAGAACGGGTCCTACGAGCGGCCCCGGACCGGCGATTGCTGCAAAATGATGCCCGAAAACCATCCAGCGATTGGTGGGCACAAAATCTTTTCCGTCGTTCTGCAGCACCGCCGGCGTCGTCCGGCCGTCGTTTAGCATCAGCACCTTTGCCGCCAGCCATTTGCTGTAAAAGCGGTAGCTGATCGAGAGCGCGCAAAGCCCGGCCACAATGATCCAGAGCGCACTGATTCGTTCGCCGCGCGAGAGCGCCAAGAAGGCAATGGCCACCACCCCCAACGCCGACACCACAAACCAGAGCAGCTTTTTCCAAAGACTCATCTCAACGGCAGTTTAATTGAAATTATGGTGTTGTGCTACCAAGGTGGGGTGTGCGACTCGACCACAAGATAAAGAAACTTTTAAGCGGCCAGGGCTTAGCCAGCGCGAGAAAACACACTCTTAGATCTCTGCGGGCGAACCGCTTTCCGCTCGAAAAAAAGCGCGTCATTGAAACGATCGACCCTGTCGCTTTCGAGCAGATTCGCCGGCGCTACGCAGGAAGCAATTCTACCGAGGATTGGCGGAAATATCTCAATCTCGATCGCTGGATAACCATCAACATTCGCCGCATTCGTCACATCGAGCTCGATTTGACGAGCAGGAAGCGGATTCTCGATCTCGGCTGCGGCGCAGGATACTTTCTCTACATCGCCCAACTTCTCGGCCATAGCGGAGTTGGTCTCGATTTGGACCGCATACCCATGTTCGCAGAAATCACCTCCCTTCTTGGTGTTCGTCGCATGATCCAGCGAATCCACGCTTTTCGTCCCCTTCCTGAACCGGGAGGAAAATTCGATCTCATCACCGCCTTTATGATTTGCTTCAACAACCACAGACGGCCCAATCTTTGGGGGGTGGCCGAATGGAATTTTTTTCTCGATGACATCGCCAAACATCTCGCTCCCCGCGGTCGGGTCTGGCTCGAGCTGAACCGCGAGAGCGACGGGAGCCTTTACGCACCGGAACTAAAGGAGTTCTTCCAGAAACGCGGGGCCCGGATCGACGAGCACAAAATAATGTTTAATTCAGGCCTTCCCGAGCCTGCTTCAACTTCGTCAGTTGCGCGCTGAAATCTCTTAGCCGCCGCCGATGCTCCTCGACAACGTCTGCGGGAGCGCGTTCGACAAAAGATTTGTTTTTCAATTTGTCTTCGGCTGTTCGCAATTCTTTTTCCGTTCTTGCAATTTCTTTATCGAGCCGAGCGCGCTCTGCATCACGATCGCGAGATGCTACTTTAATCCCAATTTCTCCCATCTTGCTTATTCCAACTATTGTTCCCACAGGCATTTCGAGTTGAATGGTTTCAACCGTTTGAGCGCCAAGAAGTCGAGAAAGTGTGGGAATTTCTTCTTCAACGCCTGAAATAGTCGGTTTTATCGGGAAGTCCGATTTCGTGTTCGATGGAATCCCGACTTCAGCCCGCAGGGTTCGTCCGACCTGAACACCATCATACAGCGCCGAGACCTTCCG
>Ga0137375_10000226_pt1 | contig 56629 bp, 47 predicted proteins | sample SagtaG_24_FD_104936 | JGI IMG/M metagenome (GOLD analysis project Ga0137375, IMG submission 104936) | Vadose zone soil microbial communities from Sagehorn Ranch, Mendocino, California, USA - Sage1_R_113_16 metaG | ecosystem: Environmental > Terrestrial > Soil > Vadose zone | place: USA... | reverse complement strand
TCGCCGACGATCAACGAATAGCGGCCGGCCGGCAGGTCCTCCGGCAGCGTCAGCTGCATCGACCGGCGGAAGCGCTCGCCGCGCCAGGCCACCAGGTCGAGGTTCAGCCCCACGGTGTCGCCCGGGCGCACCACCGTGCGGTCGGCGTTCGCCCCGACCAGGGTCGCGGCCCGCGGCTGCGGCGACTGCTTGAGGTCGACCTCGATCTCGTCGAACGAGACCTGCTCGAGCGGGTTCTGCACGAGATAGCCGGCGACCGACAAGACGTAGGCCGCGACGTCGGTTCCCGCCGAATCACCATCGAAGCTCTGGCGGATCCGCAGGTCGCCATGGCCGTGCAGGCGGAAGCGGGCGTCCAGATCGATGCTCTGCGCACCGGCCGTGTAGCTGGCGGAATCGAGCCCGGCGAGAACGCTGCTGCCGATCAGCATCGGGGCGAACATCGGCACGTCGGCGATCCGGGCGTGGTATTCGCGCGGCTTGCTGCCGACGCCCGCGACGCGCACGGTCACCGGCGTCATGGTCGCCGTCTGGCCGATCCGCCCCTGGATGCCCGCCTTGCGGTCCTGCTCGAAAGCGCCGACGGTCTGGCCGAGGTTGGAGATCTTGAACGACGAGTAGGAGTTCGAGAGGACGGTCAACACTTCGGCGGTGGCCATGGGGACCCGGATCGGTCCGAGACCCAGGAAGGGGTGGCCGAAGGCGAGGACCTGGTCGCCGTAGCGGTCGGTCACCGTGCCGATCGCCGCCATCTGGAAGTCGCCGTCGGCCAGGACCGCGGCCACCGCGCTGCCCAGGGCCAGATCCTTGCTGGCACCGCCGCCGGCGAGCCGGCCAGCCGGCACGGCGCTCCCCAGGGCGCTCTGCAGGAGGGCCTGGGAGCGCTCGCCAAAGCCGGCGATCGCCCACTCGACCCCCGCGCGGGCATCCAGGCCGACCTTCGGCTGCAGGCGGGAGAGCTCGCGCTCCAGGAGGTCCTTCGGGATCCGACCGGCGCGCAGGTCGGCGAGATCCACCGGCGGCGGCGGGACGGCCGGCGGGATGCCGCCGCCCAGGGTGGAAAGCTTACGCATCGACTCGATGGGCATGATGCCGGCGATGGCGTCATGGGAGAACGGCCAGCTGAAGGCGACCGCGCCGGCGAGCTTGCCGTCGATGAAGACCGGGCTGCCGCTCATGCCGCTGGCCACGCCGCTCGTCTCCAGACCCTTGCCGCTCAGGCGGGCGAGGATGTAGTTCAGCTCCGGGCCGGCGTTGCGCAGGACGCCGACGATCTCGACGTCGAAGCGCTCCGGCTCGGTTCCCGAGAAAACGGAGAGACCATATCCCTTCTGACCGGGACGGAGGTCGTCGATGCCGATCGTGGGCAGCGCGGACGGCCCCGCGATCGCCGGCGTGGCGCCGGGCGGCAGGTCTCCTTCGCGGCCCGCCGCGGCGGCCGGCAGAGCGAACATCCCGAAGATTGCGACCAGGCCCAGAATGCTGTGCTTCATGCGTCTTTCTCCAGAGGCTGCCGGGAGGCATCGAGCCGCTCGCGCAACCGTTCAACAGGGAAGATCCCTGTCCGTAGAACCACGGGACCCGACGTTTCTATTGCCACCAGCGTCGATGGCGCTCCGCCGGGCAGGAGACCGCCGTCCACTACGGCCGCATCCGCGCCGTCCAGAAGCTCCGCCGCCTCCCGCGGGTCCAGGATCGGCGTGCCGCCGCTCAAGTTGGCGCTGGTGGCGGTGAGCCCGTGCCCGAGCACGGCGAGCAACCGCCGCAAGCCCTCGTGGGCCGGGATGCGGGCCGCCAGGGTCGGCTCCCCCGCCGAGGCCGGCAGAGGTCGCGCGATCGGCAGGACCGCCGTGAGCGGAGCCGGCCAGCAGGCCGCGAGAGTATCAAGTATAGGAAGCCCGGGGTCGATCCCCAAATCCGCGAGCTGTCCCAGGTCGGCCACCACGACCGGCAGGGGCTTGCCCCGCTCGCGCCCCTTGATCCGATAGACCGCCTCGACCCCCGCCGGGTTCCGCGGATCGGCGCCCAGCCCATAGCTCGACTCCGTCGGGATGGCCAGGACGCCGCCGCGAGCCAGGAGAGCGCGGAGGGGCTCGACGGGGTCGCCTGGGCGCCAGAACCTCACCCCTTCCTCTTTCCCGTCATCTACTTGCGCACCGCGAGGATCTCGCGCAGCGCGGCTTCCGACTCATCCAGGGGATACCGGCTCAACAGCTCCTCGAAGACGGCCTTCTGCTCGGCCACGTCCGGAACCGCCATCGCATGGACCAGAGAATCCACAATGATCTCCTGAAGAGATACGCCTCTCTTCAGCGCTCTCTCCTCCAGCTGGTGCTGTAGAGAGTCTGGAAGGTCGAGCAGAACATCGCTCATGGCCGTGCCTCCTCTTCACTCAACAACCTCAGAAAGTGTACCGGACGGAGGACCCGGAAACCGAATCGCTGCGCAGCCGGCAAAAAATCCCGGAGATTCTGGGTCACCAGAAGGGATCGGCTATTGAGAACGCAGTCTACGACGAAATCATCTCCTGGGTCTCGGCTCACGGGCCGATAGCTGAAGTAGATCGGGACATGCTCGCAACGAACCAGTAGGGCCGGGAGTACCAGAAGCGCGCTCCTCCCACGGGGTAGAGACAGCTTGGCCGCGAGAACGTCCTGATATTCCAGCGCCAGAGCTGTGGAGACGCATGGTTGGAAGCTCCGCTCCACCCCCGCATCGATTACCTCGGCACTCGGCCCGGAATGAGTCAAGCCCTCGAAAAGGACATTTGTATCGATGACGGCCCGGAGCACAAGCCGACTCTCTGAGATCACCCCTTCCGCCCCTTCGCCGCGCCTTCGATCAGCTCGCGAGCGTGCGAGAGGGAGAGCTTGGTGACCTTGGAGCCGGCGAGCATGCGGGCGACCTCCTCGACACGGCCATCCATGTCCAGGTCCTCGACGCGGACGCTGGTGCGGTCCCCTTCGACCCGCTTGCTGACCTTGAAGTGGAGGTCGGCGCAGCTCGCCACCTGGGGGAGATGGGTGACGGCGAAGATCTGCCCCTGGGGCTGCCGGGCGCCGGTCCAGACCAGGCGCTGGAGCTTGCGGCCGAGGGCGGCGGCCTCGGCGCCGCTGATCCCGGTGTCCACCTCGTCGAAGACCAGGGTCGGCCGGGCCTCCTCGGCGCGAGTGGCAAGCTGGAGGGCGAGATGGATGCGCGACAGCTCACCGCCGGAGGCGATGCGGGCGAGCGGCCGCGGCTCCTCGCCCGGATTGGGGGCGAAGAGGAGGACGACCTGGTCGAACCCGTCGCGGCCGAAATCGGTCGCCTCGCCGTCGATGACGAGCGGGCTGTCCGCGCGGCGCCGGCGCTCCAGGCTCACGGCGAGGCGGGCGCGGCCGAGCCCCAGGTCGGCCAGCTCGCGCTCGACGCGCTCCACGAGAGCCTTCCCCCATTCGTCCCGCTTCCTGGAAAGAGCCAGGGCGGCGGCTCTGTACTCCGCAAGAGCAGCGGCGACCTTCTCTTCCAGCTCGTCGCGGTTCTGGGCATCCCCTTCCAGCTCGCCGAGCTCGGCCTCGATCTCCTCGCGGCGGGCGAGGACCGCGGCCGTATCGCCGCCGTGCTTGCGGCAGAGCCGCTCGAGGAGCGCGAGACGCTCCTCGATCTGGTCGAGCCGGGCCGGATCGGCCTCCAGGCCGTCGAGCCGGTGACTCAGCGACGTGGCCAGATCGGCGACCCGGATACGGATCTCATCGATCTCGGCCCCCCAGACCGTGGCCTGCGGCTCCCACTCCTCCACGTCGACCAGCAGGTCGCGGCTCTTGCCGATCCGTTCGAGAGCCGAGCCCTCGTCTTCGGAGAGGAGGGAATGGCAGGTGCCGAGGGCGCGCACGATGGCCTCGGCATGGCGGAGGACCTCGCGCTCGGAGCGCAGCTCCACCTCTTCACCGGCGCGCAGCCGGGCCGCGTCGATCTCTCCGGCCTGGAAGCGCAGGAGGTCGAGCCGCTCGCGGCGGGCGCGGTCGTCGCCGGTCAGGCGTTCGAGCCGCTCGGCGAGGCGGGCGTGCTGGTCAAAGGCTGCGGCGATGCGGGCGAGCAGGGCTTCACCCTCGGGACCCCCGCTCCGGTCGACCAAGCCGCGCTGCAGCTCGGGCTCGATCAGCCCCAGCTCGTCGCGCTGGCCATGGATGCGCAGGAGGAAGGGAGACAGGTCCGAGAGCAGCCGGAGCGTGGTCGGCTGATCGTTGACGAACACCCGGTTTCTTCCGCTCCTCGCGATCTCGCGGCGGATCAGCACCTCGGAGCCGTCGGCATCGAGCCCCGCCTCCTCGAGGACGCGCTGCCAGTCCGACCCCGCCGGCTCGAAGACGCCGCTCACCGTCAGCGCCTCGGCGCCGCTCCTGATCATCTCGGTACTGGCACGCGCTCCGGCAAGCAGAGAGAGCGAGTCGACGACGATCGACTTGCCGGCGCCCGTCTCGCCCGAAAGGATGTTCAGCCCCGGTCCGAAATCGACCGAAGCCTCGGCCAGAACGGCCAGGTTGCGGATATGGAGCTCGCGCAGCACGCGGAGTTGCGTTCGAATCGAGGTCCGTCGTCCAACGTGACGTCGGAGCAGAAGCATATCAGAAGAGGAAAGGGCTGGATTGCGGTATGATGACGCCGATGGCTGTCCCGCGTACCATCACCGTCCAGCTTCCCGGTCCCGTCTATGAGCAGATCGAGCGGAGAGCCGCCACGTCACACCGGAGTGTCGAAGCCGAGATCGTAGAGGCTGTGGCGACGGCAGTCGCCTCCGAAGAGCTCAGCCCTGACCTCGCGGAGGCTGTTCAGGGCATGGCCGTGCTGGACGATGAAGCACTCTGGAGGGCAGCCCGGCTCCGGATGCCCGAAGATGCTTCTGTCCGCCTCGAAGAGCTCCATTGGAAACGTCAATCCTCGGAGCTCGACGCGAAAGAGACTGAAGAGGCCTCGCGACTGGTCCATCTCTACGAGCGGACGATGCTGGTCCGCGCCCAGGCCGCCAAACTGCTTCACCAGAGAGGCTACGAGATCCTTCCGGCACTCCTCGGGGAATGACACGCATCTACATTCCCCGCGAGCTCCGCGACCGTGTCGCGAAGCGGGCTCGATTCCGTTGCGGCTATTGCCTGACTCTTGCAGCTCTTGTCGGTTCTCCCCTGGAGATCGAACACATCATCCCGGCTTCTCTGGGCGGTCTGTCCAATGAGGGCAATCTGTGGCTTGCCTGCTCGCTCTGCAACGAACATAAGGGAACCCGGATTGCCGCACGTGATCCCCTCTCGGAGGAGATCGTCCCCCTCTTCAATCCTCGGCATCAGGTCTGGGCCGAGCACTTTGCATGGACTGACAAGGGAACCCACATCGTCGGCCTATCGAAGACGGGTCGTGCCACAGTCCTGGCACTGAGCCTCAATCGACCTTCTCTGGTCTTCACGAGAACGGTGTGGGTTGCTGCGGGATTGCATCCACCTCGGGAATGAGAGGTTTCCTTCTCCTACTTCTTCCCGTGCCACGTCTCCGGCACGAAGTCCGGGTCGTCCTGGGCGCGGCGCTCGAAGCTGAGGAAATCGTAGTAGCCGCAGCGGGCGCAGCCGGGATACTCGCGGCAGATGCCGGGGCGCGCCTCGTAGACGGTGCAGCGGCGCGTCTCGCGACTGAGGAAGCGGCAGGCGGTACCGTAGACCGGATCCGGCGTCTGCCGCAGAATGACCTCACCCTCGTCCTCGCCGGCCTTGGTAAACTTCCGTGCGGCCGCCTCCGGGCTGATCCCGAAGTGCCGCGCGAGCCGCCGGACATCAGCCGGCTGGACCGGGATGCGCGGGTAGGAACAGCAATAGGATGGACAGCGGTCGCAGCTGTAGAAGATTGGAAGTCCCATGTGAAGGATTGTAGCCAGCTTCGCAGATTTCGGAGAGCCCGATGATGAAAAAGATCACCGCCTCGATCGCCGCCGGCCTGCTGCTCGCCCTCGCCGGCTCCTCCACCGCCCGGGCAGAGGCCCCCTCACCCGAGACGGTGCCCGTTCCCGCGAGTATCGTCGCCCACAACATTCCTCCGATCCCTCAGGAGCGGGTCGCCGACCTCCTCCCCTACGAGAACATCCGGACCGCTTCCCTCGCCGACTGGCATCCGACCGAGCGCAGGATGTACATCCGGACCCGCTTCGCGCAGAGCGTCCAGCTCCACGAGGTCGCCATGCCCATGGGCGACCGCCGGCAGCTCACCTTCTTCAACGACCCGATCACCTGGGTCGCGGCCCGGCCCGGCGACGCCAACCAGGTGGTGTTCGCCCTGAACGAGGCCGGTGCCGAGAACTACCAGTTCTATCTCCTCGACCGCGCGGCGGGCCGCTCGCAGCGGTTCACCGACGGCAAGAGCCGCAACGAGAACCCGCATTGGTCGCGTGACGGCAAGCTCCTCGCCTGGATGAGCAACGCCCGCAACGGCCGCGACTTCGATCTCTATGTGGGCGATCCGGCAAAGCCGGGGAGCGAGCGGCGCGTCGCCGAGCTCCAAGGTCAGTGGACACCCCTCGACTGGAGCCCCGACAACCGGCGCCTCCTCCTGCTCGAGGAGATCTCCGCCAATGAGACCTACCTGCACTGGGCCGACATGGCGACCGGCGAGGTCAAGGCGATCACGCCGCGCCCGGCTCCAGGCAAGACGGCCGAGCCGGTCTCCTATCAGGACGGCCGGTGGGCCGCGGACGGCCAGTCGGTCTTCACGACGACCGACCGCGACGGCGAGTTCCTCCGCCTGGTCCGCCTCGGGCTGGACAATTCCATCCAGGCCGTGATCTCGCGCGACATCTCCTGGGACGTGCAGGGCCTCGATCTCTCGATGGACGGACAGTTGGTGGCGTTCTTCACCAACGAGGACGGCTTCAGCAAGCTCCACCTGGCGGATAGCCGGACCGGCGCGGCCCTCCCCTCTCCCGACCTGCCGCCCGCGGTGGGCTCGAACCTCCAGTTCCGTCCGGGCTCTCACGAGGTCGGCTTTGCCTTGAGCTGGGCGCGCTCGCCCTCGGACGTCTACAGCTACGATCCCGACTCGCGCAAGCTGGAGCGCTGGACGGCCAGCGAGGTGGGAGGGCTCAACCCGGAGCAGTTCGTCGTGCCCGAGCTGGTGCGCTACCCCACCTTCGACGACGCCGCTCCCGGGCAGCGGCGGACCATCCCGGCCTTCGTCTACCGGCCGTCGAAGGAGCGCTTCAAGGGGCCGCGGCCGGTCTTCATCGACATCCATGGCGGCCCCGAGGCCCAGTCCCATCCCAGCTTCCTCGGCAGCCTGAACTATCTGCCCGACGAGCTCGGCGTGGCCCTGGTCGTCCCCAACGTCCGCGGCTCCACGGGCTACGGCAAGAGCTACCTGCGGCTGGACGACTGGAAGAAGCGGGAGGACTCGGTCCAGGACATCGGCGCGCTGCTCGACTGGATCAAGACGCAACCCGACCTCGACCCGTCGCGCGTCATGGTGAACGGCGGCTCCTACGGTGGTTTCATGGTGCTCTCCGTGCTGGTCCACTACGGAGACCGGATCCGCTGCGCCTATGACAGCGTAGGCATCAGCAACTTCGTGACCTTCTTGCAGAACACGAGCGAGTACCGGCGGGATCAGCGGCGGGTCGAGTACGGGGACGAGAGGATCGCCGACATGCGCACCTTCCTGGAGAAGATCTCGCCGGCCCGGCAAGCGGACAAGATCAACCGGCCGCTCCTGGTGACGTCCGGCGCCAACGATCCGCGCGTCCCGGTCTCGGAGTCGGACCAGATCGTCGCGGCCGTCGAGAAGAACGGCGCTCCCGTCTGGTACGTCATCGGCAAGGACGAGGGGCACGGCTTCTCGAAGAAGGTCAACACCGACTACATGCGCGCCGTGATGGTCGAGTTCATCCGCCAGCACCTGCTGGGCACGGAGGCGGCGGCAAGCCTGCGATAAGAGAGAGCTACTCGGCCGTGTACACCGCCACCCGGCTGCGCCCGCTGCGCTTGGCGCGGAGGAGGGCGGTGTCGGCGGCCTGGTAGAGGTCCTGCGGGCTGGTCATCCCCTCGCCGAGCTCGGCGACTCCGAAGGAGCAGGTGAGGGAGATCTTGATGTCGCCGTAGCGGTGGTCGAGCTCCACGATCCGGTCGTGGAGCTTCGCGGCGAGGACTTCCGCTCCCTCCACTCCGGTCTCCGGCGCCAGGATCACGAACTCGTCCCCGCCTACACGGGCCAGCACCTGCTCCGGCCGCACCAGCTCGCGGGCCATCGAGGCCACCTGCTTGAGGACGAAGTCGCCGCAGAGGTGGCCATAGGTGTCGTTGATCTGCTTGAACTCGTCCAGGTCGAAGATGATCAGCGACAGCGGCCGCCGGTGCCGGACCGCGCGGGAGAACTCCCGCAGGACCTCCTCGTCGTACTTCCGCTTGTTGTAGGTCTCGGTCAGGCCGTCCTTCGTCACCAGCTCGTAGATGGCCAGGTGGTAGGCGTTCTCCACGTCCTGCTCGTGCAGGAACTTGAAGTGCACCGCCGCGGTCTGGAACCGGTCGCCGCTGCGCAGCACCGCACGGCCGTGGATCGGCTGGCCGTTGACGTAGGTGCCGTTCGTGCTCCCCAGGTCCTCGATGGTCACGGTCGAGCCGGCATAGCGCAGCCGCGCGTGCTTGCGCGAGAGCGACATGACCTCGGGAAGGCTGATCCGCACGGACGACGACCGGCCGATCTCCAGGGTCGTACCCGGCGAGAGCCGGTAGCGCGTCCCCAGCCGCTGGCTGTCCGGGTGCGCGATCAGGATGACGTCGGCCTCGAAGTCTCCGCCTTCCAGAGCCTCGGGATCGCGCTCGCGGATGGCGCTCTGGAACGTCTGCGTCAGCCCGCTCTCCTGGGAGATCGGAAGCTCGTCGGTATCCGAGCTCTGGGCGGTGACCTCGCGGAAGGGCCGGTCTTTCATGGCGGAGGCTCCATGGCTCTACCGTCCGGAGAGCATGGCGCGCAGCACGTGGCGCGCCACCTCGGGGTTCTCGCGCAGCCGGCGGATCGAGTAGGGGTGCCAGTCGCGGCCGTAGGGCACGTAGACGCGCAGCCGGTGGCCGCCGGTGATCAGGAGGCGGCGCAGCTCCTCGTCGACGCCGAGGAGCATCTGGAACTCGTAGCGGTCGCGCGGGAGACCGTGCTTGTCGAGCAGGCCGACGGCCCGGCAGGTCAGGTATTCGTCATGGGTCGCGATCGCCGGATAGACGCCGCGGACGATGAGCTTCTCCAGCGCGTCGACGAAGTTGGCCCGCACCGTCTCATAGCCCTTCCATGCGATGGCCCGCGGCTCGACGTAGATCCCCTTGCAGAGCCGGACGCTCGCCCCCTGCTCGGGCAGCTCGTCGATGTCGCGCAGGGTGCGCCGCATGTACGCCTGGAGGACCACGCCGACGTTGCCGTAGCGCGCGTGCAGGTCGCGGTAGATCCGCAGCGTCGCATCGGTCGTGGTGTGGTCTTCCATGTCGATGCGGACGAAGTTGCCGTGCTCCCTGGCCGCCGCGACGATCCGTCCGATGTTGTCGCGGCAGAACCCCTCGTCGATCTTCAGGCCCAGGAGGGTCGGTTTGATCGAGACGTTCGAGTCCAGCTTCTGCTCGGAGATCGTCGCGAAGACGCGGATGTACTCCGCGACGGCGGCTTCGGCCTTGGCGCGCTCGTGGACCTCCTCGCCCAGGACGTCGATGGTCGCCATCGCGCCCTGCTCGTTGAGCGTTCGGACCGTACGGACCGCGTCGTCCAGGGTCTCCCCGGCGACGTAGCGGGATGCCACCCGGCCGACGATCGCCTTCGGCACGAGGGGCAAGGTGGTGACCAGCAGGCGATTGAACACGCTCATCTCTTGCCCCGGACGCGCCTGAAGGACGATCTGGTTGGAATGCGGTTGATGGTTTCAGGCCACGGACGGCGCCGGCTCGGCTGCGGAAGCGGTGACCGGCCGGGGGTCGTCGACCACCCAGCGCACCGACCGCGCGCACGGACAGGCCCCGCCGACGCGGCGCAGGCTCGGCATTTTTCCCGCGGCTTCTTCGGCCTTCAGCGTGCCCTCGGCGACCTGGGTCAGCGCGTCGACGTACTCGCGGAAGTCGCGGCTGGCGCGGTAAGCGTCGGGCAGGGCCCGCACGAGATGCTGCAGATACGCCTGGAGGTCGGAGAGCACCTCGCCGTCGACCCCGACCAGCTTGAAGGCCGCCATGCCACGGCGCCGGAAGTACTCGGGGTGTGGCAGGTGCAGGAGATCCTCGCGGCGGATCCCGTCCACCGTCTCGCCCGCCAGGATGCGGTCGAGGACGGCCTCGGACTCGCCATGGCTGAGCTTCTCGACCCGCGCCCGCAGATAGCGCAGGTTCAAGTCGCGGACCAGCTTCCCGATCTCCTCGACGTACTGCTTCTGCGCCTCGGCGTTCTTCATCGGCTTCAGCCCCAGGCGCACATTGGTACCGCCGCCGCGCTCGTCGCCGAACATCTCCAGGGCGCGCGGGACCCACTTGTTGATCGCCTTCTGGAGATCGGCCATGGTGATGAAGGTGCCACCCTTGGCCGCGGCGGTCACCCACCGGCGCATCGGCACCACGCCGGCGGCGAGGTGGAAGGCCTCTTCGCGCAGCATCTGCGGCATGCTCTCGGCCATCGGCTGGTAGGCGCTCACCTTCTGCATGGCGAGCTGGTACTTGCCCACGCGGTCGATCAGGGCGCAGAACACCACGTTGTCGATGAACGAATCGAAATCGATGTTGAAGGCCCCCAGGATGTGGGAGCCGGTGTTCATCGAGAGGATGCCCTCGACGAGATCGGCGCGGCTCTCACTGCTGACCGGGCTCCAGTCGTCGTCAACCAGGAGGTGGAGCATCTGGTAGCCGTGCCGGAGCTCCTCGGCCATCATGCGGAGGATCCAGAACTGCTCTTCCTCCTCCTGGGCGCGGGCGAGGGTCAGGCGGTGCTGCTGGATCGAGCCGAACTCGGTGGAGGCCTGGGCCCGGATGGCGCCGAACAGATGGTGCGCCTGCTCGGGCAGCATGTCGGCGGCGCGGGTGAGCTTCGGTTTCCCCTTCATGTCGCCGCACTCGATCTCGCTGCACATCCCCAGCTGGCGGTAGGCGCAGAGCTCGAACCTGGGCTCGGTCGGGAAGAACTTCTCCCAGCTCTCCATCAGGAGGTCGTAATCGGGCAGGAAGGTCTCCCGCCAGCGGATCACCGCGTCGTGGTATGTCTTCGGCAGGGTGGTGGTCCTGACGCTCATCTCTCGTCCTCTCTCAGGCGTTCAGACCGGGCGGGTGAAGGCCCGGAGGCTCGACGGCGCGAATCCGAGGGAACCGAAGAAGCCGGTCAGCTCCGTGTTCTGCTCGTCGACCAGGGTGCGCACGCTCCTGGCGCCCCGCTCCCGGAAATGCTCGAGGATGGCGTCCGCCATGAGGCGGCCGACGGCACGGCCGCGACAGTCGGGATCGACGCCCAGCACTTCGACCCAGCCGGTCGGCTCCTCGAGGCCGAACTCCCCGGAGCGCACCTCGCCGAGCATGAACCCGACGACGCGCCCGTCCGCCTCGGCGACCACCGAGGTCTCCGGATCCCGCCGCAGGTAATAACCGATGCGGCGCTCCCAAACTTCCGGCCGGTAGGTGCCGAGGATCTTCTCGTCGATCCTCACGATCGCGCTGATGTCGAGCTCGTCGAGCGGCCGGATGCAGATGTCGGAGGTCGTGTCGATCATCGGGCTGGATTCTATCGGGTTGCGAGGAAGGGGCGCAAATCGGCGTATCCTGTCCCTCCTCGATGAGCGACGCCGAAGCCCTCTCTCCCGAGACCATTCCGGCCGCGGCCGAGTCGCCGGCCTTCCGGGTCCATCTCACCCTGCTCCTGGTCCAGGCCTCGTTCGGGGGGTTCCACGTGGTCGCCAAGGCGGTGCTCTCGTCGCTGTCGCCTCTCGCCCTGGCCGGCCTGCGGGTCGGCCTCGCCACGCCGTGCCTGGTGTTCCTCGCCTGGCGGCGGGACCGCTTCGTGCCGGACCGCCGCGACCTCCCCATGCTGGCGCTCCTGGGAGGCCTGGGAGTCTTCGCCAACCAGATCCTGTTCATCAACGGGCTCCAGCACACGACCGCGATCAACGCCTCGATCCTGATGCCGTCGCTGCCGGTCTTCGCCGCCGCGGCTGCGGCGCTCCTGGGCATCGAGCGGCTGGCGCCGCGCCGGCTGGCCGGCACCCTCCTCTCGGTCGCCGGAGCCCTGGTGCTGGTCAACCCGCTCCGCTTCGCGACCGACCGGGGCATGGCGATCGGCAACCTGATGATCCTCGCCAACTGCCTGTGCTATGCGCTGTACCTGGTGCTGCAACGGCCGCTCCTCGAGCGCATCGCCTGGCGGACGCTGACCGCCTGGGCGTTCCTCTTCGGCGGCGGCGCGGTCGTGCTGCTGAGCCTGCCGTCGCTCGTCTCGCTTCATGCCGCCGAGGTCCCGGCCGGCGCCTGGTGGGGTGTGGCCTATATCGTGGCGCTCCCCACGGTCTTCGGCTACGCGGCGAGCTCGTGGGCGGTGCGCCGCTCTTCGCCGGCCCTGGTGGCGGCTTACAGCACGCTTCAGCCGCTGGTGGCGGCGGTCCTGGCCGCCTGGTTCCTGGGCGAGCGGTTCGGATGGATCGAGGGGGCGGGCTTCGCGCTGATCGTCGCCGGGCTCTGGCTGGTCAGCGCCCCCAGGCCGGAGGAGCGGAGGAGACAGGCCAGGCTGTAGAGGGTGGCGAAAGCGGTCCCCGGGTCCCGCGCGGCGTCAGCCAGAGCCAGCCCCTGGCAGAGCGAGACGGCCGCTCCCGGCAGGTTGCCGGCGCAGGCGCGGACGTAGCCCTGCTGGAGGAAGGCGCGGCCGAGGAGGTCGGACTGGCCGGTGCGCCGGTAGACGGCGAGGCTCCGATGGAGCAGCCGGTCGGCCTCGCGGAACCGCCCCTCGGCGCCGCGCAGCGCCGCCCAGCTCCCGTACAGGCGCGCCCGCTCCAACCGCTCCCCCGAACCCTGGGCCAGATGGGCTTCGGCGCCGCGCAGCGCCGCCGCGGCACCGGGGAGGTCGGCGTACGTGCGCCGGGCTTCCGCGACCGCGATCCAGGCCCGGGCTTTCAGATCCTCGAGGTTCGGGGCCGGATGGGCTCCCGCCGGGATCTCACCGGCGATCCCGACAGCCCAGCGGGCGAGCGCCTCGGCATCGCGCGGCTCGGTGGAGCGCGCCTGCCGGCTGCGCTCGAGCAGGATCTCGGCGAGCCCCCAGGTCCGCGCCTCGCGAGCCAGGTGCGCTCCCCAGACGGCCACCGGCAATCCGGCGAGAGCCGCCAGGACCTGCCGCGCCGCGCTGCGCTCGGCCTCCAACCCCGCATGGAGACGCCGCATCGTCGCGAACACCCGGTCGATGGCCGGCGCGTGATCGGCCCGCGCGCCGATCCGGCCACCCCGCCCGGTCCCGGCCCACCACAGCTCCGCCGTGATCTCCTGGCAGCGGGGACAGCCGGGCACCAGGTGCAGGAGCACCCGCAGGCCCGCCTCCGCATCGAGCTGTCCGCGCATGAAATCTTCCAGGGCCTGCCGCGATGGGCAAGCAGAGTGTCCGCGCTTCCGGAGCCGCGGAACCAGGCCGACGGCGAACCGCAGAAATCGACGCACGTGCAGAGGTGTCCTTTTCATCCGTCAAGGTATCACCTCCCGGTCAGGTTTGTCCAGTGGAGGAAAAACCTGACACGTGCTCGTGGGCGTGATAGCTGCTGCGCACCAGCGGCCCGGATTCGCAGTGGGCGAAGCCGAGAGCGAGAGCCTCTTCGCGGTAGGCCGCGAACTCTTCCGGATGGACCCAGCGGTCGACCGGCAGGTGCCTGGGAGTCGGCTGCAGGTACTGGCCGATGGTCAAGATCTCGACGCCGGCACCGCGGATGTCCCGCAGGGTCGCCGAGACCTCTTCGGCAGTCTCGCCGATCCCGATCATGATGCCGGTCTTGACGCGGCCGGCGTGCTCGCCCGCGTCGCGGCGCCGCGCGGCTTCGGCGAGCAGGGCGAGGCTGCGATCGTAACGGCTACCCGGGCGCGCCTTGCGGTAGAGGCGGGGGACGGTCTCCATGTTGTGTGAGAAGACCTCCGGCGCGGCACCGAGAACGATGTCCAGGGCGTCGGGCACGCCGCGGAAGTCGGGGGTGAGGACCTCGACGGCCGTGCCGGGGTTCCGGCGGTGAATGGCGTCGATCACCTCGGCAAAATGGCGGGCGCCGCCGTCCGGCAGGTCATCGCGGTCGACCGAGGTGATGACAGCATGCTTCAAGCTCATGACCGACACCGCCTCGGCCACGTGCTCGGGCTCGCGCGGGTCCGCCCCGGCATCTGGGCGACCGGAGGTGACGGCGCAGAAGCCGCAACGGCGGGTGCAGATGTCGCCCAGGATCATGAAGGTGGCGGTGCCGTGCTGGCCCCAGCACTCGTAGATGTTCGGGCAGCGCGCCTCCTGGCAGACGGTGTGGAGGTTCAGGCGGTCCACCAGGTTGCGCACGTGGTGATACGACGCGGGCGTCGCCAAGCGCACCCGCAACCACTCGGGCCGCCCTGTGCGGCGGCCGGTGGAAACGGCCGTAGACCGGCCGAGTTGGACGAGAGTCTCGCTCATGGGGATAGTCTATCTCTTCACCCCCGGCCCGGAAGGAAGGCCGGGGGTGAGGCCTACCGCACGTCCAGCGCCACGTCGAGCGCGGGCGCGCTGTGGGTGAGCCAGCCGACCGAGAGCAGGTCCACCCCGGTGGCGGCGATGGCCGCGGCGGTCTCCGGCCGGATTCCCCCCGAGGCCTCGGTCAGCGCCTTGCCCTTGGCGAGAGCGACGGCCTCGCGCAGCTCGTCGAGGGACATGTTGTCCAGGAGGACGGCGTCCACCCCGAGCTCGAGGGCCTCGCGGAGCTGATCGAGAGAGTCCACCTCCAGCTCGATCTTCACCAGATGGCCCACGCCGGCGCGGGCCCTCTCGACCGCTGTCCGCAATCCACCGGCCAGCGCCACGTGGTTGTCCTTGATCAGCACGGCGTCGTCCAAGCCGAAGCGGTGGTTGCTGCCGCCGCCGGCGCGCACGGCGTACTTCTCCAGGGCTCGCAGCCCAGGTGTCGTCTTGCGCGTGCAGACCACGTGCGCACCGTGCGGGGCGACGACCGCCACCAGGTCGCGGGTCGCAGTGGCGATGCCGCAGAGGCGCCCGAGGAGGTTCAAGGCGGTGCGCTCGGCCGAGAGGATCGCCCGCGCCGGGCCGCGGACCGTCGCGAGGACCGTGCCGGCCTCGGCGTCCTCGCCATCGCCGCAGCGGACCATCGCCTCGGTCTCGGGATCGAGGAGCCGGAAGGCGGCGAGCGCCGCGTCGAGCCCGGCGATGCGGCCGGCCCGGCGGGCGACCACGTCCGCCTCGGCACGCAGGCCGGAAGGCAGGACCGCGTCGCTCGTCAGATCGCCGGCCCGCCCCAGGTCCTCCTCCAGGGCGCGCCGTACGACCGGCTCATAGAGGATGGGATAAAGAGGAGTCAGCCGCTCGTTCAAACCGGGCCTCCGGTGGCGCGAGCGCGCGCGGGCACCGCCTCCGGCGCTTCGAAGCGCGCCGTGCCGTCGGGCGCCGCGGTCAGATAGAGCCGGCGCAGCCAGGCCGGATCGGTCTCCGGAACGTCCGACCGGAAGTGACCGCCGCGGCTCTCATGGCGGACCAGGGCCGCCGCCGTCACCAGCCGGGCGACCGTCAGAAGGTTGCGCGCCTCCCCCGCTGGCTCCAGGTGCTCCTCCGCGAGGCAGTCCAGCTCCTTCAGGGCGGAGGTCAGGCCGGCCTCGTCGCGGACCAGCCCCACCTTCTCCCACATCAGGCGGCGCACCTGCGCGATCAGCTCTGCGGATTCAAGACAGCGGCTCTCTCCTCCCTCGGCCACCCGCAGGCCCATGGTCCGCACGGCGACCGGCCCGGCGGGGATGGCCCGCCGCAGGTCTTCCGCCACGCGAGCGCCGAAGACCAAGGCCTCGAGAAGCGAGTTGCTGGCCAGCCGGTTCGCTCCATGGACCCCCGTGGCGCTCACCTCGCCGCAGGCCCAGAGGCCCGGCAGCGAGGTCCGGCCGTCGGGGTCCACCGCGATGCCGCCCATGTGGTAGTGGGCCGCGGGAGCCACCGGGATCGGTTCCGTCCTCGGGTCGAGCCCGCGGCTCCGACAGATTTCGAACACCCGGGGGAAGCGCTCGGGGAAAGCGTCACCCACGGCGGCGCGGGCGTCGAGGACCACCTCCTCGCCCGCCACGCGGCGCCGCCAGATCGCCCGTGCCACGACGTCGCGGGGCGCCAGCTCGGCGTCCGGGTGCTCGTCCGGCATGAATCTCCGGCCGCGGCCGTCCAGGAGCACAGCACCTTCGCCGCGTAGGGCCTCGGTGAGCAGCGGCATCGGGTCCGCGCCCTCCGCGGCCAGCGCGGTGGGATGGAACTGCACGAGCTCCAGGTCGACCAGCCGGGCGCCGGCCCGCGCGGCCATCGCCAGGCCGTCGCCGGTCGCCTCGGGCGGATTGGTCGTGTGGAGATAGAGCCGGCCCAGGCCTCCCGTGGCCAGCACCACGGCCGGGGCCAGATGGAGCACGCGCCCGCCGTCGGCATGGACGGCCAGCACCCCGGCCACTCGCGGGCCGTCGAGGACCAGATCGACGGCGAAGGCGCCCTCCTCGATCCGGATCTCCGCCGCCTGCCGCACGGCTGCGGACAGCGCGCGCACGATCTCGGCGCCCGTGGCATCGCGCGCATGGAGGATCCGCCGCCGGCCATGCGCCGCTTCCCGCCCGAGGGCGAGCCGCCCCGCGCCATCGCGGTCGAAGCGTGCTCCCAGCGCGAGCAGGGTCTGGAGGCGCCGCGGCCCCTCGCCGGTCAGCAGGGCCACCACCTCCGGATCGTTCAACCCTGCGCCGGCCGCGAGCGTATCGGCCGCGTGGAGAGCCGGGGAGTCGTCCGCGCCCACGGCGGCGGCGATGCCTCCCTGCGCCCAGGGGCTCGACCCGCTGACGAGCCCGCACTTGGTGAGCAGGGTCACCCGCCGCGGCGCGCAGCCGAGCGCCGCCGTCAGGCCGGCCACGCCGCTGCCCACGACCAGGACCTCGGAACGGGCGACGCCGTCGAACCGGTTGCCCCGAAGCTCCATCCAACGCTCGATCATTTTCCTTCCCTCCGGCCCACGGCCAGCATCCTCTCGACCGCGCGGCGGGCCCGGCCGGCCACCTCGGGATCGACCACGACCTCGTGCTGTATCGTCTCCAGCGAGCGGAGAATCCTGGGGAGGCTGATGCGCTTCATGTGGGGGCAGAGGTTGCAGGGGCGGACGAACTCGACGTCCGGAAACTCCACCGCCACGTTGTCGCTCATCGAGCACTCGGTGACCATCACCACCCGGCGCGGGCGCGACTCGCCCACGTGGCGGATCATCGCCGCCGTCGAGCCCACGAAGTCGGCCTCGGCGAGGACATCCGGCGGGCACTCGGGATGGGCCAGGATCTGCACGTCCGCCTGCCCGGCGCGGTAGGCCCGGAGCTCTCCGCCCGTGAAGCGCTCGTGCACTTCGCAGTGCCCCTTCCAGAGGATCACCTCGACATCGGTCTGCGAGGCCACGTACTTCCCCAGATACTCGTCGGGCAGGAAGATCACCCGGTCGACGCCGAGCGACTCGACGACCGCCACGGCATTGGCCGAGGTGCAGCAAACGTCCGACTCGGCTTTGACCTCGGCCGAGGTGTTGACGTAGGTGACCACCGGCACGCCCGGCCAGCGCTCGCGTAGGAGACGGATGTCGGCCGCGGTGATCGAGGCGGCGAGCGAGCACCCGGCCTGGAGGTCGGGGATGAGGACCGTCTTCTCCGGCGACAGGATCTTCGCCGTCTCGGCCATGAAATGGACGCCGGCCAGGACGATGACGTCCGCGTCCACCTTGGCGCCATGCTGCGCCAGCGCGAGCGAGTCGCCGGTGAAGTCGGCGACGCCGTGGAAGATCTCCGGCGTCTGGTAGTTATGGGCCAGGACGACCGCGTTGCGCTCCCGCTTGAGCTGCTGGATGGCGGCCACATAGGGCGCGTGCACCGCCCATTCGACGTCGGGAATGACCGAGCGGACCCGGTCGCGGATCGGAGCGGTGAGGCTCGCGATCTCAGGGGTGTAGGCCAAAGTCCGCGCAACTTCGAGGCTCATTCAATCCCCCTATCTGACTATGCTCTACGTGAGCATATCGGGTGCCCAAGAAAGGGCCGGCTCATCACCGGCCATCGTTAGACTACAACTGAGCATATCCCCTGTCAATTCCCCCACCCTCCTTGAAGTCCTTTGCTACACCCGCCGCGCGTGGGGCAGCCCTACGCCGGGCGCCGGGCGCTCGCGCAGGACCTCGCGGCGGAAGACGAACAGCTCGGCGGGGCGCCCGCCGGTCTGGGCGTCGACCTTGCCGGTCCCTTCGACCAGACCGGCGTTCTCGACCAGGCGGCGAAAGTTCTGCTTGTGGAGACGCACGCCGGCGAGCGCCTCGACCACCCGCTGGAGCTGCAGCAGCGTGAAGGCGGGCGGCAGGAGCTCGAAGACCACCGGGCGGTACTTGAGCTTGCCGCGCAGCCGGCCGAGGGCGGTGGCGAGGAGGCGCCGGTGGTCGACCGCCATGGGGCGCCCGGGCAGCGGCTCGGGCCGGCGCCCGGGGGGGACCGGCCGCGCCTCCTCCCCGGGCAGGCCGGCGAGGTCCTCGCGGTCGCGCCAGGCCTCGGGGACCAGATAGGCCTCGTAGAGGAGCTCGTAGCGCTCCAGGACCCTCTCGCCGTCCCACGGCGCGCCGCCCAAGCCGAAGACGATGTCGGTGCGCTCGCGGCGCTCCTGGCGGGTCGACAGATCGGGCGCGCTGCCGGCCCAGGCGGCGAGGGCGGGAGCGATCGTCCCGTCGATCAGGTCGGGCCGGCCGGAGCGCCAGTCCTCCCAGGGGAAGAATTCGTACCAGCCGCGCCAGCGCGCCGCGACGCCCACCGAGGTCTCGCGCACCAGGGCGAGGTAGGCGACCGAGACCTCGCGCAGGCCGCGGCGCCGGGCGCGGGGAGCGCGGTCGCGGTCGCCGAAGGTGTAGAGCTGCTCGACGTAGCCCAGCGGGAGGCCGGTCTGCTCGTGGACCCAGCGGCGCAGGCCGCGGTCGAGGGTGCGGTCGTGCTCCGGATCGAGCGGACCGAACGGGAGCGCCTCCTCGGCCGGGTCTCCCTGCTCGGAGGCGCGCGGAAGCACCGTCAGGATCCGCGGCACCTCCTCGGTCACCGCCACGATCACCGCGTTGAGGCCGATGGAGACGCGGGGCTGCAAGCTCACCCCGCCGCGGCACGCCGGAGCACCGGAGCCGCGGCGACCAGCTCGCGGTCGAAGATCTCGCCGAAGATCCCCGCACAGAACGCGGCGACCTCCGGAAGAGCCGGAGCCCGGCCGGCGAGCCGCTCGATCGAGGTGAGGCCGATGCCGCGCAGCCCGCAGGGGATGATCCCGGAGAAGTCGGCCAGGTCGGTCGCCACATTGAGCGCGAAGCCATGGGTGGTGACCCAGCGGGAGAGGTGGACACCAATCGAGGCGATCTTGTCCTCCCCCGCCCAGACCCCCACGAAGGCCTGCCCGTCGCGGGCCTCGGCGCGCACCCCGTACACGGCGAGGGTGCGGATCAGTACTTCCTGGAGATCGCGCACGTAGCGGCGGACGTCGCGCCGGTCCGGGCTCAGGTTGAGGATGGGATAGCCGACCAGCTGACCCGGCCCGTGGTAGGTGACCTGGCCGCCGCGATCGCACTCCGCGACCTCGATGCCGCGCGCCGCGAGCCACTCCGGCCCGGCCAGGATGTCCGCCGCGCTGGCATTGCGGCCGAGCGTGTAGACCGGCGGATGCTCGAGCAGCAGCAGGTGCTCCGGCCCGCTGCCGCGCTTGACCCCCTCGCGCACGGCGAGCTGCAGCTCGACAGCTTCCTGATAAGGAATACGGCCGAGGAAGTCCCAGTGAAGAGGGCGGCGTGCGCTGTACACGCCGCCATTGTAGCCGGCTTTGGGCCGCGGCTCAGTTGGCCACCGCGGCCCCGGCCGGCGAGGCCGCGCACTGGTCCTTCTGGAGATCGGCGGGCACGAAGCCGAGCGTCGCGAGCGCCGCGTCCGCGGGATCGGCCACGACACCGTTCCAGCACAGCACGTCGTAGCACCCGCAGGGACCTCCGTAGTTGCCACATCCTGCGTTGGGATCACCGTTGACCCAGACACAGCGCTCGCAGCCAGGTGTCACCTCCATGCAGATGTCGCCGCACGCGGAAGCAGCCTGGGGCAGGCAGAGGGCGGCCAGCAGGGCCAGGGAGGCGAAGAGAGGCCAGCGGCTCCTGATGCTCGTCGGTCGGTCCATAGGGTCCTCCTTCAGAGATCCCTCCGGCTTCCAACGCCAGAGGTGTTTCTAAATCAAAGGTGCGATGGACATGGATTGCCGCGCCGCCTGCTGTAAGATACCCGCCACTCGGCGGGGAGGGGGTCCATGGAAAAAGTCGTCACAGCCATCCTCGGTGGCGGCGCGGGGACGCGCCTCTGGCCGCTGACCCGTCACCGGGCGAAGCCGGCCGTCCCCATCGGCGGCAAGTTCCGGCTGATCGACATCCCGATCAGCAACAGCCTGCACGCCAACATCGACCGCATCTTCGTCATCACCCAGTTCAACAGCGCGAGCCTGCACCGGCACATCAACCAGACCTACCGCTTCAGCGTCTTTTCGAACGGCTACGTCAACATCCTCGCCGCCGAGCTGACGGCCGAGCGCAAGGATTGGTACCTGGGCACCGCCGACGCCGTCCGGCAGTGCCTGCCGCGGCTGCTGGAGCCCGATCCGCCCGAGGTGCTCATCCTGTCGGGCGACCAGCTCTACCTGATGAACATCGCCGAGCTCGTCCAGACCCACCGTGCGCGCGGAGCCGACCTGACGATCGCGGTCAAGCCGGTCAGCCGTGCCGAGGCCTCGGCGTTCGGCATCCTGCGCCTCGACCCTTCAGGCCGCATCACGGAATTCCACGAGAAGCCCAAGCAGGCCGAAGAGCTCGACCTTCTCGCCCTGGACGAGCGGACGCAGGCCGGCCTCGGCTTCCCGGCACCCCCCGGGTCCTACCTGGCGAGCATGGGCATCTACATCTTCCGGCAGGAGGTGCTCAAGGAGCTCCTGATCGGCAGCTCCACGCTCGACTTCGGCCGCGAGGTCATCCCCCAGGCGCTGGGGCAATACCGGGTCTTCGCCTATCCCTACGGCGGCTACTGGACCGACATCGGAACCATCCCGAGCTTCCACCAGGCCAACCTGGATCTCACGCTGCCGCTGCCGCCGCTCAACCTCTACGACCCGGAGCTGCGGATCTTCACCCATCCGCGCTTCCTGCCCGGCACCAAGGTCAACGAGTGCTACGTGCGGTTCTCGGTCCTCAGCGAGGGGAGCATCCTGTCGGCCAGCCGCATCTCGGATTCGATCATCGGCGTCCGCTCCGTGGTCCGTCCCGGCTCGGTCCTCGAGCGCACCGTGATGATGGGCGCCGACACCTGGGAGCCGGACGGAGCCGACCCGGTCCCCCGGGGCGTCGGGCACGACTGCCACATCCGCAACGCCATCATCGACTTCAACGCGCGGATCGGCGACGGCTGCAAGCTGCTCAACGCCGACGGCGTCGAGAACGCCGACGGGGAGGACTGGTGTATCCGCGACGGGATCATCGTCGTGCCCAAGAACGCCGTGATCCCGCCCGGGACGGTGATCTGACCGTGCCTCCCCTGCCGCTGAAGGTCTGCCAGGTCGCCGCCGAGGCGACGCCGTTCGCCAAGACCGGCGGTCTCGGAGACGTGGTCGCCGGTCTGTCGCGCCAGCTCGTCCGCGAGGGGCACGACGTGCGGATCTTCCTCCCCTTCTACGGCCATCTGGCCCGCCAGGCGGACGGCTTCGCCCCGGTCGAGAGCCTGCGCGGGATCTCCCTCTGGATGGGGTCCCGCCATTTCGAGCTCTCCGTCCTCACCCGCAAGCTGCCGGACAGCCAGGTCGACCTCTATTTTCTGGTCTGCCCCGAGCTCTACGCGCCCGAGGGGATCTACCACGGCGACGCGGTGGATGCCCTCCGCTTCGCCGTGCTGACGCGCGGGGCCCTGGAGTGCTGCCAGCGGCTGGCCTGGCCGCCGGACGTCCTGCACGTCCACGACTGGCACACCTCGCTGGGCCCGCTCTACCTCAAGACCCACTACGCCTGGGACCGCCTGTTCGACTGCACGCGCTCGGTGCTGACCATCCACAACCAGGGGTTCCAGGGGATCGTGGACCGCGACCAACTGGAAGTCCTGGGGCTCGCCAGATACGCCTTCTGGCTCGACGCCGCGGACCTCCAGGCCCATCACGTCAATTTTCTGAAGACCGGCATGCTCCACGCCGACGCCGTCACCGCGGTCAGCCGCACCTACGCGGCCGAGATCCAGACCGCGGAGCAGGGGTTCGGTCTCGACTGGCTGCTGCGCGCCCGCTCCCCCCGTCTCTTCGGCATCGTCAACGGCGCCGACTACGGCGAATGGAATCCGGAGGACGACCCCCACCTCCCGCACCACTATTCAGCGGACGACCTCTCCGGCAAGCGCGAGATGAAACGCGCCCTTCTCCGCGAAGCAGGGTTGGACACCGAGACCGACGCCCCGATGATCGGGATCGTCTCGCGGCTGACCGCCCAGAAGGGGTTCGACCTCTGCTTCGAAGGCCTGCCGGCGCTCTTCGCACGGAGGGACTTCCGGCTGCTGGTGCTGGGCAGCGGCGAGCCCCGTTACGAGGACTTCTTCCAGTGGCTGCAGTGGCGTTTCGCCGGACGGGCCTGGTTCTACCGCGGCTATAACGTCCAGCTCTCGCACTGGATAGAAGCCGGCGCCGACCTCTTCCTGATGCCCTCGCGTTACGAGCCCTGCGGCCTGAACCAGATCTACAGCCTGCGCTACGGCACCCCCCCGGTGGTCCGGCGCACCGGCGGCCTGGCCGACACCGTAGAGCCCTGGGATCCGGAAACGAAAACCGGCACCGGATTCGTCTTCGACCACTTCACCACCGAAGGCCTGGTCTGGGCGCTCGACCAGGCCCTCGACGCCTATGAAGACCAGGACGGCTGGCGGAAGCTGATGCTCAATGGAATGGCGAAGGACTACTCGTGGGAGGTGCAGGCGCGGGAGTATGTCGAGCTGTACCGGCGGTTCGTGGGGTAGGTCCGGTTGCCAAGGGTCGGTTCTACCCCGATAATCGACCACGGAACGAGAGATCGCGAGAGCACCCAATGGCCACGATCAGCTACGAGATGCCGCCGAGCGCCTTCGCCACGCTCCACCTGTCCCCCAAGGAATTCACGCAGGAGATGCGGATTGCGGCCTGCGTTCAGTGGTATGCGCAGGGCCGTGTCTCCCAGGAGCGGGCTGCCGAGATCGCCGGCCTGAGCCGTGCCGAGTTTCTCGAGGAGCTCTTTCGGCGGAGAGTCCCCGCGTGCCAGGTGACTCTGGAGGAGCTCATCGAAGAGATCGAGCATGAGTAGGGTGTGGGTGGTCAACGCCTCACCCCTGATTCTCCTCGGCAAGATCGGCCACGTCGCCCTCCTCAGCGAGCTCTCGGACGAGCTCATCGTGCCGGCCGTGGTCGCCCGCGAGGTTGAAGCGAAGCCAGAGGGCAAGCGCGTCGTGTCGGAAGTCGCCTCCCTCCCTGCTGTACGTTTCGCAACCGAGATCGCCACGTCATCAGAGCTCGCGGTCTGGAATCTCGGGCAAGGAGAGTCTCAGGTCCTCGCCCTCGCGGGGGTCTCCCCACACAGCCGTGCTGTTCTCGATGACCTGGAAGCACGCCGCTGCGCTCAATCGCTCGGGTTGCCCTTGATCGGCACCCTCGGAGTCGTCATGCGCGCCAAGCGCCAAGGCGTGATCGAGATGGCTCGCCCCGTCATCGAACACCTCCGCAGAGTGGGGTTGTACGCCTCGGACTCGCTCATCGAGCGAGCCTTGGCTCATCTTGGTGAGTAACGTGGCCGCGATACGGCTTCTGCAAAGTCCCTCAGGAATAGTTCAGCATGGCGGGCGGAGCGCGTGGATCAAGACACGATAGTCGAAGCTTCCTGTGCTGGCCGGCCTTATCTTGCAACCTCGCAAATTGAAAGCTCGACTTTCAATATGCAGGGTTACCTTCCTAGGGCTGTTCAGGCCCAGATCGATGCGCGATTGACGGATTTCCCGGTCGTCGCGGTCCTGGGACCTCGGCAGTGCGGCAAGACAACGCTGATTCGCGAGACCGTCGGCCGTCTTAGGCCGCCGGAGGAGGCGCCGAAGTGATCGACGCATTCGGCCAGATTTCAGCAACGCGATCTATTGGTGGAGAAGGATCTATCACATGGACTTCGCGCAAATGGCGGCCGGCTACGCGTAGCAACTCACGCACCGCTTGATCGTGTGGGTTGAAGGAGAAGCCAAAAACAACAAGACGCCGGGCTCGTTGCAGAATCTCGGCTGCCGCCTCCCAGACTGGAGTCAACTCGCAAGGCGGCGTCTTCTCTGGTCCTGGTGCCACAATCAGCGCATTACCTGTCAACCCACGTCGTCCATCGGTGTATCTGAATTGTCTGTCCCACGAGATACTTCCGTGCAGTTTTGCGAGCGTGACGGTGCCCTGTAAAAGCACAGGACCCGGACGTCGAGGGTGGGCTCCGGGCCCAGCCAATACCTCACCTACCTCTCCATAGTTGAAACGACGACTACCGAGAGCGTACTCCACCAGTAGATCATAGTTCGTTGTGACGATTCCACCCAACTGATCCAACAGGAACGCATTGAGGAGCTGTCGCGCCACAGAAACCCCGGGCAACGAGTCTTTGTATGTCTCGTCAATTTGGAGAATTCGCCGCTTTCTTTGCTGGTACCAGATGAAGGGTTCCGATAATCGGCGCGTTATATACCATGACAGGCAGTCACGCTCGCGAATACTTCCTGTCAATAGAACGTGGGCGACAAACTCCTCGGCATACCCGGTAGGATGAGCTGCGTCCCACGCATCCTTCCCGCGCTGTACGACAATCAATTTCCTCTGGTCGGTTACCGAGGCGCTGAGTTTAAAGTCGAACAGTTCAGCGGCAACAGGGACGTTCGCCGCCCACTTGGAAAAGCCCGCGCCAAGCAAGAGAGCTGCTTCTAGTTTCACCACAGGATTAGCCTGGCCAACCGCCTGGGCCCTGTCCGGCTGCTTGGAGGTCGATGGCCTGTCGTGTAAGCATCTCGGGGCGCAGCGCCGGGTTGCCTCGATGCCCTTTCGGATCAGCCGGTTGTTTTTGAGCGTAGGGGATTTGCGCAGGTGCGTCAATGATATCGCCAGGAGCGTATAAGCGTCGTTCCTCCGTGCGAAGCCGAGCCTTCAGCAGCCCCGAAGGGGCGACATCATAAAGGAAAGGACGCCGCTCAACGATCCTCAGCCCCGAAGGGGCGCCAGCAGACCGTCGCCGCAGCCGCACCCATCTCCTTGACACCACAGGATCCTTGTCGACCGAGCGCGGTCTGCTGGCGCCCCTTCGGGGCTCTGGCTGTCGGGGGCCTCACAACCTGGGGCTATGCTGGCGCCCCTTCGGGGCTACCTCAACCGCGCCTCACCGGAGACTTTGACGGAGCCCTGCCATTCGGCCCAACTGTCTTGATGTTACCGGCGGGACGCCGGCGATCCCAGGGGCGCGCTCCGGTACCCTGGTGAGAGACGGGGAGAGACTCTGCTTGCAGCAGCGATCGCAAAGCTCTCGGAGCACGGTCATTCCTGACCTCGCCTCAGGCGCAGGAGTACATCGAGCCGGCGGTTCGCGAAGTGAGCGCTATTCGCGGAAGATGTCCGCGACCGGCAGGGAGAACCCAGGAAGGATTTCCTCGTCCCTGAGGATGTCGCCCTCCTCGAACCGCTCGACCTCGGTCAATGAGCGGTAGGCGAAGATACTGCGGAGCTCGGGATCGACCAGCCACACCCGATCGACGCCCGCAGCGAGGTAGTCGGCCAGCTTTCCCATGACATAGCACCAGAGGTCGTCTTCCGGCGAGAGGATCTCAACCACGAGCTCGGGTGCGATGTCGAGGTATCCAGCCGGATCACGGCGAGCCCATCGTTCTCGCGAGATGAACACGAGATCCGCGGCGCGCACGGTGTCTGGGTGACGCCGCGTCACAACTCCGACTCTGCCTATCCCGACCTGTGCAAGGCCGCTCTTGTCGGCATAGTCGCCGAGCGGGACAGTGATCTCAGTCAACAGGCGCCCGTGCGGAACCGTGTTGTAGCGTAGCCGGACAACCCTGCCTTTCACCAGCTCGCACGGCTCCAGCTCGGGGTGCCGGGGCAGTTCCTCGGCAGTCATCAGTTGTTCCTGAAGCGGGGATGAATCCATCGAGGACCACACTAGTCCTCCCCGGCGGGTCGCGTCAAGACGCGACAGCCGAAGCTCCTGTGTGGCCCGGCGTCACCCCTGCAACCCCGCAAATTGAAAGCTGGACTTTCAAAATGCGGGGTTACGTCCCATGAGGGAGAGCGCGATGAGAGGCGTCGTATTGACCACGACGATCCCTCCCGGGGTGAGCCTCGTCGACGAGCTGATCGCGGAACGACGTGCCGAGACCCGCCGGGAGGAGGCGGGCTCGGCTGAACGGCGAGGTTACCGCAAGCGGGGTAGGCCAGGACTCAACCGGCCGAGTTGACGGCGAACCGGCCGATCTCACCGCTGTACGCGGACGAATAGCCGTGAACAGCCCGAGTTAACCGCTATTCGGGGGCGATTAGCCGCTAACCGGCCGCGTTGACCGCTATTCGCTGCCGTTTAGCCGTTAACAGCCCGAGTTAACGGCTATCTCGGACGAGTTAACCGTTAACCGGCCGAGTTAGCCGCTATTCGCAGGCGATTAGCCGTTAACAGCCCGAGTTAGCGCCTAACCGGGGCCGCTCACGCGTACGGATCGAGCTCCGTCCAGGTGTCCTCTTCGAGCGTCCGTTTGAGCTCCAGCATGAAGCGGTCGGCGTCGGCTCCGTCGACCAGGCGGTGATCGTAGGAGATGCCGAAGTAGCACATGGTCTTGATCGCGATCGTGTCGTTGCCGTCCGCGTCCGTGACCACGACCGGACGCTTCTCGACGACTCCGACGCCCAGGATCGCCACCTGCGGCTGGTTGATCACCGGCGTGCCGAAGAGGCTGCCGAAGACGCCCGGGTTGGTGATCGTGAAGGTGCCGCCCTGGACCTCCTCGGGCTTGAGCTTCTTGTTGCGCGCCCGGTCGGCCAGGTCGTTCGCCGCCTTCGCGAGGCCCACCACGTTGAGCTGGTCGGCGTTCTTGATCACCGGCACGATCAGGCCGTGCCCGAGGTCCACCGCCATGCCCAGGTTGATGTTCTTCTTGTAGACGATGTTCGTGCCGTCGATCGCGGCGTTCACCTTCTTGTACTTCTTGAGGCCGTTGACCACCGCCTTGAAGATGAACGGCATGAAGGTGAGCTTGGTCCCTTCCTTCTTGAAGAAGCCGTCCTTCGCTTTGTTCCGGGCGCGCGCCACCTTCGACATGTCGAACTCGAAGACGGTGGTGACGTGCGCCGAGGTGGCCTTCGAGTAGACCATGTGGGCCGCCGTGAGCTGGCGGATCTTCGACATCGGCTCGATCTCGACGTCCTCGCCCTCGGTGTAGGCGGGCACGTGGAAGCCCGGAGGCGTCGGCCGCTGCGCAGCCGGAGCCGCCGCGGCGGCCGGGGCTGGAGCGGGCGCCGGTGCCGGAGCGGCCGGCCGGGGCGCGGCGGGTACCGGAGCGGCGGCTTCCGGAGCGGCTTTGCGCTGCTCGACGTAGCCGAGGATGTCCTCCTTGGTCACCCGTCCCTGAGCGCCGGTGCCCTGGACCTGCTCCAGGTCGATCCCCTCCTGGGCCGCGATGTTGCGGACGAGCGGGCTGGAGAACTTCCGCAGCCGCTCCTCTTCACCGGCCGGAGCGGCGGCAGGCGCGGCAGCTGGGGCCGCCTTGGGCTGCGGGGCCGGTTCGGGTGAGGCCACGGCGGGCGCCGGCTCCTGCGGGGGCTCCTGGCGGGCCGTCTCCTCCGCCTTCACCTCCTCCGTCGACGGCTTGGGCGCCGGCGCTTCGGCGGCGACCGGCGAAGGTGCGGCCGCCGTCGCTCCGGCGCCGCCACCGGCACCGGCCCCTGCGCCCTCTCCGGCTTCGCCGATCAGAGCCACGACCTGGTTCACCGGCACCGTCTCGTTCTCCTTGTGCCGGACCTCGAGCAGCACGCCCGCGGCCGGGCTGGGGATCTCCGCGTCGACCTTGTCGGTCGAAATCTCGAACAGCGGCTGGTCGCGCTCGACGCGGTCGCCTACCTTCACCAGCCAGCGGGTGATCGTTCCCTCGGCAATCGACTCGCCCATCTGGGGCATCACGACTTCAGTAGCCATAGGCTCTTGCTCCCGTCTCCGATGCTTCGATTTCTCAGTCAGTAGCTGGCCAGCTCCCGCACCTTGGCGACGAGCTTGTCCACGTTGGGCAGATACGCCTCCTCGAGCGTGGGGCTGTAGGGAACCGGGGTGTCCGGGCAGCAGAGCCGGGCGACCGGCCCGTCCAGCCACGCGAAGGCGTGCTCGGCGATGCGCGCCGCCACCTCGCCGGCGACCGAGCCCGTCGACTGCTCTTCCGAGAGGACGAGCGCCCGGCTGGTCTTCCGTACCGAGGCGAGGATGGCTTCCTGGTCCAGAGGCTTCAAGGTCCGCAGGTCGAGGACTTCGAGGGCGATCCCGTCCGCTTCGAGGCGCCCGGCGGCCTCCAGCGCCACCTGAAGCATAGCACCCCAGGTGACGACCGACAGGTCGCGCCCCTCCCGCACCAGCCGCGCCTGCCCCAGAGGCACCCGGAAGCCCGGCTCTGGCAGGTCGTCCTTGAGCCGGCGGTAGAGGAACTTGTGCTCGAAGTAGAGGACCGGGTTGGGGTCGTGGATCGCCGCGCGCAGCAGGCCGTAGGCGTCGGCCACGGTGCCGGGCGCCACGATCTTCAGGCCCGGCGCGCGCTGGAAATATCCCTCCGGGTTCTCGCTGTGGTACGCCGAGCCGTGGACGCCGCCCCCCGCCGGGCCGCGTACCACCAGGGGCACGGACTGTCCCCAGCGGTAGTGGGTCTTCGCCGCGCCGTTCACGATCTGGTTGAAGCCGCAGGCGATGAAGTCGATGAACTGCATCTCGACGACCGGCAGCATCCCCAGCATCGCGGCGCCGATCGCGCAGCCGATCATCGCCGACTCGCTGATCGGCGTGTCGATGATCCGCTCCGGCCCGAAGCGGTCGAGCAGCCCGGCGGTGACCCGGAAGGCGCCGCCGTAGGTGCCGATGTCCTGGCCGAGCATGAAGACGCGCTCGTCGGTCTCCATCTCCTGCCAGAGGGCCTGGCGGATGGCTTCGAGGTAGGTGACCGGCTCGGACATATCAGATCACCCCCTCGGCGTAGACGCCTTCGAAGGCGCGCTCAGGGGGAGGCAGCGGCGAGGCGAGCGCCAGGTCGACCTCGCGGCTCAGCTCCTCGTCGATCTCCGCCGCGGTCTGCCGCAGCTCGTCCTCGCCGGCCAGGCCGTTGGTCAGCAGGTAGCGCTCGAAGCGCTCGATCGGGTCCTTCCGCTTCCACTCCTCGAAGTGCTCTGGGGGGACGTAGCCCGCGTCGTCGTGCTCGGCGTGACCCTTCATGCGGAAGGTCTTGGCCTCGACGAGCGTCGGACCGCCGCCGCCGCGCGCCCGCTCGACCGCCCGGCGGGTCGCCTCGTAGACGGCGAGGACGTCGTTGCCGTCGACCATCTCGCCCGCGATGCCGTAGGAGGCGGCGCGGACCACGATGTCTTTGATCCGCATCTGGCGCGCGGTGGGCGTCGAGTAGGCCCAGCCGTTGTTCTCGGCGATGAGGACGAACGGCACGTTGAGCACGGCGGCGAGGTTGAGCCCCTCGTGGAAGTCGCCCGTCGAGGTGCCGCCGTCGCCGATCCAGGTCAGGGCCACCGCGTCCTTCTTCTGCATCCGCGCGGCGAGGGCGATGCCGGTCATCACCGGGATGAGGGCGCCGAGCATCGAGATCGGCGCGACCAGGCCGCGCGCGAGGTCGCCGAAATGGGTATTGCAGTCCTTGCCGCCGGTCGGGCTGTCGCTCTTCGCCATGTACTGCATCATGACCTCGCGCGGCTTGATGCCGCGGACCAGCATGGCGCCCAGGTTGCGGATCAGGGGGCCGATGAAGTCCTGCGGCGCGAGCGCGTAGGCGCTCCCCACCGAGGTCGCCTCCTGGCCGCGGCTGGAGTAGAGACCGCCTACCACCTTGCCCTGCCGGTAGAGGTTGCCCAACCGGTCCTCGGTCATGCGGTTGAGCTTCATGAAGCGGTAAAGCTCCAGCTGGCGCTCCCGCGGCAGCTCGGTCCGCGCCAGCTTCTCGGTCTCCTTGACCTCGGGATAGAGGGGACCCCAGTTCTTGCCCAACTTCGCCATAGGGTGTACCTAGATATGAATGGCCGCGCCGGCCGCGGCGTGGGCCGCCTCCATGACCGCTTCCGACAGAGTCGGATGGGCATGGATCGTCCGGATCAGCTCTTCGTTCGTCCCTTCCAGCTGCAACACCGCGCAGGCCTCCGCGATCAGGTCCGTGGCGCTCGGTCCGATGATGTGGACCCCCAGCACCTCGTCGTACTTGGCCTCGCGGACGATCTTCACCAATCCGACGTTTTTTCCCAGGATCTTCGCCTTGCCGAGCGCGGCGAAGGGGAACTTGCCGATCTTGACGTCGTACCCCCGCTCGCGCGCCTTGGCCTCGGTCAGCCCGACGCTCCCCACCTCGGGCTCGCAGTAGGTGCAGGACGGCACCCGCTCGTAGTTGAGCGGCTTCGCGTGCTGCCCCGCCATGTGCTCCACCGCGAGGATCCCCTCGGCCGAGGCCACGTGGGCCAGCCAGGGGGTGTTGACCACGTCGCCGATCGCATAGATGTGCGGCACCGCGGTCTGCATGAGGCCGTTGACCTTGACGTAGCCGCGCTCCAACTCGATCCCCAGGGCCTCCAGGCCGAGATTCTCGGTGACCGGCCGGCGGCCGATCGCGGAGAGCAGGAGCTCGGCCTCGACCGTCTCGGTCTTGCCGTTCCTCTCCACCTCCAGCCGGATGCCGTTCTCGTTGGGCTCGCAGCGGGTCATCTTCGTACCCGCCATCACTTTGAGGCCGCGGCGGCGCAGCGCCTTTTCGAGCTCGGCCGAGACCTCCTCGTCCTCGATCGGCAGGATGCGCGGCAGCATCTCGATCAAGGTCACCTGGGAGCCGAACGAGTGGAAGATCGAGGCGAACTCGGTGCCCACGGCGCCGGCGCCGAGCACGGCCAGCGACTTGGGCACCCGCTCCAGCTCCAGGATGTGGTCCGAGTTGAGCACCCGCTGGCCGTCCGCCGGGGCGCTCCCGATGTCGCGCGGCACCGAGCCGGTGGCGATCATGATGAAGCGGGCGCCGTAGCTCTGCGCCCCTTCCGGCCCTTCGACGGTCACCTCGTTGGCGCCGGCCAGACGGCCGAGGCCATGCAGCCAGGTGACCTTGTTCTTCTTGAACAGCCCTTCGATGCCCCGGGCATTCGAATCGACGACCTTGCGCTTGCGCTCGTGCGCCTTGGGCACGTCGAGGCTCGGCTCGCCGACCTGGATGCCGAGGCTGCCGGCTTCGCGGATCTCGTCGAGCACGGCGGCGGTGTGCAGCAGGGCCTTGGTCGGGATGCAGCCGCGGTGGAGACAGGTCCCGCCGAGCTTGGGGTCCTTCTCCACCACCGCGGTCTTGAGGCCGAGCTGGCCGGCGCGGATCCCCGCGACGTAGCCGCCGGGGCCGCTGCCGATGATGATCAGGTCGAGCTCTTCTCGCGCCATCGGATCTCCGATATTTTCAATTTCAGACAGGCACAGCTTGATAACGGCCCGGTTTTTCCTCGACGAGGCGCCCGAACGGGACCTCCGGGTCGTGCTCGAACACGCACAGCCAACCACCCTCGGCCGCCTGCGGCAGCCACTTCTTCTTGTTCTCCAGGGTGATCAGCGGATAGAGGTCATAGCTCATGATCCAGGGGTACGGCACATGGGCCGCGGTCGGCACCAGGTCGGCCCAGAAGACGCCCTTCCGGTCGCTCCCCCCATCGAGGAGAACAATGCACATGTCGTGATTGTGCCCGGGCGTGCGGACGGCTTTGACGCCGAGGATGGGCTCGGCCTCCTCGCTGAACAGCTCGACGACGCCGGCCTCGAAGAGAGGCTCCCAATTGACGGGAAAGTAGCTCGCCCGGTCGCGCTCGTTGGGGTGCCGCGCGTGCTCCACCTCGCCGCTCTGCAGCCAGTAACGGGCCTTGGAAAAGGTGGGGACCGCCTTGTCCCCCTCCCGGCGCGTGTTCCAGCCGCAATGGTCGAAGTGGAGGTGGGAGAGAAGGACGTGGGTGACGTCCTCCAGCTGATATCCCGCATTGCGGATCGACTCCGGGAGGCGCGTCGCTCCGGCGAGGCCGTAGTTGTCGAGAAACCGGGCGTCGTGCTTGTCGCCGATCCCGGTGTCGATCAGCAGGAGGTCGGCGCCGCGCTCCACCAGCAGGCAGTTGGTGCCCATGCGGATGCGGTTGCGCTCGTCCGGCGGCTTTTCCTTCTCCCACAGGCTCCGGGGCACCACGCCGAACATGGCTCCACCATCCAGGCGGAACTCCCCATCGCTGACCACCGTCAGCCTGAAATCCCCCAGCTCCATCACGGGGTGGATCTATATCACGACGGCTGGTAGGAAAGAGAAAAGGCCCCCCGAAGGGAGCCTTCCTCTTCTTCTTTCTTCTGTCTTTGCTTTGCACCCCTCTCCCGCTTCGCGGGGGAGGGGCCGGGGGAGGGGGCCTTACGGCCTGTCGAGCGTGACGACCGGCGAGGTCCAGGTCTCCCAGTGCGCGGGGTTGTTGGGATCCCCCAGCGCCTTCAGGGCCTTGACCACGATCCTGTACTGCCCGTCCGGAACCTCCTTGACCATCAGGTGGTTGCCGTTGCTGTGCAGGCGCGTGCCGTCCCAGGCGAAGGCGAAGAAGCTGGTCGCCGAGCTGTTGCGCGGCAGGTAGTCCTCGTCCTCGAAATTGTTGAAGACCGGGTGGACCGGCTGTCCCGTGACCGCATCCACGATCTGCATCTCCAGGTGCTGCACCTGGTGATCGAAGTGGACGAGGATGTACGGGATGTCCCCGCCCTGGAGGGTGTAGGTCGCGCCGCCTGGCTGGTTCGCATAGCTGGTGCCCACGGCCTTGGCGAGCCAGGGGAAGCCGTTGGCCGTGGGGACGATCGCCTGGATCGACTGGTAGTCGCCCTTGAAGCCGGCATAGGGGACGCGCACCTCGCGGCCGCCGCCCTGCGGCGTGAGCACGAGATAACCGCCATAGATCGCCTTGTCCGCCAAGCCGGTATTGGGCGAGATCGTCACGCTGATGGTGCCGGTGCCGCCCGCGGGCACGGTCAGCGACGCCGCGCTCCAGGAGACCGTGGCCGGCGCGTTGAAGTAGGCCGGAGTGAAGGTGCCGACGGTCGCCAGGGCCGGCGCGTGGGACAGATCGAAGGTCACGGCGGAGGAACCGTCGTTGGTGATGGTCAGAGTGCGGGTGATCGGGCCGGCCTGGCTCTCACCGAGCGACAGCTTGCCGGGAGCGACGTGCACGGTGCCCTGGATCGCGTCCGCGATCTGCACGATGCCGGCGCCCTGCTTCTGCGTCGCCTCGAGGAAGCCCAGTCCGGGGTTGCCGTTCCACAGGCGCGGCGCGGCGTAGTTCTGGAAGATCGCGTTCACGTCCTCCGCCCGCGTGCCCGGGTGCGCCTCCAGCAGGAGAGCCGCGGCGCCGGCCATGTGCGGCGAAGCCATCGAGGTGCCGCTGATGTTGGCATAGCCGCCCAGCTCGAGCGGATAGGTCGAACGGATCGAGCCGCCCGGAGCGCCGATGTCCGGCTTCAGGCTGAGAGTCGGCGAGATGCCGATCGAGCTGAAGCTGGAGATCAGGTTGGCCGTGGCGTTGGGCGTGGAGATCGTCTGGGTCGTCCAGGTCATGGTCACCGGACCGGAGGCGATGCGGCTGTTGAGCGTCGCGCCGTCCGCCGCGGTGATCGACACCGCCGGAATGGTGATCGGCACCGGACCGGCGACCGTGATGTTCTGAAGACCGGCGGTGTTGTTGTAGATGATCACGCCGATGGCGCCGGCGTTCATGGCATTGACCGTCTTCTCGTGGAAGCCGCAGGTGCCGCGGCGGATCAGCGCCACCTTGCCGGTCAGGCTGCCCGGCGCAGGCGCGACCGCGTTGCAGGCGTCGTTCGGCGTCGCCGTCGTGCCGGTGCGGGCCAGCGGAGCGCTGCCCGAGAGCGGAGCGGGCTGGGCCGCGGTCGCCTGCGAGTAGCCGACCGCCAGGTTGTCCGGCGTGACGGTGAAGACCGGGAGGTTCAAGTGGGTGTTGTCGAAGCTGGCGGTGGCGATCACCTTGTCGCCGACTCCCGGCGCGCTGACCGAATAGGCGCCGTTGGCACCGGAGTTGCCGGCCGAGGTGACGACGACGACTCCCTTCTTGACCAGCCGGTCGGACGCCGCAGCCGTCGGATACTGCGGCCACTGGAACGACGAGCCGATGCTCATGTTCAAGACCTGCGCGCCATCCTTGTAGAGGCGCTCCATGGCGGCCACCATGATGTCGGCCGAGGTGGAGCCCTGACAGCCGAACACCCGGTAGGCGCCGTAGGTCACCCCGGGAGCCACGCCGCGCACGGTTCCATTGGCGCCGATGATCCCCGCCACGTGCGAGCCGTGGCCCGCGCAGTCGTCCGGGATCGCGTCCGGCATCGGGACCGGATTGTAGGTCGCCGAGGTGCTGTCGTTGTTGTAGGCGTCGCCCACGAAGTCCCAGCCCATGGCGACACGGCACCCCGGTCCGAAGCAGCCGCCGAGGTCCGGATGGTCGAAGTCGATGCCGGTGTCCATCACCGCCACCAGCACGCCGTGGCCGGTCAGGCCGAGGCTGCTCTGGGCGATGTCGGCCTGCACCATCGAGAGGGAGGTCGCGAGGTCGAGAGACGAGCCCGGATCCACCTCCTCGGCAGATTCCGGCAGCTGGATCTCGACGACCGGGTAGATGTTCTTGACGCCCGGCAGCTTGGCCAGCTTGGACAGGCCGGTGCCGTCCACTTCGACCGACAGCCCGTTGAACAGGGTGTCGTAGCTGTAGCGCTCCTTGATCTGGACGCCCAGATCCTTGGCACCGTCGCGGAACGCCTTCTTCTCAGAAGCCAGGTTGGCGGCCGTGCCGCCGTCGGTGCTCGGCGGTCCGCTGAGCTCGATGAACCAGGCGGGGATCCGGTCCTGGCCCGAGGCCTGAGCGGTACCCGATTGGGCGTGGGCGGGGCCCGCCATGATCGCCTGGAGGGAGGCGAGCAGGGCCAGGGCAACGAGCAGCAATGAACGTTTCATCTTTGAAGACTCCTCTTCTCAAATTGTTCCAAACAAGGGAAAGGTTGAAGACACCACGACAGCAGAGATTGAACCATGGCGAAGAACGGAGGCACGGCCGGGCAAATTCCCGGACCCGGGGAATGCCTGCCGCAGACCGCGCGTTGGACCTGGGGGGAGCCGGCAACTCTCATCTTGCGAGCCACTTGGACGGCTTGTGACTGCCGGTCACAAGAAGTGATAGACTCGGCGCCCCGGGAGAGGAGCGATCCACACATGAACAAGATGCTCGGAGACAGTTGGGTCACGACGACGTTCGAGACCCTGGAAGATTGGGCGCAGCGCAACTCGTTCTGGCCCTTCCCCTTCGGGACGGCCTGCTGCGCCATCGAGTTCATGGGCACGGTGTCCAGCCATTACGACGTCGCCCGCTTCGGGTCGGAGGTGGTGCGCTTCTCGCCTCGCCAGAGCGACGTGCTGCTGGTCGCCGGCACCATCAACGACAAGATGGCCCCGGTGCTCAAGAAGATCTACGACCAGATGGCCGAGCCCCGCTGGGTCATCTCGATGGGCGCCTGCGCCTGCTCGGGAGGCTTCTACCGGGCCTACCACGTGATGCAGGGGATCGACGAGGTCATCCCCGTGGATGTCTACGTCCCCGGCTGCCCGCCGACCCCGGAGGGGCTGATCTACGGCATCCTCCAGCTCAAGGAAAAAGTCGTCCGCGACCGCAGGAAGCATGCTGCCCGCGTCGTCCAGGGGGAGGGGGAGCAGCAATCCGAACCGGAAAAGGAGACCATCGGTGCCAACGCTGGCTCCGCCAACGCCTGATACAGAGACCAGCCCGGGCCTCGATGCCGTCCGGGCCGGGTTCCCCGAGGGGAGCATCACGCCACAGGAAGGAGCGGCCGGCTGGCCGACCTGGATCGTCCGCCGCGAGGTGCTGGCCGACCTGGCCCGCGCGCTGCGCGACAACCCGGCGACCCAGCTCGACCTGATGGCCGATCTCTTCGGCATCGACTATCCGGACCGCGACGAGCGGTTCGAGGTGGTCTACGACCTCTATTCGATTCCGCGCCACGAGCGCCTGTTCCTCAAGGTCCCGCTGCGCGAGGACGACGCCGTCGTCCCCTCGCTGATCAACGTCTGGAAGGGCGTCGACTGGTTCGAGCGCGAGCTCTTCGACATGTTCGGCATCCGCGTCGAGGGCCACCCCAACCTGCGGCGCATCCTCTGCCACGAGGGCTTCCAGGGACATGCCCTGCGCAAGGACTACGACCCGGCGCGGCGCTGGATCTTGACCGAGGACAAGATCTACAAGCCCCACTTCGACCTCCCTGAAGGGGACGACGATCTCTTCGAGCGGATGACCATCAACATCGGTCCGTCCCATCCTGCGATGCACGGCACCTTCCGCCTGATGGCCGTGCTCGACGGCGAGACGATCATCGCCTCCGAGGTGGAGATCGGCTACCTCCACCGCTGCTTCGAGAAGATGTCGGAAACCCATTCCTGGCAGCAGGTGATCCCCTATACGGACCGCCTGAACTACTGCTCGGCCTTCATCAACAACGTCGGCTACTGCAAGACGGTCGAGAAGATGCTGGGCGTCGAGCCGCCGCCCAAAGCGGTGTGGGCGCGGACGATCCTCTCGGAATTCTCGCGCATCATGGACCACTGCGTCTGCAACGGCACCACCCTGGTGGACGCCGGCGCGCTGACCAACTTCTGGTACATGTTCCAGATCCGCGAGGAGATCTACGGCCTGCTGGAATCGGTCTGCGGCGCCCGCCTGACGGTCTCCGCCTGCCGGATCGGCGGCCTGATCCAGGATCTGCCGCCGGACTTCGAGGCCCGCTGCCGGACCCTCCTCGAGATGATCCCGCCGTTCGTCGAGGACGTCGAGAAGCTGGTCGACCACAACCGGATCTGGCTCGACCGCTCGGTCGGCATCGCCGCCATCTCCGGCGAGGAGGCGGTCAACTGGGGCTGGACCGGACCCTGCCTGCGCGCGAGCGGCGTGGCCTACGATGTCCGCCGCGCCTATCCTTACGACCTCTACGACACGCTCGACTGGGAAGTCCCGGTGCTCTACGGCGGCGACGTCTACGACCGCTATCGCATCCGCATGCTGGAGATCCGCCAGTCGCTCAAGATCATCCGCCAACTGCTGGACCGCGGCATGCCGCAGGGCTCCTACATCGTGGACGACCCGCACGTCGCATTGCCGTCCAAGGAAGCCTGCTACAACCAGATGGAGGCCATGATCTACCACTTCAAGCTGATCATGGACGGCATCCAGGTGCCGGCAGGCGAGGCCTATTCGATGGTCGAGGGGGCGAACGGCGAGCTCGGCTTCTACGCGGTCAGCGACGGCACGGGCAAGCCCTACCGGCTGCACTGCCGGCCGCCCTGTTTCCCGATCTTTTCCACCTTCCCCCGGCTGATCAACGGTGGCTCGCTCTCCGACTCCATCGTGTCCCTGGGCGGATTGAACATCATCGCGGGAGAGCTGGAACGATGAGCCATCCGACGGAGACGCGGCCGTACAAGCAGAGCCTCTACGAGAAGACCTACCTGCCGCTCCTCGGCGGGATGCTGGTCACCATCCGGCACTTCCTGAGGAACCTCCTCGGGCGCGGGAAGATGTACACCATCCAATACCCGGAGGAGCGGCGCAACTACAGCCATAGATTCCGCGGGCACCACATCCTCACCACCCGGCCGGACGGCTCGGTGCGCTGCGTCGCCTGTTTTCTCTGCGCGCAGAACTGCCCGGCCGAGTGCATCCACATCGAGGCGGCCGAGCATCCGGACGTCAACATCGAGAAGTACCCGGTGGTCTACGAGATCGACATGCTGCGCTGCATCTTCTGCGGCTACTGCGTGGACGCCTGCCCGGAAGAGGCCATCATCATGAGCAACAACTACGACATGGCCTACTTCACGCGCGAGCAGTCGATCGTCGGCAAAGAGGGGCTGATGAAGCCGTTCACCTTCGACGAGAGCCAGCTCGGCTACCGGCCGCGCTATCCCGAGGAGGACACCAAGCGCGCCCGCATGCGCCGCGACGCCTTCGACCTCGTCCAGGCGGCCAAGCAGGCCCAGGCAGAGGAAGAGCAGAAGGTGGCGGCGGGGCTGTAGGGCCGGGGAACTGCCACTCGCGATCTCAGGCCTTCTCCTGCAAGCATTCCCCCGCCCGACCTCACCCCCGACCCCTCTCCCATCGCCCCCCCGCCGACCGGGAGAGGGGCGCCCCCACCCACCCAAAAGACGCGCATGCTGAATTTTTGCAGGTCTCCCCCCTCTCCCGGTGGAAGGGGGGGCGATGGGAGAGGGGTCGGGGGTGAGGTCGGGCGGGGGGGAGGCCTCAGCCACCTGGGAGGTTTTTGGCCCCACCCCGGCCCTACCCCACGGCGTGGCTGACAGGCTGCCGGGGCTTTGCTACCATGTCGTTCACATGACCGGGAGCCCACAAACCCCTGTCGGGGGGACGTCGACGTCGAACGCCGGGGCCTGGCATTCCTGCCGGGTCTTTTTCGTTGTACCGTCTGGAAGCCCCAAAAGCGAGAGACATCCATGAGCACCACCGTCGCAGAAAAAGAGAAGCGCGCGATCACCCTCGAGAAGCTGGATGAGGTCGTCATCCGCTTCGCGGGCGACTCGGGGGACGGCATGCAGCTGACCGGAACCCAGTTCACCAACACGTCGGCCCTCTTTGGGAACGACCTGTCGACGCTGCCCGACTTTCCGGCCGAGATCCGCGCTCCCGCCGGGACCCTGCCGGGAGTGTCGGCGTTCCAGGTCCGCATCGCCGACTACGACATCCACACCCCCGGCGACGCCCCGGACGTGCTGGTGGCGATGAACCCGGCGGCGCTCAAGAAGGAGGTCAAGGATCTCAAGCCGAACGGCGTCATCATCGTCGACACCGACGAGTTCAACCAGCGGAACTTCGCCAAGGCGAACATCACCAGCAATCCGCTGGAGGACCACAGCCTCGACGGCTACCGCGTCTTCCCCGTGGCGCTGACCACCATGACCCGGCGGACGCTCGAGGGGAGCGGTCTCGACACCAAGTCGATGGACCGCTGCAAGAACATGTTCTCCCTCGGCATGTGCTACTGGCTGTTCAGCCGCCCGCTCGACAACACGATCTCCTTCCTGCAGAAGCAGTTCGCCAAGAAGCCGCTGCTCGCCGAGGCGAACGTCAAGGTGGTCAAGGCGGGCTGGAACTACTGCGACATCACGGAGATCTTCCACGAACGCTATGAGGTGCCGGCCGCGGACCTGGAGCCGGGCCTCTATCGGAACATCACGGGCAACACCTCGCTCGCCCTGGGGCTCATCGCGGCCAGCCAGAGGAGCGGTCTGCCGCTCTTCCTGGGCGCCTACCCGATCACCCCGGCGTCGGACGTCCTCCACGAGCTTTCCAAGTACAAGAACTACGGCGTGACCACCTTCCAGGCCGAGGACGAGATCGCCGCGGTCTGCGCGGCCATCGGCTCCTCGTTCGGCGGCGCCCTGGGAGTGACCGTCTCCTCGGGCCCGGGCATCGCGCTCAAGACCGAGGCCATGAACCTGGCGGTGATGACCGAGCTGCCGCTGATCGTCTGCGACATCCAGCGCGGCGGCCCGTCGACCGGTCTGCCCACCAAGACGGAGCAGGCCGACCTCTTCCAGGTCATGTTCGGCCGCAACAGCGACTCGCCGATGCCGATCCTGGCGCCGTCCTCGCCGAAGGACTGCTTCGACACGGCCCTGGAGGCGGTGCGCATCGCGACGAAGTACATGACGCCGGTGGCCCTCCTCTCCGACGGCTACATCGCCAACGGCTCCGAGCCGTGGAAGCTGCCGCAGGTCGAGGACCTTCCGGACCTGCGGATCACATTCCGCACCGAGCCCGCCGGCTTCCTGCCCTACGAGCGCGATCCGGAGACCCTGGCGCGGCCGTGGGCGGTCCCGGGCACCCCGGGCCTCGAGCACCGCATCGGCGGCCTCGAGAAGGAAGACGTCACCGGCAACATCTCGTACGACCCGCAGAACCATGACCACATGGTCCGCCTGCGGGCCGAGAAGGTGGCGCGGATCGCCGCCGACATCCCGCCGCTCCAGGTGTACGGCGACGAGAGCGGCGAGCTCCTGGTCCTGGGCTGGGGCTCGACGGCCGGCGCCATCACCGGCGCGGTCAACTCGGTCCGCCGCCGCGGCCTGCCGGTCAGCCGCGCCCATCTGCGGTACCTGAACCCGTTCCCGGCCAACCTGGGGGAGGTGCTGGCGCGCTTCCAGAAGGTCCTGGTGCCCGAGATGAACCTCGGCCAGCTCGCCTTCCTGCTGCGCGGCAACTTCCTCAAAGACGTGATCAGCTACAACAAGGTGCAGGGACTGCCCTTCACCCGTCAGCAGATCTTCGACAAGATCCTCGAGATCATGGAGCCGAACCAAAATGTCCACTGAGACCGCGACCCCGACCCTCACCAAAAAGGACTTCCAGAGCGACCAGGAGGTGCGCTGGTGCCCCGGTTGCGGGGACTACGCGATCCTCTCGGCGGTACAACAGGTCTTCCCCGAGCTGGGAATCCCCCGCGAGAAGTTCGTGGTGGTCTCGGGGATCGGCTGCTCCAGCCGCCTCCCCTACTACATGAACACCTTCGGGTTCCATTCGATCCACGGCCGCGCCCCGGCGGTGGCGACCGGCATCAAGCTGGCGCGGCCGGAGCTGGAGGTGTGGATTGCCACCGGCGACGGCGACGCCATGTCGATCGGCGGCAACCATCTGATCCACACCCTGCGGCGCAACGTGGGCGTCAAGATCCTGATGTTCAACAACCGGATCTACGGCCTCACCAAGGGGCAGTACTCGCCGACCAGCGAGCTGGGCAAGAAGACCAAATCGACGCCGGCCGGCTCGGTCGACTACCCGTTCAACCCGCTGTCGCTGGCTCTGGGCTCCGGGGCCACCTTCGTGGCCCGTACCGTCGACATCTTCCAGCAGCACCAGAAGGACGTCCTGCGCCAGGCGGCCCGGCACAAGGGGACCGCCTTCGTCGAGATCTACCAGAACTGCAACATCTTCAACGACAAGGCGTTCTCCTACATGACCGAGAAAGAGGTCAAGGACGAGACCGCCCTCTACCTCGAGCAGGGCAAGCCGCTGGTGTTCGGCAAGGCCAAGGACAAGGGAATCCGCATGCGCGGCACCGAGATGGAGGTGATCCAGCTCGGCAACGGCCTGACCGCGGACGACTGTCTGGTCTGGGACGCGAACCTTGAGAACCCGGCGACGGCGTTCCTGGCCGCGCAGCTCCTGCCGCCGCACTTCCCGACCGCCCTGGGCGTCTTCCGCAGCGTCGAGGTCCCGAGCTACGAGAGCCGGGTCGTCGAGCAGAACCACCATGAGACGGAGCGCCTGGGCGTCGGCACGCTGGAGGCTCTGCTCAAGGAAGGCGATACCTGGACGGTGACGGAGCACGGCATGGCCTGAGCTCAGAAGGCCCTCACCCCCGGCCCCTCTCCCGCGAGCGGGAGAGGGGTGAACAGCTCGATTCGGTGATTATTTGGGCTCGGTGGCGGCTTGGGCTTTCTCCAGGGCCTCGAGGCGCGCCTTGAGGTCGCGATTCTCGTCGCGCAGGCTCTGAAGGTTTTCCTCTTGCTTCAGGGTGTAGAGGGCGAGCTCTTCGACTTTCTCCAGCAGCCGCATCTGGAACTGGCTGAGATTGAGACCTTCCTTCCTGATGTCGGCTGCGGCCGGCACGTTGGGCAGATGCTTCTCGCGGGAGACGAACTCCCGGAGCTCGGCCAGAGGCATCAGCGAATAGCTCGGCTCAAAGACGTAGTCGGGAGCGTTGAGGGTCACTCCATCGTCGATGAACGAGCCGCCGGAAACCCGGATGTCGCCTCCGTTCACATGAAGCTTCGAAGCGGGTGCCGTCGTGCCGATCCCGACATCTCCAGTACTGGTGATCTGCATCCGGTTGGTGCTGTTCGTTCCTAGGATGAGCGGTTTGTCCAACCCAGTCCCGACGATCAGACCGTTGCCGGTCGATTGAACCAATTCGCTCCAACCCGCCATGGTCTGGCCCCACCGCGTAAGGGTTCTGCCACCGCCGTGGGCTTGTAAGCTCACGAAGGTGGCGTTCGATTGGGCTCGAAAAGTGGCGCCCGCATTCACACCGGAGCTAGTGTTCTGAGCATCTACTATGGTGAACACATCGCCGCTGTCGAAAAGGTGGAGCTTGTCAGTCGGAGAGGCCGTGCCGATGCCGACCTTGCCGGTGCTGCTGACCGTGAGACTGTCCGTGGGAGCGCCCGCCTTGATCCGGAAGGGCACGCTCGAGCTGTTCGTGACGTCCTTGACGAACAGCTCCGTGTGATTTGCGCCCACATCCCAGGAGCGGGCTGGATTTGGGTTGAAGCTCTGCTCGAGCCGGAGAGTCGGCGTGTTTGACCTCACCACGTGCACGGCTTGGACGGGAACATAGGTCCCCACTCCCACATTTCCGCCAGTGCCATTCACCACAGCATTGCCACCCACCACGAGCGAGGCGTCAGGAGCGTCGCCCTGTACGGAGAAGGGAATCGTATTCGCATCAAGGTCTTGAAGGAAGAAATTATCGAGGTTGTTGCCAGTGAAGGCATTGGGGTTGGCCTGGAGCAACCAGTTGCGCGAGTAGGAGAAGGGAGCAGCAACGTCGTCGAACAGGATCCCGACGCCTTCGTCGTTCTTCAGCCTCAGGACGGGGAAGCCGGCATCGTCACCAGCCACGCAGAGAGGCCCGATGCACTCATTTGCCGAGGTCACGAGCTTGTCGTGAATGACTTCCGGTGTCGCTGGGGCCTTCCAGGTCGGCGGCTCGGTGTCCTTGCGCTCCTCGAACATCGCTGCGAAGCCGCCGTTCCGGACGGCAAAGGAACCCGCTTGGAGGATCGGCCGCCGCGGTGAGTTCCCGGCGTTGCTCGACACGAACCGTAGCTCGTAGATGTAGGCCCCATCCGGGAGCTGGTGCCCATCCTGGTCGACGAGGCTCAGGGAAGCGGACTGGCCGGCCTTGAATTCCCGGCGGAGCCAGACTCCCTCGGGACCGGCCACGGTCAGGGTGATGTGCTCATAGTCGCCGGCAGTCTGCCAGTCGACCTGGCTCGCAGCGACGCTCATTTCGGCCAGGGGCTTCGCAGGCTCGCGAGCCCCCTCGGCCGCAGCTGCGGCCGGGAGCATCCAGAGGGACACGAACAAGGCGCAGAGGGCCACTACCGCGACAACCGTTCTCCTGGTGTGCATCGTTCCTCTCCTTTCTCGGTCCTTTGCCCAGCCGGACGCCGACCGTCGGCGACGGTGGGCAGTGCTCATGAAAGTATAGCTAATTTTCAATGTTTGTTCTAGCAGAATAGGGGAAGGACGAGACTGGTGGAGTCCCCACTCCCAAGGCAAGGCATGCGCTGGGAGAGGGGACGAAGGGGAGTGAGCTCAGCGGACGATCGGCAGCCGGCTCGCCACGGGGGTGGCGGGATTGGCGGCGATCCGGAGGGGCTCGGCGATTTCGGCAGCGCCGCAGCTCTCCGAGGCGATGAGGGGGCAGCGGTAGCAAGCTTCGGCACCTTCCTGGAGCCACCAGCGGCAGGCTTCCCGGATGCCGCACTCGGGCAGGCGGTCGGTCCCCGCGGGGAGCCGCTCGACGATGCGGGTGGCCAGGCGGCAGTCGGTCCCGTCGAAGTGCTGGCAGGCCTTGCCGGAGCAAGGTGCCGCGAAGCGGAAGACTTCGGTGGGTGCGACCGGTCCGGCCAGGGCGAGCAGCTCACCGGTGACCGGGACCGGTTGGTCGAGGTAGGAGACGCGCGGATGCTCGACGCTGCCGAGGACCACCCCGAAAGCGGCGCTTCCGGGCATCTCGGGCCGCGCGCTGGGGCACTGGATGCGAGAGGGAGTGTCCATGGCTTCGCTCCGGGCAGCCACACGCCGCACGGCTCAGCCGCCGAACCCTCCGCCTCCGGCCGGCCCTCCGGATCCCGGATTCCGGAATCTGTCCAGGTCGACCCAGATCCCGCACCAGATCTTGGGATTGATGAAGGTGTCACCCGGTCGTTGGGCCTCGTGCTCCCGGAGCGCGCGCAGCACGGAGGTGGACGTGGCCGAGATCAACTGGTCGAGGGTGATCTTGTCTCCCAGGTTGATGGAGAAGGATTCAGGACTCTCTTTGGCCATACAGACCTCCTGCGCCCGGCGGTCACGCCGTGAATCGGCGCTGGCGGGCGGCTGATTCCGTTAGGCGCTCGGCGGAGCGGGAGCGTTACAGCGAGCACCGGTGGGCCACCGTTCGCCGTTCCTGGTACCCTTCCGGCATGGCCGACCTGCTGATCCTCGCGCATGGCGGTACCTGGGAGATGCGCTTCCAGATCTCGGCGCTGGCGGCGAGCGCGGCGGCAGGGGGAGATCGGGTCGACGTGGCTCTGTTCTTCGCCGCCCTCGATGCCTGGGTCGAGGGACGCTGGGACGAGATCGACCCGGCGCCGCCGCTCTCGGCCGGGCGTATCGAGTCGCTCGCCTTGCCTGCCCTGAGCAAGATGATCGCCCCGGGGCGTGACGAGGGGCTCATCCGCTTCTACGCCTGCAGCGCCTCGTCGCGCTTTCTCGGTCTCGACACGGCGCGCGTCCAGGCCTCCGTGGACGCCCTGTTGGGCTGGCAGAGCTTCGCGCGGATGATCCGGGAATCCGGCCGCGTGGTAACGTTGTGACGATTTTCCGATGAGATGACAGGAGCACTATGAGACTACAGGCAGCCCATGTTTTGCTGGCAGCGATGACCGCATTCCTTCTCACCTCCACGGCGCGGGCGGAAGACCAATGCTCGGCGACGGATGGCAAGGGGGCCGTGACGAAGATCGAGTACAAGAACGGCCAGGTCGTGGCCAGCGGCACCTGGGAAGTGAGCGGCAGCGCAGCCGGCGCTCTGCTGGAGTTCCGCTTCGACAACGATCGCCGGCAAGCGCAGCTGCGGACGACCACCTCCGGGGCCTGGTCGATCGTCGAGAGCTTCCACACCTGCGATCGTCCGCTCCATGCGCTCCGGGTGTTCGTCTTTCCCAGCGTGACCACCGGCGAGGGGGAGCTGACCGCCTGCATCAGTCGCTTGAAGCGCTCCGATCCTGCCTACTTCGAGTTCCAGTGCGGGGCGCAGGTGAGCATCGACCACTGTTCCTGGGAGTGTGAGGCCGGCGACGTGTCCCACTGCGCCGGCATGTGTACGGTGACCGCCTCGGAAGGCAAGCTCCCCTACTACCTCTTCGAGACGATCGGCGAGGGAAAGGAGCAGAAGGTCGGAGATTCCTCGCAGGGGTCGTGGACGGTCCAGGTCGTCTGCAAGCGCGGCGAGAAGATCTCGTTCGCCACGCGTGACAACTACGGCCGCGGCAAGACCTCGCCCCCGGCCGAAGGGGTCTGCGGCCAAGAGAGCCAGGAGTAGCGAGTGAGCGAGCGCGAAGAGACCCGGATCGGCTTCGTCGGCTCCGGCGTGATGGCGGAGGTGATGATCGGCGGCCTCCTCGCCCGCGGCGTCACACCGCCCGGCCACATCTGGGCCTCGGGCCCCCGGCCGGAACGGGCCGAGGAGCTCCGCTCCCGCTATGGCATCGGGGCGACGACGGACAACCTGGAGGCGGTGGATCACGCCGAAATCGTGGTCCTCGCGGTCAAGCCGCAGACGCTGCCCAAGGTACTGCGGCAGCTTCGCGACCACATCCGCCCGGAGCACCTGGTGATGTCCATCATCGCGGGCGCGCGGATGAGCGTGATCGGGTCGGGGCTGGAGCACCCCGCGATCGTCCGCTGCATGCCCAACCTGCCCTGCCAGATCCACCGCGGCATGACGATCTGGACGGCGACCCCGGAGGTCTCGGCGCCCATCCGCGAGCGCGTGCGCCACATCCTCCAGACCATGGGCAAGGAGATCTACGTCCCCGATGAGGTGGACGTGGACCGCGCCACGGCGGTCAACGGAACGGGCCCGGCGATCATCGCCCATTTCGTCAAGGCCCTGGAGGACGCCGCCAACTTCATCGGCGAATCGCGGCCGCTGGCGCGCGAGTCGGTCCTCCAGACGATCATCGGCACGGCCGAGCTGATCCTCGCCTCGAACCGCCACGTCGGAGAGCTGATCGACGGCGTGACCTCGCCCGGCGGCACCACCTCGCGAGCCCTCCACGTCCTCCATCAGGGACGCTTCGCCGCGGTCCTGACCGATGCCATCGACGCCGCCTACCGGCGCAGTGTGGAGATGGGAGACAAGCTGGACGAGCAGGTACGAGGGAGCCGGGGCTGAACAGCCTCGCCCCGCCCCGTTGCGCGCGTGAAACGCTTCGCCGCTGCGACTCCTGACCCCTTTGGGCACCGCTGAGCTCATACGCCGCTGGCCTCTTGGTCCGGCTCTCGCCCTCGGCAACCCAGCGCCCTTACAATATTGGCACCTCCTCGTTCGTCTACAACCGTAGATGAAGAACGCGGCGAGACTGGAACGGATGGCACTCGGAGAGAACCAGCGGATCGCCGACCTGGTCAAGCGGGAGCAGTCCCGGCTGCGCAACTTCATTCGCCGGCGCGTGCCCGACCCGGGCGATGCTGAGGACATTCTGCAGGACGTCTTCTGCAAGCTGGTGGAAGCGAACCACCTGCTGATGCCGATCGAGCACCTCACCGGCTGGCTGTTTCGCGTGGCGCGCAATCGCATCACCGATCTCTTCCGCAAGCAGAAGCCGGAGAGCTTCAGCGATGCCGCTGTCGCGGACGAGGACGATGAGCTGCTGCGGTGGGAAGACCTGCTGCCCTCGGCGGATGCCGGACCGGATGCGCTGTACGCCCGCCACGTGCTTCTCGAGGAGCTCGAGCTGGCTCTCGGTGGGCTCCCGGCGGAGCAGCGCGAGGTGTTTGTTGCGCACGAGCTCGAAGGGCGCAGCTTCAAGAACATGGCCGCAGAGACCGGCGTGAGCGTGAACACGCTTCTGTCGCGCAAGCACTATGCGGTGCGGCATCTGCGCGAGCGGTTACAAAGGGTTTATGACGAGACGAAAGGATAAGGAGCTGGACATGAGAAAAAAATTGATTTGGATCGCTCCGGCAGCGATTCTGGGGATTCTGCTCGTCATGACCATCGGCGGCGAGCTCGTGCTGCACCTGTGGAATTGGCTGCTGCCGCCGCTCTTCGGCTGGCGCGAGATCACCTTCTGGCAGGCGCTGGGACTTCTCGCGCTGTGCCGGATCCTCTTCGGCGGACTTGGACGCGGTTCCTATGGCCCCCGCCGTCGCATGACCAAGCGCTGGGAGCGCATGACCCCTGAGGAGCGGGAGCGACTCCGGCAAAGCATGCGCGAACGTTGCGGCTTCGGTCCATCCACCAGCGGAAGCGAGGGGCAATGAACAACGGCGGTGGAAGTCAAGCGCGAAACGAATGATGCCGGTGCCTCGTGCGTTCGTTCGCTCGCGCGGGGCGCTGCCTGATGGTTCTGTCTCAGAACGCATTCCCAAACCCGAAATAGATCTTGTAGCTCTCCTCCCCCTCCCTCCGGTCGAGGGGGAAGCCGACGTCGAGCCGGAGCAGCCCGACCGGCGTTCTCGCCCGCAGCCCTAGCCCCAGGGCCTTGGCGAGGTCGGTGTCGAGGTCCTTCGTGGTTTCCCAGACCTGTCCGGCGTCGAAGAAGAGCAGGCCTGTGAGATCGAGCGGCAGCGGGAAGCGCAGCTCCTGGTTCAGGATGAAGAGGGCCGCGCCTCCGAGCGGGCGGACGAGGTCGCCCAGCACCTCCTGCGGCCCCAGGCTCTCGGTCTCGTAGCCGCGCACCGAGAGCTCGCCCCCCGCGAAGAGGCGCTCCTCGCGCAACAGCTCCTGCCCGGAGAAGGCCTCGGCCCAGCCGGCCCGCACCGATTGCGCCCAGACGAACGGATGGCCGCCGACGGAGACGCTGCGGTAGGCGTTCACCTGGCCGAACAGGCGCGCGTACTCGAAGTCGCTCCCCAACCAGGAGCCGCTCCCCGAAACGTCCAGGCTGGCGAACACGCCGCCGGCCGGGTCGACGCGGTCGTTGCGCGTGTCCCAGAGCGCCTGCATGCCCAGATAGGGCCGGTCGATCCGGAGGTCGAACGGCGGCAGGAAGGGGTCCGGCTCCTGCTCGTAGAGGTGGGTCGTGCGGTAGCGGAGGTAGAGGCGGCCGGTGAGGCTCGATCCGAAGGGTCGCGCGAGCTGCAGGGCGCCTTCCCGGCTGTCCTCGACCAGGCCTGCCTCCACGAAGCGCCGGGCTTGGGCGTAGGTCTCCAGAGAGATGGCCGTGCCGAAGAGGCCGCCGGTGTTCAGATAGGCGCGGCCGATCTGATCGTCCGGCTCGTAGAGGCCGCGCAGGCCGAAGGTCATCGCCCGCCCGAGGAAGTTGCCGTCGGTCAGGTCGACCACGGCCGAGGCCCGGTCCGCGCCGCTCTCCCAGCGGACGCCGTAGCCGACGCGGAAGCGCGGCCGCTCGGCCAGGGAGAAGGTGACCCGGGCGCCGTCCGTGCTCCTGTCGACGTCGGCCGCCACCCGCGTGAAGACGCCCGTTGCGAACAGCCGCGCCCGCGCCTCTTCCACGGCGGCGTCGACGTAGGGCTCTCCGGGCGCGAGGCCGGCGACCCGGGCGAGCTGCCGTGGATGGCTCCAGCGCTCTCCCGCGAAGCCGATCCCGGCCACGCGCACGGCCGGGCCCGGCGTTATTTCGTAAACGACGTTCACGCTCCCGGAGAGCTCCGGGTCGGGCCGCACCACGGGACGGACCGCCGCTTCCGGGAACCCTTGTCCTTCCAGGGAACGTTCGAGGAGCAGAGCCCCTTCGGAGATCCGGTCGAGGCGCGCCGGATCTCCGGGACGGACCGGCAGGAGCGCCGCCAGCCGGTCGCGCTCCGTTCCTTCGACTCCTGTGATCTCGATCCGTCCGAACGCCCGCCGCTCTCCGGGCTCGACATGCACCACCAGGCGCCGGCCTTTGTCGTCCAGGTCACGGCCGGCGATCCGCGCGTCTGGATAACCGAGGGCGTGCAGGGCGTCGAGCAGCCGGTTGTCGGCGCCGGGCTCGGAGGCGGCCAGCTCGGCGCGCGACAGAGTCCCGGGAAAGCGCGCCGCCGCCAAGTGGGCGGCGTCGGGCTCGATCCCGGCGATCTCCAACTCGGAGAGCTTCGCCCGTGGCCCGGCCTCCGAGCGGATGATGACGTGGCGCACGGATGGGGGCGTCCCCTCTCCCGGTCGGAGGGGGGGCGATGGGAGAGGGGATTGAGGCGTGAGGTCCACCCGCGGCGCCAGATACCCCCGTCGGCGGAACGCACGAACAGTCTCCGCCTTCATCTCCTCCAGGGACGCGGGCTCGTAGAAGTCCGGGCGATAGAGCGCGGCGATGGCAGTCCGCTCCCGGCGCGGCGGCCGGTCCCCTTCGAAAGAGATCTCGGCGCGCGGCCCGGGCTCGATCCGGACGTTCACGTCCACCTGATCTTTCTTCTCTTCCGCCGGGACGACCGCCACCTCGATCTTTGGATCCGGCCAGCCGCGGCGGCGCAGGGCCTCGGCCAGATCAATCTCGACGTCGAAGTCGGCGTGCTCGGGGACAGGGCTGCGGCGCCTCAGAGAGATGGCACGGCGGAGCGCCCGCTTCGGCAGCTCCTTGGGGACGTCGAGCCGCAAACGGTGCAGGCGCGGTCGGCTCTCCCGCGTCCGGCTGCCCCCCAGCTCCACGACCTGCTGGAGGCTCGCTCCCTCGTTCCCCGCGTCGTTGGTGAAGCCTTGGAGCGCGAAGCCCGGCAGCTCACGGAAGCCGTGGAGATCGAGCAGATAGGTGCGGCGCTCGGCGTTGCGCAGGTCGACCGAGAGAGCGAAGGAGGCGTTGCGCGACAGGTCGGTCCCCACGTTCAGGCGGGCGCTCGGGTCTCCCGCCTCCTGGAAGACGAGGACCGGCTGAACCGAGATCCGTTCCAGGCCCGCGGCCTGCCCCAGCTTCGAGGCGAGACGCGCTCCGTAGTACCCGGTCAGGCCGGCTGTGACGGTCCCCTCCAGCGTCGGTTTCTCCTGTGCGGCCGTGGGATCCCGGGGATTGTTCCCTTCGAGGAGCGCGAGGGGGCTCTCGGTGCCGCGCAGCCGGGCGATCGTCGGGTCCTGCAGCGAGCTGGTGGTGGACAGGTCGATCCGCGGGTCGAGCAGCGGATCGCCGGTGAAGAGGAGCGAGCCGCGGTCGATCCGCACGGTCTGCCCATAGGCGAAGAGCAGGCCGCCCGGATCGATGTCGACCCGGCCCCGGAGGACCGGCATCTCCAGCGTGCCGGTGACGGAGAGGGGCTGCCAGCCGGCCCGCAGGTCCGCCACGTTGTTGCGGATGCGCACGCCGTCGCCCGTCGCCACCTGCAGATCGAGATCGACCTGGGACAGGGCGCTCTCTTCGGTGCCCGGCGTGTCGTCCGGCTGGAGGAAGGCGGCCAGGAGCTCGCGGTCGAGATCGACGTCGCGGTCGAGGAGCGCACGGTCGAGGGTCACGCGACCGGTCAGCTGCGACCGGCCCTCGGGCGGCATCCGGAACGCGAGCCGTCCGCTGAGCAGGGCGGTCAGACCATAGTCGAGGCGGTAGCGCACACCCGAGAACGCGGCTTCGAGACCGGCCGCTTCGCCCGGCGCGCCGCTCCCCGCCAGGTCGACCGGACCGCCGTTCAGGAGCAGCCGGCCTTTTTCGATCTTCCAGCGGCTCTGGCGCACGGAGACGGAGACCTCGGGATCCGCCACACGCGTCGCGTAGGGAGAAGCCCAGAAGAAGGAGGCGCCGGGGCCGCTGGCCAGGAGATCTCCCCGCAGGTCGTCGAGAGGGCCGGACGCCTTGCCCGCGAAGGTCAGGGCTCCGGAGGCGACGCCGCCCTGGAGGAAGGGGTTCAGGAGCGCAGCTTCGAGCGTGCCGCCGGCATCGACGTCGACCTTGCGGACGGCGGCCGCGGGATCGTCGGTGAACGGGTTCCAGGAGCGGTTCAGGTCCGCCCGGCCCTGGAGGTCGAAGCCGGCGTTTTCGATCCCGGCGCCGCTCGCGATCAGGTGGACGGGAGGGACGTCCAGCGTTCCGTTCTCCAGACGGACCGTGACAGGTCCCTCGGCGGCGGCCCGGCCGTCGGGGCTCTCGATCCGCAGGCCGTCGAGCCGGATCTCGCCCCGGCCGGCCGCGGGAGAGGCAGGGTCGAAGACGAGCTCTGCCCACAAGCCGCCCCGGACCTTCTCGGGCCGCGGCGCGAGACCCAGGGCCGCGAGGACCCGCTCGGAGTCGAGGTCCGGCGCTTCGAGGGTCAGGGAGATGGGGCCGGGCGCCAGCTCCAGGGGGAGGCCCTCGAGAGCCTTCGCGAGCTGCGGAATCTGCCGCAGGGCGCCCAGAGGGACGATGGCCCGCAGGTTGGCGGGGCCGGCCGCGGTGTCCAGATGCGGGGCCGAGATGCCGACGACGCCGCTCCTCAGGCTGGCCGACAGCTCGGCGGAGCGGACGGCGTCCACCGGCCGGACGAGGCGCAGATCGAGGTCCGCCTCGTCGAGGAGCGGCTCCAGGAGGACGCGGCCGGAGGCCTGGAAGGAACGGGATTCGGGAAGGCTGCCGGAGAGGGCGAGGATACGCGCCTCGCGCCGGTCCCCCTCGGCTTCGAGGTGGAGACCGTCGATGGAAGTCCCGGCTCCCGGAAGGTCGACCCGCGGCGCATCGAGGCGGAGCCGGCCGGCCACCGCCGTGGCGCTCGCCGCCACGTCCTCGGCCTTCAGATGCACCTCGGCCGCCTGGACGGTGCCCGGCAGGTCGAGACCGTTGCCGTCGACCTCGGCGGTGCCGGTCCAGGAGAGCGGAGCGGAGCGGACGAGGCCATCGGCGGCGATCTGGAGACGGTCGAGGCGGACCGGGTCATCGGCAAAGCCGGTGGCTTCGGCGGTGAGATGGGTCTGGTAGGCGCGTGGGGAGCCGGCGAGGGTGATGCGGCCGCTCAGGATACCCTCACCCCCCGCCCAGATCTCGGCGATCGGCAGGTGCTCGACCTCTGCTTCGGCTTTTCCGGTCCAGGTGCTCGGCTGTCCCTCCGCTTGGAGGAGCACGCGGGCGTCCGCTTCCGGGTTCCATTCTGCCTGGAGCCTGGCGTGAGGATCGGCCAGCGGGCCGTCGAGGCGGAGGTCGGCGACGAGGGCGCCACGGGCGGGGATCTCCGGCGGCAGTGCGGGGACGAGGCGCGGCCAGAGGGTGCGGAGCTCGGCCAGCGAGGCGGCCACGTCCGCGGTGCGCAGCTCGGCGCGGAGGTCCTGGACGGTTCCCGCGGCCAGGCCGGCAAAGTCGGCGGCGGCCAAGGTCCCCTGGACATGGCGGCGCCCGAGGCGGTCGGGCAGGAGATCGCCGGCGAAGGTCAGGCGCAGCGGTGGGCCTTCTCCGGCTGCAGGGAGCACCCGGCCTTCCACCCGCGCGAGCCGGCGCGCGCCGCGTCTCCAGGTCGCCTCGGCTTCCCCTTCGACCTTCTGGAGCGTCCCCGGACCGAGGGCGAGATCGGCGCGGGCATCCAAAGCGGTGCCCGCGAGCGCGAGATCGGCGAACAGCTTCCTCTCTAAATAAGGTCGCAGCAGCTCGGCCGGGACGTCCTGAGCGGTGAGGGCGATGCGGCCGGCGGACTCCGGTAGCTGGAAGTCTCCCCTGGCAGTGAGGAGCCCACCCGCGGGCGCACCGGCGAGGAGGAGGCGCGGCTCGACTTGCGCGGAGAACACAGCTTCCATGGGCGCGCCCTCTCCGAAGCCCAGGCTCCCCGAGCCGTCGAGATGGAGCCCGTCGCCGTCGGCTTCCAGGGCGGCGATCCGGACCGGTCCTCCGGCGGCCTCCTGGGCGAACCGTCCGGAGAGGCGCACAGGGAGGGAAGGAAACCCGGGCCGCTCGACGCGCGCGCTCGACCTCTCCACCGTCAGGTCCCAGGGGCCGTTGCGGAAGGCGCCGCGGGCTTCGATCCCGTCGATCCGCCAACGCGTCAGCCAATCGGTGGCGGGCGGCGCGAGCGGAGCCCCGATCACGGTGGCACCATGGAGAGCGATCCGCCGGATCTCGAAGCCCGGCGGACCCTCGGATTCCGGCAGCTGCGGGAGGGGCGCCGCAAGATCGATCACCGGCGAGAAGACTTCCAGCGAGCGAACGACGGCGGTCTCGCGCCGCAGCGAAAACAGATCGATCGCGGCACGCACGCGCCCGGCCGTGGCGAGCGGCGCCTTCCCCGGAGCTCCGAGGCGGACTCCCGTGAGCTCGACGCCGGTCCAACCGGCCAGCGAGAAGTCGTCGACCGTGATCGCGAGGTGGAAGCTCTTCTCCACCGACGCCGCGATCCGGGCCAGGATCGCCTTGCGGATCGCGACCGAGCGCAGGCCCGCCCACCCCGCGAGCAGGGCCAGCAAGGGAAGGAGGACCAGGGCGAGGATCAGGAACAGCGCGATGCGCCGCCCGCGACGGCGGGCGGGGCGGGGAGCTGGGGCTCCCTGGACCGGGGAGGGCGGCGGCTCGGCCATGATGCGGACCGGCCGCCATGTTACGCCAGGAGGGCGAGGAAGACGATTACGAGTGAGACAACGCCTGCGTCATATATCCTTTCCAGATCCTCCAGCCGACGGCCGCGAGCCCCACCACGAACAGCACGGCGAAGACCAGGAACGACACCGTCTGCGGTGCGATGGCCGGCGTATCCCGGAAGTAGTCCACGACGAGCATCTGCTCGCGCTGCCGCACGATCGCCATACCCGTCAGAGTCACCAGGAAGGCAGCCGTGGCCAGGACGGGGTTCCTGCGCGCGATCAGCACGGCCAGCACCGCGGCCGCGGCCGCGCCCCGCAGCAGGGCCGTGTCCCCGGCATTGCCCCCGAGAAATCCCTCGCGCACCTCGACCGGCAGGACGAAGGAGAACCATACTCCCGCAGCGATCTGCGCCAGGGTTCCCCCGATGAACAGGTTGGCGCCGAAGCGCCCCATGCTCTCGGCGGATGCGGCCCTGCTCTTCGCTCCCATCAGGGCGAGAGCCAGACCGATGAGCGAGAACAGAGTCGCCACATAAAAAGCATACGGCAGCCAGGCCGTTGGATCGGCAAAGGCGATCATCAGCGAAAGATTGGCCAGCTTATCCATCGCAAAACCCTCCAAGAGATTTCGTTATGTCTATTCCATAATGGTGCCGCTTGCACACAAGGACCTCAACGCACCTCCGGGCGGAAGACCACCGCACGGGAGGAGAGCCTCCTGCCTGCCCGATCAGGTGGAACCGGAAGCCGGCGCGCGTCTCTTCTGACATACTCCGCCTCGATGGCCCGGCGTTCTCCATGAGCCCGCACCGCTTTCGCCGCTTCCGACCCATCCTGCGCCCCAAACAGGGCCGGCAGCTCCCGCGCGAGCTGCGGGGCCGCAACGTCGTGCGTCTCGCGCAGGACCTCCCCCAGGGGGTCCGCGATCCCGGATTCCAGATCCTTTTGCGGCGGATCGACGGCGCGCCGCTGCTCGGCGGCAACGAGGTCCGGATCTACGTGCGAGGCAAGGACGCCTTCGCCGCCATGCGCGAGGCGGTGGGCGCCGCCCGGCGGGAGATCCTCCTCGAGTCCTATATCTATAAGGATGATGCAACCGGCCGCGCCTTCCTGGAGGAGCTGTCCGCGGCGGCCTCCCGCGGGGTCCGCGTGAAGGTGCTGGCGGACGCCCTCGGCTCCTTCGCCACCCGCAAAGCGTTCTGGCGGGAGATGGAGCTGCGGGGCATCGAGAGCCGCCTGTTCAACCCTCTGTTCAAGACGCTCTGGTACCAGCCGTTCCGCGACCACCGCAAGATCCTGGTGGTGGACGGCCGCATCGCCTTCACCGGCGGCATGAACATCGGCGACGAGTACGGCTCGGCACCGGAGTTTCTGACCCGCCCGGGGTCCATGGAATCGACCTGGCGGGACACCCACCTGCGCGTCATCGGCCCGACCGCCTGGGAGATGGCGATCGTCTTCGCCGAAAGCTGGGGCCAGGCCGGAGGCACGCCGCTCGACCTGCCCACCCTGGATGCCGCGGAGGCCGAAGCCCCGGGCTCGCGCATCCTGGTCCTCGATTCCCGGCCGAAGCGCGGGCAGGCGGAGTCGGCGGCGGCGCTCGCCGCCATCGTGGGCGCGGCGCGGCGGTCGGTCTGGATCACCAATTCCTATTTCGCGCCGGGCTGGGCCGGGGTGCGCATCCTGGGCCAGGCGGCGCAGCGTGGGGTCGACGTGCGCCTCCTGCTGCCCGGCCTGACCGACGTGCCGATCGTCCGCCATGCTGGCCACGGCTACTTCTCGCGTCTCCTCCGGCACGGCGTGCGGGTCTTCGAGTACCAGGGCTCCATCCTCCACGCCAAGAGCCTGGTGGCGGACGGCTACGTCTCGGTCGTCGGCTCGACCAACCTCGACTTCCGCTCCTTCATCTTCAACGCCGAGTGCGACCTGCTGATCCTCTGCGACAAGACCGCGCGGCAGATGGAAGAGAACTTCGAGACCGACCTCGAGAACGCGGTGGAGATCCGCCGCAGCGACTGGAAGCGCCGCAGGCTCCTGCACCGCGCCGGAGACCGGATGGCGCGCTGGCTCGCGCCGGTGCTCTGACGGCGAGATAAGCTTATCCCCGCCCAGATAAGGTTAACTCGTCCCGGATAACGTGATCTCCCCGGAGATAAGCCTGACCCGCGAATTCGACGAGCAGGTGAAGCGCTCCCTCGGCCGGTTGTTGGGCCTGACCGGGGATGAGCCCGGCCCGGAGTGATCACAGCGCAGGTTAATTTCGCCCAACCCAGGCTGCTCCAGCGGACCAGCAAGCTCCGCTTCCTGGCCGCTGAGCAGCAACCTCGTTGCACGTCACAATAGAAGCGAGTGGGTCATGAGGCTCTCGCCACTCTTGCGGTGATCACCTTGGCAAGGTCCTGAGGAGTAGCTCCGAGGGCGAGAAGTGTACGGATGAGCAAATCCAAGGACACGGAATCATCGGCAGCTTCTGCCTTTGCTATGCGGCTCTGGCTCGACTGGAGCAACTCGGCAAGCTGAACTTGGGTCAGTCGCTTCTTCTTTCGATATTCGCGGACCGCATCGCTGAGCTTGAGCCTGAGCTCGATA